>Ga0224500_10000001_pt1:0-222500 | contig 322071 bp, 253 predicted proteins | sample SF_Oct11_sed_USG_FD_168126 | JGI IMG/M metagenome (GOLD analysis project Ga0224500, IMG submission 168126) | Sediment microbial communities from San Francisco Bay, California, United States - SF_Oct11_sed_USGS_4_1 | ecosystem: Environmental > Aquatic > Marine > Sediment | place: USA...
TGGCGTCCCAGAGGCGGCATCTCCACGCCGCGTGTGCTGATGCGACGGACCGTGAGATTCTGGGAGTCCAGCAAGTACACGACGCGATCGCTGTCAACGGCCACGTCGCATACGATCCCGAACGGAACCGCAAGCGTGTCATCAGACACGGACCACAGCAATGGCGGCGTGTCTCCTGCACGACCCCTTGTGGTTGTCGACACCAACAGAAGGGTTGCGAGAAAAGCCGCATGGACGCCGACGCGTGCGCAGCTCACAACTGCGTCCCGAAGCACCAGTACATGGCTTGGTTGCGGGCATACGTGTAGGCAACAGTCTCGTAATAGCAGTTCTGTCCGGGCGTCGATCGGCACACATCAAGATTGTAGGCCGCAAAGTTGTACGCGATCAGGGAAGCTGTGCACGTATTCATTCCGGGGGCCGGGTACATCGGCTCATCGGCAGGAGTCGCGACGGCCATAGTGCAGAGAGCAAACAGGAGAGCAAGGGAACGCTTCATAACTCAAGCCTCCTCTCGGAGGATGCCACTCTTGGCTGCCTCAAAGAGCAGTCTATCCCGGTTGGCCCGGTTGTCAACGGGCGGTGTGCGCGCCCTGGTCGAACTTGAAGCCGCTCTCGCGCACCTTCTTCAGGAGGCGCGCGATGCGGTCCTCGTCGATCACCATGGAGATGCGCATGAAGTCCTTGCAGTGGCTGCCGAACGCGCTCCCGGGCGAGACGATGACGCCCGTGTCGCGGAAGAACTCCTTCGCAAACACGCCCGCATCCGCGTAGCGCCTGGGCACGCGGTCCCAGATGTACATGGCCGCGCGCGGCGGGGTGAGGTGCCAGCCCAGTTGGCCGAATCCCTCGATGAACAGGTCGCGCCGCCGCCGGTATTGCTTGCGCTGCGCCTCGGCGTAGTCCGTGGAGCTGTTGAGGATGTCGGCGCCGGTGCGCTGGATGGCCAGGAACTGGCTGAAATCCATGTTGGCCTTGATCTTCACCAGGTCGGCGATGATCTGCGGGTTGCCCACCACCCAGCCCAGACGCCACCCGGCCATGTTGTAGCTCTTGGAGAAGGAGTGGAACTCCACCGCCAGCTCCTTCGCGCCCGGGAGCTGCATGATGCTCGGCGTGGGCGTGCCCGGCTCGAGCGCCAGCTCCGAGTAGGCAAGGTCGGAGACCACGATGAAGTCGTACTTGTCCGCCAGTTCCAGCGCCTTCTGGTAGACCGGGAGTTCCGCGGCGGCGCCGATGGGGTTGTTGGGGTAGTTGAGGAACAGCAGCTTGGCCTTGTCCCACGCCGATTGCGGTACATCGTCGTAGTCGGGCAGGTAGTTGTTCTCCGCATGGAGCGGCAGCTCCACCACGTTGGCCTCTACGATCTTCGCCGCACCCAGGTAGGCCGGGTAACAGGGCGTGGCAATGACGACGGTGTCGCCGGGGTTGATGTAGGCGAGCATCAGCTTGGCGATGCCCTCCTTGGAGCCGATCAGCGGCAGCACCTCGCCGTTGGGGTTCACGGTGACGCCGAAGCGGCGTTGGTACCAGTTGGCGACGGCCTTGCGGAACTCCGGTGCCCCGTCGAAGGGCGAGTAGCGGCTGTTGTGCTCCTGCATGGCGCGGACATGTTTGTTCAGCATCTCGAAGATGTCGCCGTGGGGCGGCTGGTCGGGGCTGCCGACGCCCAGGTCGAAGATGTCCTCGGCGGGACGCGGGTCCTTGCGCTTCATCTGCGCGATTTCCTCGAAGATGTAGTGGCCGGATGAGACAATCCGGTTGGCTGGCGTGATCATGAAAAACCTCCGACTTGTGTGTGTGGATTATGATGGAACGCCAACCAGATTAACAGCTTTGCGCGACGGCGTCAAAGGTCGTAGACTTCGCGGATGCTGCCGCTCCTGGCTGTCGCCGCCGTCCCGCTGGCCCTGCACGCGGTGTGGCGCATCCGCTACGGCTACCCCCCGCAGACACTCCCGCGCGTGCTGTGTTTCCACAAGATTTCGCGGCGCTTCTGTCTGGAGGGGACGTGGACCACGCCGCAGCGTTTCGCGGCGATGATCGACCGCCTGCTCGAACGCGGCTGGACCTTCATCGACGAGGCGACGTTCCTGCATTCGCTGGAGGCGCCCGACCCGGCCAATGCGCGGCGCGCGTTTCTCACCTTCGACGACGGCTACGCGCACCTCGCCGACACGGCGTTTTCCGTTCTGGCCGAGCGGGGGATTCCATTCCACGTCTTCCTGGTGACGGACTACACCGGGCGCGACAACACCTGGGACCTCGGGCTGGGGCGTCCGCGCTTCCGCCACCTGGACGATGGCGTCATCCGTGAGATGGCGTCGGCGGGGGTGAGCTTCGGGTCGCACTCCGCCGCGCATGCGGATCTCACCCGCCTCCCGGACGCAGCGCTGCGAGATGACCTCGCGCGCTCGCGCGACGAAGTCGCCCGGCTGGCCGGGCGCCCGGCGCGCACGCTGTCGTATCCGTTCGGCATATATAATGACGCGGTCCGACGCGCGGCGGCGGAAGCGGGCTACGCGGCCGCGTTCTCGCTGTATCCCGCCCACCGCAACCGTATCGTTGACCGCCACGCGCTTCGACGTGATGCGGTGTACATCATCGACCCGGTGTGGGGTGTCGAGACCAAGCTTCGTCCCGGCCCCCTGTATGGACTGGAGGAGATGAAGTGCCGCGCCATCAACGCGGTGGCGCGCCTGACCCCGCTGCTCAAATCAAAGCGCGCGTCTCAGCCGGGGTAGGCGAGGCCGAAGCGCGCGCGGTAGTAGGCGCGCGCCGCCACCAGGACGGGGAGCAGCAGGAGCAGCATCAGGGGGTCGCGCAGCACGGCGGTGAGTGCTACGATTACGGTCATCCACTGCACCGCCAGCGAACTCGCGCGCGCGCGCGCGGCGCGCATCAGCACCGGGCCCATGCGCTGCGCGCGTTCGATGAAGATGGCCGCGGTCACGAAGCCCAGAAAGCCGGCCAGGGTGACCAGTACCGGGAAGGCCCGCGTGCCCCGCTCGAGAAACGAAAAGGCCGCGTCGCCCAGCGCACCCAGCGCAAACAGCACCGCGACCCATGCCGATACCCGCACCCCCACCGCGACGGTGGTGGTGCGCTTGCCCGTCGCCGCGTCGCCGTCCACGTCCAGAATGGTGGTGTGCAGGAAGGTGGCGCCCACCAGGAACACCCAGGGGATCCCGTTGCGCCACGCGTCGGCGAAGTAGTCGCCGTGGCCGGTGGCGCCGATGACAAACGCGAGACCGCCGTATCCGAGCGCGTTGGCGGCCAGGTCGAAGTAGGGCCGCGCGCAGAAGCGCAGCGGTGGTAGTGAGTAGGTGGTGGCGAGCAGGAAGGCGAGGACAATGGGAAAGCGCTGGCCGGGCACGACGCGCTGATAGAGCAGGGATGCGGCGGCGAAACACACCAGCGCGATAGCCACCATGGTGCGCATGCCAAACAGGCCGCGCGTGAGGTAATGGCCCTTGTCGTTGAGGGCGTCGCTGTCGCGGTCGAAAATCTGGTTGAGCACGTAGGCGCAGGCCAGCACGGCCGAGAGGCACCAGAAACCGGTGTCGGCCAGCACGGTGGCGAGAACGACGTCGGGGGCGGAGTGGGCGCCGAGCGCATAAAAAGCCCACGCGGGCACGAGGATCAGCGGTCGCAGCACAAACACGAAATCCGCGATCCGCAGCAGCGTTCGCGTCGTGCGAGACGGGTGAGATTGCAGTGCGTGCGTGAAAACTAGAGCAGGGTATAGGCGGTACCGTCGCGCGTCAACTTGTATCGCAGGTCGAGGTCCGCCGCGCGCTGGAGCGTATGGTTGTCCACGAAGCCCTCTTCGCGCAACGTCTCCAGGGTGGCCGGGTACGCGCCCATCTCGGCGCGGAACGCCTCCACCCCGAAGCGAACGTGGTACTCGATGCGCGCCCGTGCGGCGGGATCGCGGGACACGACGCCTTCGCGCGCGATGCGCGTGACGTGATCGGTGTTGCGCCACGCGCCGAACATCAGGCAACTGGCGAACATGAACATGGCCGCGACCATGGTCATGGGGTTGCCGCGCTTCTTGTGGCGCACGCGCGCGGCGATGGTGCCGTCGGCGGTGAGGCCGCTTTGCAGATCCTCCGCCACCGCGATGAGCCCCTTCTCCTTGAGCAGCTTGAGGGCCTCGTAGACGTCGAAGGAGGGCAGTTGTGCCCGCGCCACGATGTCGCGCACCGTGCGCGGCTGGTCCAGCAGCGCCAGCACGGCGGTCTCGCTCTCCATGGTTTCGGCGTCGGCCTCCGGCTTGCGTCCGCTGGCCGAGATGCGCACACCGTCGGCCGGGAAGGTTTGCAGCAGCATCGGGTACTCGTCGATGCGGCGCATGCACTCCATCAGCAACGGCTCCACCGAGAAGTCACCCATGGTCTTGACGCCGGACACCACCTCGTCGCCGGATACAAACTTGTAGGAGAGCTGGTCCCAGGTGATGACCTCGTGAAGCGCTTCCTGGATGTGGTTGCGCCAGTGCCGCTTGAGCCGCTTCTCGTCGAAGATACCCTCGGAGATGATCACGTCCAGCAGATCCAGCTTTGATTGCGAACTGATCTGCGTGATCTTGGCCAGTTCCTCGCGCTTCAGGCAGCCGTAGCGCGTCAGGTAGTCGCGGAAGGGGTCGCGCGTCTTGCTGCGGCGGTCCCGCGTGGAGATGATCTTGCCGTCGCGGAAGAACAGCACCGACGAGCGGTCGCTGGCGGTGACCGACAGCATCCCGGTCTTCTGCTGGACCGCGATCAGCTGCAGGATCTCCTCGAGACCGAACGAACTGAGATTTCCTTCGAGCGCCATGGTGTGTCCTGTTGTCTTCCGCCGCTAGGCCGAGGCCTTGTTCGACTCCGGTTCATTGTTGCGCGGGCGCGAAGTCCCGATGCGCGTGTTGCGTACTTCGTAACGCTGGTTCGCGGTGAGGGCGACCCAGTAGGAGATTGCCACGCCCAGCCCGGGCACGATCCACTTCCACAACGGCGTGGGCGTGGACAGCGAGTTCCAGTCGGGAACCAGGTAGCCGCGTGTCCACAGCATCAGCGCCGAGAACGAGAACACGGTGGCGATGAAGAACCCGCGCGCGAAGCGGCCAAAGAAGATGTGCCGCAGTCCCGGAACCCAGATGGTGAGCCAGCGCGTCGAGCGCCGGCGCTTGATTACCACGGACTGGCGGCGCTGGCGCAGGAGCGCGTCGAGAACCTTGTCCGACGAGACGCCCACCACCGCGTCGTTGCACGTCTGGCATATCACTGAGCCGCGCGCGTCCTGGCAGCAGCCGTCGCAGGTGAGGTCGCCGCAATTGGCGCACTGGAAGGCGAGCTTTCCGGGGCGGGTGAGCCGCTGCACCCCCACCACCAGCACCAGCGACACGGCGGCGATCCAGAAACTGATGCGCGCCGATTGTCCGGTGACGCTGGCGATGACGCTGGTGAGCAGCGCCGGGTTGTGATGACGTCCCTCGATGCCCGCCATGTGCCACAGGTCGCCGCTCGAGTAGGGCCGCGGATAGATGGGCATGCGATCCCGTGCGGGTCGCGCGATGGACCCGATGACGCCCTCGACGTTGAGCTGCGATGCGCGGTTGAGCGCGCGCGACGACTCGCTCATGAGCAGCGTCTTGATATAGGCCTGGGCCAGGTTGTACTGCGCAACCGCGTCGGTCGAGTCCGCCTGTTCCGCCTTGCGGTATCCCTCCAGCGCCTTCACGTACTGCCCGTTGAGGTAGTACACGTTGCCCAGATTGATATAGCTGATCGCGACCCCGGGCTTGATGGAAATGGAGCGCAGGAAGTGCGCGGCCGCGTTCTCGGTGTCGCCGGCGCGCGTGGCCAGCAGGCCCAGCGCCGCCTGGCGCTCCGCCTCCAGACCCTCGGCGCGGGCGTTGGCGAGTGCCCGCGTGAGTGCTTCGTCGGCGGGTGAGTCGTTGGCGCGCGCGATCAGAGAGACCAGGGAATTCGGGTCGGCCACCGTGGAGTAGCGATCCATGACGGGTGCAAACCAGGCCAGCGCGGCGAAAGAGGCCATGATGACCATCGACATCACCCGTTCGCGCCGTTGCATGAACGGCCACGTCAGCAGCATCACCATGGCGGCGGCGGTGGCGAAGCCGGGGAACAGGGCGAACGGCGTCAGTATCACCAGCAATGCGGTCATGCGCGGGCCGACCGCGTCGAACCGTTCCTTGAACATCTCCGCCACGCTGTGGGCGATGAACGGGAAGTAGCGCACGGCGAGTGCGATCCACACGATGCCGCTGGCCAGAATGAGGACCAGCGCGAGGGTGACGACGGAATTGATGGCCAGGAAACGCTGCGACTCGAACGTGGTGGCGGCAATCACGACACCCTGCACGAAGTGATAGACGGCCTCGGGGTTCATTTCCCGGGCGCGCACGCGGGCGAGGGTGAAATGGGCGTCCGCAAAACGCGGGCGCAACTGGAGTGCGTTCTGCAGGTGGGTGGCGGCGTTGTCCCGTTCGCCGCGCTCGATCGCATCCAGCGCGTACTGGTACTCGATCACGGCGGCGACACGCAGGGTCACCGCGCCGTAGTTGAGTTCCTGCTGCTGGTAGCGGGCAAATTCTGCCGGGCCGGCCGGGGCAACCGCAACCCACAGCACGGCGATCGCGCACGCGCTGCAGATTGCAACCAGCGTACGTCGGGTGCGGCTCATCGGGGAGCTGCCTTCCCGAAGCTTGATGTTGGATTCATGCGTGTTCCGGCCTCTCGGCGGCGTCGATCGCCGTCCTAAGTTCTTCCGTGCGAACGCGATTCGGCAAGAAGCGTGCCGGGGAACCGACCCGGTCAGCGGTGCCGCTCCGGGCCGCGGGGTGCCGTTTTCGCGCCATTGTGACCGGGGCCCGGCCCGTGATATAAACAACCTCTATGTCATCACTTCCCGTGGTCTATATCAGCGATCTCCGTGCCCACGCCGGCCAGCCCGTCGAGCTGCGCGGCTGGGTGTACAACACCCGTTCCGGCGGGAAGATCCGCTTCCTCATCCTGCGCGACGGCACCGGCTACCTGCAGTGTGTGGCCAGCGCGTCGGACGTGAGCGAGGCCGACTTCGAGACGCTCGGGCGCCTCACCCAGGAGTCCAGCGTGGTAGTCACCGGGGTTCCGCGCGAGGACAAGCGCGCGCCCGGCGGCATGGAACTGACGCTCAAGAGCGTGCGGCTGGTGGGCGCGTCGGACGGGTTTCCGATCACGCCCAAGGAGCACAGTTCGACCTTCCTGCTCGACCACCGCCACCTGTGGCTGCGCAGCAAGAAGCAGCACGTGGTGCTGCTGGTGCGCCACCACACGGTGAAGGCGATCCGCGACTACCTCAACGACCACGGCTTCGTCAACCTGGACACGCCCATCTTCACACCCAACGCGTGCGAGGGCACCAGCACGCTCTTCGAGACCGACTACTTCGGCGACAGGGCCTACCTGTCGCAGAGCGGGCAGCTCTACAACGAGGCCACCGCCGCCGCCTTCGGGCGCGTGTACTGTTTTGGTCCCACGTTTCGCGCCGAGAAGTCAAAGACGCGCCGCCACCTCACCGAGTTCTGGATGGTGGAACCCGAGGTGGCGTACATGGAACTGCCGGAGCTGATGGACCTGTGCGAGGACTTCTTTTGCTACGTGACCGGCCGCGTGCTGGAAGCCTGCGGAACCGAGATCCGCGACGTGCTCGAACGCGACACGTCGAAGCTCGAAGCGGCCATGCAGCGCCCCTTCCCGCGCATCCATTATAAGGACGCCGGCAAGTTCCTCCTGGAGAAGGGGCTGCCCTTCGAGATGGGGGGCGATTTCGGGGCGCCCGACGAGACCGCGCTCACCGAGGCGCAGGCGACACCCATCTTCGTGCACCACTTTCCGACGGCCATCAAGGCGTTCTACATGGAGCCGGATGCGGCCGAGCCCGAGTACTGTCTCTCGGTGGACATGCTGGCGCCCGAAGGCTACGGGGAAGTCATCGGCGGGGGACAGCGCACACCCGATCTCGATCTGCTCGAGCGCCGTATCAAGGAACACAACCTCCCGCGCCAGGCCTTCGAGTGGTACCTCGACCTGCGCAAGTACGGAACCGTCCCGCACTCGGGCTTCGGCATGGGTGTGGAGCGCACGGTGTCCTACCTGTGCGGGCTCTCCCACCTGCGCGAAGCCATCCCGTTCCCGCGCACGATCAACCGCCTGAATCCGTAGGACCACCGGCGCGGGCTCCGGTTGACCCGCCCATACGCTCGGGTGTAAAATTCCCCCTGGCCGACCGGACAGGAGCCCTCCCGATGTCGGACCCGGTCCCCGAGACTCGTGGTACCAGGCGCCTCCCTGCGAGACCGCAGACGTTCGCCGCCGCGCTGGCGGTTTGCCTTGCCCTCACCCCCCGCCCTGCCGCCGCCCAGAGTTCCATCGGTATCTACAGCGACGTTTCCGGAAGCTCGTGTTCGCTGTCCGACAACGGTCAGGGGTTCATCAACGGGTATGTCGTGGTGCGGCCGGGCCAGGAGGGGGTCTCGGCGGCTCAGTTCTCGGCCCCGCCACCACCGTGTTTTACCGGCACCTACGTGGGCGACCAGCAGGCGCCCGGAACGCTGGTGCTTGGCAACTCGCAGACCGGTGTCTCGGTATCGCTGCTGGTTTGCTCCGCCACACCCACCCACGTTCTCACCATCCAGTACTTCGGCTACGGCACCACGCCGGCGTGCTGCGAGTATCCAGTGCTGCCCGACCCAGCCGAAGACAGTGTGAAGATCGTCGACTGTTTCTTCAACGAAACGGCTGCGGCCGGTGTGGTGGGCCGCGTCAACGCGGACGGTTCCTGCCCGTGCGCGGGGAACAGCCCGCCGTTCCCGCCCGACAACCCGGTACCCGCCCACGCGGCGCAGGGTGTGAGTGTCTTGCAGACCCTCGGCTGGACGGCGGTCGATCCGGACGACAACATCAGCGAGTATCTCGTCCATTTTGGAACCGACCCGTCACCTCCCCTGGTTGCGAGCGGGTTGACCGCGCCGTCGTACGACCCCGGGCAGCTGGAGGAATTCACCGAGTATTTCTGGCGCGTGGTGGTGCGCGACCTGGGCGGGTTCGAGACCGCAGGCCTGACATGGCGATTCACGACCCGTGCGGCCAACTCGCCACCCGGCGAGCCGCGGTTTCCGATTCCCGAGGACGGCACCGCCGGCCTGCCGCTCGATCTGAGCCTCGAGTGGTCCGCCACGGACATCGACGGCGATGCGCTCACCTACGACGTGTACTTCGGCACCGAAGACACGCCGCCGCTCGTTTCCTCCAATCAGGGGGTGCCGAGTTACACCGTTTCCACGCTGGCGTACGGCACGACGTACTACTGGCGCGTGGTGGCGCGTGATCCGCCGGGCCACGAAACCTCGGGGCCACTCTGGTCGTTCGCGACACGGCCGGAGAACTACCCGCCCGGAACCCCCGCCAACCCGTCGCCGGCCAACGGTGCAACTTCACAGGCCATCGATGTCGCCCTGTCGTGGCACGCCGCCGACCCCGATTCCGATGCGCTGGTCTTCGACGTCTACTTCGGCGCCACGAATCCGCCGCCGCTGGTGGTGGCGGACCTGAGTGGCACGGCGTACCAGCCGGGTACGCTGTCGTTTGTCACCACGTACTTCTGGCGCGTGGTGGCGCGCGATGAGCACGGCGCGGTGCAGAGCGGTCCGATCTGGTCGTTCACGACGCGCCCGGAGAACCTGCCGCCGCTGGTGCCGGCCTCGCCCAGCCCGCCCAACAACTCGACCAACCGCCCGCTCGCGTCGGTGCTGGGGTGGCAGTGCAGCGATCCCGACGGGGAGGCGGTTACCTTCGACGTCTACTTTGGAACGGGATTTCCACCGCCACTGCTCGCTGCCGGCGTTGAGACAAACTCCTTCAGCCCGGGCACGCTCGCGTTTTCCACCCAGTACCGCTGGCGCATCGTGGCGCGCGACGAGCGTGGCGCGGAAACATCGGGGCCAACATGGACCTTTGCAACCAAACCCAACTCGCCGCCCGCGGCGCCGTCGAGCCCGAATCCCTCCAACAACAGCAGCAACCGCTCCGTGCTCACGACGCTCTCGTGGCAGTGCAGCGACGTGGACGGACACGCCATCACCTATGAGGTGTACTTCGGAACCGAGAATCCGCCGCCGCTGGTGGCCACCGGCGTGGAGACGCGGGCCTATGTACCGGGGACGCTGGCATTCTCGACGCGCTACTACTGGCGCGTGCGCGCGCGCGATGAGCTCAACGCGACCGCAATCGGAGCGCTGTGGACCTTCACCACCCGCTCCGACGGGCCGCCCACGGCTCCGGCCAATCCCGGCCCGCCCCACGACGGCGTCGCGCCGCCGACGGCCACGCTCTCCTGGACCTGCACCGAGCCGGACGGCCAGCCGCTCACTTTCGATCTGTACTTCGGGACGGTGTCGTCACCGCCGCTGGTGGCCACCGGACTTACCGAGCCGCAGTTCGACCCCGGACCGCTGACGATCTCGACGCGCTACTACTGGCGTGTGGTTGCGTCGGACGGGAGCCTGGTGGCAAACGGTCCGCTTTGGCGGTTTGCTACCGCTATTCCAGGCGACGTGAACATCGACGGCGCGATCACCGTGGCAGACGCGCAGTGCGCGTTCGATCTGGCGCTGTTGCGCTTGCCGGCGTGCGGCGCCGTCAGCAACCTGGAGTACGGCATTGCGGCCGCGGTCGACTGTAACACCATCGCCACCCCCCGCGATGCCCGCTGCATCCACAAGCACGCCGTGGACGGATCGTGTTCGTTCTGCGGGACGACGCCTGCGGCCGCGGTTGCACCGAACTCGCCGCCGGTGCTCAGGCAGGGGAGGACATACGAGGATGGCGACACGCTGGTGGTCACCGTGGATCTGGAGGGTGTTGCCTCACTGCAGGCGTTTGGATTCGAAACCTGGTCCTTCAACGCCACCCTGGTGCGCGTATCGCGCCGGGGACGAACCGCGGGCTTCGAGGCGCTAGGGGCTGGCGCAGCGAGGGTGGGGGGGTACACGCTCGACGGGGTCACGGCGATGACGCGGGAGCAGTTCATCCAGCTGCGGTATCAGGTCCCGCCCGGTGGCGCGTACATCTGGATCGACAGTTTCGTTGACGATCTGGCGGGCGCCGCGCCGCTGGAGATCTACTGGGGCGGGGGAAGCATTCCCGTGTTGATCTCACGCTTTGAAGGCGTGGAAACGCAAGCCGGCATCGAGCTGCGCTGGGAACTCGCCGGTGACGAGACTGCGGAGTGGTTTACGCTGTTGCGCCGGGAAGGATCGTCGGGGCAGCCCGTGTTGGTGGGCGAGGGGGCGCTTGCCGGTGCGAACGGTTCCTATCTGGATAAGTCGGTGGAGCCCGCCACCACCTATCACTACGAACTGCTGGTGCGCACACCCGGGGGAAACGAGTTCCGCTCGCAGACGGTGACCGTCACCACGCCGGGACGCGAGCTCGCGCTGGGGCAGAATCACCCCAACCCGTTCAATCCCACCACGGTGATTCCGTACACGCTGCCGGGCGGTACCTCAACGACGCGTGTTCGCCTGCTGGTCATGGACGTCTCGGGCAAGCTGGTGCGCACGCTGGTCGACGAGCCGCAAACGGGCGGCGTGCACGAGGCGATATGGGACGGTAGAGACGATCGCGCTGGGCCGGTATCGAGTGGCGTGTATTTCTACGTGCTGGATGCCGATGGCAAGCGCCAAACGAGAAAGCTGGTGTTGCTGAAATGAAGACACGTTCAATCCTGACCATCGTGACGGTCGTCGTGATGTCGTCGATGATCGTCGTTGATCCAGCGGGCGCACAGAGTTCCGTGGGCATCTATAACGACGCCAGCGGCAGCACCTGTTCACTCACCGCCCCGTCGTCGGGGCAGATCACCGCCTACGTGGTGGTGCGCCCCGGGCCCGGCGGCGCCACCGGGCTGCAGTTTGCCGCGCCCAAGCCATCCTGCTTCCAGGCCACGCACCTTGGCGACGTGACCCCGGCGGGTGTGCTGTCGATTGGAAACTCGCAGACCGGCATTTCGGTCGCGCTGGGTGGCTGTTTTGCACAACCGGTGCACGCGCTCACCATCGAGTACCTGGCCACCGGCACCACGCCCACCTGCTGCGAGTACCCCATCGTCAACGATCCGTCGGTGTCGGACATCCTGGTGGTCGATTGTGTGTTCAACGAGCTGGTGGCCACCGGCGTCGTCAGCACGTTCAACGCCGACCTCACCTGCCTGTGCAGCGGCAACAGCGCGCCCAACATCCCGGACAATCCCGACCCGGCAAACGGCGCGAACAATGTGGGCGTGCATGCCTCCCTGAGTTGGATCGCGACCGACATCGACAACAACCTGGCCGAGTTCGACGTGTACCTGGGAACCGACCCGTCGCCGCCGCTGGTTGCGACGGTGACCGAGCAAACCTACACGCCGCCGGCGCCTTTGACGGAACTGTCGACGCACTACTGGCGCGTGGTGGCGCGCGATGCGGGCGGCCTCGAACAGTCGGGCAGCGTGTGGACCTTCTCCACGCGCGCGCTCAATTCGCCACCGGAGCCGCCGTTCTCGCCCTATCCGTTCGACGGGGCGGAGGCGATTGCGGAGAACATCACCCTGATCTGGCAGGGGGATGACATCGACGGGGATACGCTGGTGTACGACGTGTATTTCGGCACCACGGCCACGCCACCGCTGGTCGCAACCAACCGGCCGGCCTCGTACACGCCTCCCACGCTGGCGTTCGACACCCGGCACTACTGGCGCGTCGTTGCGCGTGACCCGATGGGGCTCGAAACCTCCGGGCCGGTGTGGGACTTCACGACCAAGCTCGAGAACTACCCGCCCGGTCCGCCAAGCTTCCCGTCACCGCCCAACGCCGCCACCGGCATTCAGCCCGACGGCGTCAACCTGTCCTGGGTGGCGACGGACGCAGACGGCGACTCGCTCACCTTCGATCTCTACATCGGCACCACGCTGCCGCCGCCGCTGTTCGACACGGGGATTCCGACCATGAACTACGCGCTTCCCGGTTTGACGGGGGGCGCGCGCTACTACTGGAAGATCGTCGCCCACGACGATGTCACGGAGACGTCGGGGCCGGTGTGGTACTTCAACACCGCGGGTGTGAACCTGCCGCCGACGGCCCCCTCGAATCCGAGTCCCCCCGACAGTGCGATCGGCGTGGCTTCGCCCGCGACGCTGCAGTGGACCAGCACGGATCCCAACGGCGATCCGGTCCGGTTCGACGTGTACTTTGGCGACACCTCGCCGCCGCCGCTATGGCGGACGAACCTCGCGAGTCCCTCGACCGTCACCGGTCCCCTCGTGCCCGAGCGGCAGTACTTCTGGCGGGTGGTGGCGCGCGATTCACACGGGGCAGAGACCACGGGGGCACAGTGGAACTTCACCGCGAAGCCCAATTCGCCGCCGTTGCCGCCGTCGTCGCCAACGCCCGCGGACATGGCGACCAACCGGCCCATCAACAGCACGCTGGGCTGGCAGTGTTCGGACCCGGATCTGAACAGCATCACCTACGACATCTATTTTGGAACCATGTCGCCACCGCCGCTGGTGAAGACGGACCACACCCTGAGAAACTACGCGCCGGGGATGCTCGCTTTTGATACGGACTACTACTGGATGATCGTGGCGCGCGACGGCTTCGGCGCGGAGACGCCGGGTCCGCAGTGGACCTTCCGCACCGGTTCCAACTCTCCGCCCAACGCGCCGTCCAACCCGTACCCGGGAAACGGTGGAGTTTCGTCGACGTCACCCACGCTGTACTGGGTGGCGTCCGACCCCGACGGGCAGACGCTCACCTTCGACGTGTACTTCGGCACGGCGAGCAACCCACCGCTGGTGGCGCCGGGGCTGGTCAGCAGCACTTACCAGCCCGGCCAGTTGCAGGCCGAAGTGACGTACTACTGGCGCGTGGTTGCGTCGGACGGCGAGTACTCGACCAGCGGGCCGACCTGGTCGTTCCTGGCCGGTGTTCCGGTGGGTGGCGGCGCGAGCACGGTCGAGATCTACGCCGATCAGAGCGGCACCATGTGCAGCCTGAGCGACGTGACGTCGGGGCTGCAGTATGTGTACGTCTTCGTTCGGCCGGTGGGTGGTGCAACGGGGCTGCAGTTCTCCGCCCCGAAGCCCGACTGCTACACCGCCTACTACCTGGGCGAGGACGTCACGCCGGGCCTTCTTTCCATTGGGAACACGCAGGATGGAATCTCGTTGGCACTCGGGGGATGCGTGGACGTCCGCATGCCCGTCGTGACCATCGCCTACTTCGGTATCGGGACGACGCTGCCGTGCTGCGAGTACCCCGTACTGCCGGATCCGGGCAAGAGCGGTATCATCGTCGTCGACTGCTTCTTCAGCGAGGAGCCGTGTTCGGGGGTGTCGTTGACCATCAACGAAGCGGACTACTGCTCCTGCGGTGCGCTGCTTCCGGTGCTGATATCCAGCTTCGAGGCCCGCGCCGTCGAGGACGCGGTCGAAGTGCGCTGGGAGCTCGGCGGCGACGAGACCGCGGAACAGTTCACGGTACTCCGCCGTGCGGGCGACGCGACCAACCCGCAGGTGGTGGGGGAGGGTGCGGTGACCGGTGCATCCGGCTCCTACCTGGACACGTCGGTCGAGCCCGGTGTGACCTACCACTACGAGCTCGTGGTGCGCACGGCCGATGGCAACGAGTTCCGTTCGCCGGTGGCCACGGTGACCACGGCGGCCGTGGCGCTTTCGCTGGGGCAGAACCACCCCAACCCGTTCAACCCCACCACGGTGATCCCGTACACGCTGCCGGGTGGCGCTGCCACCGCGCGGGTGCGGCTGCTGGTGATGGACGTCTCCGGCAAGCTGGTGCGCACGCTGGTCGACGGGCCGCAGGCGGGCGGGTTGCACGAGGCGGTGTGGGACGGCCGTGACGACCGCGGCGGTCCGGTGTCGAGCGGCATCTACTTCTGCGTGCTGGACGCCGACGGCCAGCGCAACACGAGAAAGATGGTGCTTCTCAAGTGAGCGGACACCGTCGGAAACGGCCTGGCCGCGGGGTGGTCGCACTCCTCGTGGCCGGGGCGTGCCTCGCGTCGCCGCTTTCCGGGCCGGCGTGGGGACAGGCGTCCATCGGCGTCTACAGCGACCCCACTGGCGTCGGCTGCACGCTCAGCGATCAAACCACGGGACCGATCGCCTACTACGTGGTCGTGCGGCCGGCGCCGGGAGGCAGCACCGGCGCCCAGTTCGCGGCGCCGAAGCCCGCCTGCATGACGGCCAACTACGTCGGCGATTCCATCGCGCCCGGAATCCTGACCATCGGCAATTCACAGACCGACATCTCCGTGGCGTTGGGCGCATGCCTGACGGATCCGACACACGTCATCACCATCAACTACTTCGGCTTTGGCACCACGCCGGCATGCTGCGCGTACACGGTGATTCCGGCGCCGCGCAAGAACAGCGTCATCGTGGTAGACTGCGTGTTCTACGAGGCGGTTGGGACCGGTGTGGTGAGTTACATCAACGCCGATGAGTCGTGCGGCTGTGTGGGGAGCAGCCCGCCCGATTTGCCCCGCCAGCCAGACCCGCCATCGGGTGCCCAGCGGGTGGACGTGAATGCCTCGCTGAGCTGGGTGGGGACCGATGTCGACGACGACCTGGTCGGCTTCGACGTCTACCTCGGCACCAGTTCGCCGCCCCCGCTGGTTGCGACGGCAACCGAGCCGGAATACTCACCGGACCAATTGGCGCCACTCGCCAAGCACTACTGGCGCGTGGTGGCACACGACGCGGCCGGGCACCAGACCTGGGGCCCGCTGTGGAACTTCGAAACACGACCGGCGACTTCCACGCCGGACCCGCCACACCATCCGTTCCCGGCGAATGGGGCGTACAACGTTCCTATCAATGTTGCGGTTTCATGGGTGAGCGACGACGCCGACGGGGACGCGCTCACCTTCGATCTCTATCTCGGAACCGCCTTCAACCCGCCGCTGTTTGCCGCCGGTCTGCAGGAGCAGAGCCACCAGCTGCCGGAGCTGGTGGAGGGGATGCGGTACTACTGGCGGGTGGTGGCGTACGACGACACCTCGCAGGCATCCGGGCCGGTGTGGACGTTTGCCACCGAGGGCTATAACGGACCCCCCGCGGTGCCGTCCGCGCCGCAGCCGGCGCAGAACGCGAGCGGGGTTTCCGTTCAGGCCGACCTGGCCTGGCAGTGCTCGGACCCGGAAGGCGACCCGATCACCTACGACGTCTACTTCGGCACGACGTTCCCGCCGGTGCTCGTGGCGAGCAATCACGCGGCTACGTCGTTCCCACTCGACCAACTCGCGTCGTCGCAGTCGTACTACTGGCGCATCGTGGCGCGCGACATGCACGGGGCGGAGTCGGCGGGCCTGGACTGGACATTCACAACCGGCGTGAACGCGCCACCCAACCCGCCATCGCAACCGCGTCCGTCCAACAACGGATCGGCGTCCCTGTGGACCTGGCTGGGGTGGTCGGCGAGCGATCCGAACGGGCACGCCCTCACCTTCGACGTTTATCTGGGCGACACGTCGCCGCCGCCGCTGGTGGCGACGGGCATCACCAAGAAGTTCTACAATCCGGGCCTCCTGCAGGAGGGGGGTGTCTACTACTGGCGTGTGGTGGCGACCGACGGTGAGTTCGTGGTGAGCGGACCGGAGTGGACGTTTGAGGTGGTGCCACCGAGCCCGTCCTGCCGCGGGGGAAACATGGGCATCTACCCCGACCAGACCGCAGGGAACTGCAGTCTCAGCGATCAGATGTCCGGTCCCCTCGACGTGTATGTGGTGGTGAATTCGGCTGGCGTGACCGGCGCTCAGTTCGCCGCGCCCAAACCGCCCTGTTTCACCGGCGTGTACCTGGGTGAGGAACTGGGTGCGGGGTTCATTGCCACCGGAAACTCGCAGGATGGCATGACGGTGTCGTTTGACGGCTGCCTGGCTGGACCCTACACGACCGTCGTGACGATTCACTACATGGGCCTGGGGACCACGCCACCGTGCTGCGAGTATCCGCTGCTGCCCGCTCCCGGCGCGAGCCATGTCGTTCTCGTGGATTGCAACTTCGAAGCAGGGATGTGCTCCGGTGAATCGTTGACGATCAACGAGGACTGGAGTTGCTGGTGCGGCATTATTACGCCGGTTCTCATTTCACGCTTCGGCGCGTCGGAAACCGATGCGGGTGTCATGGTGACGTGGGAGCTCGGCGGCGACGAGACCGCGGACCAGTTCACGGTACTCCGCCGTGCGGGTGACAGCGTGGATCCGCAGGTGGTGGGGGAGGGTGACGTAGCGGGTGCCAATGGCTCCTACCTGGATACGACGGTCGAGCCCGGCGTGACCTACCACTACGAGCTCGTGGTGCGCACGGCCGACGGCAACGAGTTCCGCTCGCCGGTGGCCACGGTGACCACGGCGGCCGTGGCGCTCTCGCTGGGGCAGAACCACCCCAACCCGTTCAACCCCACCACGGTGATCCCGTACACGCTGCCGGGTGGTGCTGCCACCAAGCGGGTGCGGCTGCTGGTGATGGACGTCTCCGGCAAGCTGGTGCGCACGCTGGTCGACGAGCCGCAGGCGGGCGGGATGCACGAGGCGGTGTGGGACGGCCGTGACGACCGCGGCGGTCCGGTGTCGAGCGGCATCTACTTCTGCGTGCTGGACGCCGACGGAAAACGCCACACCCGCAAACTGGTTCTGCTCAAGTAGACGCCGCGGCGCCCGCTGGCTACAATGCGCGCATGCCCGAGCTGCCGCCCGTCCGCTATTTCCGCTCCGCCGCCGAGTTCCGCCGCTGGCTGGAGAAGAACCACGCGCGCGTGACCGAACTGTGGGTGGGCTTCTACAAGAAGGGTGTGGACCGCAAGGGGATCACCTACAAAGACGCCGTCGACCAGGCCCTGTGCTACGGCTGGATCGACGGTCTCCTCAAGCGCGTGGACGCGGAGAGTTACACCCACCGCTTCACGCCCCGCACGCACAAGAGCACCTGGAGCAACGCCAACATCAAGCGCGTGGGAGAACTCAAGAAGCTGGGCCTCATGGCGCCGGCCGGCCTGGAGGCCTTCGGGAGAAGGACGAAGGACCGTTCGGGTGTCTACGCGCATGAGAACCAGCACGTCACCCTGGCGCCCGCCATGATGAAACGGCTGCGCGCCGACAGGAAGGCGTGGGCGTTCTTTCAGGCCCAGGCGCCTTCCTACCGCCGGCTCGCCGCGGCGTGGGTGATGTCCGCGAAGCGGGAGGAAACCCGGGAGCGTCGCCTGGCGTCGCTCATCGAGGACTCCGCGCGCAACGCCTGGATCAAACCCCTGCGCTGGCAGAAGTAGGCACGCGCCGCCTCAGAACGGTGTGGCGGTGCGGTAGAAGCGGCGCATCTCGTCCATGGCACGCGCGGCAAGGTCGGGGGGAATGCCATCCACGCGAGCGTTAATGTCCCACAGTTTGTACTTCTGCACATACATGGGAAACACCGAATACACGTCGTCGTCGGCCACGATGGCGTGGTTGACGTAGCTGCTGATGACGAACGGGCGTGGGTCGGCCAGCGGTCCGTACAGGTTGAGCCCGTTGCTGTAGTCGCCCGCGTCCTGCTTGCAACCCAGGCCCTCCTGGATGAGGGTGGGGACGATGTCGATGTGGGCGGTGGCTTCGGACACCACGCGCGGTTCCCGCCACGGCACGTAGATGATGAGCGGCACCCGCGTCTGGTACCCGGTGAAGTTGCTGGTGTGCCCCCAGTAGTTGGCGTCGTTGTCGTCGAACTCCTCGCCGTGGTCGGACGTGATCACCACGATGGTGTTCTCCAGTATTCCCTCCGCCTCGAGACCGTCCAGCAGATCGCCCACCAGCGAGTCTACCCAGCCGACCGCGTTGTAGTAGTCGTTCAGGAACGCCTCCGGGTCCCGCTCGCGGTTGGCCAGGGCGATGTTGAGCTTCCCGGCCGGGGTAAAGCGCGCCGTGTCCTTGGGGTAGTAGTAGCTGAAATGTGTCGACTTGTAGAACGCAAACCCGAAGAACGGCCGGCCCGCGGCGTTGGCGTCCAACGCAAAGCGGTGCAGGCGCCCGGTGAGGTCCTGGTCCTTCAGATCGGCGCTGCGCCCCTCGAATTCCTCCTGCACGTCGATGCCGCGGAACATCCCGTCCTTGATCTTGTGGCGCTCGAAGTGCGAGTCGGCAAAGATCCCGAAGCGGTAGCCGTTCTGCTGCAGCACGTCGATCAGCACCGGGTTGTCGATGGCCGCGCAGTTGGCCTTCACCGCGGCCCAGTAGGTGGGGTGGATGCCGTAGAACACCGAGAAGACACCACTGGGCGTGGAGTTTCCCGAACTGAAATGGTTGTCGAAGCGCGATGCGCGCGAGGCGAACGCGGCCATGTGCGGCGAGATCCGCTCGTTCATGGCGTCGAAGCGCCAGCTCTCCAGCAGCAGGAGGAGGATGTTGGGCCGCCGCGATACCATGGTCGAATCGCACGCCACGTCCCGCAGCGGGTAGTGCAGCGCCTGACCCGCATCGTCCGCCGATCCGGAGGTTTCCACGATGAGCGGCAGCCGGTCGGCGTACTTGAGCGCGTGCCGGTGCGAGGTGATGGGGAAGTAGAACGGGAAGCGCAGCGTCATGTCGGTGAAACGGGTGTCGTTGCGTTCGTAGGCGAGCACGTGCAGCGCCTGGCTGGCCGAATAGGACACCAACGCCACCAGGAATACCGCCGCGGCCAGGCGCCCCGGGTGCCGCATGCGGCCGGAAACGCGGAACAGGAATGCGGTGAGCGCGGTCACCGCGGCCACCACCGCGGCCGCCATGGCGATGGTGAGCCCCGAAATACCGATGCCGCTGAAGGACTGGAACGCGTACTCGAGCCAGAAGGCGTCCACGTGGAAGCGGTACACCCGGTAGATGGTCGCGTCGAACACCAGGTAGAAGAGCATCGCGCCGATGAGCGTGGCGCAAACCGTGCGCGCCACGCGCGGCCACGCGATCAACACCAGGAAGACCAGCGACAGGAAGACCAGCGGAACGAGAACATAGTAGCCCAGGAAGACGAGAATGGCGTACGCGCCGGCGGAGTTGAGACCGGTCGACGCGTCGAGGTAGCGGGTGAGCGCGAGCACCGCGAACGGCAGCGCCAGGCCCAGCAGCGCCACCATGCGCGCATAGGAACAGGCGCGCGTGGACACGCAGGCCCGCGCCGAGGCGAGATAGCTTGGGAGTTTCATATCGGTCTGGACCGCAGGCGGCCGCGGTTCGGGCTGCGGGGCACTGCAGGCTCATATTGTAGCGCCATCCGATTCGGCCGACACGCGAAAGTTTGGGCGCTGAGACGCGCGGGGCGGCGAAACCTTACCACGGATCTGCCGCGGCGTTCCTTCGCGGCTACACTGCCTGGTTGCATCGTGTTAGGATGCGGGCCGAGGAGGTCCTTCATGCACTTCGCCAGGCTTCTTGTCGTTTCGTTCCTCGCCGTTCTCCCGATGCGGTCCGCCGCCCAGGAGGCGGCGCAGGCGCCCGATTCCACCGCCGCCGACAGCGCCGTGGTCGTGGTGCGCAAGCCCACCATACCCATCGTCCCCTTCTTTATTGAGGGGATCGAGGACACCTTCCTGACCGCCACGCTCGAGGTGCCCGAGGACCGCTCGCAGCCGGGCGGGCGCAAGATCTCCCTGCACATCGTCATCGTTCCCGCCCTCGAAAAGGGCTCGGGACTGCCGCCGCTGTTCGACATCGCCGGCGGACCGGGTGTATCCGCCACCGCGGGTGCCGCCGAGTACGCCGGTGTGCTGCGCGTGCACCGCGAGCGCCGCCCCGTGGTGCTGGTGGACCAGCGGGGAACCGGCGAGTCCAACCCGCTGCGCTGCCCGGAACTGGAAGCCGTCTCGAAGATGGACGATATGTACGACCCCGACGCCGTGGCGCGTTGCCGCGACGAACTCGCGAAGACGGCCGACCTTTCGCACTACGGTACCATCGACGCGGTGCGCGACCTGGAAGACGTCCGCAACGCGCTGGCCTATGACCAGATCGATTTCATCGGCCTGTCATACGGCACCCAGGTGGTTCAGATGTACATGCGCGAGTACCCGGACAACGTGCGTGCGGCGGTCATGCTGGGCGCGGTTCCGCTGGGCGAAGAGATCCCGCTCCACCATGCCAACAACGCCGAGGCCGTGCTGCAGCGCATCCTCGACGACTGCGACAGCGACCCCGACTGCGGGCGCGCGTATCCGTCGCTGCGCCGCGAATGGTCGGAGTTGCTGGAGCGGCTCGACGCCGGTCCGGTCTTTGCGGAGTTCGTGGACTCGACCGGTGCGCGCAGCGTGGAGATCCGCAAGGGGCCCTTCTGCGAGGCGCTGCGCTCGCTGTTGTACGTGCCGCCCACGCAGCGGCTCATCCCGCTGTTGATCCACCACGCCGCCCAGGACGACTTCCGGCCTTTCCTGCAGATGGTACTCGCCGGCGGCGCGGGCGGTTCGATCGCCGAGGGAATGTATCTGTGCACGATCTGCCCCGAGGGGACCACGCGCATCGCGCCGGATGCGATCGACGCCGCCACGGCGCGCACCTTTCTCGGTCGCTGGCGGGTCGACCAGCAGATGGGTGCGTGCGCGGTGTGGGCGCTCGCGCCGGCGCCGGACGCGGACCTCGCCCCGGTCGTCGCGGAGGCGCCCACGCTGTTCATCACCGGGGGCATGGACGCGGTGACGCCGATTGCCTGGGCGCAGGAGATCTCGTCGCGCCTGACCCACAGCCTGGTGCTGGTAATCGACCATCTGGGGCACCATCCGGACGGCCTCGAGCACATGGAGTGCTACGATGCCGTCATCGCGCAGTTCTTCGAGAAGGGGAGCGTGGTGGATCTGGACACGTCGTGCTTCGACACCATGCTGCCGCCGCCCTTCGTGACCGAATAGAATAGACGCGTTCCTCTAACTTGAAATACGCCCCCTCCCGAAACCGGCGGAGGTTCAGTTGACGCGCGGGCCGGGGCATGGTATACCCTCTTTCTTGTAGTACCTCGGCTTGGCGATCTGCAGTTAAGGGCAAAGCAGTTTCAAAAGACCGGCTTCGGTCGGAACCGAAATCGAGCGTGCTAGCTGCACCATGCCCGGCGAACGCCCCACTCCATCAGACTGCCGTGCGCTGCTTCTCTGCGCAGTTCCACTCTCTCGCGCGGCAGGTTCCCGTCTAAGCATCCGTCAGGTGTCGATGTTCGCGCTTCGCGTTCCGATCTTGTGTTTCGGGTTCCGCCTCCATGTCCTTGCGTAACGCGCGGTGAAGTTCCGCCACGCGTGGCGGTATGACAGGGAGGGTGCGTAACCGATTCGGTTGCGCGGCGAATTGAACACCCAACCCCTTGGAGGACCACCATGACGGGGAACAGATGGGGTTTGCGCCTTCTCATCTTCCTCCTCCTGCTCGCGACGCCGCTTGCGAGCGCCCACGCCGTGACGAACATCTTCTTGTACGACGAGAGCGTGGCGGCGGATGTGGATCTGAACGCCTACCTGGCTGATGGCACTGTCAAGCAGCCAAACGGCAAGGGTTTCTTCAAATACGTGGATAAGACACCGGCGCCAGCCGAGTATCCCACGATTGCAGTCTCCGAGCAGAGTTTTGAACAGCTCGGGGCGTCGAACGCTGAGATCGATGGCGTCTGGTTCATCAATCACGGCAATTTCTATGTGCCCAACAAGAAAGCGCTCATCCTGTGGGTGGTCCGAATCCCGGACGCCTCCCTGCGGATGCCCGCTGAATTCCAGCAGGATCTGACGATCTCGATGTGGGTCGACTGGAACCAGGACGACAAATGGAAACCGGGAGAGCGGATGATCCACCATTCGTTCAACCTGGCTGACAGGTTCCCGGCCACGGACGACGAAATCGTGGTTTCGTATCTGACGTCGTTCCAGGTGCCGGATGTCACGGAGATCATGACGTCCAGCGCCAAGTACGGCAACTCCGGCAAGGACATCCGCCACCTGTGGGTGCGCGCCGTGGTTGCGTATGACGATGACGACATGAGTCCGGACGGCGCGCAGCTCTTCGGGGAGTACGAAGACTATCGTGTCTCCTATTACGTTCAAAACAAATTCATCGGCGATGGTGGATCGCGCTAGGAGGGAAGAGCCATGAAGAGATTCAAGAATATGTTCTTGCTCGGCGCGGTTCTTCTTTCCGCGCTGTTGATCATTCCGTCTTTGCAACCGGTGGATGCCGCGGACGGCGCCAGGCCCGAACGCGTTGCACCGGGTCTTCAGAAACAGCTCGACGAGGCGGCGCCCGATGAGATGGTCACCGCCATCGTCAAGCTTCGTTCCATCGGCCCCCCGCCCCAGGCGAACCTGGGTCGGTCAGCTGTGTTCGGTTCGCTTCGGCAGAATGCGCGTGTCTCGCAGGCGCAGCTGAAGTCGTTCCTGAACCGCCCGGACATCCGGGCCGACGTCGGTGTTACGCGCGAGTTCTGGCTGGACAACCTGGTTCTCGTCCAGGCCCGGAAGTCCGTGATCGAACAGATCGCGCGCCGCACGGACGTTGAACAGGTGTTCGACAACTACACCGTCACCGTGCCGCCGCGGCCGGCGGACGATCCACTGCCGGATCCGCACCAGAGCCAGCCGTGGGACAACATCGCCTACATCGGCGTCAAGCAGGTGTGGACCAGTTTCGGTCTGCGCGGTGCAGGGGTGCGTGTCGGCGGACTCGATACGGGTGTGGACATCAACCACCCCGACATCGCCGGCAAGATGATCACCAACAACCCGGCCGATCCCACCTATCCCGGGGGATGGGCCGAGTTCGACGGCAACGGCAATGTGATTCCCGGTTCGGTGCCGCACGACAGTGACCAGCATGGAACCCACACCACCGGCACCATGGTCGGCGGCAACGCCAGCGGGTGGGACGTGGGTGTCGCGCCGGAAGCCAGCCTGATGCACGGTCTGGTCATTCCGGGTGGAAGCGGGAGCTTTGCGCAGGTCGTGGGCGGCATGGAGTGGATCATCGATCCCGATGGCAATCCCGCCACCGACGACGGCGCGCAGGTTGTGAACATGTCGCTCGGCGCTACGGGAACGTACACCGAGATGGTGGCGCCCACCGACAACATGGTCGCGGCCGGCGTGTTCCCCAGCTTCTCGATCGGCAACAGCGGGCCTGGTGCCAGCACAACCGGCAGCCCGGGCAACGTCCCCAGCGCCTTCGGCGTGGGAGCGACCGACAACCTCGACGTGATCGCGTCGTTCTCGAGCCGTGGCCCGGTGACGTGGAACTTCCCGCCGTATGTCGGGACCTACACCAAGCCGGACATCTCCGCGCCCGGTGTCTCCATCTATTCCACCGTGCCCGGTGGGGAGTGGGAGTACAGCGGGTGGAGCGGCACGTCCATGGCGGCCCCGCACGTTTCGGGGACCGTTGCGCTCATGCGCCAGGCCAACCCCAGCATGACCGTCGCCGAGATCAAACAGATCCTCGCGCAGACGGCACTTGATCTGGGCGCGGCGGGCATGGACAACAACTACGGCTGGGGACGCGTCAACGCGTTCGCGGCCGTCAGCGCCGCGCTGGTGGGAGTGGGAACGCTCGACGGTACCGTCGCCAGCATGGGGATGCCCGTCGAGGGCGCCCTGGTTCGTGTGGCGGACACCGGCCAGCGCGTCACCACCGACGCCAACGGCGACTACAGCATCCGCATCGTGGCCGGCGATCACACCATCGAGGTGAGTCGCTTCGGCTACGAGTCCGCCTCCGCGCTCGTCACCCTGGTGGCGGACATGACGACCACGCAGGACTTCGATCTGGTTCAGCTGCCGTCCGGCGCAGTCGCCGGCACGGTAACCGACTCGCAGTCCGGCATGGGTGTGTCCGCTTCCATCGCGGTGAAGCTCGCCGGACAGGTGGTTGTGAATGCGTCGACGGATCCCATGACCGGTGCGTACAGCATCACGCTGCCGGTGGGAACCTACGACCTCGTCTTCACGCCGGTGTTCCCGTATCCCGCGACGACGCGGAACGGAATTGCCGTCATGGAGGGGATGACGACGCCGCTCAACGTGACGCTCATGCCGGCCCAGGTCCTCATCGTGGATGACGACGCCGGCGGCGCCTTCGAGTCTTACTTCGAGGCGGCGGTTGCGGGAGCGGGGAGGTCGTATCTCACGGTGAGTTCGCCACCCACGGCGGCGCAGATGAGTGCGTTTGAAACCGTGGTCTGGTTCACCGGCAACGACTACACCACCACGCTGACGGCCGCCGACCAGGCGGAACTGGCCGCGTACCTGAACGGCGGCGGCCGCCTGTTCATGACCGGCCAGGACATCGGCTACGACATCCGGACGGAGGCGTTCTATGCGGATTACCTGCATGCCGCCTACGTGCAGGATGACGTGGCACTCGGTGCCGTGCTCGGCAACCCGGCCAGCCCGGTGGGATTCGGCTTCTCGTTCGCCATCTCGGGTGGCAGCGGGGCCAGCAACCAGGCCTACCCGTCGGAGATCAATCCGGTGGGTGGCGCCATGTCGGCGTTCTTCTACGATCCCAACGTTCCGGGCGCGCCGGTTTCGGTCGGCGAAGTCACCAAGAATGGCGGGGTCGTGGGCGACGGCATCGCCGATTCCGGCACCGCGGGTCTCACCTACGAGAACGGTTACAAGCTCGTGTACTTCGCGTTCGGGTTCGAGGCCATCGCCGATGCCAGCACGCGCACCGAGTTGATGGACCGCGTGCTCGACTGGCTGCAGGGATACCCCGAGATCAACCACACACCGCTGGGCGATACCGAGGATACCGCGCACCCGTACACGGTGACCGCGACCATCACGTCCGACTTCTTCACGCTGGATCCGTCGAGCTTTGCCGTCGTGTACAGCGCGAATGGCGGGCCGGACTTCACGGTTGCGATGATAGCGACCGGTGCACCGGACGAATACGCGGCCAGCATTCCGGCGCAGGCGTCGGACACGGAGGTCGCGTACTTCATCCGCGCGGCGGACGTGGAGGGTCATGCCTCCGTGGATCCGCTGGGAGCACCGCTCAACCGGTACAGCTTCTACGTGGGCAGAGACATGGTGGCCCCGGAGATCGTTCACATGCCGCTGCGCGACACCAACGATCTCACCGGGCCGTATCCGGTGATGGCGGAAGTGACCGACAACATCGGGGTCGAGTCCGTGTACCTGCTGTACTCGAAGAACGGCGGCCTCTGGCACCGCGCGAAGATGATCCCGCCCGACCCGGTTTCGCCCGTGTACCTGGGCGAGATTCCGGGCCCCACCATGGTGGGTGACCAGTTCGACTACTTCATCCTGGCGATGGACGAGTCGTACTCGGGCAACGTCACGCGCGAGCCGGCCACGGGAAGCCACAGCTTCTCGATCGTCGAGGAGTTCGTCTGGGACTTCGAGATGGATGACGGCGGTCTCACGCAGACGGGTGACGTCTGGCAGTGGGGTGCCCCGACCAGCGGTCCGGGCATGGCTCACTCCGGGATGAACCTGTGGGCGACGATTCTCGGCGCCAACTATCCCAACAGTTCCAACGCCACGCTGGACCTGCCGGCGATCACCATTGCGGCCGACCGGCCGTACGCGGTGTTCTCGTTCTGGCACTGGTACAACATGGAGAACACGTGGGACGGCGGCAACGTCAAGGTTTCGACCGACGGCGGTGCCACCTTCCAGATCGTGACTCCCGCGCGGGGCTATGACGGCGTGGCCCGCAGCGGCAACGCGGGCATTCCCAACGAGCCCTGCTTTACCAACATCAAGGAGTTCTGGCAGGAGGACGTGTTCGACCTGTCGGCCTTTGCGGGCCAGCAGGTGATCCTCCGCCTGCACTTCGGCAGTGACGGCAGCGTGCAGCGCTCCGGCTGGTACGTGGACGACATGCGTCTGCGCAGCAGCGACACGGACGACGTGGCACCGTCGTTCAGCAACGTGGTGGTTCCGGCCAGCACGTTCGACACGGCGGGGCCGTACGTGGTGAGCGCCGACGTGCGCGACCTGTTCTCGGGTCTCGCCAGCGTCGACATGTACTACAGCCTCGACGGCGGCCCGTTCGTCCAGGTGCCAATGACACCGGGGACGGGCGACCAGTGGAGCGCGAGCATCGGCGGACAGGCGCAGGGTACGCGCATCCGCTTCTACATGGAAGCGTCGGACAACGCGGGCAATACCACCCGCGAACCGCTGGGGGCGCCGGGTGATACCCACCTGTTCGCCATTCTGCCCAGCGCGCCGACGCTGGTGCTTTCCAGCTCCACCACCCTGGGTGCGGGGCTGGACGGCTACCGGGCGGCGCTCGAGGCCAACGGCTACGAGGCCGACTACTGGAGCTTCGTGAGCCAGGGCAGCGAGGTCCTCAATCACCTGAGCGCGTACGAGAACATCATCCTGGAGGAGACGAGCAGTATGACGTCCGCCGAGATGACGGCGTACGGTGCGTTCCTGCAGTCCGGGACGGTCGGGTCCAAGAAGGGCTTCTTCATCCTGGCGCGGAGCGTCGGACTCACCTCCTCCAACCGCCCGTTCATCATGCAGTACCTGCGTTCCGAGTACGTGCAGAACGACGCGGGCTGGAAGGAAATCACCGGTGAGCCGGGCGATCCCATCGGCATCGGCGAGACGTTCCTGCTGAACGGCACGTCGGTGGATGAGATCCAGCGTTCCACCACCTATCCGGGTGGCCTCATCGTGTACCGGTTCACCGCTCCGGGAACCGCGGCGATGTCCCGCGCGGAGTACGGAGAGACTCTCGAGAAGTACGGAGAGGAGTGGGACGGTGTGGTGCCGGATGCGCCGATCAGTCTCGATGCGGCGTGCGGTATCCGTTACAACGGAGACACCTACCGTTCGATCTACCTCACCTATGACATGAGCTATGTAACCGAGCTGTCGCGTCGCGAGGGCATCATGGATCGCGGCCTGCGCTGGCTCGCGTCGCCGGAAATCGTGCACAGCCCGCTGCCGGACACCGAGGACACCACCAGCCCGTATGCGGTGACTGCGCTGGTGTACTCGGACAACCTGGATCCGACGCGCGTGCGAATGACGTACGACGTCGGCGGCGGAGCGGTGGTTGTGCAGATGACACCCACCGCGAATCCAGACGAGTGGTCGGCGTCGATACCGGCGCAGCCGCTGGGAACGACCGTGCGGTATTACCTGAGCGCGGCCAATCTCGACGGCAATACGTCGTATGACCCGCCGACGGCTCCGACGGACCAGCACTCGTTCGATGTCAACGCCGACCTGACACCGCCGGTGATCGCGCACGCGCCCGTGGGCACGACGGCCGATATCACCGGGCCGTATGTCATCTCGGCGGATGTCACCGACAATGCGGGTATTTCCTCCGTTCAGCTCTCGTGGCGTAAGAACGGCGGCAGCACCACCACGGTGGCGATGACCAACACCATGGGCGACACGTATGAGGGCTCGATGCCGGGACCGTCGGTATTCGGCGACCTGTACGAGTACTTCATCGTGGCCAGGGATATTGCCGGCGTTCCGAACACGGCACGCAGTCCGCAGAACGGATTCCACAGCCTTGAGGTCGTTGACTTCTACGCGTGGGACTTCGAAGCGGACGACGGGGGATTCTCGGCCATCGGCCAGGACTGGCAGTGGGGTTCGCCCACCAGCGGCCCGGGTGGCGCCTACTCCGGCGTGAACCTGTGGGCGACGCAGCTCTCGGCCAACTACACCGCGAGCAGCAACTCCCGCCTCGACTCGCCGCCGGTGGTGGTACCCAACGGGAGTACCTACGCGCAGATGAGCCTGTGGATGTGGTACGACACGGAGCTCAACTACGACGGTATGAACGTGAAGGTCTCCACCGATGGCGGTTCCAACTGGACGATTCTCACGCCCGACATCGGCTACAACGCCACGGCTACCAGCGGCAACGCCGGTATTGCGGGTGAGCGCTGCTTCAGCGGTCACGGCCAGAAGTTCTGGCAGAAGGCGACGTTCGACATGACCCCGTACAAGGGTCAGGGCGTCATCGTCCGCCTGCACTTCGGCAGTGACGGCAGCGTGCAGTATCCAGGCTTCTACGTCGACGACGTGCGCATCGAGGGTATGGAGGACACGGAGGGGCCGGCGTTCGTTTCGCGGTCCATCCCGCTCAGCACCTTCGATGAAACGGGTCCGTACCTGGTGAAGGCGACGGTTGTCGACGCACTCTCCGGCGTGGCTGGAGTGGATATGCACTACAGCACCGACGGCGGAACGATCTACACGACCGTGGCCATGACCGGCACGGGCAGTGCGGACGAGTACGGGGCGGATATCCCGGGTCAGTCGAGCGGTACGCGCATCAAGGTGTACTTCTCGGCCACCGACAACGCTTCAAACGGGTCCACCGATCCGGACGGGGCGCCGGGAACCTCCACCTGGGAGTTCGGCATCCTGCCCTCGGGTGACTACCTGGTCATCGTGGGTGGCACCGCGGAGACCACTCCGCTCATGTTCCAGGAGGCGTTCGCCACCCTGGGACGCACCTACGACATCTGGGACTGGGACGTGAGTGGAGTCCCGGACCAGTCCGTCCTCAACGCCTACCAGGCGATCGTCGTAGATGAGAGTTTCTACTTCGATGCCACGCAGCTTGCGGCGCTGACCGCCTTCCTCAACACGGACGACGGAACGCGCCAGCAGATCTTTTTCATGGGACGCGACCTGTCGTTCGGCTCCTCGGCGCGGCCGTTCATGGAGCAGTACACCGGCGCGGCCTATGTGAAGGACAACCCGGCGTGGTTCCAGATTTCGAGCGCGCCGGGTGACCCCATCGGGGCGGGCGAAACCTTCACCATCTCCGGGAGCTACCCGGACGAACTGAAGTTCTCGACCACCTGGACGGGTGCCGAGGCGGTCTATCGGTACAGTGGCGTGGGCTCGGCCTCCGACCGGTGGGACACCGAGAAGGAGAACCGCGAGTTCTACGAGAAGGAAGGCAAGGAGTGGGATCCGAAGCTGTGGCCCTTCGCACCGTCCGGACCGGATTCACTGGCCGGCGTGCGGTTCGTGGGACCGAGCCACTCGGCGGTCTACTTCTCCTTCAACCTGTACTACATCCAGGAGCCGGCACGGCGTGCAGCCGTTCTCGGCCGCGCGCTCGACTGGTTGGCGTCCACCACGACGCTCACCGTGGCGGCGGGTGGCGAGACATTGGGATCGCCCGACGCGCCGACTCTGCTGCCTCAGCAGCTCTCGCTGGGCCAGAACTACCCGAACCCGTTCAACCCGGTCACGCAGATGCGGATCGGCATTCCGGCGAAACACACCACGCCGGTGAGCCTGAAGATCTACAACGTGCGGGGCCAACTGGTGAGGACGGTGTTCAGCGGTGTGAAACCGGCGGGATACCATACGTTTAAATGGGATGGCACCGACGAACACGGGAGCCCCGTGGCGACCGGCGTCTACTTCGCGAACTTCGTCGCGGACAACACGCGGCTGACGCGCAAGATGGTGCTTCTCAAGTGAGCGGGGGTTCTTTGATCTGAAGGAAGCCCGGCCATCGAGTCTGACGATGACTCGGTGGCCGGGCCGCCGCGGCGCTGGCGTGCCGTGGCAACACTGGACAACTTCATCTTTTGTCGGTAAACTCTGGATCGGGGACCGCGATTAGTTCACCGCTTCTAGAGTGGGGGGAATCGCCTGAAGATGAGCCGATGGGTTCTATGCAACCAATTGTTCGTTAAGTCCCGACATCTCGCCGTCGGTGAAGCAAACGACACGCAGTGCCAAGAAAGCAGGGTGCCGGGATAGAACTCTGAATTCTGTTCTACCTGCACGTCGATCGAGGTGTGGGAAATGAAAGCCAGTGAACCTACCCAGAGATTACCATCCGCGGCATCCCCCGAGACGCCGGAGCATTGTTCCGCAATCGAGACCGCGGGCGGCGAATGTGGCGTGCCCGTGTGACCTGTGTGTTTGCAATTCTCGTCATCGCGGCAAGCACGGAATCGAGCGCGCAGACCGTCCCTTCGACGATTACTTTGTTTTCGGACCCGAACGGATACTCTTGTACGCTGATTGACAATCAGGAAATCCCCCTGAATGTCTATGTGATCAATGAGAGCCGAGGGCTGGTGGATTCGAGGTTTCGGATCGCGAGTTCCGAGGGATTCAACGCGGACTACCTGAGCGAAGTGGTTCACATGCCATTCCACATTGGTGATCTGCGGGCGGGCATCGATATAGGTTACGGCTACTGCGCCACCGGCACGCTGCTGCTTGCCACGATCACGTATATGGGTCACGGGAGTTCAAGCCCATGCGCGTACCTCGAGGTCTTGCCGCATCCGGTGTCGTACTTTGGCACCATTGAAGTCATGGACTGTGCTTTTGACACACTCAGAGGATCCACGCTGGGACCCCTCCTGGTGAACCCGAGTTCAGGGCAGTGCGCGCCGTGGTGCAGCCCGGTGGGTGTCCAATCGACGACATGGGGGGCTGTGAAAGCGTTGTACAGATAGCACGTAAGCCGGGGCCGCAGGCGACACAAGGAGGGGAGGGCTATGCGATTGGCTTTGATTGTCGCGGCGCTGAGTCTGCTGGCCACGGCCAGTTCATCAGTTACAGAACGGTCGGTGGGCAACCAGAGCTTCGCGCTGCGCGAGGGTGTTTGGTATTTCATCGATGAACACGACGAAGAGTGGAGGGTGGCGCCCGGCCGCATTTTCGTCAAGCTCACACAGGGTGCCACGCTGGAGCTCGCGCTGAATTCGCCGCCCCTCTCAGCGCTGAGCCTGGAGCGTCGGCTGCCGGTCGCGAACTTCTACCGGTTTCGATTTTCCCCGGAAAGCAACCCGATAGATGTCCTTGCAGAGGCCGTCTCGTCTCCGTTCGTGGAGGCGGCTTTTCTTGACACGTACATTCGGTTCCTAGGGGACGCCTATTACGACGAGTTGTGGCATCTAGCGGAGATCCGGGCGGAAGCTGGGTGGAAGGTGACAACCGGTTCCTCCGACGTGACCATTGCGATTATCGACGATGGATTCGAATACTATCACGAGGATCTGGCTGCCAACGTCTGGTCGAACCCAAGCGAGACGCCGGGCGATGGCGTTGACAACGATGCCGACTCACTCTGGTACGGGAGCCCGCTCGCAGATGACATGGTAGGATGGAATTTCGTTGATAACGACAACGACCCGTCTCCTAGGGCGATCCCCGGACACGATGATCCTGCCCATGGAACGGCCGTTGCGGGTCTCGTTTCGGCCACGAGAGACAATGATCTTGGTGTTGCCGGCGTCGCCGGCGGCAGCGCAGCGGGAAGACCTCAATTTGTGGCCGTCCGGGTGGACTTTTACGGCGACGTGACCGACGCCGTGGAGTACTGCTGGCGGAAGGGCTTTGACATCATTTCAATGAGCTGGACGAACAACGATGATTACGGACTCGTCCACGCTTTGCTGGACAGTGCGTATGCGGATGGGGCCGTCCTCGTCGCTGCTTCTGGAAATACCCCGCATAGGCGCGTATTTCCGCCTGCAAGCTATTCGTCGGTGATCGCCGTCGGCGGTGTGGGAGCGGGAGGGCAACAGCTCGATCTCTCCTGGGGACCGGAACAAGAACTCGTCGCTCCGACGTCGAAAATCTACTCGGGCGTTCCGCTGTGGACGACGGATAACGATTCGAGTATCACCGGTTACAATCCGGAGATCTATTGCGCATGCCCTCCGTCGTGCAATCAACGGCGGGCGTGACCCTCCAGTTCACCGAGGAGTATGTGACCGCCACCGACCGGCTCCTCTACGTCGACCTGGACCTTGAGGGCATCGCGGGTGTGCGAACCTGCGTCCTGTCCTTTCAACCGGGGATCAAACACCTGGAGCTTCTGAGCTGGGAGCAGGAAGATCCTTCTGTTGGGCAAGTGCTTTTTACACCAGCGCTCCGCAATGGCGTTCCAGAGTTGTTCTTCGGAGTGATGGTGTCGGAAAGCTACGGCGGGGCTTCGGCGCGCCTGGGGCGGCTCACGTTTGACGTCCAGACCAACGAGCCACTCGTGCTCGACGACGAGGCGTTCGTGCTCGCAGTGGGGGACCTGCTGCAGGAGGGCGAGGGGGGCACAGCTGTTGCCGCCTCGATGAATCCGGTCGTGGGACGGACGCTGGACACCGAGGTGGTGCGCGTCTTCCACAATCGTTTGGAGCAGTGCTTCCCGAACCCGTTCAACCCGACAACCACGATCGCCTATTCGATCAAGGAGGCGAGCGACGTGGGCATCACGATCTACGATGTCGCCGGACATCGGGTGCGTGACCTTGTAAACGAGCGGCAGGACCGGGGCGCGTATCAGATCGTCTGGGATGGCCGAAACGACAACGGAGCACCGGTCTCGAGTGGGGTGTACTTCTACAAGTTGGTTGCGAAGTCGTTTACGAATACCAAGAAGATGGTGCTTCTCAAGTGAGCGGCGGCAGCGGAATCATCGATCGCGTAAGCGGTTGACGGGCCCGCCCGCCTCTGTTTCCTGCGCTGGCGCCCCGGGGCTTCGTGCCCCGGGGCGCCGCCGGTGAGGCTCCTCCAGTCTTCATTTGCAACCGGCCGTCCCGGGCGCTATCCTAGGGTGGCCGCTCCGCCCCGCCCGTCTGTCGGCTCGGCGCCTGCCCGGATGCATCGTCCGGGCGGTTTCGTTGCGGACCGCGTCAATTATCACTTACTCCCACTGTTCCGGGACCCGGCAGGTTGCGTTCTCGACGCGCCGCGGCCACCGGAAGGAGCTGACGAGATCATGGCCAGGAGAATAATCGTAACCATCACCATTCTGGTGGTGGTGATCGCCGCCCTCGCGTTCGTCAAGTACCGTCAGATCATGGCTGCCATGGAGGGCGGTGCCTGGACGCCGCCGCCGGAGGCCGTGACCACGGTGGTCGCCGAGGAAGTGCAGTGGATGGGGACCATCAATGCCGTCGGCAGCGTCGCGGCGGTAAACGGCGTCATCCTCAGCGCGGACCTGCCCGGCGTGGTGCAGGAGATCACCTTCGACTCCGGGCGGCGTGTGGCCGCGGGCGACGTGCTGGTGCGCCTGGACACGAGCCAGGAGCAGGCGCAGCTCAAGGGTGCCGAGGCGCAGCGTGACCTCGCGAAGCTCAACCTGGACCGCGCGCGCGACCTCCTGACGAAGGAGGCGATCTCCGAGTCCGACTTCGATCGCGTGGATGCGGAAATGCGCGGCGCGGAGGCGGCCGTGGAGGGGTACCGCGCCACCATCGACCGCAAGACCATCCGCGCGCCGTTCGCGGGGATCCTCGGTATCCGCCAGGTCAACCTGGGCCAGTACCTCGCCGGGGGGGACCCGGTGGTGCCGCTGCAGCAGCTCGAGCCCATCTACGTGAACTTCGCCGTCCCCCAGCAGGACGGCGGGCGGCTCAAGCCGGGCAACGACGTCCTGGCGCGGACGCAGAGTGTCGACGGACCCGTCGCCGGCAAGATCACCGCCATCAACTCGCTCATCGACACCGCCACGCGCAACGTCGATGTGCAGGCGACCTTCGCCAACAGGAACGCCGCGCTGCGTCCGGGCATGTTCGTCGACGTGGAGGTCGAGCTGGGCAGCGCGACCTCGGTGGTTACGTTGCCGGCCTCGGCGGTGAGCTATGCACCGTACGGAAACTCCGTCTATATCGTGGAGGACGTGACCGGGCCGGACGGGAGTACCTACCGCGGCGTGCGCCAGCAGTTCGTGCGCCTGGGGGCCGCGCGCGGTGACCAGGTGGCGATTCTCTCCGGCGTCAACGCCGGCGAGGAGGTCGTGACCTCGGGCGTGTTCAAGCTGCGGCCCGGCGCGGCGGTGCTGGTGAACAACGAGGTCCAGCCCGCCAACAGCCAGACGCCCAACCCGCAGGACGGCTAGGGATGCGCTTTACCGACATCTTCGTGCGGCGGCCGGTGCTGGCCATCGTGCTCAACCTGGTGATCCTGATCGCCGGGGTGCAGTCGATCCGCTCGTTGAGCGTGCGACAGTATCCGCGCAGCGATATCGCCGTGGTGCGCGTGACCACGGTGTACGTGGGCGCCAACGCCGACCTGGTGCGCGGGTTCATAACCACGCCCCTCGAGCGCGTCATCGCCAGCGCGGACGGCATCGACTACATGGAGTCGGCCAGCGCGCAGGGTGTGAGCACCATCACCGTCCACCTGCGTCTCAACTACGACACCAACGCCGCCCTCACCCAGATCCAGGCCAAGGTGGCACAGGTGCGCAACGACCTCCCGCCGGAGTCGGAAGCCCCGATCATCGAGCTGGAGACGGCGGACAGCGAGTTCGCCGCCATGTACATCGGCTTCTCGTCCGAGGATCTCGACGAGAACCAGATCACCGACTATCTCACCCGGGTCGTGCAGCCCCGGTTGTCCTCGATTGCCGGCGTGCAGCGCGCGGATATCCTCGGCAGCCGCACCTTCGCCATGCGCGTCTGGCTCAAGCCGGACATGATGGCGGCGCGCAGCATCTCGCCCTCGGACGTGCGCAACGCGCTCGCGCGCAACAACTACCTCTCGGCGCTGGGCACCACCAAGGGGTCCATGGTGTCGGTGAACCTGGTGGCCAACACCGACCTCAAGACGGTGGAGGAGTTCCGGCAGCTCGTGGTCAAGGAGGCCAACGGCAGCCTGGTACGCCTGGGAGACATCGCGGACGTGGTGCTGGGAGCGGAGAACTACGAGCAGGAGGTCCGCTTCAACGGCGATGCGGCCACGTTTATCGGCCTGTGGGTGCTTCCCACCGCCAACTCGCTGGAAGTCATCCGCCGGGTGCGCGAGGCCATCCCCGAGATCGAGGCGCAGCTGCCCGCGGGCATGAAGGTGGGCATCCCCTACGATTCGACCCGCTACATCGAAGACGCGATCCATGAGGTCCTGAAGACGCTCACCGAGACCCTTTTCATCGTCATCGTGGTCATCTTCCTGTTCCTGGGATCGGTGCGCTCGATGCTCATCCCGGTGGTGGCCATTCCGCTCTCGCTGGTGGGTGCGGTGTTCCTGATGAACGTGGCGGGCTTTACCATCAACCTGCTCACGCTGCTCGCCGTGGTGTTGTCGGTGGGGCTGGTGGTGGACGACGCCATCGTCATGGTGGAGAACGTGGAGCGGCACCTGCACATGGGTGAAGACCCGTTCCACGCCGCGCTGTTCGCCGCGCGCGAGCTGGTGGGTCCCATCATCGCCATGACCATCACGCTGGCGGCGGTGTACACGCCGGTTGCCATCCAGGGTGGGTTGACGGGAACGCTGTTCCGCGAATTCGCCTTCACGCTGGCGGGCGCCGTGATCATATCCGGCGTGGTGGCATTGACGCTTTCGCCCATGATGGGCTCCAAGATGCTGCGCGAGGGCGACACCAACCGCGGCTTCGCCGGTTTCGTCAACGGACAGTTCGACCACATCCGCAACTTCTACGTGCGGCGGCTCGCCACCGTTCTCAAGTACCGGCCGGCGGTGTACACGGTGTGGGTGGTGGTGGCACTGCTGATGGTTCCGTTCTACATGTTCTCCTCCAAGGAGCTGGCCCCCACCGAGGACCAGTCGGTGATCTTCGGTATCGTGCAGGCCCCCGCCAACGCCACGCTGGATCAGACCACGCTGTACACGCCGGCAATCAACCGCGTGTTCGAGTCGATTCCGGAGCACCAGGCCACCTTCCAGATCACGTTTCCGACCGGCGGCTTCTGCGGCATGGTCACCGTTCCCTGGAGCGAGCGCGACAAGAGCAGCGAGCAGTTGCAGCTCGAGGCGTCCATGCAGCTCGGGCAGATCCCGGGCGTGCGCGTGATCCCCATCGTTCCGCCGGCGCTGCCCGGCGGCGGCACCTTCCCGGTGGACTTCGTGATCGCCTCCACCGCGGAGCCCGAGGAACTGGCCCGGTTCGCCGACGATTTCGTGATGAAGGCCTTTCAGAGCGGGATGTTCATGTACGCGGACTCGGATCTCAAGTTCGACCAGCCGCAGACGGAAGTGGTGTTCGATCGCGACAAGCTGCGCTCCGCGGGCGTCGACCTCAGCCAGGCGGGGCAGGACCTCTCCACCATGCTCAGCGGCAACTACGTGAACCGCTTCAGCATTCAGGGCCGCAGCTACAAGGTGATTCCGCAGGTGAAGCGCAGTGAGCGCCTGACCGCGGAGCAGATCGAGGACATATACATCACCGGCCCCAACGGCAGGCTGGTTCCGCTGTCCACCTTCGCCACCCTCAAGACGACCACCCAGCCCCGCGACCTCAAGCGGTTCCAGCAGTTGAACGCCGTGCGCATCCAGGGCGCCATTCCGCCCCCGGTGCCGCTGGACAAGGCGCTGTCGATGCTCGAGGCCGAAGCGCGCAAGACGCTGCCCAAGGGGTACAGCATCGACTACGCGGGCGAGTCGCGCCAGTTGCGCAAGGAGGGGAGCAAGTTCCTCGGGGTGTTTCTGCTCTCGGGAATTCTCATCTACCTGGTGCTCGCCGCCCAGTTCGAGAGCTTCCGCGACCCGTTCGTGATTCTCATGGGTTCGGTGCCGCTGGCACTCGCGGGTTCACTCATGTTCTCGTTCCTCGGCTTCACCACCCTGAACATCTACAGCCAGGTCGGCCTGATCACCCTGGTGGGACTGGTCGCCAAGAACGGGATCCTGATTGTCCAGTTCGCCAACGAGCTGCAGTTGGAGGGGCGGTCCAAGCTGGACGCGGTCATCGAGGCCTCGGGCACGCGCCTGCGGCCCATTCTGATGACCACCGCGGCAACGGTGGCGGGGCACATGCCGCTGGTGTTTGCGGCCGGGCCCGGCGCCGGATCCCGCAACAGCATCGGTATCATGCTGGTCACCGGCATGATCATCGGCACGGCCTTCACCCTGTTCGTGGTGCCGGCCATCTACATGCTGATTGCGCGCACGCGCGAGCGGGCGGTGCAGGAAGAGGTGCTGGCCAACGTCGCGGCCGGCGTCTAGCCGGGTTGCCGCGCAACCCGTGCGGCCATCCTTCCGTATATACCGCCATTCCCCCGGCCCGGTCCGGTGCCCGTTCGGAGTTGCCGGGGCGAACTCCTCACCACCCACACCAGGAGGTCCCGGTGCTAAGCACGCGCGGTCTCACCAAGATCTATCCCGGTCCGGTAACGGCTCTCAATGGCGTCGACCTCGACGTTGCGCCCGGCATGTTCGGCCTGCTGGGGCCCAACGGCGCCGGCAAATCGACCTTCATGAAGATCCTGGCGGGTCTGCTGGAGCCCACCTCCGGCACGGTGACCCTGGACGGCAAGGACACGCTCGCCGATCCCGAGTGGTTGTGGCCGCGGCTGGGCTACCTGCCGCAGGAGTTCGGCTTCTACCCGCACCTCTCCGGCGAGGCGATGCTCGCGCACCTGCTGGCACTCAAGGGTGTGGATGCGCCGGGCGGGCGCAAGAAGCTGGTGGCCGATCTGCTGGAACGCGTGAATCTGTCCTTCGCCGCGAAGCGCGCGGTCAAGGGCTACTCGGGCGGCATGCGCCAGCGCCTGGGCATCGCCCAGGCCATCGCGGGCAACCCGCGCCTGATCATCGTGGATGAACCCACCGCCGGTCTCGACCCCGAGGAGCGCATCCGTTTCTATCACCTGCTGAGCGAGCTGGCCGCGGACCGCATCGTGCTCCTTTCCACGCACATCGTGGAGGACGTGGCGGTGTTGTGCCCGCGCTTCGCCGTGATCCGCCAGGGCAGGCTGATCGCGCTGACCACGCCCACCGAGGCACGCGCGGCCATCGGTGGTCACATCTACGAGGGAACCGTCGACCCGGCCGGCCTGCCGCGGCTGCGCCAGGAACGGACGGTCACGCAGGCGCTGCTGATGGAGGGGCGCAACCGCGCGCGAATCTATGAACCCTCCGGCCATCCCCCCGCGGGCTTCACGAGCGTGCCGGTCACCCTGGAGGACGCCTACCTCGTGCTCATGCGACTGGGATCGCTGCCCGGTCGCGAGCCGCTGGCTGCGGCAGCCGCGGGTGAGCGATGAGCATCGCACGCCTCCGCGCCGCATTCAGTGTCGAGTTCTGGAATTCTTTCCGGCGTCCGCTGTTCATCGCGCTGGCGCTGATGCTGGCGCTCACCGCCTTCGGGCTGTCCAGCGGCAAGATGTCCATTTCCTCCGGCGACAGCACCGTGGGTGGCACCAAGGCGTGGATCACCTCGGAGTTCGCGCAGACCCAGACCACCGCGTTCCTGGTGCTGCTCTACTACGCGTTCTTCGTTGCGGCGGCCGCGGGTTTGTCGTTGTTGCGCGACCGCGAGACGCGGGTGGACGTGCTGCTGCACTCCACCCCCATGACACCCGGCGAGTATGTGTGGGGGCGGTTCTTCGCGGTGGCAGGCAGTTTCACGGTGTTGCTGTGCTTCCAGGCCGGGGCGGACGCGTTCTTCAACCACGCCGTCCCCAACGCCAACCTCAACGAGATCCGCGGACCCTTCTTATTCCGCAGCTATTTTCTGCCCGTGCTGAGCATGGGCATTCCGTTCGTCGTGTTCTTTGCCGGCGTGTCGATGTGGGTGGGCGAGCGCTCGCGCAATGCGGTGCTGGTGTTCGTGCTGCCGGTGGCGATGCTGATGATCAGCGGGTTCTTCCTGTGGACGTGGTCGCCGTCGTGGCTTTCGTGGCGGGTAAACCAGATTCTGCAGGTGATCGAACCCACCGGGTACCGCTGGCTCAATGAGACCTACCTCAAGGTGGATCGCGGCGTGGAGTACTACAACCACGCGCACGTTCCGTACGTGGGGTTGTTCTGGCTGAACCGCCTGTGGCTGCTGGGAATGGGCGTGGTGGGCGTGTTGATGACGCGGCGATCGGTGGCCGCGTCCATGCGCGGGGCCGTGGTGGCAAAGCCGCGGCGCTGGCGCTGGCGCCGCAAGTCCGGGCCGATTGCGGCCGCGATCCCCGCGCCGGCGCCCGAGGATGCGTCGCTGGCCGGCATGGGCATGACCAGCGGTGTGCCTTCGTTCGTGGCAAGCGTGCGCCGGGTGGCGCGCACCGAACTGCACGAACTGCTGCGCCAGGCGGGCCTGTACATCTTCTTTCCGCTCATTCTCATCCAGTGCCTGGGCAACGTGCTGGTGGCGGTGGGCGCATTCGACACGCCGTTGCTGCTGACGCCGGGGATGACGGCGGTGGCCGCCGCCAACCAGCTGGTGACCTTCGTGTGCTTCCTGCTCATGTTCTACACGGTGGAATCGCTGGAACGCGAGAAGGCCACCGGCTTCGCCCCCATTCTGTTTGCCTCGCCGCTGCGCACCACCGCGTTCTTGACCGGCAAGGCGCTGGCCAACAGTGTCATCGCCGTGGCCATCCTGGTCGCCGCGTTCATCGCGTGCGCCATCGCGCTCCTGATCCAGCATACCGTGCCGCTGTCGCTCTCCCCCTACCTGCTGGTGTGGGGACTGCTGCTGCTCCCCACCTTCCTCGCGTGGACGGCCTTCGTGACCGCGTCGTACGCCGCGGTGGGGAATCGCTACGCGGCGTATGCGATTTCGTTCGGGCTGCTCGCCTTCAGCGGGTACAAGGCCATGACCGGGGGCATGAGCTGGGCGGGCAACTGGCCGCTGTGGGATGCGTTGCGCTGGAGCGACCTCGGCGCCTTCGAATTGGATCGCAGCGCGCTCATTCTGAACCGCGTCATGGTGCTCGGCTTCGGCGTGCTGTTCACGGTGCTGGCGGTGCGACTGTTCGGCCGGCGCGGGGGCGACGCGGTGCAGACCATGCACCGGCTCTCGCCACGCCGGCTCGCGCGATCGGGCGTGCGCCTGTTGCCATTTGCCGCGGTTCCGTTGACGGCGTGTGGGGTGCTGATCTTCATGGTGCACAGCGGGCTCGAGGGCGGCGTGGCCAGGAAGGACGCAAAGGAGTACTGGGCGAAGAATCTCAAGACCTGGTTCGACGTGCCGCTGCCGGACATCGCGCGCGCCGACATCGACGTCAAGGTGGATCCCGCGAAGCACTGGATCGCCAGCAGGGGCACCTTCACGCTGGTCAACCCGTTCGATGACCCGCTGAGCCAGATTCCGCTCACCACCGGGCTGTTCTGGGAGAACGTGACCTGGACCATGAACGGCGAGGACTACACGCCGGAGGACAACCGCTACCTCGTGGTGTTCACGCCGTCCCGCCCGCTGGCCAGCGGTGACAGCGTGGTCGTCGGATGGTCGTTCGAGGGGAAGTTCCCCGGCGGCGTCACGAAGAACGGCGGCAATGCCAGCGAGTTCATCCTGCCCGCGGGCGTGGTACTCACCGGTTTCAGCCCCAGCTTTGCGCCCGTGCTGGGCTTTCAGGAAGAGGTGGGAGAAACCGAGAAGAACCGCACCGAGCCGCGCCGCTACCCGCGCGACTACTGGAAGGGCATCACCCGTGGCGGTTACGGCGCTACCGCGTGGTTCCCCGCACGCATCAGCGTCACCGGACCGCAGGAGTACACACTCAACTCGGTGGGCGTTTGCACCAGCAACACGGTTGAGGACGGCTGGCGCACCCAGGTGTGGGAAACCGACCACCCCGCCAAGATCCTCAACATCGTGTGCGGGCGCTGGGAGGAGAAGCGTGGCCGCGAGGGGACCGTGGTCTATTACAACGACAAGCACCTGTACAACGTGGACGAAATGGTGGCCACGCTGGACGCGGCCCGCCACTGGTATTCGGAGTGGTTCCTGCCCTACCCGTGGCAGGAACTGAAGCTGTCCGAGTTCCCGGGGCTCGCGGGGTACGCGCAGGGATTTGGCACCAACATCACCTTCAGCGAGAACATCGGTTTCCTCACCCGGAACACCGACAAGACCGACGCCACCTTCCTGGTGACGGCGCACGAAACCGCGCACCAGTGGTGGGGCAACATTCTTACCCCGGCCAACGGGCCCAACGGGGACTTCCTCAGCGAGGGCACGTCGCATTTTTCGACGCTGCTGCTCTTCGAACAGGTGAAGGGGCCGCACGGCCGCATGGAGTTTGCCAAGGGCATCGAAGACCGCTACAACAACCGCCGCCGACCCAACGACGAACGCCCAATGTACGACGTGGACGGCAAGCGCCGTTCGGACACCACCGTCATCTACGACCGCGGTGGGTGGGTGTTCTGGATGGTGTACGACTATCTGGGCCACGAGCGCGCGCTCGAGGGCTATCGCAATTTCTTCCAGACGTGGAGTGCCAGCCGCGATCACCCGGCGTTGCAGGACTTCGTGGCGGCCATGCGTCCCTATGCCGCGGACCCGGACGCGTACGACGCGTTCACCAGGCAGTGGTTCGAGGACAAGGTGGTTCCGCAGTACGCCGTCCACGACGCGAAGAAACAGGCGGACGGCGACGGCTACGTGGTGACGCTCACGCTGGAGAACACCGGCACCGGCACCATGCCGGTGGAGGTGGCGGCCACAAAGGGCGAGCGCTGGCAGAAGCCGGACGCGGATGCCGACGACGCGGTCTACACCCAGCGCGAAGACTATCGCGACGCGCGCACCACGGTCACCATCGGCAGTGGGGAGTCACGCGAGGTTACCATTCGCTGCGACTTCGAGCCGGAAAAGATCGTCGTGGACCCGGATGTCCGCATTCTTCAGCTGAAGAGAAAGCAGGCGGTGGCGTCTCTGTGACGACCGCGCGGGATTTCACGCTGGACACGGCCCGTTTGCCTGTAGAAGAGTCCTCTCCGTGAACGCATTTCGCAGCGAGTTGACTCCGGTCCAGTTTCTCGAACGTTCTGGTACCGTGCACGCGGAGCGGATCGCCGTCGTCGACGGCGGAGTCCGTCACACGTGGCGCGAGTTCCGTTCGCGCGCGCGGCGGCTGGCGTCGGCGCTGCGCGCCGGCGGCCTCGAGAAGGGCGACCGGGTGGCCTTCCTCTCCTTTAACGCCGAGCCGCTCTTGCTCGCGCATTTTGCGGTGCCCATGGCGGGCGGCGTGCTGGTGGCGATCAATGCGCGCTGGTCCGCCGAGGACGTGGCGTACGTGGTGGAGCACGCGGGCGCGACGCGCCTGTTCGTGGCCGCGGCGCTCGAGCCGCTCGCCGCGCGGGTGGCGCCGCGCGTGCGCCGCATCGGCACCGGCGTTGAACTCGAGTCACTCATCGCGTCCGGTGAGGATGCACCACTCGAGTCATGGCTCGCCGACGAATCCGGGCCCATCTCCATCAATTACTCGTCGGGAACCACCGGGCGCCCCAAGGGCGTGGTGTACCACCACCGCGGCGCGTATCTCGACGCGCTCGCGGTGGCACTGGAACACGGCATGTCGTACGAGAGCGTCTACGCGTGGACGCTCCCCATGTACCACTGCAACGGCTGGACATTTCCCTGGGCGCTGGCGGCGGTGGGAGCGCGCAGCGTGTGCTTTCCGCGCGTGGAATCCGCCGCGCTGTGGGGGCTACTGGAGAATGGGGTCACGCACTTCTGCGCCGCGCCCACGGTGCTCATCATGCTGGCAAACGACCCCGGGGCGCGTCGGTTGGAAAGACCGGTGCGCGCCATCATCGGCGGCGCGCCGCCCTCGCCCGCGCTGATCGCCCGCCTGGGTGAGCTGAATTTCAGGCTCGATCACACCTACGGGCTCACCGAAACCTACGGCCCCTTCGCCATCAACATTCCGCCGCCGTCGTCGTCGGCGAAGCCGTTCGACGAACAGGCGCGCATCATCGCGCGGCAGGGTTTTCCCAACGTGTGCGCGGGGGAGATGCGCGTGGTGGACCCGGCCATGAACGACGTCCCGCGCGACGGGCGCACCATGGGTGAGGTGGTGATGCGCGGCAACGTGGTCATGAGCGGATACCACCGCGACCCCGATGCAACGGCACGCGCCTTCGAGGGCGGCTGGCTGCACACGGGTGATCTTGCCGTGTGGCACGAGGACGGCGCCGTCGAACTGCGCGACCGCATAAAGGATGTCATCATCTCGGGTGGCGAGAACATCAGCACCATCGAGGTGGAACAGGCGCTGGCCAGCCACCCCGCCGTGCTCGAGTGCGCGGTGGTCGCCGTCCCCGATGAGACCTGGGGCGAGGTGCCGCGGGCGTTCGTCACCCTGCGCGAAGGCGCAGGCGCGACCGCCGCCGAACTCATCTCCCACTGCCGCACCCATCTGGCCCACTTCAAGGTTCCCAGAACCGTGGTATTCGGCCCCCTGCCAAAGACCTCCACCGGGAAGATCCAGAAGTTCGTCCTGCGGGAAGGCGCCTGGAAAGGCCGGGAAAAGCGGATCAACTAGGGAGCGGTACCTGTGTCCAAAGCCATGCGTCTGGTGCTAGCATGCCTGTTGTGTGCCGCCCTGGTCATCGGGATGGGCCTTCTGATCCACCACTGCTCGGGGCCACACTGACCTTCTGTCTGGAGGTAGTATCGTGAAGAAGAACATGGGTGCCGCAGACCGTATCATCCGCACGCTGATCGCAATCGTGATCGGCGTGTTGTTTTTCAAGGGCGTGATCGCGGGCGTGCTCGGGGTCATCCTGGGAATCCTGGCCATCATCTTCCTGGCGACAAGCCTGGTGGGCTGGTGTCCGCTCTACCTGCCGTTGGGTCTCTCGACGTGCAAGGCGGCGCCGGCGAAGAGCAAGTAGAACACGGCGTTCACGGCGCGCCGGCGATCCAGCGCTCGGCCTGCTCGCGGCACGCGGCCAGGGGAGTCGGCGGCACGGGCGCGTCGGCGGCGGGGGACAGCGCGAGCCACCACCAGCCCACGTCGTGCCAGCGTCCCAGCTTGAAGCCTGGCTTTGGCAGCCACGCAACGCGCTCGAAGCCCAGTGATTCGTGCAGCGCCACGCTTGCCTCGTTGGGCTGGGCGATGATTCCCACCGCGTTGATGTAACCCTGCCCGCGCATGCAGCGAAACAGCGCCCGATACAGCAAGCGGCCCAGCCCGCGCCGCCTCGCATCACTTGCGATGTAGACGGACACCTCCGCCGTCCACTGGTAGGCCGTGCGATCCTTGAACGGTGCCGCGTACGCGTATCCCGCAATGCGGCCGCCGTCTTCGGCCACCAGCCAGGGATGGGTGGCGAGAAACCGCGCCATTCGATCCGCGAAGACAGTCTCGCCTGGGACCTCGGTCTCAAAGCTGGAATGGGACGATTCGACGACCGGCCGGTAGATGTCGAGGCACCCGGGGGCGTCGGTGGGGGTGGCAAGCCGGATGAGCATTGGCCGAGAGTAGTTCCCATGCCGCGGCGCTGTCCATCATCCCGCAACTGGGGGGTGGGCGATGTGCAAGGCCGTCCCGGTGGCGCCCGTCGTCGCGGCCGGGCCACTCCCGGCTCCCCGGGGGGCGAGCGGGCCACCGTTCTTCCCGGGACTTGCCGGGCGGGGAGCGTGGGGCAGGGCTGAAGAATGTCCTCGAAAGGGAATTAAGAGTGGACTGTCTCTTGCATGGCGGCTAACATTCCCTTGGATATCGTCGGCCGCAGGCGCGCTTCTGTGCCGCCCATGCCGGCACCGGGGCCGTTTCCTTTTTGATACCGGCCCCTCGTTTGCACCCTTCGCCGGCCGCCCCCCAGGCGAGGACAATCTCAGAAGGAGGCACCTATGCGCGTCAAGCGATGGGTTCGTTTCACTATCATTCCGGCCACGCTCGCCGTTGCCGGACTCGCGGTTGCGTCGAGCATCGGCCCGCCCCGCAACCGGACCGGCGCCCCCGCCATCGGCGGAGTCGGGGCGGAGTCCACGTGCCTGAACTGCCACAGTGGCAGTCCGATAAATGGCAGCGCGACGCTCACGTTCGTCAATGCGCCCAACTTCTACGTGGCCGGGCAGACCTACACCTTTTCGGTGCAGCTCGCCTCCACGGCGACGTCGGGAAACGCCAACCGCGTGTGGTCGTTCGAGTTGACCGCGGTCAACCAGAGCAACGGTCAGGGAGCGGGTACGTTCGCAAACGTCGCCGGGCAGGGAACCGCGATCATCAGCGGCTCGGGCAGCTACTCCACACGCCGGTACATCGAGGAGGCGACCGACGACAGAGTCGGCGCAACCTCACCCCAGACGTGGCAGGTGCAGTGGACCGCGCCCGACCCGGGTGTCGGGTCCATCGGGTTCTACGCCGCCGGCATCGCCGGTAACGGGAATGGACAGACGAGTGGTGACTACGTGGCCACGGCCTCGCAGGTGATGGCGGACGTGACGCCCACCGAGCAGGTCACCTGGGGGAAGGTCAAGGCTCTCTTCCGCTAGCCGTTTGCTGTAAGATGGAGACTGAACGCGGCGCGCGTCCCCTGCGGGGCGCGCGCCGTCTGCTTCGGGTTCCCCCGGTTGCCGCGCCACCCGCTTTTTGATACCTTCCTCCTTTGCCTCCCGCAAGCCAATGAAGCAAAAAGATCTCGTCGTCCGGGGTGCCCGGGAACACAACCTCAAGAACATCAACGTCACCCTGCCGCGCAACCGGCTGGTGGTGGTGACCGGCTTGAGCGGCTCCGGGAAGTCCTCACTCGCCTTCGATACCATCTATGCCGAGGGGCACCGGCGGTACGTCGAGAGTCTCTCTGCGTACGCCCGCCAGTTCCTGGGGCAGATGGAGAAGCCCGACGTGGACCGTATCGAGGGGCTTTCGCCCGCCATCTCCATCGAGCAGAAGACCACCGGGCGCAACCCGCGGTCGACCGTCGGCACCATGACCGAGATCTACGACTACCTGCGCCTGCTCTTTGCGCGCGCGGGGACGCCGCACTGTCCCACCTGCGGTCGCGAGATCGCGCAGCAGACCATCCAGCAGATCCAGGATCGCATCCTGTCGTTCACCCCCAACACGCGCGTGGCCATCCTGGCGCCGCTGGTGCGGGGACGCAAGGGCGAGCACCGCAAGGTATTCGAAACCATCGAGACCCAGGGGTTCGTGCGCGCGCGCGTCGACGGTGTCATCGTGGACGTCGACAGCCCGCCCAGGCTCAACCGCCAGCAGAAGCACGACATCGACGCGGTGGTGGACCGGCTCACCGTGGATCCCAGGAACGCGCGCCGCATCGCCGATTCGCTGGAGGCGGCGTCGCGACTCGCCAACGGTAACATCACCGTGATTGCGGGTGGCGAGGACCATGTGTTTTCGCTGCAGTTCGCGTGTGCGCATTGCGGCACGGGCTTCGGCGAGATGTCGCCGCGACTGTTCTCGTTCAACTCGCCGTACGGCGCCTGCGCGGAGTGCTCCGGCCTGGGTTCGCGCATGGATTTCAACGAGGCACTGGTGGTGCCCGACGCAATGCGCACCATCGGGCACGGTGCGCTGGCGCCCATGGGCAAACTCAAGGGCGACTGGGGGCGTTCGCAACTCGAGGCGCTGGGCGAGCACGTGGGCTTCGACCTGGATACGCCGTGGAAGGACCTGCCGAAGAAGGCGCACAAGGCGATCCTGCACGGCATCGACGGTGAGATTGCGGTGAAGATGGATTTCGCCCGCGTCGAGGGCGAATACCGCACCGACTGGGAGGGCGTCATCCCGTGGTTGCGCCGCCGCCACCGCAGCACCTCGTCCGACAGCGTGCGCAAGTGGATCGAGACCTTCATGACCGTCGAACCCTGCGCAGCCTGCGCCGGGGCACGACTGCGGCCGGAAGCACTGGCGGTGCACGTGTGCGGCAACACCATTGCGGAGGTGTGCCGCTGGAGCGTGGCGCGGGCGCTGTTCGAGATCAACGGATTCAAGCTGCAGGGAAACGCCGCCATCATCGGCGCGCCCATCCTGCACGAGATCGTTTCGCGCATCCGTTTCCTGGTGGACGTGGGGCTGGGCTACCTGTCGCTCGACCGCAGTTCGGCCACGCTGGCTGGCGGCGAAGCGCAGCGGCTGCGCCTCGCCACCCAGATCGGATCCAAACTGATGGGCGTCCTTTATATACTCGACGAGCCGTCCATCGGCCTCCACCACCGCGACAACGCCCGTCTCATCAAGACACTCAAGGAGTTACGCGACATCGGCAACACCGTCATCGTGATCGAGCACGACCGCGACACCATCATGGCGGCGGACTACGTGGTGGACCTCGGGCCGGGTGCCGGCGTCCACGGTGGTGAGGTGGTGGCCGCGGGGGCGCCGGAGGAGGTCATGCGCGCCCCCGACAGCGCGACCGGTCGCTACCTGCGCATGGATGCGCCGGTGATATCGCGTGGTGCGCGCCGCCACCTGATCGATCAGAGTGTCGTGGTGCGTGGTGCGCGCGAGAACAACCTCAAGCGCATCGACGTGGCGTTTCCCATCGGGGTGTTCAGCGTGGTGAGTGGTGTGAGCGGATCGGGCAAGAGCACGCTGGTCAATGACATCCTCTATCGCGCCGTGCACCGTGAGATCTACGGCGGCAACGAGCTGCCCGGCGCGCACGACCGCATCGATGGTCTCGACCACATCGACAAGGTGATCGACATCGATCAGTCGCCCATCGGGCGGACACCGCGTTCCAATCCGGCCACCTACACCGGGCTGTTCACGCCCATCCGCGACCTGTTTGCGCAACTGCCCGAGGCGCGCGCGCGCGGCTACAAGGTGGGGCGCTTCAGTTTCAATGTGGCCGGCGGGCGGTGCGAGCGCTGCGAGGGCGACGGCGTGATCAAGGTGGAGATGCACTTCCTGCCCGACGTGTACGTCGCCTGCGAGACGTGCAAAGGGCGCCGCTACAATCACGAGACGATGCAGGTGACGTACAAGGGGTTGAGCATCGCCGACGTGCTGGACCTGAGTGTCGAGGCGGCGGCGGATGTCTTTTCCAGCTTTCCGGTCATCCGGCGCACGTGCGACACGCTCGCCTCTGTGGGGTTGGGCTACATCAAGCTCGGCCAGCAGGCCACCACCCTGTCCGGGGGGGAGGCGCAGCGCGTCAAACTGGCCACGGAACTGGCCAAGCGCGGCACCGGCAAGACCCTCTACATCCTGGACGAGCCCACCACCGGGCTCCACCACGATGACGTGCGGATGCTCCTCGACGTCCTCAACAAGCTTGTGGATAAAGGAAATACCGTTATTGTGATCGAGCACAACCCCGATGTAATATTGGCTGCCGATCACATCATCGACCTCGGTCCGGAGGGTGGGGAGGCGGGTGGCGAGGTGGTGGCGACCGGTTCTCCGTACGACATCATGCAGTGCGCCGAGTCGCACACGGGTGCCATGCTGCGAGAGATGGCCGCATCGAATCCCGCCGCCGGACTGGAAGTGGCGCCGCGCGGTGGTAACGTCGCCTGACGCGCCTTCGGCGCGAAGCGGGCCGGATCTGGATCAACATGACCAAACTTTCACGGACTCCCCTCTACGACGCCCACATTGCGGCCGGCGCCCGCATGGTGCCTTTCGCCGGCTTCGAGATGCCGGTGAGCTACAGGGGCGTCATCGAGGAACACACCGCGGTGCGCGAGCGGGTGGGCCTGTTCGACGCCAGCCACATGGGCGAGTTCATCGTCTCCGGGCCGGATACCTGGCCGTGGCTCGACAGCGTGGTGACCAACGATTGCTCGAAACTGGCCGCGGACGGCGTCCTCTATACGGTGATGTGCCGCCACAATGGCACGGTGGTGGACGACCTGCTGGTCTCACGCCTGGCCGACGACCGCGCCCTGGTGGTGGTGAACGCATCCAACATCGACAAGGACTTCGCGCACATGAAGGGCCAGCTGCGGGGCAACGTGCAACTGGAGAACGACAGCAACGCGTGGGCGCTGATCGCCGTGCAGGGTCCGAAGGCGCACGACACGGTCAAGGCGACGCCCATGCTGGCCGCCATTCGCGCCGAGGTCGATTCCATTCTATATTACCGCTGGCGCTCCCTCGAGGTTGACGGGGAGCGTCTCATTGTCTCGCGCACCGGTTACACCGGTGAGCGGGGCTTCGAGATATTCGTTCCGCCCGCCCGCGCCTTGGAGTTGTGGGACCAGTTGATGGCGGCCGGGGCTCCCTCCGGCATTGCACCCGCGGGGCTGGGCGCGCGCGACACGCTGCGCTTCGAGGCCTCGTTGTGCCTGTACGGCCACGAGCTGGACGACGAGACCACGCCGCTCGAGGCCGGGCTCAACTGGCTGGTGAAGCTGGGCAAGGGCGACTTCACGGGCCGCGCCGCGCTCGCCGCGGAGAAGGAATCTGGCTCGAAGCGGAAGCTGCTGGGTTTCGAACTGGAGGGACGCAACATCGCCCGCCAGGGTTACGCGGTGATGCGCGGGGACTCGATGGTGGGCAAGGTGACCAGCGGAACCCATGCGCCCACGCTCAAGAAGAGTCTGTGCATGGCGTACGTGGATGCGGACAGCGTCGACGCCGAACTGGCCATCCAGGTGCGCACCACGCCCATCCCGGCGCGGCGCGTGCCCATTCCGTTCTATCCGAGCCGCGCAAGGGACTAGCAAGAAAAACAGGAGCAACACATGGATTTCAAGAAGGTGCGCTTCACCAAGGATCACGAGTGGGTTCGCCTGGACGGTGGCGATGAAGTCACCATCGGCATCACCGATTTTGCATCCGGTGAACTCGGGGACATCGTTTACGTCGAGTTGCCGAGTGTCGGCGACGCGGTCAGCGCCGCGCAGAGCATGGGCACCATTGAGGCGGTCAAGACGGTCGCCGACCTGTTCGCGCCGGTATCCGGCGTGGTGACCGCGGTGAACGGAGCGCTGGAACAGGGCCCCGACCTCGTGAACAAGGATCCGTTCGGCGACGGCTGGTTCGTGCGCATGAAGATTACCGCGAAGGCCGAATTCGAAGCATTGATGGACCACGCCGCGTACCAGGAGATGATTGGAAAGTAGCGATGCCGTACACGTATCATACCGACGACGATCGTAAGGCCATGCTCGATGCCCTCGGGATCAAGGCCGAGGATGAACTGCTCAAGGTCATACCTGAGAAGCATCGCGTGCGCGGGCTGCTTCCCATCGACCAGGGCCGTACCGAACCGGAGACCATGCGCAAGCTGTTCGCGCTGGCGGAGCGCAACGCGCCTGCCGCGCGCCTGGTGAGTTTTCTGGGCGGCGGCATCTACGACCACACCGTGCCCTCGGTGGTGAAGAACATCTCCAGCCGGCCGGAGTTCGCCACCGCGTATACGCCCTACCAGGCCGAGGCCAGCCAGGGCACGCTGCAGGTGATCTTCGAGTTCCAGACCCACATCGCGCGCCTGACGCGCATGCCGGTGGCCAACGCGTCCATGTACGACGGCGCGTCCGCGCTGGCCGAGGCGTGTCTGATGGCGGCCAAGATCACACGCCGCGACGTGGTGCTGGTTTCCAGCGTGCTCAACCCGCGCTACCGCCGCGTGCTCGAGGCGTACGTGACCGGCCAGAGCGTTGAGATCCACACCATCCCGGCGGCTGCGAGCGGGGAGTTCGACGCCGCCGCGCTGCGCGCCGCCCTGGGCGACACGGTGGCGGCGGTGGTGGTGCAGACGCCGAACTACCTCGGCGTGCTGGAGCGTCCGTGGGACTTCGAGCACGAAGTCCACGCGGCGGGCGCGCTGCTGGTGGCAAGCGTGGACCCGGTATCGCTCTCCGTGCTGCGCCCGCCGGGCGAGTGGGGAGCCGACATCGCGGTGGGCGAGTGCCAGCCGCTGGGCAACGACGTGAGCTACGGCGGCCCCCTGATCGGTTTCATGGCGTGCCGCAGCAACCACATCCGCCAGATGCCGGGGCGCATTGTCAGCGCGACCACCGACATCGAGGGGCGGCCCGCGTTCGTGCTGACGCTGCAGACGCGCGAGCAGCACATCCGGCGCGAGAAGGCGACGTCGAACATCTGCACCAATCAGGGGTTGCTGGCGACGCGCGCCACGGTGTACCTGAGCCTGCTGGGTGAGCATGGTTTCTCTGAACTGGGGCGCGTGTGCCACGCGCGCGCGCGCAGGCTGGCGGACGCCATCGGTGCGTGCGACGGATACTCGCTGCAGTACCGCGCGCCGTTCTTCCGCGAGTTCGTGGTGGCGTGTCCGGTGGAGGCCGACATGGTGGTGGCGACCGCCCGCAAGGAGGGAATCCTGGCCGGGATACCACTGGCGCGCTATTTCGGCGCCGCCGCGCGCAACCAGTTGCTGGTCGCGGTAACCGAGAAGCATCAGGACGAGGATTTCGACCGATTCTGCGCGGTGCTCAAGCGTGCCGCCATGGTGAAGGTGGGTTGACGATGAGCCACGATTTTTCAGGCACCATCTACGGACGCAGCCGCCCCGGGCGGCACGGTTATCACATCGCCACCCAGAAGTCCCCCGCGCCGGCAGACATCCCGGGCGAGTACCTGCGCGAGGGCCGCATCGGATTGCCCGAGGTGAGCGAGCCGCAGGTGATGCGTCACTACGTGGACCTGTCGACGAAGAATCACCACGTCGACAAGGATCTGTTTCCGCTGGGGTCGTGCACCATGAAGTACAACCCGAAGGTCAACGAGGACGTCGCCGCCATGGTGGGTTTTGCGGGTCTGCACCCGGAGCAGGACGACGCGGACGCGCAGGGTGCACTGGAAATCATGCACGCGCTGGAGCGGGAACTTGCCGCCATCGCGGGCATGGACGCGGTCACGCTGCAGCCCGCGGCGGGCGCCCAGGGCGAAATGACCGGACTGCTGCTGGCGCGCGCCTACTTCGCCGACCGCAAGCAGTTGCGCCGCAAGGTGCTGGTGCCGGACTCGGCGCACGGTACCAATCCCGCCACCGCGACCATCACCGGATTCGAGACGCACACCTTCCGTTCCGGCAAGGACGGCCGCGTGGACCTCGACGTACTGGGCAGCGTGCTGGACGACGACGTCGCCGTGCTCATGCTCACCGTCCCCAACACGCTGGGACTGTTCGAGACGCACATCGCCGAGATCGTGGAAGCCGTCCACAGGAAGGGCGGTCTGTGCTACATGGACGGCGCCAACATGAACGCGCTCATGGGGCAGGCGCGGCCGGGCGATTTCGGCTTCGACATGATGCACTACAACCTGCACAAGACCTTCTCCACGCCACACGGTGGCGGCGGGCCGGGCTCGGGTCCGGTGGCGGTGAAGTCTCACCTGGAGCCGTTTCTTCCCCTGCCGCGCGTGACCGGGAGCAACGGCGCCTTCCGCCTGGATTACAACCGGCCGCAGTCCATCGGTGCGCTGCACTCGTTCTTCGGGAATTTCGGAATCTACCTGCGCGCGTACACCTACATCACGCGTCTGGGCGCCGACGGTATCAAGCGCGCCAGCGCCACCGCGATTCTCAACGCCAACTACCTCGCGCACCGCATTGCGCCCGCCTACCCGATTCCGTACGGAGAGCGCTGCATGCACGAGTTCGTTGCCAGCGGCGAGCCGCTCAAGAAGTTCGGTGTGAAGACGCTCGACGTTGCCAAGCGGTTGCTCGACGCCGGATTTTACGCACCGACGGTGTATTTTCCGCTGACGGTACCGGAGGCGCTGATGGTGGAACCGACCGAGACCGAGAGCAAGGAGACGCTCGATCGCTTCGCGGACGTCATGCTGCGGATCGCAAAGGAGGCGGCCGAGTCGCCGTCCCTGCTGACCTCGGCCCCGACGCGAACACCGGTGCGCCGCCTGGACGAGACGACGGCGAACCGCAGCCCCATCGTTACCGTGCCCCTGGATTCCTAGCGCGAGCCAGCCGCGGTCAGCACCGCGCCGGGCGTCGCGTCGAACGCTGATATGGCCCAGTATCTCGCTCGCCGCGCACTCAACGCCATCGTGCTCGTCGCCGTCACGCTGACGATCACCTTTGCCATTCTTCATCTCGCCCCGGGCGATCCGCTGGCGCGTTTCGTCGAGCCGGGCACCGACCCCGCGGACGTCGAGCGCATCCGGCATTCGCTGGGACTGGACGATCCGCTCCTGGTGCAGTACGCGCGCTGGGCCGGCGGTGTCGCCACCGGCGATTTCGGCACCAGCCTCGTGCAGCACCGGGCCGTGCGCGATATCATCGCGGAGACCATTCCCCGCACGTTGCTTCTTACCGTGCTGGCGCTCGGCATCCAGCTCCTGCTGGGCGTCTGGGCCGGCGGGCTGGCGGCGCGCCACCGTCACGGGCGTGCCGACCGCGCGGTTTCGTTCCTCTCCATCGGGCTGTACGCAATTCCGCCCTTCTACCTGGCCTATCTCCTCATGACCTTCCTCGCCATCGATCATCCGTGGCTTCCCACCGCCGGCATGCGCACACCCGGCATGGAGGACGGCGGCTGGGTGATGCTGGCGGATCGCGTGCGGCATCTGGTCATGCCGGTGATCGTGCTGGGTGTCGCGAGCGCCGCCGGTTTTGCGCGCTACACGCGCGGCAGCCTGATCGACGCCCTGGGCGAAGACTACGTGCGTACCGCGCGCGCCAAGGGTCTCGCGGAGAAGGTCGTGGTGTGGCGGCACGCGTTTCGCAGCGCGCTGGGAACCCTCATTACGGTTGCGGGACTGAGCGCGCCATTCCTGGTGGGTGGTGCGGTGATCGTCGAAGCCGTGTTCGCATGGCCCGGCATGGGGTCGCTCATGGTGGAATCCATCTACGCGCGCGACTATCCCGTCGTGCTCGCCGTGAACCTGATCGGGGCGCTGGTGGTGATCGCGGGCAACCTGGTGGCGGACGTGGCCGCCGCCTGGGCCGACCCGCGCACCGTTGCGTCTGCGAGGACGGAATGACGGCGCCGGGGCGCAGGCGCGGCTGGCTGCGCTGGCTGCCGCTGGGGCCCGCGGGGCGGGGCGGCGCGCGCGCCGTCCCCGGGGTGGCGTTCTACGCCGTCGTGGCGCTGGCCTTCCTGCGCGCACCGGCCTGGCACGGCCTGTCCGCGCTGGACCGGTTCCTGACCGTGCTCCTGGCCGGCCTGCTGTACGCGTGCGCGGTTGCCGGGGGCAAGGCGCGCACCACGAAGTTGTATCAGCGCTTTTCGCGCAACGCCGTCGCGGTGGTGTCGCTGGCGCTGCTGCTGGCGATGGTGTGCGGCGCGGTTCTCGCACCGCTCGTGGCGGGGGCGGATCCGTCGGCGCTCACCGCCCCGTCGCTCACGCGCTACGCCGCGCCCGGCGTCGACCATCCCCTGGGCACGGACCGCTTCGGGCGCGACGTCTGGGCGCGCCTCGTCTACGGCGGCCGCGCCTCCTTCGGGGTGTGCGCGTTGTCCATCCTGCTCGCGGTACTCTTCGGAACCACCCTCGGCGCGCTGTCCGGAATGGCGCCGGCGCGAATCGACGACGCGCTGATGCGTTTCGTCGACGGCATGCTGTCATTCCCGCGCCTCCTGCTGCTGCTGGCCGCGGTGGCCTTCCTGCCCCCGGGGCCGGTTGCGCTCGCGTTGCTCATCGCCGGCACCGGCTGGATGGGAATTGCGCGCATCGTGCGCGGAGAAGTGCGGCGGCTGCGGGGACGCGAGTTCGTCGAGGCCGCAGTGGCCGCGGGCATCGGGCGCGGGCGCATCGTGGTGCGTCACATCCTTCCCAACGCCGCCGGTGCGGTGGTGGTGACCGCCACGCTGAGCGCGGGCACGGTGATTCTGCTCGAATCGTCGCTGTCCTTCCTGGGCCTCGGCATCCAGCCGCCCGCTCCCAGCTGGGGCTCGATGGTGTTCGAGGGACGCGACGCGCTGGCAACGGCCTGGTGGGTGAGCGCGTTTCCCGCCGTCGCCATTACGCTGGCGGTGGTGGCACTCAACCTGGTTGGAGACGGTATCCGCGACGCCCTCGACACGCGCGGCTGACTGGCACCACGAGGGACGGTCTCCGAGACGTCCTCGCGTGAACCGGAGAGGCGCTTCGGGGTTGCGAGGTGATGCTGCGGATTGTCTCGGAGACCGTCCCTCGTGGCCCCACCCGGGTTGGCGCTCTTTTTGCAGTGCCCGGACGGCAGGAAGGAATTGCCGATCCCAATGGTTCAGACGTACGATCCCCCAATGACGGACAAGACCGGCACGGACGCTGCGCAGGGTGTCGATACGCTGCTCGACGTGCGCGGCCTCTCGATCAGCTTCGACACGCCCGAGGGCCGCGCGCGCGCGGTCGACCGGGTGAGTTTTTCTCTGCGTCCCGGCGAGACGCTGGGGCTGGTGGGGGAGAGCGGTTGCGGCAAGACCGTCACCGCGCTGGCCCTGATGCGGCTGGTCCAGACCCCGCCGGGCCGGATCGACGAGGGACAGATCCTCTTCAAGGGCCGCGACCTGCTCAAGCTCCCCGAGCGCGACATGCAGAAGATCCGCGGCAACGAGATCTCCATGGTATTCCAGGAGCCGATGACCAGCCTCAACCCGGTGTTCACGTGCGGATACCAGGTGGAGGAGGCGGTGCTGCTGCACCAGAAGGTGGGCAAGCGCGAGGCCGCCGAGCGGACCCTGGAGATGCTCGCGCTGGTACGCATCCCGGACCCCAAGCGCGTGGCCAAGGCATACCCGCACCAGCTGTCGGGCGGCATGCGCCAGCGCGTGATGATTGCGATGGCCCTGTCGTGCAATCCGAGCCTGCTGGTGGCGGATGAACCCACCACCGCGCTCGACGTCACCATCCAGGCCCAGATCCTGGACCTGCTGCAGTTGCTGCAGGAGGAGATGGGCATGGCGGTGCTGATGATCACGCACGACCTCGGCGTCATTGCCGAGACGTGCCGGCGGGTGGTGGTGATGTACGCGGGCAAGGTGATGGAGATCGCAAGCGTCAACGACCTCTTCCACGATGCGCGCCACCCCTACACGCTGGGACTGCGCGAGTCCATCCCGCGCTTTGCGCGCAAGGGCGAACGCCTCAAGGTGATCCCGGGCAAGGTGCCGGACCCCCTGGATTTCCCGGCCGGGTGCCGCTTCTCGGATCGCTGCAAGTACGCGGAGTACCGCTGCGACAACGAGGAAATCGAACTGCGCGAAGTGAGGGACGAGCACTGGATCCGCTGCTGGAAGGACGTCGATCGTGGCTGACGCGCGCGTCGAGACCATGCCGGAATCCACCACACGGGCGCCGCGCGGCGACGTGCTGCTCGAGGTCAAGGATCTGTGCAAGCACTACCCGATTCGGCGCGGAATCCTTTCGCGCGTGGTGGGACAGGTGCGCGCGGTGGACGGTGTCACGTTCGACGTGTACCGCGGCGAGACGCTGGGACTGGTGGGCGAGAGCGGTTGCGGCAAGACCACGCTGGCGCGCGCCATACTCCGGCTCACGGAAGTGACCTCGGGGGAAATCCACTTCGACGGAATCAACATCCTCGCCACCAACGCCAACGAGATGCGCAAGCTGCGCAAGCGCATGCAGATCGTCTTTCAGGACCCCTACGGGTCCCTGAATCCGCGACTGACCGTCGGCAGCATGATTGCCGAGGCCATCAAGATTCACAAGCTCGCGAGCGGCGACGCGGTGCGCGATCGCGTCAGCGAGCTGCTGGACCGCGTGGGGATTCCGGCCGAGCACATGAACCGTTATCCGCACGAGTTCTCCGGCGGTCAGCGGCAGAGAATCGGCATCGCGCGCGCGCTGGCCGTCAACCCCGACCTGGTGATCGCGGACGAGCCGGTCAGCGCGCTGGACGTTTCCATCCAGGCGCAGATCATCAACCTGCTGAAGGATCTGCAGGAGGCGCTCGATCTCACCTACCTGTTCATCGCGCACGACCTGGGGGTGGTGGAGTACATCAGCGACCGGGTGGCGGTGATGTATCTGGGGCGCCTGGTGGAGCTGGCGCCCGCGCCGGAGCTCTACCGAGAGCCGAAGCACCCGTACACCCAGGCCCTGCTGAGCGCGGTGCCGAGCCTCGAGCCCGGCGTGCGGCGCAATCGTATCCTGTTGCCCGGCGACGTTCCCAGCCCCGCCTCCGCGCCGCGCGGCTGTGCCTTCCACACCCGCTGCCCCCACGCAATGAGCGTGTGCCGGGAAGAGACGCCGCCGGTGCGCGAAATCGGGCCCGGGCATCGCACGGCGTGCTGGCTCTACGAGAAATAGCCGCCGCGCGGGTTGACGCACGAGGGGACCCGGACCATACTGTACGTGCATCCACTGCTGGAGCACCCTCCCCCAAGTTTCCCGCGGGTGGCAACCGGCCACCGCGGGTTTTTTATCTGGTTCGCTGACAACGCGTTGCGGGGTGGGACGGTGGATGTGGCCGGCCCCGGGATGGATCATTGACAATTTCCCCGGCCGGGGCGTATATTGGATCCGAAGTCAGTGATACGGCTGGCATTGCGGCAAAGGCGTGTGCTAGAGTCTCCCCACCTGTTTCGAAGACGCCGCGACGGAAATGCCGTTGCGGCGCCTGAGTCCCCACCACTCACAGATTAACGCCGGATTAACACTGGGCCGTAGGGTCCCTGTGTTTGTGATTCGAAAGGGGTTCGCGAATGTTCCCACGTGACAGACGTGGAGCGATCATCGTTGCAACGATTGTTTCGCTCCTGGGTCTGGCTTCGAACGTCGCCGCGCAGACCGGTACTGTGACGGGGAAGATCGTAGACAAGGACGGGAAGCCGCTCGCCTATGCGAACGTCATTCTCGTGGGCACCACACTGGGTGCCATGAGTCTTTCGGACGGTAAATTCACCATCGTGGGCGTCCCGGCGGGAACCTACACCCTGCGGGCCATGATGATGGGTTACAAGAACAACGAGAAGCCGAACGTTACCATCAATGCCGGGCAGGCGGAGTCCCTCACGTTCTCGATGGAGCAGACCATCGTGGCGCAGACGCAGGTCATCGAGGTCCGCGGCGAACGGCCCATGGTGGAGGTGACCGAGTCCAAGGTCACCGCGTCGGTAGACGAGCAGCAGCTGCAGACCATGCCGGTGGACGACGTGCTCGAAGCCGTCGGTCTCAAGGCGGGTATCGTCAAGACCGGCGATGACATGCATGTTCGCGGCGGCCGCAGCAACGAGGTCCAGGTCCAGATCGACGGTGTTCCCGTGTCCGACCCGCTGGGTGGCGGCTCGGTGGACGTCGGCATGCTGGGAACCTCGGGCTCGGAAATCGTCTCGGGCGGTATGGATGCCGAGTATGGCGACGCGCAGTCCGCGGTGATCAACATCGCCACCAAGGAAGGCGGCGCCGCGTTCGGTGGCGAGTTCCGCTACTTCACCGACGATTTCGGCCGCCAGGACAAGACCTACACCAACTTCGACCGCATGAGCCTCGGTTTCGGCGGTCCCACCTGGTGGAAGAATCTGCGCTACTACGTCTCCGGCGAAGCGACGTGGAGTGACACGGAGAACACCACCATCGAGCCGCGGCCGGAACACAAGATCACCGACTGGTTCAAGTTCCGCCAGCGCCAGTCATCGTCCTACAACATGCAGGGCAAGCTCACCTACAAGATGTCGCGCATGAAGGTGGACGGCGAAGCCATCTACTCAGAGTCGCGTTTTGACAATTATTATAACAACTGGAACGTCGACGGTTACGTGGGTAAGATCTGGCGCTTCCAGGGGCTGGCCTATTCGGTCCCGCCCGAGCCGGGCCAGGTGGAGATCATGGAGTTCACCACCATCCGGACCATCAACCATGGCCCGTGGGCCGAAATCAAGGACACCGCCACGCGCGAACGGCAGCTCAACATCCGGCCGATCATCGTGCAGGACCTCGTGCGCCGCGATGACGGTACGCAGGAGATCATCACCTACACGAATTTCCGCGCGGCGGACCTTCGCGTGGGTAACAATGTGGCCACCGTGGTGTGGGACGAAGCCATTCGGGCCACCGACGGAACCATCCTCAATTACAAGTCGTGGTCGCTGTTCGACGGCTACCAGCGGCAGTGGAGCGATTTCCAGCCGTATATCACCGACCCGGACGGCGCTGACTCATCGTACGTCCAGTTCAACTCGGCTACCAACACGCCGGAGACGCTGTCCAAGAACCTTCAGCTCAAGATGGGGTTCAGTCACAACATCACCAGCAAGTTGCTCTACACGCTCAAGTTCAGCCGCCTGGACCTGCAGACGGAGAGTTCGGTGCTGGATGCCAACGGCAACCTCAAGGCGCCCGAGGAGTTTTCCACCGCGGGACTTCCGGTGACGCTTCCCGACGGCAGCTACATCAGCTCGGGCGTTACGGTGCCGGCGTGGTACACCGACGACAATTCCCCGTATTTCGTCACCGCCTACGACTACCCGTTCTACACGGACCAGCGGTCACTCCAGTACCTGTTCCGCGGCGACGTCACCTCGGAGCAGTTCAAGGGGCACCGCATCCGTACGGGGCTGCAGCTCATCTACAACGACCTGCGCGACGATGAGCGCGTGTTCCCGGCCCAGCAGCGTGAAAACCCGGAGACGGGGATCACGCAGCAGGGACTGAACGTGAACATCTACGAGAACTTCAATTATGAAGGCGCCGTGTACATGCAGGACAAGTGGGAGTACGAGGGCATGGTGGTGAACGCAGGGTTGCGTTACGAGTTCTTCGACGTGGGAAACAACGCCGAGATTCTGATCTCGAACGCTGACATCGACCCCAACGTGGAGGAGTTCAAGTCGAACCTCTCTCCGCGCCTGGGTGTGGCGTTTCCGATCACCGACCGTGACAAGTTCTTCTTTCACTACGGGCGTTTCACCCAGTGGCCGAGCCGCGTGTACCTGTTCCGGACGCAGGATCCGGTGGGATCCACCGGCACCCTGGGCAATCCCAACCTGCAGCCCGAGTTGACGGTGAGCTACCAGGCGGGCATTTCGCACCAGTTCACCGACGACATCGCCGGCAACTTCGTGGTGTTCAACAAGGACATCTACGGACTCATCTCCTCGACGCAGGTGACGGACGATTCCACGGGTATTCAGTCCTTCCGCTTCATCAACCGCACCTACGCCAGTTCACGTGGCCTGGAGATCTCGCTGGAGAAGCGGCTCACTCGGCGGCTCGGCTTCGAGGTGTACTACACGTACTCCTTCGCCGATGGCGTGGCGAGCGACGCGGACTTCGGCCGTTCCGCGCAGGGCCTGACCCATCTGCCCACCGAGGAGTACCCGCTGGACTGGGACCAGCGCCACACCTTCAACGTGACGCTGCGCCTGCAGGACCGCAACAAGTGGGGCGTGACCGCGATCTACTCCTACGGTTCGGGTCTGCCGTGGACGCCGGTGGACCGGTTCGCACGGCTCGCGGATCCGACGCTGGAGAACTCCCTGCGGCTGGAACCGACCCACAAGCTGAGCCTGCAGGGCCGCAAGCTGTTCAACGTGTATGGACGTGAATTGACGCTCTTCTTCGAGGGCCGCAACCTGCTCGACGAGGACGTGCTGTTGCCGGGCGGAACGTCGCCGGGAGCCTTCCCCGGGATGGAAGCAGCCGGTATGGACCAGGGCTCCTACCTGACCGAGACGGGCCAGTACGGTGGCGCGTTCCTGCAGGACATCAACGACGATGGGTTGGATGAATTCAATCCCGTGTTCGACCCGACCATCTGGGAGACCCACCGCCTGTGGCGCCTGGGTCTCGGATTCGAGTTCTAATGAAGACGCCGGTATCTTTCAGGAGGTTGAAAGTGAGATCACGGATCACACAGGGAATCGCGGTAGCGATGATGGCAGTGCTGATCCCGGTGCAGTCGTTCGCGACGGAACCGTTCGCAAAGGTCGGCACGTATGCCCTGCCGTTCCTGAAGATCGGCGTGTCGGCGCGCGCAACCGGTATGGGCGGAGCCTTCACGGCGATTTCCAATGACGCCACGGCGACGTACTGGAACCCGGCGGGTCTGGTGGACCTGACGCGGACCGACGTGTCGCTGTCCTACACCTGGTGGCCGGCCGATGTCGCGCTCAACTACGCGGCGGGGGCGTTCACGATGCCCTTTGTGCCGGGAACGTGGGGTGTGAGCGCGCGAGCGCTCACCATGGACCCGCAGGTGGTTCGCACCATCTACCTGCCGGAGGGAACCGGGCAGACGTTCGACGCGGGCGACATGTCGTTTGGCCTGTCGTACGCCAAGTTCTTCACCGACAAGTTCTCGTCGGGGGCAACGGTTCACTACATCCACTCGGGGCTGGCGGAGAAGAGCGTCAATTCGTTTGCGTTCGACTTTGGCCTCGTCTATCGCATCGGGCTGTGGGGCATGCGCCTGGGCATGATGATCCAGAGCCTGGGCGCGGAGGTTAACTACGACGACCGGTCGTCCAAGTTGCCGACACAGTTCAAGGTGTCGATGGCGGCCACGCCGTACTCGCAGGGCGTGAACAGCCTGCAGGGCGTGTTCGAGTTCGCCCACCCGTCGGACAACACGGAGACCATCAACATGGGAGCGGAGTACGGATTCAACCAGTTCTTCTTCCTGCGCGGTGGCTACAACTTCAACGCCGACAGCGAGGGGCTCTCCGCCGGGCTGGGCCTGCGCATCGACACGAGCCAGACCTCCGACCTCAATTTCGACTACGCCTGGACCGACCTCGGTTACCTGGGCCAGGTCAACCGGATCAGTCTCGGCTTCAGCTACTAGGATGAACCTGACGCGGCAAACCGCAACAGTGACAGGCGCCCTTCGGGGCGCCTGTCTTTTCTTGACGACCGTGTTGCTCGCGGTGTCGGCCGGGACTTCTCCGGCCGCCGCCACGCAACTGGGCCACGGCGATTTCGACTTCTACCTCGACACGGCGTCATTCCGGGGACGCGAGGGCCGCGATTTCACAGAAGTCTCCGTGCGCGTCGCCAACACGGCGCTCAAGTTCAGGCAGGATGGCAACCAGTGGGCCGGCAAGGTGAAGCTCTCCATCCTCATCACCGACGACGACGGCCGCGAAGTGGTGAAACAGGGCGAGACGATGGACCTGCGCGAGGAGACCGTGGAGCGCGTCGACAGCCCGGTCGCCTACCAGACCATCATCAAGCAGTTCAACCTCCCGCCCGGGGGCTACTGGCTCTCGTTCGGCATCGAGGACCTGCAGGCCCCCAAGGTGAGCGTGGTGGGCTTGATGCGCGGGGAGAACAAGAGCTCGGTGGTACGGCGTGCGCGCCTCAACCTGCCCGAGATGCCGATGGACGAGCCGTCCTTCAGCGACGCGATGTTCGTCTGGGACATCGACCCCAGGGAACGCGGCGTGCGCAAGTACCATCCCAATCCGCCGCGCATGTACGGGTTGTACCGCGATACGCTGACGGTGTATTTCGAGCTGTACCTGCCCGAGAGCATGGCCTCGGCGCCGACGTTCGAGTTCGTTTCCGAGATCGTGAACCCCGAGGGTGACGCGGTGCGCGACACCAGGCTGGTGCTCCCCAATCCGGTGGTCAGTGCGGGGCAGGCGCGGACCTACCCGGTGGTGATCCGCGAGGACCTGACCGAGTTCACCGCGGGCGCTTATACGCTCTATCTGACCTTCCTGCTCGAGGGCAGCACGCTGGCGCGCGTCAAGGCCGGCGACTTCTCCGTCGCCTGGGACATCCGCACCTGGGAGGTGCCCCGGCGCGAACTGCTGGCCGAGGCGCGATTCCTCCTGGGCGAGCCCGAATTCAAGTTGTTCGTCGAGAAGAGCCCCGGCGAGCAGGAGCAGCAGATGGACGCCCTGTGGAAGAGCCTCGATCCGGACCCGAGTACCGGGACCAACGAGGCGTACGACCAGTTCATCGAGCGGCTGGCGTACGCGGAAGCGCACTACCAGGAATCGGGTCCGGCCATCTTCAGCGCCCGCGGCGGGGTTTACGTGCGCTATGGCCCCCCCGACGAACTGGTGCAGGACGTGATTCCGGTCAACTACGAGTCGCTGGCCGAGGCGGAGGCCGTGGTGGAGAACCCGTACCACCCCCTCAATCTCAGCAGCAGCAACTCCAAGCTCTACAAGACTCCGAAGACCAAGAACACGTTTGCCGCCGACGGGCGCGAGAGCGCGCGCTACCGGGCGGAGGACAACACCAGCGTGCCCTATGAGTTGTGGATCTACCTCGCCGGCGGCAGGCCGCTGCTGGATCGGGACCGGGTACAGGAGATGGATATCGGGATGCGCTTCCTGTTCGTGGACCGGGATGGGCACGGGACGTACATCCTGGAGAGAAGTTCGTCAATATCAACCAAGTAGCCCCCCGCCGGCCCTCGATTCCGGGGTCAAAAGCGGGTTGACAGGTGGGGAAGTGGGGTCTATAGTCGCCCTATTCGTTTCGGTAGTCGGCGAGTTTCCGGGTAGTAGAGCCGCTCCATCGAATCCCCCACCCCGACATACTTCACGGCAAGAAGGAGTTTCTGGCGATGCGCGAGCTAGGCAAAAAAGTCTGCGTACTTCTAATGTCCGTTTTTGTGGCGATGATCGTGGCGGGAACGTTCACCGGCTTTGCCGTTGCGCTTCCGCAGGATGACGGGACCAGCGCGCCGGCGGAGGAGCCGGCGGCGGAGGCGGCCAGCGACGAGCCGGTCGACATGCCCATGAACGTCGACATGACGTCCATGGCGGCCCCGATCGATGCGGATTCCTTTCTCACCGCTCCCAATGACTCCGTCGAGGTTGCGGCCGCGATCGCGGAGATGATCCGGAAGGAAAACGCCAAGATCCAGAACCGCGTCAAGAACAGCGGTCTGGGACAGCTGTACATCAAGGGCGGCAACTTCATGCACGCGCTCCTCATCTGCTCCATCGTGGGGCTGGTGCTGAGCCTGGAGCGTCTGTGGACGCTGTCGCGCGCGCATACCAACACCAAGAAGCTCATGATGGATCTCGTCAAGGCCCTGCGCGACGAGGGATCCGAAGCAGCGCTGGAGGTATGCCGCAGAACGCGGGGGCCGATTGCAGCCGTGCTGCACTCGGGCCTGCTGCGCGCGCATCGCGGCCCCGAGGCGGTCGAGAAGGCCATCGCGACTTCGGGTGCCATCGAGATGTCGTTCCTGGAACGCGGGCTGACCGCCCTGGCCACCATCTCCAACGTGGCCCCGCTGCTGGGCTTCCTTGGAACCGTGTCCGGTATGATCAGCGCGTTCGCCGCCATCGCGGCCGCGGAGCAGGTGAGCGCCAAGCTCGTTGCCAAGGGTATCGAAGAGGCGCTTATCACCACCGCCGCCGGTCTGGTCATCGCGGTGCCGATCACGCTGTTCTACAGCTACTTCGTCACGCGCATCGACCGCTTCGTCATCGAGATGGAAGAGGCCAGCGCCGAGGTGGTCGACGAACTGCTCGACATGGAACACAAGGCGCGCGAGGCGCGCGCATAGCGTATATTTGACCGGGGCCCCGGAGCGGAGCGCTTGACGTGATCAAAAAGGTGCAGAGCAAGAACGCCTTCAAGGCGGGGGAGTTTCAGGCGGCGTCGATGTCGGACATCGCCTTCCTGCTCCTGGTGTTCTTCATCGTCACCACCATCTTCGCGCTGGAGGAGGGGATTCCGCTCATCCTGCCGGCCCGCTCTTCCGAGGTCGCCAAGGTCAAGCAGAAGAACATCATGGAGATCCGGGCCTACCCGGACGGCTCCGTGGTGACCGACGGCGAGAACGTGGGTGTCGCGGGGATCCGCAGCCTCGTCGAGCGCAGGTTGTCCGAGAACGACAAGCTCGTCGTGGTCATCGCCACCCACCCCGACGCCGAATACGGCCTGATGGTCGACCTGCTCGACGAAATCAAGCTCGCCAACTGCCGCAAGATTTCGCTCAAGACGCTGGGCGGTGCGCAGTAGTGAAGATTGGCGTTTTCAAGAAGAAACAGGGGGTGCGCAACAACGTGCCCACCGCCTCCATGGCGGACATTGCGTTTTTGCTCCTGATTTTCTTCATGGCCACCACTATCTTCAAGATGGAGGACGGACTCGAGGTCACGCTGCCGCGTGCCGAGACCGCGCAGCGCCAGCAGCGTGAGAAGATAATGCACATCTGGATCAACCAGGCCGGGAGCATCTCCATCAACGACAAGATCGTGAAGATGGAGCAGATCGAAGACATCCTCAAGGGGATGCTCTCGGAGCGCCCCGACCTCATCGTGGCCTTCAACGCGGATGATCGCGCTCCCTATCGTGTGGTTTCCGACGTGATGGAGGAACTTAAGGACGCCAGCGCCGTGCGCGTGTCCTTCACCAGCGACAAGAAGAATCCAAACGTGCGGAGGCGTCGCGAGCTATGAGCACCGCCGCCGTGACCCCGGACAGCCGCCTGCTCCACGATACCGCCAACGCGGAGTTCAAGGCGAAGTATGCGAAGTTCATCCGCTGGGCCTTCGTGATCGCGGTTGTGCTGCACTTTACGGCCTTCGTATTCACGCCGCAGTTCACCATCACGCCCTACAAGCTCAAGGAAGAGCAGTTCGAAGTGGTGGACATCCCCGACCAGATCGACCTGCCGCCCCCGCCTCCCGACGTGCCCCCGCCGCCCGTCGCGGTGCAGGCCGCCGAGGATGACGCCGAGGCGACCGACGAGGTCGCGGAAACCACCTTCGAGAACTTCGAGGACATGCCGCCTCCGCCCCCGCCCAGTGGTGGCGGCGATACTGGGATTTTTCTCGCCTTTGACGAGCCGCCCCAGTTGATCGACTATTCCTCGCCCGAGTATCCGCCGCTGGCGCGTGAGGCGGGTATCGAGGGGACGGTTGCCATCCGCGTGCTGGTCTCCGAGGAGGGCAAGGTGCTGGACGCGACGGTGCTGCAGTCCGACGTGACGCCGGCCATGGACCAGGCGGCGGTGCAGGCCGCGCTGAAGTGCCGTTTCCGGCCCGCCAAGCAGCGCACGGTGCCCGTGAAGGCGCACGTGATGATTCCGTTCCAGTTCAAGCTCCGCTAAGCCATCGTTGACGGGCTTCCCATCGGCCCGCGGTCGTTGCGACCGCGGTTTTTTTTTGTGGTGCCCCTTGCCGGCGACGCATGCATGCGCGATGTTTGATTCGTCCTAGGGACGCGCTCCCGGCCCACCACGAGAACGCCCGTCGCATCATCGTAACCCGCCCATCGCCCCGGGGCGAAACAGGGAGGTTCGCCGATGACGGCAGCGTCTATTTCCCGCCCCGTTGCCACCGCTAACGATGAATTCAAGGGCCGGTACCGTGCGTCGCTGCGCGCGGCGCTGGCCGCGGCCGTGGCCGCCCACGTGCTCGCGTTCGTCTTCGTCCCCGCCATCTCGGTAACACCGTTCCGTCTGCCGGCCGAGGAAATCCCGCTCGTGATCGACGTCGGCGAGCCCCCGCCGTCGTTCGCCGCTTTTCCCGAAGAGCCGCTCCCGCCGCGCCCGGGCCCGCATCACGCCGATCCGGAGCGGCCCGTGACCGCGCCGGAACCTGCGCCGCCCGCGCCGCCGGCCGACATTCGGGTTGCCCCGCGCTCGGCGGACCCGTCGGCAGGGGTGTTCCTGGCCTTCTTCACGGAGCCGGTGCTGGTCGAATTCGTGCCGCCCCGCTATCCGCGGCTGGCCCGCGAGGCCGGGATCGAGGGGCGCGTGCTGGTGCGCGTGCGGGTGGATGCGCGCGGCCGGGTGACCGAGGCGGTGGTGCTGGAGGCCAGCGCCACGCCGCAGATGGAGGAATCCGCGCTGGCCGCAGCCCGTGCGTGCCGTTTCGAGCCCGCCCGGCAGCGCGGCGTCGCGGTCCCGACGCACGTGACCATCCCCTTCGCGTTCGAATTGCGGTAGCGGAGCACGTTCTCCTCCGCCCCGCAGGGGGGACGGTCCGGCCGCTGCCGGGGCGTCCCCTTTCTCTCCCCGCGGCGCCCCGATCCGGGTATAATGCCGGAACATTCGAGCCACCCGTTCGTAGTACCCGCATAACTCGCTGCGACGGGCGGGATATCGAAACTCTCTCTATTCCATGCCAGACCGGAAGGTGACCAGATGAACGTTCGCCGGGCGATGGCTGCCCAGATTCTGATCGTGTGCGCCCTGGTTTCGGGCGCGCGTGCCGAGACCTACGACCTCGAGCGCTGCATCGCGCTCGCGCTCGAGACGTCGACGAACGTGGGAATCTCCACCGAGCAGCTGCGCACCGCCCGCGGCGGCGTGGTGCGGAGTTATGCGCAGTTCATGCCCAACCTGAGCATGAGCGCGTGGGCCGGACACAGCTTTGCGGGCCCGTCCACCGGCGTGTTCGTGGACGCACAGGGCCGTCCCATCCAGCCGCTGGGATTCGACTACGAGGCTTACACCTTCGGACTGCAGAGTCAGATGCGCCTGTTTGACTGGGGCGCCAACATCAACGGTCTCAACCAGTCCCAGCGGGGTGCGGACGCGGCGGCCTACGAACTCGAGTACACGCGTGACTTCATTCGCGCCATCGTCATCCGCGAGTACTACGACCTGGTGCGCCAGCGCCGGCTGTTCAAGGTGCAGGAAGCCGATCTCGAGGCCAAGACGCGCAACCTCGAGCAGGTGGAGGCATTCTACAAGATCGGCTCGCGCACCAAGGCGGATTATCTGCAGGCGCGCGTCGACCAGGGCAACAGCCAACTGCAGCTGCTCACCGTGCAGAACGCGGAGGCCATCGCGGCCGCGCGGCTCAAATCCCGCCTGAATATTCCGCAGGAGTCGGTCATCGAGGTCGACGAGTCCATCGATTTCTCGCCCGCGGACTTTGATTTCAGCCGGGAAGTCGAGCACATGTTCCAGCACCGCTCCGACCTGCTGGCGGGCCGCGAGCGCATCGAGGCGGCGGACGCGGGGTTGTCGGTGGCCAAGAAGGGGCGCTACCCGACCCTCGACGCGTCCTTCAATTACAGCTGGAACGACCGGACCTTCCCGTCGGATGGCGCCGTGTTCAAACGCGACTACGTGTGGTCGATCGGCGTGTTCTTCAGTTGGAACATCTTCGACCGCTTCCAGTCCCGCTCGGCCATTCAGGACGCCAAGGCGCAGTACCGGATTGCCGAGTACAACCTGCAGCAGGCCAAGATCGACGCGGTGCTGGACGTGAAACAGATCATGCTCAACCTGGACCAGGCGCGCCAGCGACTGGACCTGGCCACGGAGACGGTGGCGGCCGCGGAGGAGAACAACCGCCTGGCGCAGGAACGCTACCGCGTGGGTGCGGGAACCATTCTCGAGACCATCGAGGCCAGCGCGTCGCTCACCTCCGCGCAGGCGTCGCTGATCGACGCGCGCGTCGACTATCTCATCAACCGTGCCGATCTGCAGCGCGCCACGGGCCGGACGGTCACCAGCCACTAGGCGGAGAGCACAGACTCCCTGCGGAAACGGGCGGTGCGCTTTGCTGCGCGCCGCCCGTCCGTGTTATGCTGCGCAAATGCTGATCCACATGCGTGGCATCGCACGGCGCTACCAGATGGGGAGCCACGTGGTGAACGCGCTCGACGGTGTCGATCTGGACGTGGCAAAGAACGAGTACCTGGCCCTGATGGGGCCGTCCGGCTCCGGCAAGACCACGTTCATGAACATCATCGGGTGCCTGGACACCCCGAGTTCCGGGACGTACATCCTCAACGGCGAGGACGTGACCCAGCTCGTCGACGATGCGCTTGCCTTCATCCGCAACCGCGAGATCGGATTCGTCTTCCAGACCTTCAACCTGCTCCCCCGCGCCACCGCGCTCCAGAACGTGGAATTGCCCCTCATTTACGCCGGCCTCGGCGCGGTCGAGCGCCGCGATCGCGTCTGGCAGGCGCTGCGCATGGTGGGCCTGGAGGATCGTGCCACCCACCGGCCCAACGAACTCTCCGGCGGGCAGCGCCAGCGGGTGGCCATCGCGCGGGCGCTGGTGAACAACCCGTCCATCATTCTCGCCGACGAACCCACCGGCAACCTCGACTCCAGATCGGGAGAGGAGATCATGAGGATTTTCGAAACGCTACACGGGAATGGTCACACGTTGATCGTGGTGACGCACGATGACGCGGTGGCGGCGCACGCACTTCGTGAAGTGCGCCTGCGCGACGGCAAGGTGGAATCGGACCGGCGCCGCGCGCGGCAGGGCGCCGATGGGAGCCGGTCGTGACGCGGCGGCGCAAGGTTCTGCTGGTGGCTGGTGGTGCGGTGGTACTGGCGGTGCTGGTGGGTGTGAACCTCCGCTCGCGCGGTTCCGCGGTGGAGGTGCAGGTGACGGAGGTGGGGCGGCGCGACATCTCGCGCGTGATTACCGCGTCCGGAGAGATCCACCCGCGACGGCGGGTCAATGTGAGCGCCAACGCCATCGGCAAGGTGACCCGGCTGGCGGTGAAGGAAGGGGACCGCGTCAGGAAGGGGGACTTCCTGCTGGAGATCGATGCCGAGCCGTACGAGTCTGCGGTCGACCAGTTGACGGCGGCGGTGCGAGGCGCGCGGGCGGCGCTGGACATGGAGAAGGCGTCGCTCACCAAGGCGCAGGACGACTACGAGCGCGCGCAGCAGCTGCACGAGAAGGGCTTCATGTCCGACGGCGAGTTCAAGACCGCCACCTCGACCCTGGAGGTGGCACAGGCCCGCCAGCGCAACGCGACCGAGACGCTGGCCCAGGCGGAGGCCAACCTGCGCAAGGCGACCCACGAATTGCGTAACGTGCACATCACCGCGGAAATGTCGGGCGTGATCACGGCCTTGAACGTGGAAGAGGGTGAGAGCGCCATCATGGGAACCCTCAACAATCCCGGTACCGTGCTGCTTACCATCGCGGACCTCTCCGAGATCGAGGCCGAGGTACGTGTGGACGAAACCGAGGTGGTGCTGGTGCGCACCGGGCAGGCGGCGGAGGTGCGGCTGGACGCGCACCCGGACACCACCTACCACGGTGTGGTCACCGAGGTCGGCAACAGCGCCATTCGTGCCCAGGTGGGCATGGGTCAGGAGTCGGTCGACTTCAAGGTGGTGGTCGCCATCAGGGACTCGATACCCGACGTGCGCCCCGGCCTCTCGGCGTCGGTCGACATCACCGTGGCACACGTGGACGACGCGCTGGCCATTCCCATCCAGTGCCTCACCGTGCGGGACCAGGAGCGACTGGACCGTGAGCGCCGGCGCGGCCGGGGCGGGAACGGCGCACCGGCGGCGGACTCCAGCGTGACCGGCGCTGAGGAGGCGCGCCGCGACATCGAGGGCGTGTTCGTGGTGGAGAACGGAATCGCCACCTTCCGCGAGGTGCGCGTCGGGATCGCCGGCCAGAGCCACTTCGAGGTGCAGGGCGGACTGCAGGAAGGGGCCACGGTGGTCTCCGGGCCCTTCAAGACCATCAGCGACCTCGTGGACCGCTCGCGGGTGAAGGTTCAGAAGGACCGCACGCGGAGGTGATCTGGCCGTGCGCGCCTCGATCAGAGTCTCGCTCGAGGGTGTGCGCATCGCATTCGCCGCGTTGCTGGGCAACAAGCTCCGCACCCTGCTCACCCTGCTCGGCAACATCGTGGGCATCATGTCGGTCATCGCGGTGGTGTCGTTGCTCGGTGGTATAGACCTGTACATGCGCCAGGAGGTCGCGTCCGAGGGTAGCAACCGCTTCAAGATCGTGCGCGTGGATTTCTTCGACGCGATCACCGACTTCGAGGACTTCATCGACAAGCTGATATTGAACCCGCAGATCACGCGCGAAGACGTGAGTGCGCTGCGCGGCTCGCTACAGCTCTCAGAGTACGTGAGCGCGTATGCATCCGGCCGGGCGCGCATTTCGGCGCTGGGCAAGTCGGTGGACATGGAGGTGGAGGGCCGCGACGCGGTGTATCCATTCATCGAGAACATCCCCCTCCACGCCGGGCGCCATCTCACCCGCATCGAGGACCGCGAGAACGCCTCGGTGGTGGTGATCGGCTGGGACGTGTACGAGGCGCTGCTCGCGCCCCGCGACGCCATCGGGACCACCATTCTCATCGGCAACCGCCACTTCAAGGTGGTGGGCGTGGCCGCACGCCGCGGTTCGGTGCTGGGTTCGAGCCGCGATCGCTTTGCCCTGATTCCAGTGGGCGCACACCGCAAACTCTTCGGCGCGGGGCAGTCGCTGGAAATCCACGTGGCGGCGCGGGATATCCGCTCCATGGACGCCGCCATCGAGGAGGCCACGGTGGCGATGCGCATCCGCCACAACCTGCGTCCACGCGAGGAGAACGATTTTTCCGTTTCCACCAGCGAACAGCTGATCGACCTGTGGAAGAACATCAGCCGCGGCGTGATGATGGCGCTGGTGGCGTTGGTGGGCATTTCCATGCTGGTGGGCGGGATCGTGCTCATGAACACCATGGTGGTTTCGGTGGCGGAGCGCACGCGGGAAATCGGCATTCGCAAGGCGGTGGGCGCCAATCGCCGCGCCATCGTGTGGCAGTTCCTGGTCGAGTCCGCCACCCTCTCGGTCATCGGCGGTGTGCTCGGCATGTCGATCGGTTTCCTGATCGCGGCCGCGGTGTCGGCGTTTTCGGTGCTGCCCTACGTGGTGAATGCGGCCATCGTGGTGCTGGCCCTGGTGGTCACCATCCTGCTGGGGCTCGTCTTTGGCACCTATCCGGCCATCAAGGCCGCGCGCCTGGATCCGGTGGACGCGCTGCGCACGGAGTAGGGCATGCAGACCCGTCCCTCCCGAAACTCACTCTGGCGCGAGAACTTTCTGCAGGCGTTCGACGTCATCCGCGCCCATCGCCTGCGCACGGGGTTGCTTATTCTCGGGGTCGCCATTGGCATCGCCACCGTGCTGATGATGGTGACGGTACTCAACGGCCTGACCAGCAAGATCTACCGCGACATGACGTCCGCCAACCGTCCCTACGTTTACGCGCAGAAGTTCGACCTGCTGGTCGCGGGCGAGAACGCCGAGGAACTGGCGCGCCGCCCCGATTTCACGAGCGACGACGCCGAGGCCCTGGGCCGCATGTGCCCGAGCCTCGACCGGGTGAGCCTGTTCGCCGAGTCGCAGGGTAACTTCGTGGTTCGCTACGGCGCGGAGAAGACCCCGCCCACCACGGTTCTCGGCGCCGCGGAGACGCTGATGGAGATTTTCACGCTGGCCATCGAGCGGGGACGCTTCTACACCGCCAACGAGGTTCGCTTCAAGGAGCGCGTGATCGTGCTCGCGGCGGGACCGGCCGAGGATCTGTTTGGCGTGCGCAATCCCATCGGAGAGTTTGTGGTGATCAACGGCGAGAAGTACGAGGTGGTGGGCACGCTCAAGTCGCGCAATCACATTTTCGGCTCCTGGTCGGACAATTTCGTGACCATCCCGCACACCACCTACGGAAAGGACATGCAGCGCGAGGGGGACTGGATCACGCTGGGAGCCACCGTGCGCGAGGGCATCGCCCTGCAGCGCGGTGTGGAGGAGGTGACGCACGCGCTGCGGGTGCGTCGCGGGTTGCGGCCCGGCGAAGACAACAACTTCGATGTTCAGACCAGCGAGTCATTCGTCGACCTGGTCAAGCGCGTAACGGTGCCCATCGGCATCGTACTCACCATCATCGCGTCCATCGGGTTGCTGGTGGGTGGCATCGGGGTCATGAACATCATGCTCATCTCCGTCACCGAGCGCACTCGCGAGATCGGCGTGCGCCGTGCCATCGGAGCCGGGCGCGGGGATATCATGCTGCAGTTCCTGGTGGAGGCGGGCACGCTGACCGGCATCGGCGGTGTCATCGGGGTGGTGGCGGGGACGGGCCTCGCCTACCTGGTCTCGCGCCTCATCCACTTCCCGTTCATGCTGTCGGTGCCGTGGCTGGTGGTTTCGCTGGTGTTTTCCATCATGGTCGGGATCGGTTTCGGCCTCTATCCTGCCCGCCGCGCGGGCGACATGGATCCGGTGAACGCGCTGCGCTACGAGTAGGTTCGTCCTTGCCGCCCGGCGCGGGGTATTCTAAGTTCCTCGCAGCAATCTCGTTGCGTAACCACCCATGAACCTGCGCATGCAATCCGTCCGCTGCCTGGTCCTTCTCGCGCTCTGCGCCGGGGGGACGCTGTCCGGCGCGCCGGCCCGGGCCCAGGGCGGCTTCGGACTTTTCGCCAACGCGTTCCTCGACTCCAGCCGGGTGCCGGCCACGCGTATCACCGTCGAAGTACCGTTTCGGTCGCTGGTGTTCTTCAAGCAGGAGGGGTTTTTCGAGACCCGCTATCAGGCATACATTTCCATCATAAACAAGGCGGACGACCCGCCGCACCCCAACACCTACGTGCTGCACGGTTTCGCCACCGTCAAGACCTACGAGGAAACCCGCCGCCGCGACCAGAAATCGCGTACGTGGCGGGAGTTCAATCTGCCCCCGGGCGAGTACCACATCGAGGCCACCCTGAGGGTGGCCAACACCCAGATCGGCATGCAGCGTTCGGTGGATCTGCGCGTGCCCGATTTCCTCGCCTCCGGAATTGCGTTCGGCACGCCGGCGGTGCTGGCGGTGCCGCTGGACTACCGTGCCGGCATGCGGCCCTGGTCGGAGGCCGGCCAGGATCTCTCCGCGGAGACGGTGTCCGCCACCGCGTCGATCACCGGCCTCGACCGCCAGCCGGCGGTGCGCTTTGCGCTCTTCGTGGACGGGGAACTCCCGGAGCCGGTGCCGTGTGACATCTTCTACGAAGTCGATGACATCTCCGACCAGCAGATCCTGTACGGCAGGCGGCGCGTGCAGCTGCAGGGCAGGGACGATGAGTACCTCATCGCGTTCAACGTCGACGACTGGTCACCCGGGGTGTACCACGTGAACCTGCGCGCGCGCACCTACGACCCGGACCGCGACGCCACCGCGACCGTCGATATTCGCATCGATGTCACCCGCGCCATGCTGGGGGCGAACTTCGACGATACCCTGGAGATCCTGGGGCTGATTGCGAGCAGTGCCGAGATCAAGCCGCTGCGCGAGGCGCCGGAATCGGAACGCGCCGCCGCCTGGGCCAGGTTCTGGGCCGAGCGCGACCCGGATCCCAGCACCGATGTCAACGAGGCGCTGGCGCAGTACATCCTGCGCCTGCAATTCGTGATCGAGAATTTCTCGCAGTTCGGCCCCGGCTGGCGATCCGACCGGGGCCGCGTGTACGTCCGCTTCGGCCCGCCGGAACAGATCGACACCGCCATGGACCAGCGCTCCACCGGCGAGTACGAGATCTGGCGCTACTACACCATCAACCGTTCCTTCATCTTCTACGACATGTTCGGCGTGGGCGACTTCAAGCTGGTCGAGGGCGACCTTTGACCCCCCGCCCCGGCGCCGCCGCCGTCGCGGGCATGCTGGCCGTCGCCCTGCTGGCGGGTTGCGGGCGGGAACACAGCGCGCCCGATGTGCTGGAACTGGCGCTGGAGACGGCTCCCAACCGCCTCGACCCCGCCTTCGCGGTCGACGTGGCGGAGGGGGAGATCTGTACGCTGGTCTACGACGGACTCGTGGGCCTGTCGCCCGGCGGCGAGATCATCGCGGGTATCGCGCGCGACTGGGAGGTGGAGGACGACCGGCGCTACGTATTCCATCTCGACGGCTCGGCGCGCTTCTCCAGCGGCAGGCCGCTGCGCGCCGGTGACGTGGTGGCGAGTTTCCAGCGCGTTCTCGATCCCGCCACTGCTTCGCCGCGCACCTGGGTGCTGGACCGGATCCGCGGCGCCCGGGAGTTCCAGCAGGGCGCGGCGGCGGTCAGCGGGCTCGCCGCCCGCGACGATTCCACGCTGGTGATCGAACTCGACGAGCCGTTTGCACCGTTTCTCTCCATGCTGTCGCTGCCCGCGGCGCGGGTGGTGGACGTCGAGCGCCTGGACGGGGCCGGATTGCCCGTGGGAGCGGGACCGTGGGTGGTGGCGGAGTGGGTGCGGAGCGACCGCATCGTCCTGGAGCCCAACCCGCACCATCGGCGGCGCGCGCGCCATCTGCGGGCGGTGCGCTACCGCATCATCCCGGAGCCGTTCACCCGCGTGGCCGAATTCGAATCGGGAACCATTGACGTTCTGGAGATACCGGACGCCGAGGCGGCGCGCTTTCGCGACGACCCGGCGTCCGCCCCGCGCGTGCTGCGGCGGCACGAGATGCGCGTGTTCTACGTGGGGATCAACAACCGGCGCTTCACCGATGAGCGCGTGCGCCGTGCCCTCAACCTCGCGGTCAACGTGCCCGAGATCATCCGTGTTCTCGCCGCCGGCGAGGGCGTGCCCGCACACGGTTCCATCCCGCCCGGCCTGCCTGGCCACCGCGAGCGCCCGGGTTACGGGTACAACCGTGAGGAGGCGCGCCGCCTGCTCGCGCAGGCCGGGTATCCCGACGGGCTCTCCATCGAGATGTGGCAGCGCGAGAGCACCGAGGGAAACCGCATTGCGGAGGCCATCCAGGGCTACTGGAGCGAGGCGGGCGTCGAGGCCAAGCTCGTGCGCCGCGAGTGGTCGGCGTTCAAGCAGGCGGTAAGCGCGGGCAAGGTGGACGCGTTCCTGCTCGACTGGTTTGGCGACTACCCGGACGCCGAGAACTTCCTGTTTCCGTTGTTCCACTCCGGCAACGCGGGAGGAGGCGGGAACCGGGCCTTCTTCTCGGACCCCGAGGTCGATCGGCGCATCGTGGCGGCGAGCCGCACGGTGGACGACGATGCCCGCGCGCAAGCCTACGCGTCCGCCGACAGCCTGATCTACGCCCGGACACCCTGGGTGTACCTGTACTTCCCCACGACGCTGCACGTGGTGTCCGAACGCGTTTCCGGCTACCAGTTGCCGAGCCTGTACCTGGGCAACGATTTCAGCACGGTCACAAAAGCCCCCTGATCCGGATACCGCGGTTGATGCCTTCGCACGCGGTGGCATATGCTGCCCCGCATGCTGGCGTACGCAGTCAGGCGTCTCCTGTCGTTCGTCCCGCTGCTCCTTGGCGTGGCGACCATCACCTTTGTGCTCCTGCACGTGCTGCCGGGGGATCCGGTGCTGAGCATGGTTGGAGAGCGCTACGACGCGGAGACCATCGCGCGCCTGCGCGCCGAGATGCGTCTGGATGATCCCCTCTACGTGCGCTACGGGCATTACCTGGGCAACCTGGTGCGCCTCGACCTGGGGAACTCCTACGTCACCGGAACGCCGGTGTGGGACTCCATCCGCGAGCGCTTTCCGGCCACGCTTCGCCTGGCCGTGGCGGCGATGTCCCTGTCCGTGCTGTTTGGCGTGACCATCGGTGTCCTGGCGGCGTGGAGGCGCGGTTCCGCGCTCGACTACCTGCTGGTGGGGGGCGCGGTGGTGGGCGTGTCCATGCCCGTGTTCTGGCTGGGCGTGCTGCTCATCTACGTGTTCTCCATGCGTCTGGGCATCCTGCCCGCATCCGGCTTCGGCAACGGGGGGCTCGCATACCTCGTCCTGCCCGCGGTGACGCTGGCGATGGCCTCGACCGCCTACGTCGCGCGCATCACCCGCTCCAGCGTCCTCGACGAGATCAACGAGACCTATGTGAAGGCGGCGCGCGCAAAAGGGGCCGGGGAGGCGCGTATCATGGTGCGCCATGCGCTGCGCAACGCATTGCTGCCCATCATTACCGTGGTGGGTGTGGACTTCGGCAGCTATCTCAGCGGCGCCGTGCTCACCGAATCCATCTTCGCGTGGCCCGGTCTGGGGCGGTTTACGCTGGATGCCATCATGAAGCGCGACCTTCCTGCCATCCAGGGTTCGGTGCTGTTCATGGCCATCCTGTTCATGATCGTGAACCTCGCCGTCGACCTGCTCTACGCGCGTGTCGACCCGCGCGTGAAGCTGGGGAGGCCGGCGTCGTGATGGCCGTGGCACCCGTTCCGGTCAGGGAAACCCTGCCTGCCCGCCCGGCGCGGCGCGGCGTCCTGCGCCGGTTGGTGGGCAACCGGGGCGGTGTGGTGGGGGCGGCGCTCGTGCTGCTGGTGGTGCTGGGCGGCGTGTTTGCGCCCTGGTTGACGCCGTACCAGCCCAACCAGATCTCCATGCAGGACGCGCTGCAGCAGCCGAGCGTGTCGCACCCCTTTGGCACCGACGCGTTCGGGCGCGACGTGCTGTGCCGGGTGATGTTCGGCGCGCGCTTCTCGCTCCAGGTGGGCGTTGTGTCCCGGCTGCTGGCACTCGTCCTGGGAACCGTGCTGGGGCTGCTGGCCGGTTACTTCGGGGGGCGCGTGGACCAGGCGGTGATGCGGCTGGCGGACGTCACCCTTGCCTATCCCGGACTGCTGCTGTTGATTGCCGTCATGGCTGCGGTGGGGCCGAGCAAGACGGCGCTGTTCGTCGCGCTGGGGATCGTCGGGTGGGCCGGGGTGGCACGGCTCGTGCGTGCGCAGGTGCTGTCGCTCAAGGAGCGCGAGTTCGTTCTCGCGGTACGTTCGCTCGGTGCGAGCGATGCGGCGGTGATCGTGCGCCACCTGCTGCCCAACGTGCTGACGCCGATCCTGGTGATTTTCTCCATGGGACTGGGAGCTTCGATCATGGCCGAATCATCGCTGAGTTTCCTCGGGCTCGGAGCGCAGCCCCCGCAACCCAGCTGGGGTTCGATGATCAGCGGTGGCCTGGACTACCTGCGCGTGGCGCCCTGGCTGTCGCTGGCACCGGGAACGGTGGTCACGATGACGGTGCTCGGTTTCAATCTGCTGGGCGACGCCCTGCGCGACCTCTACGATCCGCGCCTGGGCGGATCGAAGCGGGGCGGGTGACGATGCTGCGCTCGATCAACGACGCCATTGCCGCCGAACTTGCCGAACGGGGCCTCGACCACCGGATGGTCTTCACGCAGGCGGGGGCGCTACCGCCCGACGGCGCCGTGGTTGGCTTTGAATGCAGCGACGCCGCCGTGTCCGCCGCGGTGATGGTACGGCTGAAACTCGCCGCCGCGCAGGCGGCGTCGGTTCGTGCGAGTGTCCTGCCGGCGCCAGGACTACCCGAGCTGCTCATGCCGGTCAGCAGCGTGGCCGACGTTCGGCGCACGCCCTCGCACGCCGCCGAGCTCGTCAGCCAGTGCATCTACGGGGACCGGCTCCAGCCGCTCAAGGCGGAGGGGGACTGGTTCCTGGTCCGCATGGACGACGGCTACATCGGATGGATCCGAAGCTGGCACCTTGTGCCCGTCGGCGAGGCACGCCACGCCGCCTTCACGCGCCGCGCCGGGCACCGCCTGCGGGCCAACCACGCCCTTGTGGTCGCCGCGCCCGAGGCCGGCGCCCTCCCGGTCACTGACCTGGTGGTGGGGACACTGCTGGTGGCAACCCCCGGTGGCCGGCGCGGTTGGCTCGCCGTGGAGCTGGCGGACGGCCGCGGCGGGTACGTTCGTGCCGGCGAGGTCGAGAAACGGCCCGCCAGCGGGCGGGCCGTCCGTCCCGATCGCCTTGCCGCGACCGGACTTCGCTTTCTGGGTGTCCCCTATCTGTGGGGGGGCACCACCCCCAACGGGTTCGACTGCTCGGGGCTGGTCCAGAGGATCTATCGCCTCCACGGACGCGTGCTCCCGCGCGATTCGGACTTGCAGGCCCGATTTGGCAAGAAAAAGACTGGTTTGGAGTTGCACGATTTCACCCCCGGGGATCTGCTCTTTTTCGGGCGGGTGCCGGAACGAATCACCCACGTGGGGATGGTGCTGCCGGACGGGGTGTTTCTGCATGCGTATGGGCAAGTCCGTGTCAATTCATTAGATCCGAAGCACCCCCTTTACGCGGCCGAGCTCGCACGGGACCTCCGGGGCCGCCGAGACCCCCTCACCTCCGCCTGATTTGAGCCCGTCTCAACGCGCCCTCGGGCCCCGCGGGGGGTGTCTTGCGCCCCATAGAAAAGCATTGACACGTTTTGCCCGCGCTTCCTAACGTTCACCACCAAAGCTGGAGCCGTCCCGAAGGGGGCGGTTCCCGGGAGCTTCCGCCCGTTCGGCGGGTGCTGTGAAGATCCGCCAGGGGCGTGGGCCGAAGCCGTTCGATTAATGACTCGTGGGCAGCGGGCAGCCGTTGCCACCAGATGGCCTTCGACAAGGAGGTGACGGACTCGGGTTTTGATCGACGCGCCGAAAGGCGCACCGCCCCAACGGAGCACCCGTCAGGGCTTTTGTGAAGTAGGGTTTGAAATGCACGGGAATGGGAGGCGCCGGTAGAGGCCGGTGGATTTCTCAAGAAAGCCATTCCCACCAGAGGAGGTCAATATGTCGAAGAACTGGAGCAGGATTGCGCTTGCTTCGTTTCTGGTTCTCTCACTCGGTGCGTCGTCGGTTTTTGCGACGACGGCCCGCGTGCGGTCGCTGGCGAACGCTGGCGACTACATGAGCGATAACTCGAATGTCAACCGCTGGTACAGCACGTTGACATCGTATGCCAACCAGGTGAACGCCGAAATGGGTGCCTGGGACGGTTTCTCACTGGCGGATACTCGCGGCCTGGGCTGGACCCATGCCTGCGGCGATGACGGCAAGTGGGGCACCTACCGCATCAGCCTCAACGAGGCGTCTCTCAATCATCCGGGTTTCTGGATCGGCAACCCCTTCTACTCGGTGCATGCACCGCAGGATCTGATCGGGTTCTTGAACGATCCTTCCGGTGTGTTCGGGGAAACGCCGGTCAACCGCTGGGATCTCGCCGGCGGCTGGGATCTCGGCGAAACCATCGCGCTAGGCGTTTCGATCACCCAGTCCAAGTGGGCCTGGGAGGACACGGGCGCCGACCAGAAGGCCAGCAACTCGTGGTTCACAATGGGCTTTGGTTTCACCTGGACCAACAACGACAACACGACACTGGACGCGCTGCTCAACTTCGGCCAGGCCGGCGGTGACGCCACCGACGGTACCAACACGGCGGAGTGGGATGCCAAGACGGCGTTCGACGTCGCTGCCCGTCTCTTCTGGGACTGGCAGGATGACGTGACGCTGGTGCCGATGGTTGAGTTTGCGAGTTCGGATTACAGCATCTCGACCGGCCCGACGGCAAACGCGACGCCGAACGGTCAGAAGATCAGCGACTTCATGGTCGGCCTGGGCGTCAACATGGATGTCAACCAGGACAACATGCTGGTGTTCGCGCTCGAGGTCATGAACCGCAAGTACGAGAACTCGAACGAGGACTCGACGTCGGTGACGATCAGCGAGTCCTACATGCCGACGTTCCGCCTCGCGCTTGAGTCACATGTCACGTCGTGGCTGACCACGCGCGTGGGTGCGGCCAAGTATCTCGTCAACACGAAGTTCGAGTACAACGGCGGCGAGGAGAACATCGGCGTGGGTACGCCGACGTTCATCTCGGACTCTCCGAGTGGTTTCGACTGGTTCCTGGGCTGCGGCTTCAACGTGGCCGAGTGGACCATCGATCTCGAACTCGCGGAAGAGACACCGTTCAGTCTGGGCTACTGGCTAACCGGTTATGAGGGCTATGGGCCCGCGGGTCCGGTCGGCCGTATCTCGGCTGTCTACAACTACTAGTTTTCCGGGACGCTGGCCGTCCCGAAAGCCGGTGCAGACGACCCCCTCCCGGAGGGGGTCGTCTTTTTTTGCCCGTGCCCCGGATGCCCGTGCATGCCCCGCCGTGGCGCATGGTTGCGGATGGTTCCCCGGCCGGGGCGTGGAACTTGCAACGCCCTCCACGCTCCGCCTGCACGCCCGGCGGGACGGAACCCATGTACTTCTTCTACTACATCCCCTTTGGTGTCGACGCCGAACGAACGCGTTTTCCGGTGTTCACGGTGATCTTCACGGTCATCTGTGTCGCGGTGTTCGTGCTCAACAAGTTCTTTGCCAACCAGGTCGGCCTGGATTTTCGCAACTACGTCTACTATCCGGGATACTCGGGATTCTCCGCGGCGCTGGCGGCGACGTTCATGCACGTCGGCTACTTTCACCTGGTCAGCAACCTCGCCTACCTGGTGCTGTTCGGCCGCTTCCTGGAGGACCGTGTGGGGCCGCTCCTGTTCGTGGCCATCTACGTCGGTTCGGCGCTCATCGGCAATGCGGTGCAGGGCTGGTTCAATCTGAACGTTCTGCACACGAGCGCAGGGATCATCGGGGCTTCCGGTTCCATATCCGGCCTGCTGGGTGCCTTCCTCGTCCGCCTGCGGCACCAGCGGGTGAAGATCGCGTACTGGGTGTTCGCCCCCCTCATGGCCACCAACCGCGCGGGCATTGCCCAGCTGCACGTGTTCTTCGCGGTCGCGCTGTGGGTTCTGATCCAGGTGGTGCGCAGTCTGGTGCAGGTGACCGGCGGTTCGTCCAACGTGGCCTACATGACCCACCTCTCGGGGTTCGCGTTCGGTATGGGGCTGATCATCGCCGCGGGTGGCTGGCGCGCGGGCATCGTGGACGGGCATATGGTGAAGGCGAAGCGTTACCTGCGCCGCGGTGAGTTCTACGGGGCCCAGGACGAACTCTCGCGTTACGCGGCGGCACGCCCGGAAGACGGTGACGCACACGCGGCGCTGGCACGCGTGCACGTGCAGTGCGGCAATCAGGCGGGCGCGAAGGACAGCTACGCAGAGGCCTGTGTGCAGCACCTCGCCCAGGGGCGGCGTGGTGAGGCCGAGCAGATTTACCAGGAGGCGCGGCGGAGTTTCGATACCTTCGTGCTTCCCGCGGAGGCGCAGTTGAACCTCTGCTTCGGTCTGGAGCGTAGTCTCAAACCCGAACTGGCGCTGGCGGCCTACGAGGGCTTCATCAGCCTCCATCACGAACACGCCGAGGCGCCCTTCGCGCTGCTGCGCGCGGCCAACCTGCACGCGCGCCAGGGCGAGACGAGCCGCGCCCGCGAATGCTACCTCGCCCTGGTACGGCGCTACCCTGAGGACCCGTGGGTTGATTTCGCCACGGAGCACGCGCGCCGTCTCCCGGCGGCGTGAGGGCCGCCCAGAACGCCGCCTGTCGGTAATAATCTTGCCATCGTGAGTGATCCGGTGTTAGCCTGCGAACGGCCGCAGGAGGCAGCCTGCGGCCTGTGCCGGGAGGTGGTGGGATGGGAAATACGTCGCCGCGCGGGCTGCCGCGGGCGGATCGGCCACGGGAACGCCTGTACGAACGCGGTCCAGGTGAGCTTTCGCTGCAGGAATTGCTGGCGATCGTCATCGGGGAGGGCACGCGGGGGTCGAGCGCGCTGGTTGTGGCGCTGAGATTGCTTGGCGAGTTCGGGGATCTGGTGGCCATGGGGCGCGCGGGGGTGGATGAAATGCGCCGGGTGCCGGGAATCGGCTTTGCCCGCGCCTGCCAGCTGGTGGCCTCGTTCGAGTTGGGGAAGCGCTTTGCGCGCGAGTCCCGCAGCGGCGGGATTTCAATAAAGGCGCCCAAGGACGTCGCCCGGCTCTTCATGGACGAGATGAAGCATTACGATCGCGAGCACTTCAAGGCCGCGTTCTTGAACACGAAGAATCAGATCATCAGGGTCGTGACGGTATCGATCGGATCCTTGAACGCGTCGATCGTGCATCCGCGGGAGATACTGAAGCCCGCAATTTCGGCGAGCGCTGCGTCCATCGTGCTGGTTCACAACCACCCCACGGGGGATCCCACGCCGAGCCGCGAGGACGTGGAGTTCACGCGGCGGTTTGCGCGTTGCGGCGAGTTAATCGGCATCGAGTTGCTCGATCACATCGTGATCGGGGCGGATCGTTTCCAGAGCCTCAAGGAGTCGGGGTACTTCTAACCTCGCGCGGAGTTCTAGATGTCGTTGTTTTCCAGGCTGTCCAACTATCTGACGAATGACGTAGCCATCGATCTGGGAACCGCGAACACGCTGGTGTTCGTGAAGGGCAATGGTATCGTGCTGAACGAGCCGTCCGTGGTTGCCGTCGATCAGCGCACCAAGAAGGTGTTCGCGGTCGGGCTCGAAGCCAAGACCATGCTGGGGAAGACCCCGGAGTACATCGCCGCCATCCGCCCCATGAAGGACGGCGTTATCGCGGACTTCGAGATCACGGAACTGATGCTGCGCGAGTTCATTCGCAAGTCCCAGAAGAAAAAACATTTCATCCGCCCGCGCATCGTCATTGCGGTGCCCTCCGGGATCACCGAGGTGGAGCGCCGCGCGGTGCGCGACAGCGCGGAGCACGCCGGTGCGCGCGAGGTATTCCTGATTGCGGAACCCATCGCGGCCGCCATCGGCGTGGGCCTGCCCGTGGACAAGCCCTCCGGCAACATGATCATCGACATCGGCGGCGGCACCACCGAGATTGCGGTGATCGCCCTGGACGGTATCGTGGCCGACAGCTCCATCCGTGTGGCGGGTGACGAACTCGACGACGCCATCGTCAACTACGTCAAGCGCACCTACAACATGCTCATCGGAGAGCAGACGGCCGAGCAGATCAAGATGAAGATCGGCTGCGCCTTCAAGATGGACAAGCCCCTGGAGATGGAGATCAAGGGGCGCGATCTCGTGGCCGGGATTCCCAAGAACCTCAAGCTCACCAGTGAGGAGATACGCGAGGCCATCAGCGAGCCGATCTCGCAGATCGTCGAGGCCCTCAAGAACGCGCTGGAGCAGACGCCGCCCGAGCTCGCCGCCGACATCGTGGATCGCGGCATCGTGATGACGGGCGGTGGCGCGCTGCTCAAGGGGCTCGACCAGTTGCTCAAGAAGGAGACCGGACTGCCGATCAATGTCGTGGACGACCCGCTTCTGTGCGTGGTGCTTGGCGCCGGCAAGGTGCTGGACGATGTTCACGAATACGACCGGGTTCTGATGCACAGCTCGCGCGACTAGCGTATGCGGCTGTTCGAGGACGTTTTTCACCGCCATCGCGACCGAACGGTCTTTGCCGTACTCGTCGCCGCGTCCCTCGCCCTCCTTGCCCTGCCCGAACCCGTGCAACTCGACATCGCGCGCGGTGTGCTGGATCGCGCGTTGCTGCCGTTCCAGCGTATCAGCACCTTCATCGCGGACTACTCCAGCATTCGTGACGAGAACGAACGCCTGCGGCGCATGGTGGCGACAATGGTGCTGGAACGCGAACGCCTCCTGCAGTTTCGCGACGAGCGCGAACGGCTGCGCCGGCTCGCCGAGTTCAAGGAGGAGCAGACGCGCCGCCTGACCCCGGCCGAAGTGGTCGGCCGCGATCTCGACCGCATCCAGACCAACCTGATTATCGACAAGGGTTCGCAGGACGGCCTGAAGGAACGCATGCCGGTGTTTTCCTTCGGCGGTCTCGCCGGCACCCTGAGCCGGGTGTTTCCGGAGTCGGCGTGGGTGCAGCTCCTGTGCAGCAAGAACCTCCCCGTGAGCTGTGTCGACAAGCGCAGCCGCGTGGTGGGGGTGCTGGAGTGGCGCCATCGTAACCTGTTTGAAATGAAGCATGTAGGGGCTACGGAGGATGTGATTGCGGGGGACACCCTGATCACCAGCGGCTTCGGCGGGACCATCCCCAAGGGGTTCCCGATCGCCATCGTGACACGCGTGGCCACCTCCAGTGACGGCCTCTCCCTGCGCGTGGACGCGCGCAGCCCGGTCGACTTCCTCGCACTGGAGGAGGTCTTCGTGATGACCGAGGAGATACCGTGGGACCGGTCGCTGTTCTATGACGAGGCGGATACCTCGCTCATGCGCGACGTTCTCCTGAGACCGGGACGGCGCAGATGAAGTGGTGGGTGCCAATCCTGTCCGCGGCCGTGTTCCTCGTCCTTCAGGCCACGCTGTCGTCGCGCATGGCCATCGGCGCCATCGCCCCGGATTTCGTGGTGGTATGCGTGGTCCTCTTCGGCCTGCAGCGTGGCCGTATTCCCGGGGCGGTGTACGGCTTCGTGCTGGGACTGGTGGTGGACGTGGGAAACCCCGGCTTCCTGGGCCTCAATGCGTTGACCAAGACGGTGGTGGGCTATGCGGCGGGGCGGATGGGTTCCGCAACATCACCCGGGTCGCTGGTGTTGTTCGTCGTCTTTCTGGTGACCGCCTTCGTCCACGACGTGGTCTATTACACGCTGTACCTGTGGCCGCAAGTGGGCGGTATCCTGGTCAGCATGGTAACGGTTGCTTTGCCCTCGGCGCTCTACACCGCGGTGATCGGTATAGCCGTGGAGCGGATCCTCGCGCTGCTCGGCGCGAGAGTGGTGATGGCGGATGGCAAAGAGAGACGGTAGAAGCCTCACCGCTGGTCCCCACCGGCTTCAGACACTGCTCGCCGTGATCCTGCTGGGCTTCTCTGTTCTGGTGGTCCGGCTCTTCTCCATACAGGTGGTCGAGCACAACCAGTACGCGCAATACGCGCGCGACAACCAGTTGCAGCGCGAACGCGTGCCGGGCCCGCGCGGATTCATGCGCGACCGCAACGGCCGGGTCATGGTCGACAATGCGCTCCACCTGGAAGTCGTCATGCAGTGGCGCTCACGGGACGATGTGACGAAAGCGCTGCGGGAACTGACACCCTTCATTCCGGTCGACACAACCCGTGCCATGGCACGGTTCGATGCGTGGCAGAAGCGCTACGGTCGCACCCCGTTTCCGTTGTTTCCGGACGCCGACAAGTTCGTGATTTCCTTCGTGCGGGAGAACTGGAGTGAGTTTCCCACCCTCAAGGTAGAGTCGCGCATGCGCCGGCGCTACCTGGCACACGGCGTCGCCGCGCACGTGTTTGGATACGTGGGCGAAGTCACCAACGAAGACGTCGCCGCGGCACCCGCGGCGGTCTACGAGCCCGGGGATTTCCTGGGCAAAGCGGGGCTGGAACGGCAGTACGAGGAGACGATGCGCGGCATCCCCGGACAGCGTGCCGTCGAGGTTACCGCGTCGGGCACCTCGCTGGGCGAGGTGCCGGAGCTCTCCATTGCACCGGTGGCGGGCAAGGACCTCTACCTGACCATCGATTCTCGGGCGCAATCCTGTCTCGACTCCCTGCTCTCCCTGCGCCCCAACCCCAGCGCGGCGGTGGTGCTGGACGTGAAGACCGGGGGCATCATCGCGGCAGCCAGCCATCCCGCCTACGACCCCAACGAATTCGCCATGGGTGTGTCATCGTCGCTCCTCAACGAGCTCCTTAACGACGAATCCAAGCCGATGTTCAACCGCATCTCGCACGCGCGCTATCCGCCCGCGTCGACGTTCAAGATGATCGTCACTTATGCGGTGCTCACCAACCGGCTCATCGATCCGGCGCGTGTGCTGGTCTACTGCGACGGTACCCATCGTTACGGAAACCGCGTGTTCCGCTGCTGGGAGGAACGCGGGCACGGGGGGATGAACCTCACCTCGGCCGTCGTTCACTCCTGCGACGTGTACTTCTACCGCGTGGCGGAGATGATGGACGTGGATATGCTGGCGGAGGCCGCGGAGACGTTCGGCTTCGGCCGCAAGACGGGAATCGATCTGCCGGTGGAGGTGGCGGGCAACGTGCCCACGCGCCGCTATTACGACAAGCGTCACGGCAAGGGGCGCTGGACGCAGGGGTTGATGCTCAACAACGCCATCGGGCAGGGCGAGTACCTGTCGACCGTGCTCCACGTTGCCACCATGTCCGCGGCCATTGCCAACGGTGGCTGGCTGGTGCAGCCCCATTTCGTCGATCACGCCACCGGCGATCCGCCCGCGGAGACGTCGCGCACGAAGATCGATGACCTGAGTGGTTCCACGTTGACCTTCCTGCAGCGCGCGATGCTGCTGGTGACCGAGCAGCCGGGTGGGACGGCGAACTGGCTGCGTATACCGTGGCTCCCCTTCGCGTCCAAGACCGGCACGGCGCAGAACCCGCACGGGGAAGATCACTCGTGGTTCACGGCGTATGCACCCGCCGGCGATCCGCAGATCGCGCTGGCGATCATCGTGGAGAACTCCGGACACGGCAGCGAAGTGGCGGGGCCCATTGCGCGCGCGTTCCTGATGGACTACTTCCGGGACGACAAGCCGGAGATTTCGCGTGGGCCGGCCGTGCCGCGCAAGACGACCCGGCCCGCGGTGGCGGCTCCGGTTGGCGTGGATTCGGCGCTGACGGGAGGGGTGATCTGGTGAGACGCGGCCGTGACTTCGACTGGGTGATCGTGATTTGCACCGGCATCCTCATGCTGGTCGGGTTGTCGATCGTGTATTCGGTGTCGCACTCCGTGGGCGAGGTCTCTCCGGAAGCCCTGGCCGGCTCGCATTTCATGCGCCAGATGCTGTGGCTCGGCCTCGGGCTGGTGACCATGCTGGTCGCGTTCGCCGTTCCGTTCCGCTGGTTCGAGTCGCTGGCGCCCGCCATTTATGTCGCCTGCGTCGTCCTGCTGGTGCTGGTGCTGCTGTTGCCGGCCAAGGGTGAGACGCAACGCTGGTTCGTCATCGGCCCGCTGGCCATCCAGCCCAGCGAGTTCACCAAGGTGGCGGTGCTGCTCGCCTGGGCGCGCGTGCTGGCCAGCCCGCGCGCGGACCCCAACCGGCTGCGCACCCTGGTCCCGGTGCTGGTCCTGTTCGTGGTCCCGTTCCTTCTGGTGCTGAAGCAGCCGGATCTGGGTACCGCGATGGTGTTCGTTGGCGTGCTGCTGCCGGTGCTGTACTGGCGCGGCTTCCGCGGGTTGCACATCCTGTTCCTGCTCTCTCCACTGGTGAGCAGCGTGCTCATCATCTACGGCGAGAACGTCACCCACAATCCATGGCCGTTTGGGATCTTCATCGTGGCGATCCTGGTGGTCGCCTACCTGCGGCGCGCGTTCCTGTTCGAGAGCGTTTCACTCGTGGTGGCCAACCTGGGCATCGGATTGTTCCTGCCCGTGCTGTGGGACCACCTCAAGCCTTACCAGCAGCGACGCGTTACCAACTTCCTCGACCCCGACTCCGACAAGCTCGGTGCGGGCTGGCAGGTGATCCAGTCCAAGATCGCCATCGGTTCGGGCGGCTTCGGGGGCAAGGGGTACATGGAGGGCACGCAGAAGGCCCTGGAGTTCCTGCCCGCGAAGCACACGGACTTCATCTTCTCCGTGCTGGGAGAGGAACTGGGGTTCGTGGGTGCGCTGGCGGTACTGTTCCTCTTTGCGGTGCTCATAACCCGCGCGCTTCTCGCCGCCCAGAAGATGAAGAGCGAGTTTGCCGGCGCGCTGTGCGTGGGCATTGCCGCCTACTTTGCCTTCCAGGTCTTCGTGAACATCGGCATGACCATCGGAATGGCGCCGGTGGCGGGTATCCCACTGCCGTTCGTGAGCTACGGCGGGAGTTCCATGCTGGTCAGCTGCTTCCTGGTGGGACTCCTGCTCAACTGCACCGCGCGCTGGTCGGAATACTAGACGCCTGGTGACAGGGGGAGCCGCGGACGCTATATTGTCCCGTACGCGACGGTGGTTGCCGCGCAAACGCGGAAGGACTTCATGCACCCCATACTCCTCGATCTCGGCCGCTTTCAGATCCGCGCCTACGGGTTCATGCTTGCGGTCAGTTTTCTGCTCGGAATCTGGTACGCGGGACGGCGCGCCAGGAAGTACGGCGTCGATCCGCAGAAGATCCTCGATCTGAGCGTCATCATCATCCTGGCCGCAGTGGTGGGTTCGCGGCTGCTCTATGTCGTCTTCCACCTGGAGCAGTATGCCAATCCCCTCGAGATGTTCGCCCTGTGGCAGGGTGGCGCCACCTTCTACGGCGGGTTCCTGCTGGCGCTGGCCGCTTCCTGGTGGTGGGTTCAGAAGAACAGTCTCAACTTTCTGACCGTGGCGGATGTTGTCTCACCCAGCATTGCGCTGGGGCTGGTGTTCACCCGCGTCGGCTGCCTGATGAGCGGCTGTTGTTTCGGCAAGCCGACTGACCACGCGTGGGGCCTGGTGTTTCCTCCCGATTCTCCCGCCGGTGCCGCCGCGCTGGAGGCGGCGTCGCGCCTGGGGCTGGATCATGTGGCCCTCCACCCCACGCAGGCCTACGCATCCGCAATGGGGCTGACGATCTTCATCATCCTGCTCGCGTTGCAGCCGGCGCTGACCCGGCGCGGGTCGACGTTCGGCCTGTTTCTCATTCTCTACGGTATCGGGCGTTTCACCATCGACTTCTTCCGCTTCTACGAGGAGAACGCGCGCGTGCTCATGGGGCTGTCGTTCAACCAGGTGATCAGCATCGGGCTCGTCGCCATCGGGCTGGTATTGCTGCTGAGACGCGAGAAGGCACCTGCGCCGGCCTGATCGCGCTGCACGGTGTGGGGAGGGGGACGGTGCCGGGCATCCTGCAGGCAGTCATCGATTTTCTGGTGGATGAGCGCTGCCACGCGTGCCGCGCGCCGATTCCGTCCCGGCTGGGGCTTCCCCTGCCCGGTCATCCCGCGCTCGTTGCACTCGACGATCCCGTCGCCACCGCCGGACTCGCGCGTTGGCGCTTCCGTACCCGCCTGCTGTGCCGTGCGTGTCTGGCGCGACTCGAGCCGTGCACGCGGGCCGTCGTGGTGGGTCGCGGCCACGACACGCTGGAGATTCTGCCTGCCTTCGCCACGGATTCCCGCCTGCTCGCGCTGATCCACCTGCTCAAGTTCGACCGCCGCGAATGCGTGGCCCCCTGGCTGGCGCGTGCGATGGCGGTGGGCCTGCCCGCGCGGGCGCGTGGCGCGGGCATTGTGCTGGCACCCGTCCCCATGGACGCCGCGTCGCGACGCCGGCGCGGTTTCAACCAGGCGGAGAGCATCTCCCGGGCGCTGGCGCGCCGCTGGGGCCTGCCCCTGGTGAGGGGGGCGGTCGAAAAGCCCGCGGCCACCGGGGCGCAATCCCTGCTGGGACGCGAGGCCCGGGAGCGCAACCTGCGGGGTGCGTTCCGGCCCGGGCGCGGGGCGGTCCGTCTGGCGGGCCGGCGCGTGGTGCTGGTCGACGACCTGGTCACCACCGGGGCCACGGCGCGGGCCTGCGCGCGGGTCCTGCGCGGTGCGGGCGCCGCGGAGGTGCGCGTGGTGTGCGCGGGCTACCGCCGCTAGCCGTCAGACGGCGTTTCCTCAATCTTGACAACGACTTCCACCCGGCGGTATGCTCAATCCCAGTGGCCGTCGCGTGCCCTGCCACCACGATGGGTTTGCCGAATCCGGCGCTCATCACGTACGTTGGTGGTCCGGCCGGGGGCGGGTGTTCGGAGGGACGGTGGGCCGGCCGTGTTTGCCGCACACGCGATTCACATCACCTATCTCACACATGAGGGGAATCCCGCGCGAGCGGCGATCACCCGCCGGCGAAGGAGACGCACATGGCGATCAAGGTTGCGATCAACGGCTTTGGCAGAATTGGTCGGCTCGTATTTCGGCACCTGTTCAACGACCCCGGCTACGACATCGTGGCGGTCAACGATCTCACCAGTCCGCAGATCCTGGCGCACCTGCTCAAGTACGATTCTGTCCACGGCCGTTTCCCGGGCGAGGTGACGGCGACGGAGACGGGAATCCAGGTGGGCAAGGAGAAGTTCGAGGTACTCTCCGAGCGCGACCCGTCAAAGCTGCCGTGGCAGAAGCTGGGTGTGGACGTTGCCATCGAGTCGACCGGACTGTTCACCAAGCGCGACGACGCGGCCAAGCACCTTGCCGCGGGTGCGAAGCGTGTCATGATTTCGGCGCCGGCCACCGATCCCGACGTCATGATCGTGATGGGTGTGAACGACGACCAGTTTGACGGCGAGAAACACAAGATCATCTCCACCGCGTCCTGCACCACCAACTGCCTGGCGCCGGTTGCCAAGGTGATTCATGACAGTTTCGGCATCAAGCGCGGGTTCATGACCACCATTCATGCCTACACCAACGACCAGCGCATCCTCGACCAGCCGCACAAGGATCTGCGGCGGGCGCGTGCGGCTGCGGTGTCGATGATTCCCACCACCACGGGTGCGGCGCGCGCCGTTTCCAAGGTGCTGCCGGAGTTGAAGGGGAGGCTGGATGGGATGGCGGTGCGCGTACCCACCTCGGACGGATCGCTGGTGGACCTGACGTTTGAGACGGAGAAGGACGCCTCCATCGAGGCCATCAACGCGGCCGTCCGCGATGCGGCCAGGGGAAAGATGAAGAAGATAATCGAATACACCGAGGATCCCATCGTCTCGGTGGACGTCATTGGCAACCCGCATTCGGCGGTGTTCGACGCAAAGTCCACCATGGCGGTGGGGGATCGCTTCTTCAAGGTGCTCGCCTGGTATGACAACGAATTCGGCTACTCGGGCCGGATGGTGGATATGCTCCGTCTCATAGGACGGTGACAGGAAGTCAGCATGAAGAAACTCTCCATTCGTGATTGTGACGTCAAGGGCAAGCGCGTGCTGGCGCGCGTCGACTTCAACGTTCCGCTCGACAGCGACCACAACATCACCGACGACACGCGCATCGTGGAATCACTCCCCACCATCCGCGACGTGGTGGACCGCGGCGGCCGGCTCATTCTCATGAGCCACCTGGGGCGCCCGCGCGGGCAGCGGGAGCCCGGGCTGAGCCTGGCGCCGGCGGCGCGCAGGCTGGCGGAGCTGGTGAAGAACCCGCTGCGCTTCGTGAATGATTGCGTCGGCGAAGACGTGCGCCAGAAGGTCGCAACGCTGAAGGACGGCGAGATCCTGCTGCTCGAGAACCTTCGCTTCCACGCCGGCGAGGAGGAGAACTCGCCAGCGTTCGCAAAGGAACTGGCGGCACTGGGCGACGTCTACGTGAACGACGCGTTCGGGACCGCGCATCGCGCGCACGCTTCGACCGCCGGGGTGGCGGAGTACATACCCGTTCGCGCGGCGGGGTTCCTCATGGAGAAGGAGCTCAAGGCGCTGGGCGACGCCCTCAACGCGCCCAACCGTCCCTTCGTGGCGGTGCTGGGCGGTGCGAAGATTGCGGGCAAGATCGACCTCATCAAGTCGTTGCTCGACCGCGTCGACGTGCTGCTAATTGGCGGCGGAATGATGTTCACCTTCTTCAAGGCCTCCGGCCTGGAGACGGGCAAGAGCATCGTCGACGAGCGTTACCTGCCCATGTGCAAGGAGCTGCTGGCGCGCACCAGGCCCGGCCGCTCGCGCCTGCTGCTGCCGGTGGATACCGTGGTGGCGGAAGCGCCGGATGATGGTGCGCCGGCACGCGAGGTCTCCATCGCCGATATCCCGGAGGACTGGTACGGGCTGGATATCGGACCCAAGAGCATGGACCTGTTCAAGACGCAGATTCTCTCCGCGCGCACGGTATTCTGGAACGGCCCCATGGGCATGTTCGAGAAGCCGAGTTTCGCCGAGGGCACCAAGGCGGTGGCGCGCGCCATCGCCGACGCCACCGATCGCGGGGCGACCACCATCGTGGGCGGCGGCGACAGCGTCGCGGCCATCAACCTGATGGGAATCGCAAACCGCTACACGCACATCTCCACCGGCGGCGGCGCCTCGCTGGAGTTCATGGAGGGAAGGGCCCTGCCCGGCGTGGAGGCGTTGTGCGACGTGGCCGAGGTCACGGGCTAGACCCCGCATGCAGCGACGCAAGCTCATCGCAGCAAACTGGAAGATGAACAAGCGCGTGCCCGAGGCGGTGGCCTTCGCCGGCGCATTGCGGCCGTTGCTCCCCGCGCTCTCCCGCTGCGACCTGCTGATCTTCCCGTCCTTCTTCTGCGTGCGTCCGCTCGTCGATGCGCTGTCTGGCACAGCGGCCGCGGTGGGTGCTCAGGATCTATACTGGGAGGCGGAGGGTGCCTTCACCGGCGAGGTTTCTGTAGCGATGCTGATCGATGCCGGCGCGACCCACGTGCTGGTGGGGCATTCCGAGCGCCGCCACGTGCTGGGCGAGAGCGATGACGTGGTGGGACGCAAGCTGCACGCGGCACTGGACGGCGGACTGACGCCGGTTCTGTGCGTGGGCGAGACCCTCCCGGAACGCGAGGCCGGGCGCGAGCGCGAAGTGGTGGAGCGCCAGCTGGTGGCCGCCTTCGAGGGCCGTTCGGTGGCGGATGCCGGGCGTACGGTCGTTGCCTACGAGCCGGTGTGGGCCATCGGGACCGGCCGCACCGCCACCCCGGACGACGCGGAGGCGATGCACCGCGCCATTCGTGCCTGGCTGGGCGGCCGCTTCGGGCCCCAAACCGCCGCCGCCGCGCGTATCCAGTACGGCGGGAGTGCGAAGCCGGAGAACGCGGCCGAACTCCTGGAGCGGGAGGAAATCGACGGGCTGCTGGTGGGCGGCGCGAGCCTGGACGCGCGCTCCTTTGCCGCCATCGCGGCAGCGGCAGCGGGTGCTTGAACCCGCCCGCGGGCGGGCCCGCGCGGGTTGACTTGGTGACGGGGCTCTGATACGCTGCCCTTTCGCGGTGGTTGCCACCGCAATTTTTGTTTGTGCGGGCCGGGCCCCGCCGGGTTCATAAGGAAAAAGACTCAATGCTGTATAACATTCTCATCGCCGTACACGTGGTGGTCTGCCTCGTGCTCATTCTCGTGGTGCTGCTTCAGTCGAGCAAGGGAGGCGGACTGGCCGGTGCCTTCGGTGGCGCGGGCGGTCAGACCATGTTCGGTGGCCAGGAGACGGCCACCTTCCTGAGCAAGGCCACGACGTACCTGGCCGTTGGATTCATGGTGCTCTCGCTCTTGCTCGCGTTCATGTCGGCGCGACGCGGCCAGGGGGGCACCCGCAGCGTGGTGCGGCAGGCGGTGGAACAGCAGCAGAACGTGATTCCCAGCGGCCAGAGCATCGACGAGATTCTGGGCGGCGCGGCGGACACCACGGCCGCTGACGCGCCTCCCGCCCCCTAGACCGTCGCCGAAAGACTCGCCCAGGTGGTGGAATTGGCAGACACGCTATCTTGAGGGGGTAGTACACGCAAGTGTGTGCGGGTTCGAGTCCCGCCCTGGGCACCACACCACGAAATCGCGCGGTGGATCGTTTTCGCCGCAGCGGGTATATACTGACGGGACGCTTGGAGACAGGCGTCCCGTTTTCCGTTCCGCCCCGGGTTTCCACAGGAGGCAAGCCCAATGAACACGTCCGCATACTACGCCGCCGTTGCCACCCTCGTCGCGACGCTTGCGACCGGCGGCGGTGCTACTGCCGCCGACAGCCGCAGCACCACTGCCGACCAGAAGTCCATCAGTATCACCATCTACAACGACAACCTGGGCCTGGTGAAGGACGTGCGCGCGGTGACACTCGCCACCGGTGCGCAGAACCTGTGGTTCGAGGGCGTCGCTGCGCAGATCGACCCCACCTCGGTGCACATCGTTTCGCTCGACGCGCCGTCCGCGCTCTCCGTGCTGGAGCAGAACTTTGAGTACGACCTGATATCGCCGTCGCGCCTGATGGAGAAATACCTGGGGCAGACGGTGGAGTTGTTCAAAGAGCGCGAGGATGGATCCACCGAGACGGTGCGCGCAAAACTCATCGGCAACCAGGAGGGGTGGGTCTACGAAATGGAGGACGGGCGTATCGCCATCAACCCGTCGGGCCGCATCATCCTGCCGTCGCTGCCCGAGGGACTCATTTCCAGACCATCGCTGGTGTGGCTGCTGGACAGCAAGCGCCCCCGACAGACCGTGGAGGCGAGTTATCTCACCGGTGGTATCGGCTGGAAGGCAGACTACGTGCTGGTGCTGTCGTCCGACGACAAGAACATCGACCTGACCGGCTGGGTCACTATCGAGAACCACAGCGGTGCCACCTACGAGAACGCCGGCCTCAAGCTGGTGGCGGGTGACGTGAACCGCGTGCGGCCGGAATTCAAGACCGGCACCGACATGCACGTTCGCGGTGGCCGGGCCGAGGAACTCAGCATGGCCCAGTTTGCCGAGGAGAGTTTCTTCGAGTACCACCTGTACACCCTCGAGCGCAAGGCCACCATCAAGGACAATCAGACCAAGCAGATCACGCTGTTGTCGGCAGAGAACGTGGGGGTGAAGAAGTCGTTCGTGGTCGAGCCGCAGGGTGGGTACTGGTACGCGCGCAACGAAATCCTCGAGAAGCCCAAGGTGGGGGTGTATCTTGCGCTGGACAACACGAAAAAGAATGGCATGGGCATGCCGCTGCCCAAGGGCGTGGTGCGCGTGTACAAGAAGGACTCGAAGGACGCGCTGCAGTTCACCGGCGAGGACCGCATCGACCACACCCCCGAGAACGAGACCGTCCGTGTCAAGATGGGTGATGCCTTCGACGTGGTTGCCGAGCGCAAGCAGACCAGCTTCGAGGTCCTGTCCAGCGGCCACCTGTACCGGTCCTCGTACCAGATCGACGTGCGCAACCACAAGGACGAGGCCATCACCGTGGCCTTGGTGGAGAACCTGAACGGGGACTGGTCCATCACCCAGGCATCGCACGAGTACGAGAAAGAGACCGCCACCCGGGTGCGCTTCGCCGTGCCGGTGGCCGCAAAGGGCTCCGCCCGGGTGACCTTCACCGTGGAGGTGCGAAGCTAGCGGCGCGGTTCCAGGCCGCCACTGCCGACCCCACATTCATGTTTACAGGTCCGCGAGCCCCGTATTAGGCTTCGCCGCTGATTCGCCCATCAACTTGCCGCAGGGGGTCTCGCAGGGCATGGATACGAACGTTCTGGTATACACCACCGGCGCAATCGCGCTGGCCGCTCTCGTTATCGGGGGCATTGCCTTCGCCGGGGTGCAAAAGATGTCGCGCCGTTTCTCGTGGGTTTCGCAGGGCGACGCGTCCAGCGTGGACACGCTGCCGACCCTGCTGCGCGCGGTGGAGTCCAACCAGCAGGACGTCGCCGTACTCAAGGCGGCCATGGAAGCGGCCAACATCGAGGCGCGCAGCCACTTCAAGCGCCTGGGCATCGTGCGCTACAACGCGTTCGACGGGGTCGCGGGACAGCAGAGCTACTCGCTGTGCCTGCTCGACGAAAACAAGAACGGCATCCTGATTTCGAATCTGGTGGGAACCAACTTTGCGCGTGGCTACGCGGTCGAAATCCGCTCCGGTGAACCCGCCCGTCCCCTGGGCGATGAGGAGAAAGAGGCGCTCGGCGCCGCCAGCAAAAACGGCAACTAGTTGCTGGAGTCGTCCGGCCGCTGGCGGCTGTAGTTTTCCAGAATGCGCTTTTCGGTGGGCGTGAGGTTGTCGTAGCCCTTCGCCGAAATCTTGTCCAGTATTGAGTCGATGTTGTCCTCCGGGCGCGCCTCGTCGCGGCGCCGTTCCTCTGCCACGTATTCCTTCCACTTGCGCTGCGGTCCGCTGGCGAACTTGAGCCGCCGCGCAATGTCGTGCCGGAAGAACAACAGGCCGGCCAGCATGCCGCCCATGTGCGCGAAGTAGGCGACCCCCGACGGCCCCGAGATTCCCTGCGCCAGCTGCAGAACCGCCAGACCCATCACGAAGTACTTCACCTTGACCGGGATCAGGAAGTAGAGCATGACCTGGGCGTCGGGAAAGAGCATGGCCGTGGCCAGATACACACCGAAGATGGCGCCGCTCGCACCCACCACGCTCGCATTGTACTCGAGCGCCATGTGCAGCAGCCCGCCGCCGATTCCGCACCAGATGTAGTAGCGCAGGAAGCGCCGCGCGCCCCACACCGACTCCACCATGTTGCCGAAGAACCACAGCACCAGCATGTTGAAGAACAGGTGCCAGAACCCGCCGTGCAGGAACATGTAGGTGACGATCTGCCAGACGAAGCCCCGTTGTACCACCAGCTTGGGGGTGAGGGCGAGGTACGCGGTCAGCGGGGGAATCAGGTTCTGGAGGAAGAACACCGCCAGGTTGGCAACGATGATGCGGCCTACCGCGGTGCCCAGGAACCCGGGTCCGGAAAAGGGTGGCGATGGTCGGTAGGAGTAGGGACTCATGTGATCGGGCTCGCAGCCGCCATCACAAGATACACGCAGGTGCGCCACCGCGGCAAGCGCTGCGGCGCCGGGCGTCTCAGAAGCAGGTGTAAGGTCGAGCCCCCGGGGCCGTCTCACGGGCCGTACGCGGGTTCAAAAGCCCTTTACACGATCCGGGATACCGGGGATACTGGCCGGACCAGAATCGTTTTGGAGCGGGAGAACACCTCGCCGGACCAATTATCGAACCTATCATCCAAGAGACTGATCTTCAGGAGGAGCGGATGTCCAAGGAATTCGAATTCACCGATGCCAACTTTGAAGCCGAGGTGCTGAAGTCTGACAAGCCCGTGCTGGTCGACTTCTGGGCGCCGTGGTGCGCCCCGTGCCGCATGGTTGCGCCCATCGTCGCCGAGATCTCCAGCGAGTACGACGGCAGGCTCAAGGTCGGCAAGGTCAACACCGATGACAACCAGGGTGTGGCGTCGCGCTACGGGATCATGAGCATTCCCACCCTCATGATCTTCAAGAACGGCGAGGAAGTCGCCCGGATCATCGGAGCCCAGCCCAAGCAGGCGCTGACTGGCAAGATCGACGCGGCCATCCGGAACTGACCGGGCCACATACGAGCGTTTGTGAGGCCGGCCTTCGGGCCGGCCTTTTTTCTTTATGCCGGGTGCCGGCGCCAGCCCCTGCGGCGTGCTTCTTGCAGCAAACCGCCAGGTATGCACCGTCCAGGGATCGTTGCGCTCTTCTGCGGCCTCGCGCTTGCGTGTTCCGCCCCCGACCCGGGTGCGTCCCGCAATGCCTCCCCGGGCGCCGCCGCGGACACCACCTCCGGCCCGAAGGCCGGCGGCCGCGTGGTCATCGGGGTCCAGCAGGAGCCGGAGATCCTCAGCGAGATACTCAACTCCATGGCGACCAACAACATGGTCTGCAACCTCATCTTCTCGAAGTTCGTCAAGTACAACGACCGCTACGAGCTGGTGCCGGACCTGATCGAGGAGATTCCCACCGTGGAGAACGGCGGTGTTTCCGCGGACCACCTGGAGTACACCTACCACCTGCGCAAGGACGCCCGCTGGCACGACGGGATGCCGGTCACCAGCCGCGACGTCAGGTTCACCCTCGAAATCATCATGGATCCGGATGTCAACGTGGAGTCGCGCGAGGGCTGGGACGTGGTCGCGTCGCTGGCAACGCCCGACGACCACACGGTGGTGTTTCGGCTCAAGCGCCCGTACCCCGACTTCGCAAGCGAGACCTTCTACGACGAGTCGGTGCTTCCGGAGCACCTGTTGCGCACCAGCCGGGGTGCACGCTTCCAGTCCGCCGCCTACCACCGCGCCCCGGTGGGCTCGGGGCCGTTCCGTTTCGAGAGCTGGGCGCCGGGGTCGCATCTGGTGCTGGTGGCCAACCGGGACTACTACGGCGAGGGACCGCACCTGGACGCCATCATCTTCAAGTTCGTACCCACCGAGAACGCGCTGCTGGTGCAGCTCAAGACCGGTGAGATCGACATGTTTGACAACGCCAACATCAGCTACATCTCCCAGCTCGACGCCATCGACGGCATACGTGTCTACCGCACACCCATGCTCATGTACGAGCACCTGGATCTCAATACCGAGCACGAGGTGCTGCGCGATGTGCGCGTGCGGCGCGCGTTGATGTACGCCACCAACAAGGCGGAGATCGCGGAGCGCATCTACAACGGGCTGGTGCGGGTGGCCGCGCTGGATGAGTTCGAGCAATCGCGCTACTACTCACACGAGGCCGCACAGCGTGCCGGGTACGACCCGGCGCAGGCACGGCGGCTGCTGCGCGAAGCGGGATGGCGGGACGACGACGGAAACGGCATCCTCGAGCGCGACGGCAAGGAGTTGCGCCTGACCATATCGGCCAGTTCCGGCCAGCCCAACCGCGAGCGCACCGAACTGGTGCTGCGCGACCAGTATCGCGCGGTGGGAATCGACCTCGCCATCGAGAACTACGGGCCCACCGTTCTCTACGGAACCTACGAAGACGGCGGCGTGCTCAAGCGCGGCACCTTCGACATCGCGATGTACGCCTGGCTCTCGTCACCCGGCCCGTCGCGTCGCGAGGCGCTCTACGCCGCGGGGAGCATCCCGCCCAACGGCCAGAATCACCCCCGCTTCGTGCACGAGGAGCTCACCGCGATGCTCGACCGGGCGGGGACCGAAACCGACGGGGCGCGCCGCGAAGAGCTGTATCGCCGCGTGCAGGAGATCCTCGTCGATGAGGTGCCGGTGATTCCGCTGTTCTGGTACACCGCCATCGACCCGGTTACCGAGCGCCTGCGCAACTTCCGCCCCAACGCCACCCAGTCCGCGGACACCTGGAACGCCGCCGATTGGTACCTGGCCGATCCCGCGTCCCAGGTATCGGCGCGCTGACCGCGTTCCCGCTTCGACCCGGGTGTGCCCGGCGAGTCCCTCCGGTTTCCGCTTTTCCCGCCCCGGGGCCCCGATTGGTACAGAAATCGCTGTCCCGGAGTGGGGGACTGCGGCAGGGGGATGGGGCAGAGCTTTAAACCATTGCAAATAATTACGTTATGGGAATGTTCCGTTTCTTCATTCGGCGTTCGCTGGCGGTGATCCCGCTCGTCCTGCTCGTGTCCCTCATCTGTTTTGCACTGATGCAGGCCGTGCCCGGGGGGCCGGCCGGCATGATGGTGGAAAACCCCATGGTCGGGCCCGACGACGTGGCGCGCATCCGGGCCAACTTCGGCTTCGACCGGCCGGTGCTGGTGCAATACGGCATGTGGCTCAAGCGCGTGGTGCTCCACGGCGACTTCGGCCACTCGCACGTTACCGGCGAACCGGTGCTGCGCATGATCTGGCAGCGTTTGCCCGCCACGGTGGAGCTGATGGGGGCCGCCTTCGTGCTGGCCTTCCTGTTCGGACTCTCCGGCGGCGTGGTGGCCGCGCTCAAGCGCTACACCAAGTTCGATTCAGTGATCATGTTGGTCACCCTGCTCGGCATCTCGATCCCGGTATTCTGGCTGGGCCTGATGTCGATGATGCTGTTCACGGTGAAGTGGCGCCTGCTGCCGTCGACGGGGATGATCTCGCTGGGTGTACCGTTCTCGGTGGTCGACCACCTCCGGCACCTCATCATGCCGGCACTGGTGTTGTCACTGCTGTTCATCGCCAGCTGGAGCCGCTACATGCGCGCGAGCCTCTCCGATGTGTTGTCGCGCAACTACATCAACGTGGCGCGGGCCAAGGGAGCGTCCGCGAGCAGCGTGGTCTTCCGGCACGCCGTGCGCAACGCGGCGATTCCGGTACTCACCGTGATCGCGCTCAACCTGCCCGCGCTGTTCACCGGGTCGATTATCACCGAGACCATCTTCGCATGGCCGGGCATGGGGCGGCTGTTCTACGACGGCCTGCTGCGGCAGGACTACACGCGCCTGATGGGGATCATCTTCATCGCGTCGGCGCTGATTGCACTGCTCAACCTGATCGCGGATACCATCTATGGCGTTCTTGACCCCCGCATTAGATTCGCCCGCTAAGGAGCGCCGGCCGCGGACGGTCTCGGTGCAGACGGTACACCCGCTGCGCGACCCGTTCCGCCCGGTTCCGTCGAGTGGCGCGCGCGGCGATCGCAACAGCTTCTCGCTGGCGCTCAAGAGGAGTCCGCTCGCGTATGCCGCGTTCATCGTGATGAGTCTCATCATCCTCGGCGCAGTGTTCGCGCCGCTGATGAGCCCCTACGACAAGGACAAGATCGACCTGACGGCCCAGTACCTCACGCCGTCGCTTGACCATCCCTTCGGCACGGACGACCTGGGGCGCGACATCTTCGTGCGCGTGATGCACGGGGGGCGGATCACCCTCGCGGTGGGACTGCTGGCCATGCTGGTGGCGTTGGTGATCGGGGTAGCGGTGGGGGGCGTGTCCGGCTACTACGCCGGCTGGGTGGACAACGTGCTGATGCGGCTGGTGGATCTGATGCTCGCCGTGCCCGTGTTCTTCGTCATCCTCTTCGTGGCGAGCATCGCCTCGCCCAGGTCCTCCATCGTGGTGGTCTGTCTGATGATCGGCTTCACGCAATGGATGGAGGTGGCGCGTCTGGTGCGCGCGGTGGTGATCACCACGCGCGAACACGAGTTCGTCGACGCGGCGCGCAGCCTGGGGCTGCCCGACCGCCGCATCCTGCTCCGGCACCTGCTCCCGCACACCACGGCGCCGGTGCTGGTGGCGGTCACGCTGGGACTGGCGCAGGCCATCATCATCGAGAGCGGGATCTCGTTTCTGGGCTTCGGTGTGCAGCCGCCCACGCCCAGCTGGGGTGCCATGCTCCAGAACGCCCAGAGCTACCTGTCCGACTGCCCGTGGATCGCCGTGTTTCCCGGGCTCATGATCTTTCTCACCGTGGTCTGCTGCAACATTCTGGCGGACTTCCTCGGTGACGCCCTGAGCCAGATCCGCTCGGCCACCCGCTAGCCGGGCGCACCCGATTTCACATTGCACCGCCACGCCGGGTGGGGTATTCTGACCCCGTCGGTCGTTGTATCTTGCTTTTATTTATATAATTACACGATTCGATGGCTACCATGACCAGACGGGCGCACGGGATCGGACTGCTCTCGGGAGGACTGGATTCGGCGCTGGCCGCCAAGGCCGTGCACGACGCCGGCGCCAAGGTCACCTGCCTGCATTTCGTCACCGGCTTCTGTGTCACCGGGCATCGCAGCCGCGTTGGCCGGCGCGACCGCCCCACCGCCAACCCCGGCCTGCGCGTGGCATCCGCGAACGACATCCGGGTGGAACTGGTCGACGTGGCCCGGGACTACCTGCCCATGGTGCTCGCGCCGCGGCACGGCTACGGCGCCCACATGAACCCGTGCATCGACTGTCGGCTGTTCATGCTGCGGCGCGCGAAGACGTACATGGAATCGGTGGGGGCGGACTTCGTGTTCACCGGCGAAGTACTTGGGCAACGGCCGCTCTCACAGCGGCGCGCGGCCATCGATTTGATCGAGCGCGAGTCCAGGCTGGCGGGCCGGCTGCTGCGGCCGTTGTCGGCGCACCTGCTGCCGCCCACCGAGGTCGAAGCGGACGGCAGGGTGGACCGCGCGCGATTGTACGGCTTTAGCGGTCGCGGCCGGCGCGCGCAGATCGCACTGGCGCGCAAGTACGGGCTCGAAGGGTTCCTCTCCCCCGGGGGAGGCTGTTGTTTCCTCGCGGACGCGGGCTACTCCGCACGTCTGCGCGACCTGGTGCGCAATCGCGGGGCGGAAAACATCACCATGGACGATATCCATCTGCTCGGTGTGGGAAGGCACTTTCGCCTGTCACCCCGGGTCAAGGTGATCGTGGGGCGCAACGAAGTGGAGAACCGCTATCTCGAGAGGCACGCGGGCGACACGTGGCGTGCGCGCCTGGCGGAGGCCACCGGCCCGACCGGGATTACGCACGGCGCACCGGCCGATCACGACGTGGTGACGGCGGCGGCGATCGTCGCGCGCTACGGGAGTGCGCCCGCACGCGAGACGGTGCCGGTGGAGGTATGCCGCGGGGCCGTATCGCGCACGCTGCACGTGGTTCCGGCGGCGGAGGAATTCCTGGCGGGGGTACGCCTGTGAGCGCAACGCTGTGGACCGCCTGTTTCGCCCTGATTGCCGCGCTGGCGACGGTGCTGGGCGGCGTTATCGCAACCCTGCCCGGAACGCTGTCCCGGCAACGCCTCAGCCATATGATCGCGTTCGGTGCGGGCTACATCCTGGCCGCCGCGCTGGTGAGTCTCATGCCCGCCAGCATCGAGCTGGTTTCGAATGCGCCGATGTGGATCTTCGTGGGCTACGCGCTCGCGCATCTGTTCGAACACACCTTCACCTCCCACTTTCACTTCGGCGAGGAGACGCACAAGGAGCACGTGGTCGCGCCCAGCGTGGGCATCACCGCGCTCGTCGGTCTTGGGCTGCATTCGTTCTTCGACGGCGTCGCCATCGCCTCCGGATTCATGGTCACGCCGTCGCTCGGTGTTCTGGTCGCACTTGCCGTGGTGCTGCACAAGCTCCCCGAGGGGGTAACCATCTCGTCGCTGATGGTCGCCTCGGGACGGGGGCGACTGGCCGCGCGCAATGCGGCGGGGCTGCTGGCGGTGGCCACCCTGGCGGGCGCGGCCACCATGTCGGCCGTGGGGAGCGGTTTCAAGGGGATCGGGCTTGCAATTTCTTGTGGAATAGCGCTTTACGTTGCGGCCACCGATCTCATGCCGGAGTTCAATCAGCACCCGGAGCGAGGTTATTCCGTGACGGCCCTCGTGGGGGTGCTGTTATACTTCGGGGTCCACGGCCTGATGGGCCGGATGGGGATTCACTAGTTCGGTCGTCGTGATTGCCGATCAATCGTCACATGAGCCATGCCGACTTCCTCGTTGTGCTGATCACCGCTCCGACCGTTGCGGACGCGCGGCGCATTGCGCGCGTTCTGATCGAAGAGCGGCTGGCGGCGTGCGTGAACGTGCTGCCCGAGTGTCGCAGCGTGTATCGGTGGGACGATGGTGTGGTGGAAGAAGCAGAGGCGATGATGATCGCGAAGACGGCGCGGGATCTCTTTCCGGAACTGGCCAGGCGGGTCACCGAGGTTCACCCGTACGCGGTGCCGGAGGTGGTGGGGCTTCCCGTGATCAAGGTGACCGATCCCTATCGACGCTTTCTCTCCGACAGCGTCGGACGGGAAGGGCGAGATCCCCGGTGACCTATACCAGGCCGGCGGTCGCTTCGACGGCGGCCCCGACCAGCGAATCCACCACGGCTCCGACGGTGGTGACGAGGGCGCGGCCAAGCGTCAGGGCAACCCGGGCGGTGCGCTTCACCGTCTGCGCGGTCGTCGGCTTCGCCGCGTCACAGGCGATGGCCTGGGTGCACACGAAGGACACGTGTCCGACCCGTACGGCCTCGAGGGGCATCGCAACGTCCACCGTCAGGCTCGGGACGTAGGTTTCGATCTTCGTCGTCTCGGTCTTCACGGCGTGGTCGCAAGCATATGCAAATGAATGGAATGCAATCACAACCGCAAGGGCCATCCCCAGTGCCACGACCCGTTTCTGCGTCTTCATTGCGCACCTCCTTGTCTGGTGAATACGCCCGGGGCCCCCTCAGGGTTCCCGGCGATCTCCGGGTTCTGGTACTTGGACGCCCCCAACCTCCGGCCGGTTGCAGGTTTTTTGGACGGGCCGGGGCGGCCGCCGGGGGGCCGGGATGGTGAAGCTGCCATCCGTGGGGCTCGCCCTGAGCGGGGGGACGGCCAAGTCGGTCACCCACGTGGGGGTGATCAAGGCGCTGGTGGAGGCGGATATCCCGGTGTCGTTCGTGGCCGGAACCAGCGGCGGGAGCATCGTCGGGACGATGTTCGCCTCCGGGATGCCCATCTCCACCATGGAGACGGTTGCCACCAACATGAGCTGGCGCAAACTGGTGAGCATCCGGCTGACCCGCATGGGCTTCATATCCAGCGAGCGCATCGAGGAATTCGTCACCGAAACCATCGGCCACCTCTACTTCGAGGATCTGGCCATTCCCAGCGGTGTGGTCGCCACCAATCTCGTCACCGGCGATCGCAAGATCTTCCGGCACGGTTCGGTGGCGCGCGCGGTACGGGCGAGTTGCAGCATCCCGCAGATCTACCTGCCGGTTGAGATCGAAGGGGAGTACTACGTGGACGGCGGGCTGTCCGAATACCTCCCCGTGGAAACCGCCCAGGAACTGGGGGCCGAGTTCGTCATCGCCTCGCACCTCGCCCCGGTCGACCCCACCTACCGGCGCCCGCGCAACATCCTGCAGCTGGTGGTGCAGGTGACCGGACTGATGGCGCGCAAGAACTTCCCGATATCGGAGCAGAAGGCCGACTTCGTCGTTCATCCCAACGTGGATGCGTACAGCTCGTTCGATTTCGATCACTCGGCGGAAATGATCGAGATCGGATACGACGCCACCAAGCGGCTCATCGCCGACCTCAAGGACGTCTGGCAGCGCGCCGGAGGTCTGGGACCGCGCATTGCGCGCAAGCTGCTGGGAGAGTAGGCCGTGGCGCGGGCGCGTCCGATCGTGTTCATCACCGACTTCGGTGAGGACGGTTTCTACGCCGGGATCCTGCGCGCCGTGGCCGCGTCCGCCTCTCCAGCCTCCCCCCTGATCGATCTCTCCCACCAGATGCACGCCCACGACATCCGCCAGGCGAGTTTCGTTCTCGCACTGGCGCTCGACTATCTGCCGCGCGACGCGGTGGTCGTGGCGGTGGTGGATCCCGGTGTGGGCAGCGCGCGGCGCGCGCTGGTCGCGGAACTCGACCAGCGGGTTGCGGTGCTGCCCGACAACGGCCTGTTGAGCGACGTGCTCGCCGCCCTGCCCGCCACCCGCATTCACGAAATCTCCGGCGATGCGGCGCAGCGGGTGGCGGGGCCTCACGCGCGCGGTGCCACCTTCCACGGGCGCGATCTCTTCGTCCCGGTTGCGGCCGGGATTGCGCGCGGGGCGGCGCCGGGTGACTTCGGCGGGCCCGCCGGCGACGTGGTCGTCCTGCGCGACGTGCCCAGCGTGTCAACCGGGCCCGGGCGGGTGACGGGGACGGGACGCATGATCGACCGGTTCGGGAACATACTCACCGACATCCCGGGCGCCGTGGTGGAGCGCACGCTGGGCGCCGGCGCATGCCTCGTGTCGGTGGGGGGTGTTGACGCGGGGCCGCTGCGACGCACCTACGCGGATGGTGCGCCCGGAGAGCTGCTTACGATCGTGAACAGCTGGGGCCGTGTGGAGGCCGCGGTGCGCGAGGGCAGGGCGAGCGACCGTTTTCCCGGCACGGAACCGGCACAGATTCGCTTCGAGGTGGGGGGTGAGTAACGCCCGCATCCGGCGCCGGGGCCCCTACCTGTGGGAGATCCCGCAAACCGGGGGCATGCGGGTGCCGGGGCGCATTCTCGCCAGCGAACGGCTCATGGCCGACATCCGTGAGGATGCGGCCGTGGAGCAGGTGGCCAACGTGGCGCACCTGCCAGGCGTTGTCGGCTACTCCTGGGCGATGCCGGATATGCACCTGGGCTACGGTTTTCCCATCGGCGGTGTGGCCGCCACGCTGCTGGACGAAGAGGGCGTGATATCGCCCGGCGGGGTTGGTTACGACATCAACTGCGGGGTGCGGCTGGTGGGCTCGCAGCTGACCCGCGAAGAAGTGCTGCCGCGCATGGACGCAATCGTGCGTGCACTCTTCCACGCGCTCCCGTGCGGGCCAGCGCCGCACGTCTCCGGCATGGGCGCGCTGAGCACGGCGGAGACGGCGAGCGTTCTGCAGGATGGCGCCGGCTACGCGGTGGAACGGGGTTTCGGCTGCGCGCGCGATCTCGAGTACTGCGAGGAGGCGGGCGCCATGGAGGGCGCGGATCCGTCGCAGGTGTCCGCGCAGGCCATTGAACGCGGCCGTCGGCAGGTCGGCTCCGTGGGATCGGGCAACCACTTCGTCGAACTTGGCTGGGTGGAAGAGGTCTTCGACGATGCGGCGGCCGCCGCGCTCGGTCTCGAGGCGGGGGGTGTCACCATCCTCATTCACTGCGGATCACGCGGCCTCGGCCACCAGGTGTGCACCGACTTCCTGCAGGAAATGAACCGCACCCGCTTCTCCTTCGAGCTTCCCGATCGCCAGCTGGCCGCGGCACCGCTCGACTCGGAGCTGGGGCGCCGTTATCTGGCCGCGATGCGCGCGGCGGCGAACTTCGCGTGGGCCAATCGCCAGGTGCTCATGGTCCTCGCGGAGCGCGCCGTGGCCGGCGTCTTTGAAACCACACCCGATCGGCTGGGCTTCCGCCTCGTCTACGACATCTCGCACAACATCGCGAAGATCGAAACCCACACGGTGGGTGCCGGGCCGCGCGCGGTGTGCGTCCACCGCAAGGGAGCCACGCGTGCGCTCCCGCCCGGCGACGACCGTGTCCCCGCCGCCTACCGCCCGGTCGGCCAGCCGGTGCTGGTGCCCGGGGACATGGGCACCGCGTCGTACGTCTGCGTGGGTGCGGCACCGCCGGGCGAGCACCCGTTTTATTCCAGTTGCCACGGGGCAGGCCGGCGCATGTCCCGCCGCTCGGCCGTGCGGCGGGGTGCCGGCCGCTCCATCGTGGACGAACTCAAGCGGCAAGGCGTGGTGGTGATGGCGCGGGACCGCAGGACCCTCGCCGAAGAGATGCCGGAGGCCTACAAGGACGTCTCCGAGGTGGTGAACACGCTGGACGCGGCGGGGATCATCCGCAAGACGGTGCGCATCCGTCCCCTGGGCGTCATCAAGGGCTGAGCCGCGCCGGCGGATTTTGGGGCTTCAACGCGCCCGACGCTTGCGCTATGATGACGCCCCTGAAACGGCGCCATTTACGCCCAGGCCAGGTCACCGGGGCCGCTTCACCCGGCCTTCCCGAATCGTATCGCAATTGCTGTCAGCATGGCGCGAACGCCCGCCGGGCGGGTGCCGTCGCGCCGACGACGACAGAGGAGATTCACAGAATGAAACGAGCTTTTCTTGTCACGCTCCTGTTGCTGGCCGCCGTGCCGGCCGGCGTCGTACAGGCGCAGACCACCGAGCCCCAGTACCTGAGGCTTCCGCACCGGTTTCAGATCTTTGTCGAGGGTGGCGGCGCCCTGCCGACCTCTCCTTCCATCTGGGACGAACTGTGGGATTCCGCCTTCTCGTTCGGCCTCGGGGCGGGCGCGTCCATCTTTCCGTGGCTAGAAGTGAACGCCGGGTTCAACACCATGAGTTTCGGGCTCAACCACCTGCAGGCCAAGGGCCTGCTGGGCTACCAGGGAATCCAGGAGGTCGAGGGGGGCGCGATCTCCACCAGCATCTACTACGGCTCCGCGCGCTTCATCGCGGTGCCGCGCGCACGCACCAATCCCTACCTCGAGGCGCAGGTGGGCTACTTCAGCACCTCGGCCGACGACGTGATCATCGAGGGCGTCGTCGACAAAAGCATGGAGAGCGTGAGCGGTATGTCCGTTTCCGGCACCGTCGGCATCCAGTACGCCATGAGCGACTACTGGACCGCCTATGCCAAGTACACCTACACCGCCAATCTCAACGGCGACTTCGCGCCGGGCGACCTGCTGCAGCCGGTCAACGGATCCCGCGATGAGCCGAAGGGCAACCAGATCATCCAGTCGCTGATCGTCGGTGTCATGGTTCGCTTCTAGTTTCTCATGACGGCACGCAAGAGCGTTCATGGTCTGCTGCTCGTGCTGGCGCTGGCGGCAATGCCGATGCCGGGCCGCGCGGAACCGCACGTGCGCAACGGCATCTACGCGGGTGCCGGTTACGGGGCGGACTGGGGCAAGGTGGAGCTCGCCGGGCAACAGCAGACGGAGTCGTCGGGGACGCTGAACCTGCGCCTGGGCTGGGCGTTGCGCCAGAACCTCCTGCTCGGCGCGGAGTACATGCGCTGGGCCAAGGACTACGAATACAAGACGCTCGACGGCAGCATTCCCTGGCGTGTCACGCTGTCCGGCATGGTGGCCGCGGTAACGTACTTTCCTGGCAACCAGGGCTTCATGCTCCGTCTGGGGCTCGGCGTCGCGGACGCGTCGGTCGACGCCGACGCCACCTCGTTTTCGGAGGCGGCGAGCTACTCTCCGGATCCCGGCCTCGCGGTTCTGCTCGCAGTGGGCTACGAGGTCCGGCTCACCACGCGCTTCGCGCTGGGCGCCGATTTCGACGTGCTGTATCTCGCGGTGAGCGACGATACCTTCGACCGCGCCTACGTTTACGGCATCAATCTCCAACTCAACTGGTACTGGTAGCACCCTTCGGAGGCCCCCATTGTCGCAGCCGAACCCGCCCGCATCCGGCGTCATCACCATCGAACGGCACATCCTCATGGAGCAGGAGCGATTCCCCGATTCCTCGGGTTCGCTTACCAATCTCCTGTACGACCTCGCCCTCGCCGGCAAGCTCATCGCGAGCCGAACGCAGCGAGCGGGGCTGGCCGACATCCTGGGTTCCGCCGGACACGAGAACGTGCAGGGTGAAGAGGTGCAGAAGCTCGACGTCTATGCGCAGCGCACCATCTATCAGCTGACGGACCACACCGGCCGCCTGTGCTGCATGGCGTCCGAAGAGGAGAAGGAGATCATCCCCATCCCGGAGCCGTACCCCAAGGGCGACTATGTGCTGGTGTTCGATCCGCTCGACGGCTCCACCAACATCGACTTCAACGTGGCCGTGGGAACCATCTTCGCCATCTTCCGCCGCCGGACCCCGTCCGGTCCCGGCACCGCGGAGGACGTCCTGCAGAGCGGGAGCGAGATCGTCGCGGGCGGGTATCTGGTGTACGGGTCGAGCACCATGCTCATCTATACGACCGGGCACGGCGTCAACGGTTTCACCCTGGATCCCACCATCGGCGAGTTTCTGCTCTCGCACCCCAACATCCGCATTCCCGAGAAGCCGCGCTACTACAGCGTGAACCAGGGCAACGAGAAGTACTGGACCGAGGGGGTGCGCCACTACACGCGCTGGCTGCAGGGGGAGGAGGGGAATGCGCGCGCGCTGGGGCTGCGCTACATCGGTTCCATGGTGGCCGACGTGCACCGCACTCTGCTGGGCGGCGGTGTGTTCTACTACCCGGCGGATACCAAGGATCCCAGGAAGCCGCAGGGGAAGCTGCGTCTCCTGTACGAGGCGGTGCCGATGTCCTACCTCATCGAACAGGCGGGCGGATACGGGTCGACGGGCCGCGGTCCGGTGCTCGACGTGAAGCCCACGTCCCTGCACCAGCGCACGCCGGTCTTCGTTGGTAATCGCGAACTGGTCGAGAAGGCCGAGGAATTGATCGCGAAGTACGACGGCTGACGGATCGGGTCAGCGCACGAACTGCGCAACGAAGTGGCGTGGGTCCAGCGCCTCTCCGCTCGCGCGTCTCACCAGTTCATCCCACGGGTAGCGCTTGCCGGCGAAGAACACGCGTTCGCGCAGGAACGCTCCTACGCGCTCGTCACCCACAATCGAGCCCCCCGCGTCTTCACCGCCGAAGATCCCGTTGCGGATCGCGTAGTCCAGCTGCGAGGCGAACAGCTCGCCGAGCATGTAGTTGTGGTAGTACACCGGCGCCGACACCACGTGAATCTTGGCCGCCCAGTCCGGCTCGTCGCGGCCATCGGGGCGCGCCACCAGCTGGAACTCTTCCACCAGGTCCCACCACAGCCGGTTGAGATCGCGCTCCGGATCCGCGTACAGCGCGCGCTCGAACGCCACCATCACCTGGCACCAGCGCGCAAACACGATCTGTGCGAGACGCGAACTCATCTGCGACGCGCGTGCCAGTTCCTCGCGTTCGCCCGCCGGCACACCCACCATGCGGTCGATCCAGCCCGCATCCTTGGAGAGACGGCCGAAGAGCATCGCAATGGCCTCGGTGGCGAACACGTGTGCGTGCTCACGCAGCAGGAAGGGCAGCGACGGGTCGATGTAACTGTCGTATACCGCGTGACCCAGTTCGTGCAGCATGGTGCCGGCCCAGTTCTCGTCGTTGTGGACATTGGCGAGCACTCGCACGTCACCGCGCCGGTCGATGTCGATACAGTAGGCGTGCTGCTCCTTGCCGGGACGTTCGTACAGATCGCTGTTGGCGATGATCTGGTTCACGTCCAGGCCGATCCCGTCGAAGAAACGGCGCGAGAGGTCCACCACGTCGGCGTCCCGGTAGAAGCGGTCGAAATCGACCTCGAAGATGCGCGGCGCCTCCTGGAAGTAGGGATCGTCGTAGTGCCAGGGCCGCAGGTCCCTGGCGGGAACTCCGAAACGCGCCGACAGGAACGCGTCAACCTCCGCTTTCTCGCGCGCGAACGGTTCCCGGGTCAGCTCGTCCAGGCGGCGGAACAGCTGCTCGAGATCCGGCGCGTGCTGCTCCGCCAGCTCGAGCGACATGACGTAGTAGTCGGAGAAGCCCACCGATCGCGCCACCTCGTTGCGAAGCCGCACCAGTTCGAGAAGGTCGTCCCTGACTTCGCTCCCCACCGCCTTGTCCGCCTCCCACACGCGTTTGCGGTAGGCGGCGTCATCGCTCTGCTTCAGCACGTTACGCACCTCGTTGCCGGTCAGCTCGCGGCCATCCGCGCTCGCGCGAAAGGTCCCGAACGCCTGCACGATCTTGCTGGAGAGGCGCGTCATGGCCTCGATCTTCGCCGGGTCGATCTGGTTGCGCAGGTAGGCGTGGTGGAGAAGGTCGAGCTGGCGGCGCTCCAACGCATCCATCCCGTCGCCGGTTTCACGCCAGTGGCGGACGCGCGCAAAGTCGTCCTGGCTGGTGTACACCGTCTGCAGACGAACCTCGAGCTCGGAGTAGCGCGCGAACGCGTCCGGGCTGCCGGAGGTGGTGGCGTTCCAGTACGCCAGGTTGACCTCCTGGGAGAGGGCCTCGATCTGCTCGAGGTGGACGGCGAGAAACGAGCGGAAATCGGTCATGAATCGTGGGTCCTCGGTTGCGGGTGAGACGCCGGCGTCGCGGCGCCATCACCCTACCCCAGGCCCGCGTCGGCTGGCAAAGCTCAATTGGCAATTCTTTTTTTTGCAACGGGTTGGCGGAGACGATACAATGGGTGCTCCGTTCGTGTGAATAGGCGCCCCGGCCGCGGGTAGGGAGGCTATTATGGCAACCCGATTGCAGCTGGCGGTCGCGGGCCCGGTCCTGGCGGAACCCATCGTGACCGAAGACAACGAAAACGAAATCATTGCCGGCTGGAAGCGTGGTGACAAGCGCTCCTACGAGACGCTGGTACGCCGTTACATGACCGACGCCTTCCTGGTGGCGTACGGTTTCGTGGGCAACGCGGAGGACGCCCGCGACCTGTCGCAGGAGGCGTTCATCAAGGCCTACCACGCGCGCGGCCGCTTCGAGGCCGGGCGCCCCTTCTACCCGTGGCTGTATCGCATCCTGCGCAACCACTGTCTCAACTTCGTGCAGCGGGGCCGGCGCAACCTCTCCATCGACGCGGATGACTTTCACCGCGAGATCGCGTGCCCGCGTCCCACCCCGCTCGACAACCTGGAGAGCGAGGAGCGCAGGCGGATCGTGCGCGCCGCCATCGCCCGTCTCTCCGAGGATCACCGGGAGATCATCGTGCTCAAGAACTTCAAGGACCTCTCCTACAAGGAGATCGCCGAGGTGCTGGACGTGCCCATCGGGACCGTGATGTCCCGGCTGTTCTATGCCCGCCAGGCGCTACGCGCGCTCATCGAGGAGCTGGAACAGACCGGCGCCGACGAGGCGGCAGGGGGTGAACTGACATGAGCTGCAACCGATATCAGACCGACGGCATGCGCCTGCTCGACGGCGAGATGTCAGCCGATGAGGCGGCGGCGTACGAGGCGCACCTGCGCGGGTGCGACGTGTGCCACCGCGAAATGAAGTCCCTCGGCCGCGTGGTGCGGTTCAGCGAGGAGTTGAAGCTGCGCGCGCCCGACGACGAGTTCTGGAAGGGTTACTGGGAGAGTATCTACCGGCGCAGCGAACGGAGCATTGGATTCGTGCTGCTGATCGGGGGGCTGCTGGCGGTGACGGTGTACGGGATCTACCGTGCCCTCACCTCACCCGCCCTGCTGACCTACGAGGGCATCAGCGTCACCATCATTCTGGTGGGACTCGCCATCATATTCATTTCCGTGGTGCGCGAGCGCTACCACGAACGCCGCAACGATCCATACCGGGAGGTCGAACGTTGATCCTCGCCACCACCGACACGGTTGCCGGCGCCCGCGTCACGCGTGTGCTCGGTCTTGTGCAGGGAAGTACCGTGCGCGCGCGCAACATCGGGCGCGACCTGACCGCCTGGATGAAGAACATCACCGGCGGTGAGGTTCGCGAGTACACCAAGCTGCTCGCCGAGGCGCGCGAGCAGTGCCTGGATCGCATGCGCGAGGAGGCGGCGCGCATGGGCGCCAACGCCATCGTCGGACTGCGCTTCTCGTCGACCGACATCTCCGAGGGTGCATCCGAGCTGCTCGTCTATGGCACCGCGGTCGTGATCGAGCCCGAGTAGCGCGCCGGTTGGCCGCCCGCAACGCGTGTGGTATAGTGCGGGCATGCAACTGGGAGAGTGGACGGTCCGGAGTTGCCTCGCGGGGAGTTTTGGTCTCGACGGGGGTGCCATGTTCGGGGTGGTGCCGCGGATCATGTGGGCGAAGGCGCTGCCCCCCGACGAGTTCAACCGGGTGCCCATGGTGATGCGGCTGTTGCTGGTGCAGGGGCGCGGACACACCGTGCTGGTCGATGTCGGCGCGGGTGGCGGGCACAGCCCCAAGAACCGGGAGATCTACGCGTTCTCGGACATGAAGCCCCTGCGTGACGTGGTGCGTGCGAGCGGGGTCGACCCCGACGCGATCACCGACGTCCTTCTCACCCATCTGCACTTCGACCACGGCGCCGGGATCGTCGATCCCGATGGCGATGGCTGGCGCCTGGTGTTTCCGGACGCGCGCCACCACCTGCAGCGTTCCCAGTGGGAGCACGCCTTTGCCCCCACCCCGCGCGACCGCGCCAGCTACTATGAGGACCGCATGCGCGTACTGGAACGCGAGGGCGTGCTGGTCGTGCACGACGGCCCCTGGCAACTGGCGCCGGGCTTCGAGCTGCTCGTCTTCGACGGCCACACGCCGGGGCAGCAGCTGCCGCTCATCCACGGAAACGGGACGGCAATTTTCTTCTGCGGCGACCTGATTCCGACCCACCATCATATTCCGACGCCGTACGTCATGAGCTACGACCTGCTGCCGGTCGCCGCCATGCAGGAGAAGTCCGCCGTGCTGGAACGGGCCGCAGCGGAAAACTGGATCCTTTTCTTCGAACACGACGCGCACCTGGCGGCGTGCCGTATCGTCAAGGATGGCAAGCGGTTCACGAAGGGCGCCGAGGTCGACATCGCCGGCGCGTGATTGCCCGGAACGCATCCCCGCCGCCGCGGTACAATTGGCGGTCTGCCGGCTTGACTCGGCGGCCATTCTGTTGAATGATTGATAAGATTTCGCTCGGACACTCAACGCAGCCCAGGAGGATCGGACCTATGAACCGCAACCTGCTTTTGCTCGGCACGGTAGCCGCTTTCGGCCTCGCGGCCGCGGTCGCCGGCGCGGGGGACGCCACCCGCATTTCTTCGAAGACGTGTGACGAATCCATCAAGACCGCGTCGGTATCGTCCTGCTGCGCGAAGGGCGCCACGGCGACCGCCGCGTCGGTGGAGGCGGGTACGAAGTCCTGTACGCGCGGCGCCACCGTCACCACCGCCGCGGTCAACGACTGCGCGCGCAGCGCGTCGGCCGTTCACACCGCGGACATGACGCTGGTCGCCGCCGGCTGCGACAAGAATGCCGCCGCTGCCGCGGGTGGCTCGTGCGACAAGGCCAGTGCGGCTGCCGCGGGTGGGGATGCGTGCTGCAAGACCGGCCAGGCCAAGACCGCGTCGGCGGGAGCCTGCAAGGCCGTGTGCGAGGAGTCGAAGACGGCGACCACCTTCAATGGTGCCGTGGACGAGCTTCCGTACCGCGAGAACAAGCGCCTGGTTCTGACCGGTACCTACGTGTGCGGTCATTGCTCGCTGGACGCCACCGAGACATGCTCGCCGCTGTTCAAGACCGCGGACGGCAAGGTCTATCCGTTGATCAGCAACCCCGAGGCGTCGCAGCTGCGCGCCGCGAACGATGGCAACGGCGTTGAGATTGCATCCAGCGTCAAGAAGCTCAACGGTATCAAGTACCTGGAAGTGAAGAGTTACAAGACGCTGTAGGACCGCAGCGTCGCAGCGCAGGAAAACAAGAAGGCCTCCCCGTCCGGGGAGGCCTTCTTCGTTTCCGATCCTGCGGTGGGGATGCCGTTCAGCGCGAACGCGAGCCGCCCTTGGCGCTGCCGCCGCGCGCGGCCGGCGCGCTTCGCGACCCGCTGCCGCCCCGCGATGACGAACCCCGCGATTTCACTCCGCTCGAACCCCGGCTCGACGCGCCCCGCGGCGCACCCTTCACACCGCTGCTGGAACCACGCGAGCTCGGCGCCGGCCGGACTGTCCCGGATGATCCACGCGTCCGCTGCGGCGTGCTTCCGCGCACCGCAGGTTTCGAACCGCTCCGCGTCGCGGGTGCACCGCGCACGCCGGCCGTCGGCCGCGAACCCGTCCGCGCCGGTGCACCGCGCACGGCGGTCTTGCCGCGGTTGGTTCCGGAAACGGTGGTCTTCACCCGCGGCGTTCCATAGCGTCCGGCCATGACCGTCGCCCGCGTGGCGGATCTCGTGCTGCGCGCGAGCGACGTGCGGTTGGCCCGGGTCACCGAGCGCTGGACGTCCTTCTGCGCGATGCGCAGGCTGCCGTCGCGCTGTGCGGCACGCGTGCGCTGCGCGGTCAGCGATCCGGACTGGACGTCGCCGCTCTTGTAGCGGGTCTTGAACTTCTCGGGGTATGTGTAGCCGCCCGACGGGTAGTACGGATAGCTCGGGTAGTTGCACGGCGGCGCGTACCAGCCGCAGCTGTAGTAGCCGCCCCAGCCTCCCCAACCCCAACCCCAGCCCCAGCCCCAGCCCCAGCCGATGCCCACCGACCAGCCGCTCCCGCAGTACGGGTAGTAGCCCGGCCAGTACCAGTAGAAGGGATCCCACAGACCCCAGCCGCCTGGATACAGGTAGACGCTCGGGTCGACGTAGCGTACCTCCGAACCGTAGGGATAGAAATTGACGACGACGTCACCGTCGTCGGGGTTGTCGATGATGGTCGAACCGTCCGCCACCTGCTCCACCATATCGTAGCCGCGCGGCAGCGGATAGACGAGCGACTCGCTGCGCTGGAAGTTCTGCACCACGCGATACTCACCGCACGCATCGACATCGGCCACGCCGTCACACGCACCACACAGGTAGCACGGGTACTCCACGCGTTGGTTCACGTAGAAGTTGGTGTATCCGAAGTAAACCTCCTGGTGCGAAACCCCGCGCACCAGCTCGGCCGCCACCATGTTGGCGGCAATGAACGGATCGCCCGTTATACGGTACGGCTCCGCGCCCGGCACATCGGTGCCCCGCAGGTGGGCGAGTTCCGCGGCGTCGATGGCGCCGGGGTCCGTGACCGCGAGGGCGAATGCGAACTCCACCCCGGTGGGCGTGTCGACCACCAGCTCGCTGCCGTATTCGGGGATGGAATACTCCGTATTGGCGCGGGCCACCTCGGGCGGACCCGCGGGATACAGCAGGTGGACGAAGCCGCGCGAGTCGATGCTGAACACGAGCACCGCGGCGTCCTTGCGGGTCTGGAATTCGAACGCGACGCGGTCGCCTGTGTTGACGATGCCGCCCAGCGGGACGCTGGCGCGCAGGATCACCCCACCGTCTCCACCCTGGCGCGCGGCGGAAACCGCGGCTGCCGGAGCCGGAGCGGCGAGCAGGAGAGAAATCATCAGGGGAGTCAGGTTCTTCTTCATGGCGGCTTCCTCCCGGTGCGGGACGCGAGGGGCGCGATCAGGGGCCGACCGAGATCGACGGGAACAATCAGGCTATTCTTTAATATAGCCCATCTCCGCCCCCGTGGCAAGGCGGCGGAACCCCCCACCCGCAGGGGCGTATGCAGGTTCTGGACCACCGGCGGTCGGACTTTTTCTAGGCAAGCCCCGGGGGTTGTGCTAGACGTAGGCGGAATTCCCGCCCCACGACGAGCACTGCAGCGCATTTGGGCGCAAACGTAGACAGGAAGGACGCATATGGAATTCTTCGCGGCTGTGCCCGCGGCGATCGGCCGTTCATTGCCCCAGATCCTCGCCGATTCCGGCCGTTTTGGCCTCTTCATCCTCTGCATCACCTTCGTGCTGTCAGTGATGACATGGGCCGTGGTCTGGGATCGCGCGCGGCTCTACGCGCGCCTGCGCGCCAAGGGCGATGCACTCCGCAAGGCCATGGTCACCCGGGGTATCGGCCCCTGCGTGGCGGAGGCGGAGCACTTCCTGCCCTCGGTGGAGGCGGCGCTGCTGCTGGAAACGCGGCGCTTCGTCGCCGGACGCGCCGTTGACGGTGTGCTGGTCACGGACGATCCCGCGCTGGCGGATTCGGAGCGGTCGCGGCTCAAGGGGCTGCTGGAGGCACGCGCCATGAATGAAATCGGCGAGATGGAGCGGCACCTGATCCTGCTGTCCACGACGGCGAGCATGGCGCCGTTCCTGGGCCTGCTGGGAACGGTGTGGGGAATCATGCACAGCTTCCTGAGCATGGGTGTCGAAGGGGCGGCGAGCATCGAGGTCATCGGCCCCGGCATTGCGGAAGCGCTCATCACCACCATCGCCGGCCTCGCCGCCGCCATTCCCGCGCTGGTGGCCTACAACGTCTTCGTGCGCGCGGTGCAGCGTAAGGAGACGCAACTCGATCTCTACATCTCGCGCGTGCTGGACGGCGTGATCGTAATGCAGGGCGGCGCGCAACGTTCCATGAACTCGCCCCGGCCCGCACGCACCGGCGCCGGCGCCTGAACGGAGCGTCGTTGCGATGCGAAAAACCCGTTTTTCCACCGTCGCGGAGATCAACGTCACCTCCATGGTCGACGTCATGATGGTGCTGCTCATCATCTTCATGCTCACGGCACCCTTCATCCAGGCCGGCATCCAGGTGAAGCTGCCCAAGGCAAAGTCGACCGTGATCAAGGAAACCGATGCGGTGGTCATCTCCGTGACCAAGGAGCGCAAGGTCTACGTGAACAAGCAGCTGGTTCCGGAGGAACAACTCGGGTCCACGCTGGCAACGTTGAAGGCGGCGGGGGAGGAGCGCATCTTCGTGCGCGCGGATCAGGATGTGCCATACGGCGCGGTCATGTCCGTCATCGGCGAGGTCAAGGCCGCGGGTATCAGTGACGTGGGCATGATCACCGAGAAGAAGGACGGGAAGCGCTGATCGCGGCGGTCTGCAATGCGCAGGGCGATTCTCATATCCATCGGCTTCCACGCGTTCATTTCGCTGCTGGTGTTCCAGTGGGTGTCGTTCCGGCAGGTGAGCTATGTGCCGCGCCAGGTCTACGATGTCACCCTGGTGACCCCCGCGGTGGCCGAGCCGGCGCCAAGGGTGGTGCGCCCGGTGGTGCAGCCGGATCCGCCGGCGCCGGAGCCGGTGCCCGAGGAGAAGGACGAGGAAATGCCGCCGCCGCCGGACGAGCCGAAGAAGAAACCGCCGGTCAAAAAGGAAACGAAGAAGCAGGTGCCGACCACCCAGATACAGAAGACCATCCCGCCCGCCGAGGCGGACACCAGCGGCCAGCAGATGGCGGCGCCCCCCACCGGGTCGATCTCGTTCGAGCACGATTTCCCCTTCGCGCACTACATCGGACGCATGCGGCAGAAGATCGCCGCCACCTGGCGGCCGCCGGGCGGTTCGCCGGAAGAGCGCGCGTGCCGGGTGTACTTCCGCGTGCACCGCGATGGTTCTGTGAGCAACGTCGCGGTGGAGGAGTCGTCGGGTTTGTCGCTCTTCGATCAGTCATGTCAACGCGCGGTGCTGCAGTCCGCCCCGCTGCCGCCCCTCCCGCGCGAATTCAAGGACGCCTATCTCGGCGTTCACTTCAGTTTCCTGTACCGGGAGTCTGAGTGACGCCGCGGTTGGGTCTCGTGCCCGCAAATCCTGGAAGAGGAAGAAAACGATGAAGCGTTGTCTCATTGCGCTGCTGGCCGTCATGTTGCCCGCGGGGGCGCACGCGCAAACCGATGTGTGGCCCGATCCTATCGTCAAGGAAGGCGTCTTCGTGATCCCGTTGTGGCTCCCGACGTTCGCCGGGCAGGGCGATGTCGCCTCCCGTGCGCAGCGGCTCGAGCAGATCGTCCTTGCCGATCTGGAGTTCACCGGCCTGTTCAGGATCATGCGCGAGGAGCCGGCCACGGCCGGTGTGGCGGGTGTTGCCAACGCGGTGGTGGTGCGCGGAAAGGTGTTTCACGAGGGTGCCGACGTTTCCTTCGAGGGCATCGTGAACGATCTCGGTTCCGGCGACTTCATGGGGGGCAAGAAGTACAAGGTGGGCGACAAGGACGTGCGCCGCGTGGCGCACCACTTTGCCGACGAAGTCGTGCGCCTGGTGACGGGCGAGAACGGGGTGGCGTCGACGCAGATCGTGTACACGCGCAAGGTGGGTGACAAGTGGGAACTGGTGGTGTCCGACTATGACGGCTACAACCCGCGCGTGCTGGTGCGCCAGGCGATGCCGTTGCTGGCGCCGCGCTGGATGGACGCAAACCAGGCCATCGCCTACACCAGCTTCCGCAACGGCAAGCCGGACCTTTTCGTGCGCTACCTGGCCGAGGGGCAGTCGCACAATCTGGCCAACTACAGCGGCAGCAATACAGCGGTGGACTGGGTGCAGAATCCCGGCCTGCTGCTCGCGTCGCTCTCCAAGGACGGCAACGCCGAGATCTATCTGCTGCAGAAGAACGGCCACATCCAGGATCGTCTCACCCACAATCGCGCCATCGACACCAGTCCGAGCTGGGCTCCCAACGGCCGCGAAATCGTATTTTTGTCGGACCGCTCCGGCTCTCCGCAGCTCTACCTGATGGAACGCAGCGGCGGCAACGTGCGCCGGCTGACCTTCACCGGTGGCTACAACGCCTCGCCGGACTGGTCGCCGCGCGGCGACCTCATCGCATTTTCCACCCGCATGGGGGCCGAGTTTCAGATCGCCACCATTACCCCGGACGGTCGCGACGGGCGTCTGATTACCAAGGATGCCCGCAGCTACGAGGATCCGCGCTGGGCTCCAGACGGCCGTCACCTCGTCTGCACCGAGCGGGGCCGCGAGGAGACCGTTTCCGTTGTTGACATCGTCACGGGGGGTAAGAGAATATTGGCCCAGGGTTGCGACCCCGACTGGTCGAGCCCCTAAATACGGGAAAAATAAGAACGTTGCGATTTTGGATGCCCCGTTTTGTATGGTCACGCACGAGGACTGATCCGAGGAGGTCATGGGAATGATTGCCAAGCGTTTGATGTGGTTGCTCGCGGTGTCGAGCATGGTGTTCGTCGCGGGTTGCGGCGGCAAGAAGGCGATGGATGAGCCGGTCGATGCTGCGCCCGCGCCGGTCGTCGAGGAGCCGGTCGAGAAGCCGGTGGTACAGGAGCCGGTGAAGGAAGTTTCTCCGATGGCGTTGAGCGACGCGTTCTTCGCGTTCGACTCCTACAGCCTGAGCGCGGAAGCCAAGGGCACGCTCGAAGCCAACGCGCGCGAGATGAAGCGTGTGACGGACAAGATGATCACCATCGAGGGCCACTGCGACGAGCGCGGCACCAAGGCCTACAACCTGGCTCTGGGCGAGAAGCGCGCCAACGCCGCACGCGACTACCTGGTGGCAATGGGCGTCAACGCGTCGCGCATCACCACCGTGAGCTACGGCAAGGAGCGCCCGTTCGATCCTGGTCACGACGAAACGGCGTGGGCCAAGAATCGTCGTGCGCACTTCGTCGTAAAGTAACGCCGGATCGAACACCGAGTTGATCCGCCGTACGTTCAGAATCCTCGGAATCGCCGTCGCGGGGGCGGTGCTGTCGGGTTGCTACGGGGCCAAGCTGGTCAAGGGCCCGGTCAACTCCGACCACGCTGCGCGCGTGGCCGATACGCTGCGGACCGATCAGCAGCAGCTTCTGGAGCGGATCCAGCGCCTGGAGGATCAGATCGCCCGCGACAGCGAGGAGCGGACGTCCTTTCAGGCTCAGACCTCGGTGACGCTGTCGGAACTCGATGAGGCGGTGCGCGTTCTGGTGAGCCGCATCGAGGACAGCGAACAGTTGAGTGTCAACCGTGGGGGGCGTGGCCGCAGCAGCGGTTCACGCCCCTCGCCTGTTCCCCCCGCCGACTCCCTCGCGCAGGCGGCGGAGGAGATCTACCGCGGGGCGTACATGGACGTGACGCGCGGCAACTACGAACTCGCCGCGCAGGGCCTGCAGGACTACCTGGCTCGGTTCCCCGAGGGTCCGCGCGCGGTCGAATCCCACTATTACCTGGGCGAGTGCAACTACGCCACCGAGCGCTACCTGGAAGCGGCGGGCGAGTTCCAGCGCGTGGTTACCGACTACCCGAACGCGCGCCTGGTGCCGGCCGCGTACCTCAAGATGGGGCGCGCCTACCTGCAACTCGAAGAACGGGGCCTGGCCGAGAAGGCGTTCAACACGCTGATCGAAAAGCACCCCACAACCGAGGAAGCCAAGCAGGCCCGCAGCGCCCTCGCCGAACTGGGCAACTGACCCCGGGCCCGCCGTCGTGGGCGACGTACTCCTCTATACTGCCGGTCTTCTCGTTCTGCTCCTGCTGTCCGGTTTCTTTTCCGGCTCCGAGGCCGCCCTTTTTTCTCTCAGCCGCTCACATCTGCGCGCGCTGCGTGACGTCTCCGGCGCGGGCCGCCTGGTGTCACGGCTCCTGGAACGGCCGCGCCGGCTGCTCATTACCATTCTGCTCGGCAACCTGACCGTCAACATCTTCGCCACCAGCACCGCTACTGCCATCGCGCTGGAATCGTTTGGCGAGCGGGGCGCGGGCTACTCGTTCGTGGTGATGGCGGTGCTCATCATGCTGTTCGGGGAGATCATCCCCAAGGCGCTGGGCCTGCACAGTCCGGAGCGATTCGCACGCGGGGTGGTGTTTCCGCTTTCCGTCCTGCACACGCTCTTTCTGCCCGTACGGGTTCCGCTCACCCTTTTCACCGATCGCGTGATCGACGTGCTGCGCGGACGGCTGGGCGCCGCGAGCAGATCCTACTCCTGGGACGAACTGCTGACGGCGGTGCGCATCGGCCGCCGCGAGGGCGCGGTGGGCGCGTTCGAGTACGAGATCCTCTCGCACGTGCTGGAGTTCCGTCAGAAGGTCGTCAAGGAGATCATGACGCCCAGTATCCAGGTGACGTCGGCTCCGGTCAGCGCGGGGCGGGAAGAACTGGTGCAACTGTTCGCCAGCAGCGGAAGGTCGCGCATTCCGATCCGCGAGGAGTCTTCCGACGACGTCATCGGCATCCTGCATGTGAAGGACCTGGTGGACCCGGACGCGGCGAGGACGGAGGACGACCTGCGTGCGCGCCTGCACGAGGTCTTCTTCATCCAGGAAACGGCCTCCATCGTTGAGTTATACGGAGAACTGCAAACACGCAAGATACACGTGGCGATCGCGCTCGACGAATACGGTTCGTTTGCGGGCGTGGTGACCATCGAGGACATCCTGGAGCAACTGGTGGGCGAAATTCGCAACGCGCGCGAGCCGCGTTCGCAGCCATTCCAGCGCATCGACGACAAGCGCATCGTCGTCGACGGCACCATGGAGCTGGATGATTTCAACGAGGAATTCGATACCGCGCTGCGCGACGAAGAGCACGAGACAGTGGCCGGGTTCGTGCTGGGGTTGCTGGGGAGGATCCCGCGCGAAGGCGAGACCATCGTGGCGCAGGGGTTGCGCTTCCACGTCATCTCCGCGCAACCCAATCGCATTCGCAAGATCCGGGTGGAAAAGCTGTGAGCGACCGCCACCTCATCATCATCTCGGTGGTGGCATTCGTGCTCGGTATCTTCTATTCGGGCAGTGAGACGGCGTTCATCGCCGCCGACCGCCTGCGCCTGCGCCACCTGGCCGACGCCGGCGACCGTCGCGCGCGGCGCGTGCTGGCGTTGCTGGAGAACCCGCGCTACCTGCTGAGTTCGGTCCTGGTGGGCACCAACCTCGCCATCATCGGCTGCACCACCACTTTCACCGCACTGATGGCCCGCCACTACGGCACGTCGGGGGCAACGCTGGCCACGCTCATCTTGGTGCCGGTGACGTTGATCTTCAACGAGGTCATCCCCAAGGGGCTGTTCCTCTACTACTCAACGCGCGCGGCGCTGGGCAGCGTGGACATCCTGCGCGTGCTGACCGGCCTTCTGTACCCGCTGGTACGCACATTCACGTTCCTCTCCGACGTATTCACGCGCTTCCTGCCCATCAGCCCGTCGTCGCGCCTGCTCAATGTTTCCATGGAGGAACTGCTGTTCCACATCGGCGACAGCCGGGGCGCGGGGCTCATTGCGCCGGAGACCACTGAGTTGATCGACCGTGCCATCGAACTCAAGGATCTCTCCATCCGCGACGCCATGACACCGCTTGAGGTGGTGCTCATGCTGGATGGTGACGTGCCCTTCGACGACCAGCGTGGTGTCATCGCTCACGAGCGATTTTCGCGTTACCCCGTGTACCGCGGGCAGCGCAACAACGTGGTGGGTGTGATTTCGGTGCACGAATTCGTAACCGCCCACGACCGCGAGGCGCTGCGCAGGAACCTGCAGCCTCCGTATGCGGTGCCCGAGAACGCGCGGCTCTCCGACGTCCTCCTGCAGATGCGTGAGGGCGGCCGTCACATGGCGTTGATCCGGCGCCCCGACGGAACCTGCGTGGGCATGACCACGCTCGACGACATTCTCAAGCGCCTGGTGGGTGTCATCGTGGACGAGTTCGACTGAGCCATGACCACGCCCGTCGTGACCGCGCCCTTCGCCCTTGCCGGCCGGCGCCTGCTGCTCCTCGCCGACGGCCGCTTCTCGGCTGCGGACGGCAAGACGGCGGTGTGCGTGGCGATGGACCGCCCCGGGGACGTGGTGGCGGTGCTGGATGCGTCGCGCGCGGGCCGCAGCGTGCGCGACGTGCTCGGCGTGGATTGCGCTGCGCCGGTGGTGGCGACCATCGAGGAGGGGCTGCGCGCCCGCCCCGAGGTGGCGGTGGTGGGGGTTGCACCCACCGGCGGCGTGCTGGAGGCGGGGGATCGCGCGGTTGTCGCCGCCTGCCTGCGAGCGGGCGTCGACGTGGTGAGCGGTCTGCACGTGTTTCTGGAGGACGACGCCGAGCTGCGCGCGCTGGCTCTGGCCTCGGGGGCGCGCATCTGGGACGTGCGCCGCGTGCCGGAGGCGCGGTTGGTGTCCACCGGCGCCGGCTGCAACACGGGTGCGAGCGTGGTGCTCACCGTGGGCAGCGACTGCGGAGCCGGCAAGATGACGGTCGCCCTGGAGCTCGCGCGCGCCGCGAAGGGCAGGGGGTTGCGTGCGGCATGGGCGGCCACCGGACAGACGGGGATCATCCTGCGCGGGCGGGGTGTCCCGGTGGACCGCGTGGTTGCGGACTTCGTCGGCGGGGCCACCGAGGCGCTTGTCAACCTGGAGGGCGACGCGATGGACGTGGTGTTCGTGGAAGGGCAGGGCGCGCTCATGCACCCCGGCTACGGCGCGGTCATGCTGGGTCTCTTGTATGGATCGATGCCGGATGCGATGGTGCTGGTGCACGCGCCGGGGCGGACGCGCTACAAGCGCTTCACCATCCCGATTCCGCCGCTGGCCGAGATCATCGCCGGCTACGAGGCCATGATGCGGCCGTACAAGCGTTCCCGTGTGGTGGCGCTTGCCCTGAACACCGCCGCGCTCGGCGAGCCCGATGCCCACCGCGCCATCGAGGCCGCGCGGCAGGAGACCGGCCTGCCCGCCACCGACGCGGTGCGCTTCGGTGCCGGCTTTCTGCTCGACGCGCTGCGCGACACCGGGGCGATTCCAAGCGGGAGTGATGCATGAAACTGGAAGTGGAACCCATTCGGGTGGAGACCGCGCACCCCTTCAAGATTGCGCGGGAGACCAAGCAGGTGCGCGACATATTCGTGCTGACGCTGGAAGCCGACGGTGTGCGCGGCATGGGCGAGGCCGCACCACAGGGGTACTACGGCGAGGATGCCATGACCGTACGATCCGCGGTCAACGCCATCGGCCGCCTGCTCGATGCCGAGCCGTCCGAGGTGCGCCGGCGCCTCAACCAGCCCGGCGAGGAACTCCACCAGCGCCTGCAGGCGCACGCATCCGTGCGCGCGGCGCTGGACATGGCGCTGTGGGATCACGCCGGCCGCTGCGCGGACGCGCCGGTGTGGAGCCTGATTGGCGCCGATCCGCTGCGCGCGCCCCTCACGTCTTTCACTATCGGCATCGACCGGCCCGACGTCATCGATGCCAGGGTCGACGCGGCCGCCGCCTACCAGGTGCTCAAGGTGAAGGTGGGGCTTCCGGGCGACCTCGAGATCGTGGATCGCGTCATGACCCGCAGCGGGAAGGTGGTTCGCGTGGACGCCAACGAGGGTTGGGACGCGGAAACCGCCCTGGAAAAGACGCTGGATCTGTACCGGCGCGGCGTGGAGTTCTGCGAGCAGCCCATCGCGCGCGAGGACGTGGACGGGTTGCGCCAGCTGAAGCTGGTGAGTCCGCTGCCCGTCGTGCTCGACGAGAGCATCTCGGGACCGGACGACGTCGACCGCTGCCACGACCAGGGACACGGCATCAACATCAAGCTCATGAAGTGTGGCGGCATCACGCCCGCGCTGCAGATGATAGAGCGGGCGCGGGCGCACGGGCTGAAGGTCATGATCGGCTGCATGCTGGAGACGTCACTGGGCGTGACCGCGGCCGCGCACCTGAGTCCGCTGGCCGACTGGGCGGACCTCGACGGCAATCTGCTGCTGGCGGACGACCCGTTCGAGGGCGTGACGGTGGTGGCGGGCAGGCTGGTGTTGCCCCGCGAACCCGGCCTCGGCGTGCGCCGTCGCTGAGCGCTATTCCAGAATCACGATTGCCATGGCGTGCTCGTCGGTGTGGGTGATGGTGCAATGCACCACCGTGGCGCCAAGCGAGTCCATCAGTTCCCGGGCGCGGCCGTGCAGTTGCATCACCGGCTTGCCGCTGGGGATGCGTATCACCTCGATGTCGCGCCAGCGCACCCCGTATCCCCACCCGGTTCCCAGCGCCTTCATGCACGCCTCCTTGGCGGCGAAGCGCCCCGCGATGCGCGGCACGGGGTCCGCGTAGCGCAGCACGTACTCGCGTTCCGCCTCGGTCAGGATGCGGGCGGGAAAGCGATCCGGGTAGTTCTCCCGCACGCGCGCAACGCGGGCCAGCAGGATGGAGTCGATTCCGATTCCCTTGATCATGGTGCGTTCCCAGCGCCGCTGCCGCTTGCCTGCGGCCCGGCGCGGAAGCGGAAAGTATAGCCGACACAGGTCCGCGCTTGCCACGCGCGTGTTTGGGGTTTAGCGTGCGCTGCGAGGAATCATGACGGCATCCAGACGCAACCACACCCTCGGCATCATCAACGGGATGCTGGTCAACCTGGGCAACGCCTTCGTCGACCCGTTCACCGTGCTGCCGGTCTTCATCGCGACGCTGGGCGGCGGGGCAGTGGTGATCGGCTTCGTGAGCGCCGCCTTCACCGCGGGCTGGTTCTTTCCGCAGGTGTTCGTGGCCAGCATGGCGCAGGCGCGCCGCCGCGTACTGCCCATCTACGCGGCCTCATCGGTGTTCCGCTTCCTGGGTTTCGTGGGAGCCGGGGTGAGCGTCTACCTCATCGGGCCGGATCATCCGACTCTGCTCATGGCGAGCGTCATCACGGGACTGTCCATCAATGCGCTCGCGGCCGGGGTGGGGGGCGTGCCGTTTCTGGAGATCACATCAAAGACGGTTCCCATCCGGGAGCGCGGCTCGTTCTTTGCGGGCCGGCGCGTGCTGGGTGGTGCGCTGGGTGTGCTGGCGGGGCTTCTCATCGCCGCGGTGCTCGACGGTGACCCGGGCGCGATGTGGGCCAACAGTGCGGTCTACCGCTGGGTCACGGTGTGCGCCCGGTTCCTGCGCCTGAGCGATCACGCGTTCCCTTACGACTACGGAATCCTGATCATCATCGGCGGCGTCATCACGTCGTGCGGTGTGCTTGCCTACATGTTCGTGCGCGAGCCGCCCGCCGAGCACGTGACCCGCCCTCCCGCGCTGCGACACCAGATCGCCGACGGGGTGGCCATGCTGCGGCGCATGCCGCACTACCGTGCTTACCTGCTCATGCGCGTGTTCTACCAGCTCACCGCCATGGCGTTTCCGTTCTACGCCACCTACGCCTACGTGCGTCTCGGCTTCTCCGAAGCCAGTGTGGGGCTCTTCCTCTCCATATGGATCGGCGCGGGCATGCTGTCCAACGTGCTTTGGGGACCGCTGCTCGACCGGCGCGGCAACCGCATCGTGTTCCTGAGCACCGCGGTGGCCAGCCTGCTGCCGCCGCTGGTGATGCTGTGGCTCACCCGCGCAGCACCCGCGCCGGGATCGATCTCTGTCTTCCTGCTCGTCGCCTCGACCTTTCTCATCAACGGCTTCGTGCGCAGCGGTCGCTTCATCGCCAACCACACCTACCTGCTCGAGTCCGCACCCCCGGATCGCCGTCCCCTGTACGTGGGTTTCATGAACTCCCTCTCGTTTCCGTTCATGCTCAGCCCCATCCTGGGTGGCATCGTGGCGGAAACCCTGGGATTCACCACGCTGTTCGCCTTCGGGGGCGCCGCCGCGGTGGCCAACATCGTGATCAGCGCCCGCCTCGCCGAGCCGCGGTCCGCGCGTCGCGTCACGGCGGACGCGGCTGCCACGCCACTGTGACATCGCGGCGCAGACGGTAACCGCAAACATGACAGTGTGGCAGATGCCTGTGTCAGCCCTGTGCCCCACGCCGGGGACGGCGCGCCGGGCGAATCTCTAATATATTGTAAATATGAAAGATACACCGTTGCTCCGCGCTGGCACGGCGCGTGCAATTCCTCTCCCTCGTTGAACGCATCATCATTTGCGACATCGAACTCTCTGAACATGCAGACCAACGGAGGTCACTGAATATGAAACTCATGAAGTACGAAAGCCCCGCCACCCCCATCGATCGTCTCTTCGACCGGCTGAACTGGGGCTTCCCGCTCGAGCGCGTCTTTGGTGACGCGGAGAGTACCGAAGAGGGCTGGGCCTCGATCCGCCTGCCGCGGACCAACATCGCCGAGCTGGACGACGCGTTCGTCTTCAGCATGGAGATGCCGGGCCTGGACAAGCAGGACGTGTCGGTGAACATCGAGGGCGACACCCTGATCGTGCGCGGCGAGAAGTCGGAGCAGCACGAGGAGAAGGGGCTGATCCGCCGCGAGTATCGCTCCACGAAATTCGAGCGCAGCTTCAACGTGAACGGCATCAACCGTGACGCCGTCAAGGCGAAGATGGAGAACGGGATCCTCAGCGTGACGCTTCCCAAGGCGCCGGACAAGGTGGGCAAGAAGGTCGAGATCGCGTAGGCGATCCGCGAAGGTGACAGCGAGGGCCCGGGGGCGTCCCCCGGGCCTTTCTGTTTTCGTCCCGGTATGTTACTGTCGGCGCGCATGATACCCCTCGCAGCGCTTCCCATTCTGCTCATGGTGGCATCGTCGTTATCGCCGGCCACGTCCGGGGATCCCGAAACCGACACCTGGTATGTGGTCCGCATTGGCGGCGCGACGGTCGGCACGGCGTCGGAGAGCCTGGTGTCGGGCACGGGCGGCGTGGTGTTCAGCGCGCACCTCAGCGTTCGTTTCACCCGGCTGGGCACCCCGCTCTCCATGATGGTGCTCACCGAGGAGGTTTCGGACCCGTCCGGGCGTCTGCTGCGTTCGCGCATGGAGAGCTCTCTCTCCAACTCCAGCTCCACCGCGTCCCTGGATGGGGATTCGGTGCGCTACGAATCCCGCGTGGGGCGCACCCTGGACCGTCGCGCGTTCGCGTGGGAACCGGGTGCCGCCACCGAGGCCGGCGCGGCGCTGGCGCTGCGTGCCTGGGTCGGGGGAAGCGCGGCGGACACCACCATGACCATCTTCGACATCGGCGAGGGCGGGTTCCGGGTGCAGCGTTTCGTGCGCAACCCGGACGCGACCGCGGAGATGGCGAACACGGGCCGCGTGGTGGTGGACGAGTACGACGCGGGCGCGCAGTCGCCGTCGTCCACCATCTGGTTCGACGAGAGCGGCGATGCGGTGCGCACGGTGGTGCGCCAGCTGGGCGTCGAAATCGCCATCGAGAAGATCAACGCCGACGAACTCGACACCATCGAGATCGAACCGGACTTCGACATCATCCGGCAGTCGATGGTGGACTGCGCCGGCTTTCCCCGGCCGGTGAGCCGCGTGAAGGACGTCACGCTGCGGCTTGAGTTCTCGGGGCTGCCGCCCGTCGCAACCATGGCCGGTCCCAACCAGGAAGAAACCCTGCGCGAAGATCACGCCGTCGAACTGCGGCTGTCGCGCGGGACCACCGTGCGCATGACGGAAGACGAAGGGTCCCAGGCGCGCTTCCTGCAGCCGGATCGTTTCGTCCAGTCCAACAACCCGACGCTGCGCGCGGTGGCGGACAGCATCCGCACCGTGACCGGCGACCGGGACTGGAATCTCGCCCGCGACATCGCGGCCTGGGTCAACGGTCACATCGAACACAAGGGCATGGAGCACGGCTACGCGTCGGCGCTGGATGTGTACCGCACCCGCGCCGGCGACTGTACCGAGCACTCGCTGCTCACCGTGGCGCTGCTGCGCGCCAGCGGCATTCCCGCACGTCCGGTGGTGGGACTGGCGTACAGCGAGGGGGACGGCGCCTTCGTGGGGCACATGTGGGTGGAGGCGTACGTGGGGCAGTGGCGCACGCTGGACGCGCTCGACCTCGACCTCGATCCCATCCGCCTGCGTGTTCACGCGCCCGAGTCAAGCGAGTCGCTGGGCGAGCGCGACCTGCTGAGCGCCTACGGCGCCGTTGCCGGCGTTTCCGTGAGCGTCATCGACTATCACCTCAACTAGACGGGAGCCCGTTGTGCCGAGCCTCAAGAAGACCATGTTCCGCGAGTACGACATTCGCGGCCGCGTCAACGACGACGAGCTCAATGCGCGCTCGGCGGAGTGGATCGGCCGTGGCTTCGGAACCTTTCTCGCCCGCCGTGGCATCGACGACATGGTGGTCGGCTATGATTCGCGTTTTGGATCCGTGGATATAAAGGACGGCCTGGTCAAGGGGCTGCGCGCCACCGGGCGCAACGTGATCATGGTGGGAATGTGCCTCACCCCGATGATGTACTGGTCGCAGTACCGCTTCAAGGTGAAGGGGGGCGCGATGATCACCGGCAGTCACAACCCCAAGGGCTGGAATGGACTCAAGCTCGGGGCCGGATTCTCCTCGACGCTGGTTGCCGACGAGATCCAGGAGTTGTACGGCATCATCGAGGGGGAGGAGTTCGCCAGCGGACGCGGCGACTACAGCGAGGTGACCATTGCCGACGACTACGCCGCCGACCTTACCGGCCGGGTGGATATCGTGCGCCCCCTGAAGATCGTCATCGATACCGGCAACGGAACCGCGGGTGCCTTCGCCCCGCGCATATTCCGCGACGCGGGGCTCAACGTGATCGAACAGTTCACGGATCTCGATCCGGAGTTTCCCAATCACGAACCGGATCCGGCGCGCACCGACACCGTCGAGATCCTGGGCCGGCGCGTGCGCGAAGAAAAGGCCGACCTCGGCATGGCCTTCGACGGCGATGGCGATCGCTTCGGCGTGGTCGACGAGAAGGGCGATGTCATCTGGCCCGACCGTTACATGATCCTGCTGGCGCGGCAGGTGCTGGAACGGGCTCCGGGCGGCAAGATCGTCTTTGACGTCAAGTGCACCCAGGCTCTCGAAGACGACATCCGCGCGCACGGAGGCGTACCCATCATGTGGAAGACGGGGCACTCCCACATCAAGGCCAAGTTGCACGAGGAGAAGGCCGCGCTGGCCGGCGAGATGAGCGGCCATGTGTTCTTCGTGGAGAACTACTACGGCTTCGACGACGGCGTATACTCGGGACTTCGTTTCGTTGAATACGTGGCCGCGCGCAGCCAGCCGCTGTCCGTCATCATGGCGGGGACGCCGGCGTACGTGTCAACACCGGCCATCAACGTCAAGTGCGCCGACGAGGTCAAGTACGACGTGGTAAAGAGGCTCACGGCGGAGCTCAAGCAGGACTTCGATCGCGTGGTCGACATCAACGGGGCGCGGGTGGTGTTCGAGGATGGCTGGGGACTGGTGCGCGCCTCCTCCAACCTGCCGGAGCTGGTGCTGCGCTTCGAGGCGCGAACGCCGGAGCGCCTGCAGAAGATCAAACAGACCTTCCGCGGCTACCTGGATCGATACCCGGAAGTGGATCGACACTGGGAAAACGAATAGGAGATTCGATCATGTTCATGCTGATTGCGTTGATTGTGCTGGTTTCAGTGGTGGTGCCGGCCGGCGCTCAGGACCTCCCCGAGGGGTACGCGCCCCTGACGACGACGCAGCCCATCATCGACAAGACCCTGCACGTGCACCTCGCTCCGGATCTCTCTCCACTGACCGGAGCGGACCAGCTCGCGGTGGACTACCTCATCCAGGCCGGGGAGATCTTCCAGCAACTGCACGAGAACATGAAGCATCGCCAGGCGACCGGGGCGCGCACGTACCTGGTCGACACGGACCGCAACCTGGGTTCGCCCCCGGCCACACAGAACCTCCTGACGCTCTACTACATGTCCAATGGCCCGGTGGTGCGCGGGCTGGACAACGTGCGCCGGCCCGTGCTGCCGGTGGATCCCCCCGTTCCCGGTGGCGCGCTGTATCCATGGGACGTGACCCGCGAGGAACTGGACGCATTCATGAAGGATCACCCCGACGAGGTGGAGACAATCCTGCACCCGCGCACGGTGGTGCGTCGCTGCACCGTCGGCGCCGTGAACGCGGATCTCGCCGCCCTCAACCGTCACCGCGACATCGAGAAGGCGCACCCCGACCTCAAGCCCAGGCTGATCGAGTTGTCGCGCCATCCGGATCGGGTGGCGTTCTATGCCGTCCCCTACCCGGTTGCGTATGCCGACGAACTCGCAAGGGTGAGTGGCCTGCTGAAGAAGGCGGCCGACGCCGTCAAGGCCGAGGACCCGGACTTTGCCGGCTACCTGCGCGCGCGCGCCAACGACCTCATCATCAACGACTACGCCGCCGGCGACTCGGCCTGGGTAACGGGCAGCTTCAAGAACCTCAACGCGCAGATTGGTTCCTACGAAACGTACGATGACGCACTGTTCGGCGTGAAGACCTACTTCAGCCTCAATGTTCTGCTGCGCGATCACGAACGCAGCGACGCGCTGCGCTCGGCCACCGCGGCCCTGCAGACGCTGGAGGACTCGCTGCCCTACGACAAGGGCAAGCCGCACAAGCGCGTGCGCACCGACATTCCCGTCGGCGTGTACGAGGTGGTGGCTGACTTCGCGCAGTCACGGGGAACCAACACTGCCACCATTCTTCCCAACGAGGCGAGTTCGGCGCGCAAGTACGGCCGAACCATCCTCCTGCGACACAACATCATGACCAACCCGGACCTGTTCGAGAACCAGCGCCGCTCCTACGTTGCGGTCATGGACGCGAAGTTCGCGAATGACTTGATCGCCGAAGGCAACGCCAATCGGACACTGTGGCACGAGATCGGCCACTACCTGGGCGTGGACCGTACGCGGGACGACCGCGACCTCGACCTCGCGCTGGGCCAGGCGGCGGCGGTCTACGAGGAGATGAAGGCGGATCTGGTGTCGCTGTACGTGATTCCCACCCTGCTGGACATGAAGTTCTACACCGCCGACGCGGCGCGTTCCGTGTATGCCAGTGGCGTGCGCCGCGTGCTGCTCAAGAACAAGCCGGAGCGCGCGCAGGCCTATCAGACCATGGAGCTGATGCAGTTCAACTACTTCCTCGCCCAGGGCGCCTTCACGTTCGACGCCGCGGCGGGGAAGTTGTCGGTGGACTATGCGCGCATGCATGCCGCCGCGACCGCGATGCTGGGTGAGGTGCTGGAGATCCAGGCCGCCGGCGACGCGGCGGCGGCGGAGGCATACATCGCCAGGTGGACCACGTGGCGCGACGATCTGCACGAACGCATGGCCGCGGCCATGCGCGATGCCGAGCAGCACCGCTTTGCGTATGTGACCTATCAGTCGATCGAGAACGTGCGCAAATGAGTTGGGGCGCCGGCGTGCGCCGGGCGGCGAACCACCCCGAGCTGCAGATCGTGGCCGGGAGCGTCCTGATCTCCTTCTCGGCCGTGTTCGTCAAGCTGGTCCACGTGGGCCCCACCGCGACCGGCGTGTACCGCAACGTGTTCGGCGCGCTGACGCTGTTTGCGCTGATCGCACTGCGGCGCGACCGGGTGTTCAACGGGATGCGGCGCATGCGCTGGGCCCTCCTCGCCGGCCTGTTCTTCGCGGCGGACATATTCTGCTGGCACCGTTCCATCCTGCACGTGGGGCCGGGGCTGGCCACCATCCTGGGCAACTTTCAGGTGTTCGTAATGGCGGCGGTGGGCATTCTGGTGTTCCACGAGCGCGCCACGTTTCGTTTCCTGCTTGCGATTCCACTTGCCGTCACCGGTCTGTTTCTTCTGGTCGGGCTCAACTGGACCGGCCTCGATGAGTCCTACCGCATCGGTGTCGGGTACGGAGTTCTCACCGCCATCAGCTACGCGCTCTACCTGCTGTCGTTGCGCGCCGCGCGGCGCGAACCTGAACGGGTGTCCGCGGTGGCAAATCTGGCGGTGGTATCGTTGTTCACCGCCGTCCTGCTGGTGCCGGTGGCCGTGTTCACCGGAGAGAGCCTGCGCATCCCCGACACGCGGAACGCGGTTGTGCTGGTGGCCTATGGTGTCCTGTGCCAGGCGCTGGGGTGGATTCTCATCTCCCGCACCTTCCACCTGGTCGACGCGTCGCGCGCGGCACTGGTGCTGCTGCTGCAGCCGGCGCTGACGTTCATATGGGACATCGCGTTCTTCGGCCGTCCCACCACGCCGGTCGAGGCCGGCGGGGCGGCGCTGGCCATCGTGGCCATCTACCTGGGCGGCGTCCGGCCGGCCCGCGCCGTCGCACCGGAGCGGACCGCATGAACTGGAAGCTGCTGCTGCCGCTGGGCCTGTTCGGTCCGCTCATGGGCGCGCTCGTGGTGCTGGGGGTGCTCCCCGAGGGGAGCGACCGGTTCGTGTGGTTCGCCGTGGTGGCGCTGTGCGCGTTCCTGTGCGCGCGCCGCGAGCGCAAGCGGGCGCTGTTGCACGGGGCCGTGACCGGCTTCTGGAACGGCGCTTCGGCCACCATGGCGCAGGCGCTGTTCTTCGAGACCACCGTTCGCAACAACCCCATTCTGGTGGAGAGGTTCGCCGGTCAGCCGTCCGGGTTCGACCTGGAGTTCTTCATGTTCATGCTCGTGCCCTTCATCGGCGTTGCGGGCGGTGCCATGACCGGGTTGCTGGCCATGGTGCTGGCGCGCGTGCTGCCCGGCCGCGACGCGCCGGGGAACGGGGAAACCACCCCTTGACAATCGCGCGCGCTTGGCCAACGCTGTGAGCCGGGGCAACACCATGGAATCAAAAGCAATACAGGCATCGCGGCGCACCAAGATCGTGGCCACGCTGGGCCCGGCGAGCGACTCGCCCGAGATGATCGAAGCGCTCATTCGCGCGGGCATGAACGTGGCGCGCATCAACACGTCTCATGGCACACGGGACGATCACGCGCGCGTGGTGAAGAACGTGCGCGCGGTGGCGTCGCGACTGGGCGTGTACGTTCCCGTGCTGCTGGATCTCTCCGGTCCCAAGATGCGCATCGGTGCGATGGCGGCGGGATCCGCGATGCTGCGCGCCGGCGATTCGTTCACCCTGACCACGCGCGCGGTGCCCGGCGACTGGCACGAGGTGTCGATCAGCTATCCGGCGCTGGTGTCGGACGTCTCGCCGGGTGACCGCATCCTGATGGGTGACGGAGAGATCGAACTCAAGGTGATCGACAAGCAGGACGCCGATGTGCGGTGCGAGGTGGTCGTCGGAGGGGAGTTGAAGTCCAACAAGGGCGTGAACGCGCCCGGGGTGAGACTGCGCGAAACCGTACCCACCGAGAAGGACCTGGTTAGCGTCGAATTCGGAATCAAGGAAGACGTCGACTACTTCGCACTCTCCTTCGTGCGCTCGGTGGACGAGGTTGCGCGGCTGCGCTGGTTGCTGCGTGAGAAGGGTGCCGATATACCGATCATCGCCAAGATCGAGAAGAAGGAAGCGCTGGAAAACATCGACGGCATCCTGGACGCAGCCGACGCGGTCATGATTGCGCGCGGCGACCTGGGTCTGGAGATGCCCATCGAGCAGGTTCCACTCATCCAGAAGGATCTCATCCGCAAGGCGCTGGCCGCGAGCAAGCCGGTCATCACCGCCACCCAGATGCTGGAATCCATGATCCAGAATCCCCGTCCCACCCGTGCCGAGGCGGCGGACATCGCCAACGCCGTGTTCGATGGCACCGATGCGGTCATGCTCTCGGGCGAGACTGCATCCGGCAAGTACCCGGTGGAGGCCGTGCGCACCATGGCCGAGGTGGCGCGGGCCAGCGAGGCGCGCATCGACTATGCGGGGCAATTCGCCGCGGTGGCCCCCCGGCCGGGCCGGACCATCCCGGAAGCGGTGGCGCACGCCGCCTGCTTCACCGCCATCGAGATCGGCGCGAAGGTCATCCTGTGCTGCACGCGCTCCGGCCAGACCGCGCTGTACGTGTCCAACCACCGTTCGCCCACGCGCATCGCGGTGATCAGTCCGCACGAGCCGACGCTCAAGCGGACCATGCTGTACTGGAACACCGCGTCGGTAAGAATCGGCGCTTCCACGGATACCGACTCCATGATCGAAATCGCCAAGCGCGCGGTGGTCGAGGCCGGAGTCGCCTCGCGCGGGGATCGCGTGGTGGTGGTGGCGGGTGTCCCGGTGGACGTGCCCGGCACCACCAACATGATCAAGGCTGATGTTCTCTAGTTGGCCGCTCCCGGACGGGCTGGATATAGAATAGAAGGAGAAGACCAGAATGAAATCGCTGCTGATTGCCACCGTGGCCATCGTCATGCTCGCCAGCGTGGCCCACGCGGCCGCTTCCGACAAGGAGTTCGAGTCGACGGCCAACCAGTACATCGACAAGTTGCTGGAAATGAATCCCGAGTACGCAACCACCCTGGGTGATCATCGTTTCGACGGCCGCCTGACCGATCGTTCCGCCGCGGCGATAGCCGAACAGGCGCGGGTGGCGCAGAGTTACCTGGATCGGCTTGCCGCCATCGATGCGAAGTCGTTGAGCGAGGTAAACGCCATCGATTACGCGATTCTCAAGCTCAACCTGGAGCGGGCGGTGTTCGAAGCCAACGAACTGAAGGAGCACGAGTGGAACCCGCTCTTCTACAACATGGGCAACGCCATCTACGCGCTCATCGCGCGCGACTTTGCCCCGCTGGATGACCGCCTGCGCAGCGTCAAGAGCCGTCTGGAGGAGATTCCCGCGGTGGTGGCCGCGGCGCAGGCCAACCTGAAGACCCCGCCGCGGGTCCACACCGAGACCGCGATTCTGCAAAACCAGGGCAACATCGGCATGATCCGCGACGAGCTCTCCCAGTTCGTCGAGGGTTCGTCGGTCGCGGCAGAACTGGCGCCCGTGCGCGAGGCGGCGGCGAAGGCGCTGGAGGCGTACGGCGAGTGGCTGGAGAAGGATCTGCTCCCGCGCTCCAACGGCGACGTCCGCATCGGCGATGCGATGTGGCGCAAGAAGCTGCGCTTCTCGCTGGACTCCGATCTGTCCAAGGAGGAGATCTACGCGCGTGCCGCGGCGGATCTCAAGGCGACACAGAAGACCATGTACGAGACGGCGTTGCCCCTGTACAAGAAGTACTTTCCGGAGGACACCGACCCGGCCAGGCTTGGCGACGTGAAGCTGGTCAACAAGGCCGTACTCGACAAGCTGGCCGAGGACCGGCCCAACAACGACACCATCGTCCCCAAGGCGAAGCAGACGCTGGCGGACGCGATCGCCTTCACCCGCGAGCACAAGCTGGTCACCGTGCCCACCGAGCCGGTGAAGATCATCGTCATGCCGGAGTTCCAGCGCGGCGTGGCGGTGGCGTATTGCGAGTCGCCGGGCCCGATGGAACCGCAGGGGGAAACCTTCTACTCGATCTCTCCCACACCGCAGGACTGGACGCCGGAGCGCACCACGTCTTTTTTCAAGGAATACAACGATTACATGCTCAACGACCTGACCGTGCACGAGGCCGTCCCCGGCCACTACCTGCAGGGGGCGCATTCCAACAAGTTCAAGGCACCCACCATGGTGCGCGCCGTCTTCTACAGCGGTTCGTTCGTGGAGGGTTGGGCGGTGTATTCGGAGAAGGTGATGGCCGACGCGGGGTTCGGCGGGCCGGCGGTGAAGATGCAGCAGCTCAAGATGCGGCTGCGGGTCATCATCAACGCCATCATCGACCAGAAAATCCATACCGAGGGCATGACCGAGGATGAGGCCATGGCCCTGATGAAGAACGAGGGTTTCCAGGAGGACGGCGAGGCCGCGGGCAAGTGGCGGCGTGCGTGCCTCTCGTCGACGCAGCTCTCCACCTACTTCGTGGGCAGCGCCGAGGTGGAGGACATCCGCCGCGCCTACGAGGCGAAGAACAAGAGCGTGGATCTGCAGAAGATGCATGACAACATGCTCTCCTTCGGGTCGCCGTCGGCCAAGTATATCGCCCGCATGATGAAGCTCTAGACCCCCGTTGCGGGGCCGGTGCGCGTCCGCCGCCGGCCCCGCGCGTGGACTTATTCCCCCGCCCGCGTTATAATCGTGCCATGGACACCCGGGTAGGCCCGGCCCGGCGGGCGGCGATACAACTCCTTTCGTTACAGCGAGATGGCTGGTTCGACCACGGCTCGCGCCGCGCGTTGGCGGCGGCCGTGGGGCTGTGCGTGCTGCTTTCGGCGGCCGCCGTCCAGGCCCAGTTCGGGGGATTCACGGCGGTCCCGCCGCAGACCTCGGGACTCGACTTTCAGATCAACGGCCTCGGCAACGAGGACTGGGGCTACGGCGCCGCGTTCTTCGATCTTGACGGCGACGGCGACCTCGACCTGTTCGTCGCGAACGAGGGTGGTGTGGGGGACTGGCTGTTCCGGCAGAATGCCGACCGCACCTTCACCGACATCGGACAGGCCGCCGGATGCGCCGATACCGGGAACAACCGCGCGGTGAAGTTCGCCGATTACGACAACGACGGTGACGAAGACGTCTTCGTGGCAGCGCACCGGGGTCCCAACCGGCTCTTCCGTAACAACGGCGACGGCACCTTCACCGACGTGGCGGATCCAGTCATGGCTTCCGGCAACCTCACCTTCGGCGCCGCGTGGGGCGACTACAACCGCGACGGCTACCTGGACCTGTACGTGGTCAATCGAATCGAGGAAAACCAGTTCTTCGTGAACGACGGCGACGGCACCTTCACCGAGCGCGCCGCCGAACTCGGCCTCGCGGACCGCAAGGCCGGACTGGAGGCGGTGTGGATCGACTACGACAACGACGGTGACGTAGATCTCTACCTCTCCAACGACAAGCACGGTGGCAACCGGCTGTGGCGCAACAACGACGACGGCACCTTCACCGACGTGTCGGTGGAATCAGGCAGCAACATCAGCATCGATTCCATGGGAATCGGTGTGGGTGACTTCGACGGCAATGGTTTCGTCGATCTGTACCTCACCAATACCACCGGGCTGACCAGCATCAAGAACGTCCTGCTGCGCGCAAGGGGCGACGGCACCTTCGAGAATGTCGCCACCGCACTGGGCGTGCAGGTGGCGCAGTACGGCTGGGGAAATTCCTTCCTCGACTACGACAATGACATGGACCTGGACCTCTACGTGGTGAACTGGGACTTCGTGCCCGGGGCTTCGTCGGCCAAGAACCAGCTGTTTCGCAACAACGGTGACGGTTCCTTCACCAATGTCACCGATGCCGCTGGCGTGGGCGACACCGGTCCCGGTTACGGTCTCGCGCTGGGGGACTACAACAACGACGGTTTCGTCGACATGTTCGTCAGCAACAACCGCGCGCAGTCGGTGCTGTACCGCGCGGTTCCCACCAATGCCAGCTGGCTGAAGGTCAAGACGCAGGGCACGCAGAGCAACCGTGACGGCATCGGCGCGCGCGTGACGGTGGTGGCGGGCGGAGTGACGCAGTTCCGCGACGTGAGTGGGGGGGAGAGCTACCTGTGCCAGCCCAGCCTGGAAGTGGAGTTTGGCCTGGGAGGTTTCACGACCGCCACGCGTGTCGATGTGCGCTGGCCGTCGGGCGTGCTGGACCGCTACGAGAACGTCGCCGGCAGGCAGACGCTGCTGGTGGTCGAGGGTGAGACCAACGCGCTGATCGTCAGCCTGATCGAGGCCACGGTGGAGGATGACGGTGTGCGTGTGCGTTGGGATGCGTCGCGCGAGGCGGGCGTGCTCGGCTTCCGCGTATACCGGCGCACGGGCGGTGGCGCGGAGAAGCTGGTGAGCGGCGAGTCGCTGTTGCCGGTGACCACGCGCGAATTCGTGGATGCCGGCGTACCCAGGGGAAACGCCTACCAGTACGTGGTGGCGGGTGTGGAGGATTCCGGGGAGGCACGTTCCGAGCCCGTGGAGGTCGTTGTCCCCGTGGCGCAGTACACGCTGATGCAGAACGCGCCCAATCCGTTCAACCCGCGCACCGAGATCTGGTTCGACCTGCCCGGCGCGACCTCGGCCCGGCTGGCCATCTACGACGCCGCCGGGGCGCTGGTGCGGGTGCTGGTCAACGGCGACCTGCCCGCCGGACGCCATCGGGCGGTGTGGACGGGCCGAGACGACCAGGGGCAGGACTCGGCGTCCGGCATCTACTTCTACCGCCTCGAAAGCGCGTATGGCGTGCAGACGCGCAAAATGGTCCTGCTCAAATAGCACCTGGACAGGTGTAATTCCTTTTTTCATTTTGCTCTCCGGTCGGCGCGCGAGAAGCTGATTTGCGCTTCACCTTGTGCGGGGGGCGTGCTAGGGTATGGCGATCGCGCCGCCGCAGCGCGAGGGAGGGCATTCATGACAGAGACATCTACCGTCGTCCTGGGCGTTCCGCGCGAGACGTTTGCAGGAGAGACACGCGTCGCGCTCGTTCCCGCCGTCGTTTCCATTCTTTCAAAATCCGGTGTTCGCGTGGTTGTCGAGCGTGGCGCCGGAGAACAAGCCGGATACCCCGACAGCGCCTACCAGGACAAGGGCGCCACCCTGGGATCGCGCGACGATGTGTTTGCGTCGCAGATCGTGGCGTGCGTGCGCGTGGCGGGAGCCAATCCGGGAGGCGATGACCGCGCCCGCGTTCGCAGCGGGCAGATCATCATTGGAATGGCCGATCCGCTGAACGAGCCGGAGGCGATTCGAGAATATGCTTCCACGGGCGCCGTGCTGTTTGCGCTCGAACTCATCCCGCGCATTACGCGCGGACAGGCCATGGACGTACTGTCGTCGATGGCGACCATCGCCGGTTACAAGGCGGTGCTGATGGCCGCCGATGCGTTGCCGCGCATGATTCCCATGATGATGACCGCCGCCGGAACCATTACGCCGGCCAAGGCTTTCGTGGTTGGTGCGGGCGTGGCAGGTTTGCAGGCCATCGCGTCCGCCAAGCGCATCGGCGCGGTGGTACACGCCTACGACGTGCGCCCCGCGGTCAAGGAGCAGATCCAGAGCCTCGGCGGCAAGTTCGTGGAACTGCCCGTCGAGACCGCAGACGCCGAGGACAAGGGTGGCTACGCGAAGGAACTCGGCGAGGACTTCTACCGGCGCCAGCGCGAACTGATGGCCAAGGTGGTCGCGGCCAGCGACTTCGTCATCACCACCGCGGCCATCCCGGGCAAGAAGGCGCCCGTTCTCATCACCGGCGACATGCTCAAGGCCATGGCACCGGGCTCGGTGGTAATCGACCTGGCGGCCGAACGCGGTGGCAACGTGGACGTGACCCGCGCGGGCGAGACGGTGGAGGTGCACGGCGTGAAGGTCATGGGGCCGACCAACCTGGCCGCCACGGTGCCGTACCACGCCAGCCAGATGTTTGCGCGCAACGTGACGTCGTTCGTGCAGAATTTCGTAAAGAAGGGCGTCATCGATCTCTCCATGGAGGACGAGATCGTGCGGGGCACCATGGTGACCCGCGATGGCGACGTGGTCAATCCGGTGCTCCGCGAGCGGCTGGGAATGGCCGCCGTGGCGAGCTGAACCGGAATCGACGGGAGGTCAGGTCTTGGATTCTTTCGTGATGATTCTAACGGTGTTCGTGCTGGCGGTCTTCGTTGGATTCGAAGTGATCCAGAAGGTGCCGCCCACGCTGCACACCCCGCTCATGTCGGGGTCGAACGCGGTATCCGGCATCACCATCATCGGCGCCATGCTGGCGGCAGGGTCGACGGACAAGATGTTGACCACCTCGCTGGCGTTCGTGGCGGTGGCGTTCGCCACCATCAACGTGGTGGGCGGGTTTCTTGTCACCAATCGTATGCTGGCAATGTTCCGGAAGAAGTAAGGAGCGGGGCGGTAAGCAATGCGCGAATCAATAATCAATGTTGCATATGTGGTAGCGGCCGTTCTCTTCATCATGTGCTTCAAGATGCTGGCGCACCCGCGCACGGCCATCAAGGGCAACCTGATGGGTGCGCTCGGCATGCTGGTCGCCATCGTGGCCACCCTGGTGGACCGCCACGTGGTGAGTTACACGGTGATTGCGGCCGGTTTTGCGGTGGGTGCGGTGGCCGGCGCGGTGATGGCGCTGCGCATCGCGATGACCGCGATGCCGCAGATGGTGGCGCTGCTCAACGGGTTCGGCGGCGGTGCGTCGGTGCTGGTGGCCGGCGCGGTGCTGATCGAAGCCAACAGCGGCGGGCCCATCGACAGCCTGCAGATGACCATCGCAACCGTTGCCTCCGGAATCATCGGCGGCGTGACATTCTTCGGAAGCCTGGTGGCTTTTGCCAAGCTGCAGGAATTCGTCATCAAGGGCAATCCATACCGGATTCCGATGCAGAACGCATTCAACGCCGCACTGGGCATCGTGTGCCTCGTGCTGGGCGTCATGTTCGTGCGCGACCCGTCCAACATGCTGCCCTACTGGATGCTGGTGGGTGTGGCATCGATCCTGGGGTTCACGCTGACGCTGCCCATCGGCGGCGCCGACATGCCGGTGGTGATCGCGCTGCTGAACTCGTACTCCGGGCTGGCCGCGGCCGCGACCGGTTTTGTCCTCAGCAACAACGCACTCATTATTTCCGGCTCGCTGGTGGGCGCTTCGGGGCTCATTCTCAGTGAGATTATGTGCCGGGCCATGAACCGCTCACTGGCCAACGTCCTGTTCGCAAAGTTCACCGCCGTCGACGGTGGCAGCGGCGACGATGTCTATGCCGGCAAGATCAAGTCGACCTCGGCCGAGGAAATCGCAATGCTGTTCGACACCGCGCAGCGCGTGGTCATCGTCCCGGGCTACGGCATGGCGGTCTCGCAGGCGCAGCACGCCGTGCGTGACCTCGCCAACCTGCTCGAGTCCAAGGGCGTCGTGGTCGAATACGCCATTCACCCGGTGGCGGGGCGCATGCCCGGCCATATGAACGTCCTGCTGGCGGAAGCCAACGTGGACTACGACAAGCTCGTGGAGATGGATGCCATCAACCCGACCATGGAAACGGTGGACGTCTGCATCGTGATCGGCGCCAACGACGTCGTGAACCCGGTGGCGCGCGACCCCAAGAGCATCATCGCGGGCATGCCCATCATCGATGTCGACAAGGCGCGCACCGTGATCGTGGTAAAGCGCAGCCTCAGCCCGGGCTTCGCGGGCATTCCCAACCCGTTGTTCGCCGCGGACAACACGCTGATGTTCTTCTCCGACGGCAAGAAGGCCATTACCGACATGATCGGCGCGGTCAAGGAAGCCGCTTAGCCCCCGGCGCGGCCGCGTCGTCAGTGGTGCCGGAAGGGTCATGAAGAAGGTCCACGTCTGTCACGCCAGCGAGGTGCCGTCTGGTGGTATGCGGGCCTTCGAGGTGGACGGGGAACCGGTCCTCATCGCCAACGTTGCGGGACGCTTCTACGCCATCGGCAACGAGTGTACCCATGCGCATTCCGAGTTATCGGACGGCTACCTGGACGAGAACGAGTGCACGGTCGAGTGCCCGCTCCACAACGCGGTTTTTTCTCTCGAGTCGGGCGATGCGCTGGAGTCTCCCGCCGAACTGCCTGTGCCGACCTATGCCGTCATTCTAGAGGGCGAGAGCCTCTACATCGAACTTCCCTCCAAGTAGGGTTCCTGGAGCCGCATGAAGATCGGAATCATCGGTCTCCCGCAGACCGGTAAGAAGACCCTGTTTTCCCTGCTCGTCGGCCCGGCGGCGCTCTCCGGCCACGCCGACCCGCGCCAGCCCGCGCGCGGCGTGGGTGACGTGCAGGACCCGCGTTTCGACCGCCTGGTAGAACTGTACCGCCCCAAGCGCCAGGTGCGCGCACGCCTGGAGGTGGTGCTGCTACCCGCCATCGAGGAGAACACCCTTTCCCAGGGCGAAGCGCTAAAGGAACTTTCCGAGATCGACGCGTACTGTCACGTGGTACGTGCCTTCGATGACGCGTCCATCTATCACATCTGGGGTGCCCCGGATCCGCGGCGTGAAATCGAATTCGTGCACGGGGAAATGGTGCTCCACGACCTGGTGTTCATCGAAAAGCGGCTGGACCGCATCGACAAGAATCTCAAGAAGGGCAAGGACGACCGCGCCGAGAAGGAAAAGCACCTGCTGACGCGATTCCGCGAGGCGCTGGAGCGCGAAGAGCCCCTGCGCCGCCTCGACGTTTCCGGCGAGGACGAGGCCATCGTCGCCAGTTACCCGTTCCTGACCCGGCGCCCGCTCATCGCCGCACTCAACGTGGCCGATGACGCGGTGGGGAACACCGTTCTGCGCGACGAACTGGAAGCGGCGTTCGGCCAACTGGGCCTGTCGATGGTGCAGCTCGCCGTGCGCGCCGAGGCGGAGATCGGGCAACTGGACAGCGCCGAGGAGCGCGCGGCGTTCATGGCAGACCTCGGCATCACCGAACCCGCGATGCACCTGCTGACGTCGCGCTGCATCCAGGCGCTGGGGCTGCAGTCTTTCTTCACCGTGGGTGAGGACGAGGTACGCCAGTGGTTCGTGCGCCGCGGCGCACTGGCACCGGAGGCGGCGGGCGCCATCCACAGCGACCTGCAGCGGGGCTTCATCCGCGCCGAGTTGATGAAGTACGACGACCTCATCGCCGCGGGCAGCGAGGACAAGCTCAAGGCCACCGGCAAGTACTACCTCAAGGGCAAGGACTACCCGGTTGAAGACGGGGACATCCTGGCCATCCGCTTCAACGTGTGACCATGGCCTCGGTCACACTCATTCCCAACCGCGAAAAGTCGCTGCGACACCGGCACCCGTGGGTGTTCTCGGGAGCGGTCGGCAGCGTTTCCGGCGATCCGGACGCGGGTGCCATCGTGGACGTGCTGGATGCGCACGGAAAGTTTCTCGCGCGCGGTTACTACAACGCGCAGTCGCGCATCCGGGTGCGCGTGCTTGCCTGGGAAGACCGGCCCATCGACGAGGCCTTCTGGCACGCGCGTGTGCTGGAATCGCTGACACGGCGCGGCGCGTTGTCCGCGGATGCGGACACCGATGCGTACCGGCTGGTGCACGCCGAAGCGGACCTGCTGCCGGGCCTGGTGGCGGATCGCTACGGCGAGGTGGTGGTGGTGCAGTTCCTGACGGCCGGCGTGGAACGCGTGCGCGAGGTGATCCTCGACGCCCTGGCGGAGGGCACCGGCGCGCGTTGTGTCTTCGAGCGCAGCGACACGTCGTCGCGCTCCCGGGAGGGGCTCGCCGCCTCCGTCGGGTGCGTGCGTGGCGACGCCAACGCGGTGGCGGAGGCGGTGCGCGTGCGCGAGAACGGGCTGCGCTTCGTGGTCAACGTGGGCAGCGGGCAGAAGACGGGCTTCTACCTCGACCAGCGCTGCAACCGCGCCACGGTGGCGGCGCGTGCACGCAACGCGAGGGTTCTGGACGTGTTCTGCAACACGGGCGGGTTCGGCGTGGGCGCGCTGAGCGGCGGCGCGGCCTCGGTGGTGTTCGCCGATTCATCGGGACCGGCCCTGCAGACGCTGGGCCTCAATCTGGAAGCCAACGGTCTCGACCCCGCGGCGTGCGAGCAGTTGCAGGGGGATGCCTTCGAATCGCTGCGACTGCTCCGCAGCAAGGGCCGGCGCTTCGACCTGGTGGTGCTGGACCCGCCGAAGTTTGCCAGCAGCCGCCACCAGCTCGACAAGGCGTTGCGTGCCTACAAGGACATCAACCGGGTGGCCATGGAACTGCTGGAGCCTGGTGGCACCCTGGCCACGTTCTCCTGTTCGCAGGCGGCGGATATCGCGTCATTCACGCTGGCGGTGGCGTGGGCCGGTATCGATGCGCGGCGGGATGTCCAGATTCTCCAGCGCCTGGGGCAGGCGGAGGATCATCCGGTTCTTGCCTCGTTCCCCGAGTCCGAATACCTCAAGGGCCTCGTCTGCCGCGTCATGTGACGGGCGGTCTCCCTACACCTCGACCAGATACTCCCCGCGCCCCTTGCGCGTAATGCCCGGCACGCGGCAGCCCGCCGCCGGCAGACCCACTGGAATGAGCAGGTAGGCCCGTTCGTTGGCGGGGCGGCCCAGAATTTCGCCCAGAAACTTCATGGGACTCGGCGTGTGCGTGAGCGTGGCGAACCCCGCGTGGTGCAACGCCGCGATGAGGATGCCGGTGGCGATCCCAACCGACTCGTTCACATAGTAGTGCAGGTCCGCCGCGGTTGGCCCGTGCCGTTGCGCGAACACCACGATCAACGCGGGGGCGATTTCCAGAAACGGTTTGTTCTCGTCGGTGCCCAGCGGCTCGAGGTCGGCCAGCCAGCGTTCCGAGGCCCGGCCGCCGTAGTGTGCGCGCTCCTCCTCCTCCGCCGCCGCGCGAATGCGGCGTTTGAGCTCCGGGTCGGTGACCAGCACGAAGGTCCACGGTTGCTTGTTGGCGCCCGACGGCGCCTGCGCGGCCGCGTCGATACAGTCGAGCAGCGCGTCGCGCGGAACGGGATCGGGTGCGAAATGCCGTACCGACCGGCGCGACCTTGCTTCGGTGAGGAACTCGCGGGCACGTGCCGCCATCTCGGCGTCATCACGGCGTACGAAGTCGAGGGGAACACTCTTGAATGCCGGCCCGTGGCCGGGAGGATGGTGGCTCATGACGGCCATTCTACGCGCGGGGCCGTCCAGCGGCAAGTTCGTGAATAATGTAACTATACAATAAACAGTTGGCCTCAACGGGTGCCCTGCGCTAACCTTGAGGAGTCATACAAGGAGGGAATGATGATTACCGTTCGCGATGTGCTGGATTCCAAGGGACGCCAGGTGTGGTCGGTGTCGCCGGGTGACAGCGTGTTTCAGGCGCTGGAACTGATGTCGACTCGTCACGCGGGCGCGCTCATGGTGGTCGAGAATGAGAAACTGGTGGGTGTGATTTCCGAGCGTGACTACGCGCGCAAGGTGGTGCTCGCCGGCAAGAACTCGCGCCAGACGGCGGTGGGCGACATCATGACCTCCAAGGTGTACTACGTGTCCCCTGACCACCGCATCGAGGAGTGCATGGCGCTGATGACCAGCAAGAGTGTGCGCCACCTTCCGGTTCTGCAGGACGGACGCCTGGACGGCGTGATTTCCATTGGCGATGTCGTCAAGGCGGTCATCTCCCACCAGGAGTTCATCATCGAACAGCTGGAGCACTTCATCGCGGGGCGCTGAGGGTCCGCCGGATAAGCGGTTGCGCCCCCGGCGCGGTTGCGGTTACGATCCCCGCGACCCGCTGCAAGGAGTGCCTGCGTGAATACCAATCGTATCCTGATCGTGGGCGTGATCATCGCGATCGCGCTTTCGCTTCCGTTCTACGGCTACCGCTGGAACCTCTTCATGCACATCTTCGGTGCCGTGCTCTTCATGGGCAACATCATGGTGACCGCGGCGTGGGCCAGCATGGCCCGGCGCGCGAAGCACACCGAGGCGTTGCGCCTCGGCGTGCGCGGCATCGTCGTGACGGACACCATCTTCACCATGCCGGGCGTGCTGCTGCTGGTTCTCAACGGTGGCATCCTGGGCACGCCGTTCTTCAAGGCGCACGCGATGTGGCTGTTCGTCTCCATCGGCCTGTTCGTTGTCAGCGGCATCATCTGGGGCGCCATCCTCGTCCCGTTGCAGCGCCGCATGTCGGCGCTGATGAAGGCCACCCCGCCGGGGTCCGCGGTGCCCCCACAGGTGGACGGTCTGCTCGCGCTCTGGTTCCGCTGGGGTGGCATTGCGACGCTCCTGCCGCTGGTCACACTCATCCTCATGGTGGCCAAGCCGGATCTGCGCTGAGCGCCACACCGGCAAAGGGGTGGGCAGGGGGCCACGGGGGGCGATACAATCCCCGCATGATCCCGTTCGCGTTCCTGCCCTCGAGGCTGGCCGCCCTCAACGCGGCATGGTTGCTATTGCTGGTGCTGGTGCTGCCCGCCTGCGGCGACGACCCTGCCCAGCCCGCGCCCGCCAACCCGCCCAACCTGCACGGCATCGGTGGCTGGACCGAGTTCGACCAGTTCGCGGTGGGCGATGGCGGAACCATTCTGCGCTACCGTGGCACGGCGTGGCGCGCGTTCCCGTCCCCCACCCGGAAGACGCTCTTCGACGTAGCGGGCTTTGGCGCGAGTGCCGCGGTTGCGGTGGGGCAGGACGGCACCATCCTGCGCTTCGACGGTACGGACTTCGTGGTTGAGGCGTCCCCGACCACCCGCACACTGCGCTCGCTCTACGGCGCATCCACGGCCAACATGATCGTGGTCGGCGACGGCGGCGTGATCCTCGAGAACGACGGCAGTGGCTGGCAGGACATGAGCGGTGCCACCGGCGTGGATCTGCGCGGCGTGTGGGCGACCGGCACCGGCGAGGCGTGGGCGGTGGGTGTCGCGGGCGAGGTCATCCACCGCGTGTCGGGAACGTGGGCGCGGGAGGCCCCGTTTACGTCCGCGACGCTGCGTGCGGTGTGGGCGGACAAGCCCGACGACTGGTTCGCGGTGGGGGACGGCGGGGAGATCTGGCAGAACCGGGGCAGTGGGTGGGTGCCGATGACCTCGCCCCGCACCGACGACCTGTACGACGTGTTCGGCAGCGACAGCGCGTACGTATTCACCGTGGGCGACGCCGACTCGGTTCTCTTCTACGACCAGACTGCGTGGCGGCCCATCGTCCCGGTTCCCAACGGGCGCTTCGAGGCGATCTGGGCGACCATCTGCCCCCTGCCGTTTCCGGCGCGCACGGCGTCCGGCACGGTCCATTGCTCGAACACCTACTTTGCGGGCAGCGCGGGAACCGTGGCCCGATACACCCTGCTGGGAACCTACGAGATAATGGCCGGGCCGTGAGGGCGCAGACCTGCCTTGTACCGCGCCGTTCATGGCGCTATAATTTACCATTACCGACGCGTCCCCGTGCGTTGCCGGCGCCCCCCGACGCCTGACCTTCCAAGGAGACGATTGCCATGAGCCGCACCGGAATCCTTCGCCTCGCCGCCGTCCTCGCCACCCTGCTCAGCCTGTTGCTGGCCGGTTGCGGCGAAGACGACCCGGTTGCCACTGAAGAGCCGATCTCGGTGGACGTATTTTTCGATTTCACCGTGGGCGGCCAGCCGCTGGTGCTCAACTCGCTCACCTACGACAACCCCGCAGGGCGCAAGTACAGCGTCAAGGTGCTGCGCTTCGTGCTTACGGACATCCGTCTCCACTCCGAACAGGGCAACAACGTGAAGCTGAAGGACCTTCACTACTTCAACATCGCGGACCCGTCGAGCCAGACCATCCACTTCGATGGTGGCGTGCCGCACGCGGACTGGAACCGGGTTACGTTTACCTTCGGACTCGACGAGACGCGCAATGTGCGCGACAAGTACATCTCAATGACCAAATTCCACACCGAGATGGCCTGGCCCACCGGTCTGGGTCCGAACCTGGGCTATCACTACATGCAGCTCGAGGGGAACTACGAACAGACGCCCGGCGGCGCGACGGCCGGGTATACCACGCACACCGGCGCGCGCCAGCTGGACGGGACCAACCCCATGTTTCCGGGCATTGTGGACGCGACGCCGCATCACCACCACTTCAGCGTAGACCTGCCGGTCACCCCCACCCACATACACGAGGGCGGTTCCGGCGAAGTGACGCTGCACGTGGAACTCAACGGCTGGTATACGGATCATGCGCCGGCCGACGGCAACGATACCCAGTATGATTTCACCGACTACCCAGCCATGATCATGGGGAACCTCGAAGCGCAGGACAAGCTCATGAGCAATGGCCCCTTCTGCTTCTCCGCATCTATGGAAGCGCAAGGCGGGCATCACTAGCGCAAGGGCACCTTCGGGATTGTTGCTTTCGGTTCAAACGCCTCCGCAGCGCGGCTCCGGGAGTAATCAGGAGCATGACGAATAGACGACTGATGATCTGGGCGTGCGCGATGCTGGTCATTGCATCGTGTACCGGCGGCGACGACGGGGTCACCCCCCCGGTCGAATCCGAGTGCCCTCCGGCCACGCCGCTGGTCATCGATCTGCCGGCGAACTTTCCCGAACTGCCCAATCCGAAGGACAACCCGCTGACGGTAGAAGGGGTCGCGCTGGGGCGGCGGCTCTTCTACGATCCCATCCTTTCCGGCGACAGCAGTCAGGCCTGCGCGCAGTGCCACATCCAGCAGAACGCGTTTGGCGACACCCGCCGTTTCAGCGAGGGGATTCACGGCGTATTTGGCAGCCGTCACGCGCCCACCATCGTCAATCCGGCGTGGGTATCCGAGATGTTCTGGGACGGGCGCGCGGCCGGCCTGGAGGGCCAGGCGCGCGAGCCGGTCCCCAATCCGATCGAGATGGACCTGCCCTGGCCCGACGCCATTGCGCGCCTCGAGAACCATGCCGAGTACCCCGGCCTGTTCTGTGCCGCCTTCGGCGACAGCCGCATCAGCCAGGACCGGGTGGTGAAGGCCATCGCCCAGTTCGAGCGGACGTTCATCTCCGCGAATTCCAAGTATGACCGTGTGCGCCGCGGCGAGGACGTGTTCACGCCGGTCGAGCAGATGGGGTACGACATCTTTCGCACCGAGCGCGGGGACTGTTTCCATTGTCACGACGAGTTGTTCTTTGCCACCAGCACTTTCCACAACACGGGGCTGGATTCCATCGTGGCCGACGACGGCCGTTACGACGTCACCGGTGATCCCGCCGACATCGGCAAGTTCAAGTCCGCCACACTGCGCAACATCGAGGTGTCGTCGCCCTACATGCACGACGGCCGCTTTGCCACCCTGGAGGAAGTGATCGCCCACTACAACATGGGGTTCCACGATGGGGACGACGTTGACCCGCTCATTCGCGCGCGGCTCACCCGCCCACCGATGAGGCCGGGGGAGATCGACACGCTGATCGTCTTCCTGCAAACCCTGACCGACCCGGACTTCCTGTTCAATCCGGATCTGTCCAATCCGTTTCTGGCGCCGGTTGCCACGCCCGTCACAAACGGGCGATAATGCGCGCATGGACCGCCGGGCGCTTGCGGCGTTGATCGATCATACCTGCCTCGCTCCCGGCGCGGGCGCGGGGGACATCGACGCGGCCTGCGATACCGCGCTCGCGTTCGGCATGCGGGTCTGCGTGGCGCCGGTGTGGGTGCCGCGGGCGCGGGCCCGGGTGCGGGACGCGGTGGGCGTGGTGACGGTGGCCGGCTTTCCCCACGGCAACACCACCACGGCGGCCAAGTGTGCGGAGGCGCGCGACGCGCTGCTGGCCGGCGCATCCGAAGTGGACATGGTGATGCATATCGGGGCGCTCAAGGATGGCGATGAAGGCGCGGTGGGCGCGGACATCCAGGCGGTGGCGGTGGTGGTGCACCGTAATAGCGGATGTCTGCTCAAGGTGATCATCGAAACGGCGTTGCTCTCGCCGGAGGAGATCCTGCTTGCTTGCCGGCTCTCGGTTGCAGGCGGCGCGGATCTGGTGAAGACCTCGACCGGGTTCGCGGCCGCCGGTGCCACGGTTGAGAACGTGCGCCTGATGCGACGGGCGCTTCCGGACGGAGTCGGGATCAAGGCGGCGGGCGGGATTCGTGACTACGCGGCCGCGGTGGCCATGATCGATGCGGGTGCGACGCGCATCGGCGCGAGTGCTTCGGCGGAGATCCTGCGCGGGGCGCCGAAAACCTGAAAACGAGGAGGCGGTTCGATGCGAACGATGTGGGCGGCACTTCTGGTTCTGAGTATGGGCGTCACCACCGCACCGGCCGCGAGGGCCGACGCTCCCTCGGGGAAGGCGGCCATTGCGGCGGTGGAGGAACTCGAGCACGCACGCCAGCACGCGATGGTGTCGGTGGACGCGGAGGTTCTTTCGGGGATCTTCGCCGACGACATGACGTACATCCACTCCACCGGTCTTGCGCAGACGCGCGATGACCTGATGGAAATGCTGTCGCGAGGCGACATCCAGTACGTGGCGTTCAAGGTGGAGTCTGTCTCCTACCACGTGTACGGGGCCACGGTGGTGGGGACCGGTGTCCAGGCCATTGAGCTGACCTCGTCGGGCAAGGCGTTCATTTCGCGCAGCCGTTACGTGGTGGTCTACGTCCCCGTGCAGGGGCAGCACCGCCTGGTGTCATACCAGTCAACCACCATGCCGGAGATCGTGATGCAGGAGACGGTGGGGGATCGCAAGGCGCCTTGATTCGGCCCGGGATCGAGATTACCTTCGAGGGGCGACGTGGAGCGGCCGCGCCGCACAATGTGAACTAGAACCAGGAAAGCGAGTTCTGATGGTCCAGACGCCCTCCACCATGTTGCCCCTGGGCACGCCCGCGCCCGATTTCACGCTTCCCGAGCCCGCCGCCGGCGCGACGCGCTCCCTTGCGGACTTCAAGGCGCCCACGCTGGTGGTCATGTTCATCTGCAACCACTGTCCCTTCGTGATCCACGTCAAGGACGAGATCACCCGCCTCGCGCACGACTATGCGGCGCGCGGCGTCGACTTCGTCGCCATCAACGCCAATGATGTCGACGCCTACCCGCAGGACGGGCCGGATGCGATGGCGGCGCTGGTGCGGGAAGCCGGGTGGGCGTTTCCCTTCCTGCTCGACGGGACGCAGGCGGTGGCGCGTGCGTACCACGCGGCCTGCACGCCGGACTTCTTCGTGTTCGACGCCGAACGGAAGCTGCGCTACCGCGGCCAGCTGGACGACAGCCGTCCCTCCAACGGCCGCCCCGTCACCGGCGCGGACCTGCGCGCCGCCATTGACGCGGTCGTGGCGGGCAGGCCGGCGCCGGAACCGCAGCGGCCCAGCATCGGCTGCAACATCAAGTGGAAGCCGGGCAACGAGCCGGACTACTTCACCACCTTCATCGCCGCGCGCAAGTCCGGCTAGCATCCGATGGCACGCCGCTTCGAAACGCCCGACGCATACCACGGTGGCATCATCACGCGGGTGAAGCACGCGCGCCAGGACGTGGATCCGCGCAAGCACGACCTTGCCCCGGCGGTGCTCGATTTCGGGCCGGTGCGCGTGGTGCTGGCGCGCCATTTCGGCTTCTGCTACGGCGTGGAGAACGCGGTGGAAATTGCGTATCGCACGCTGGCCGAGCATCGGGACCGGCGCGTGTTCTTTCTCTCCGAGATGATCCACAACCCCACCGTGAACGGTGACCTGCGCGAGCGAGGCGTTCGTTTTCTCTTTACGCCGTCGGGCGAGCAGTTGGTGCCGTGGGAGGAGCTCACCCCGGACGACATCGTCGTGGTGCCGGCGTTCGGCACCACCCTGGAGATGCAGGAGAAGCTCTCCGCGCTCGGCATCGACCCGTACCGCTACAACACCACCTGTCCCTTCGTGGAGAAGGTGTGGAAGCGCAGCGCCCAGCTGGGTGGAGAGCGTTTCGCGGTGGTGGTGCACGGCAAGGATACCCACGAGGAAACCCGCGCCACCTTCTCCCACAGCCGCCGCGCCGCGCCCACCGTGGTGGTACGCGACCACGCCGAGTCGGTGTTGCTGGGCGACGTGATTCGCGGAACGCGGTCCCGCGCCGACTTCGATCGCTGCTTCGGGCACAAGTGCACGCCGGGCTTCGACCCGGAGACCGACCTGGTGCGCCTGGGGGTGGTCAACCAGACCACCATGCTCGCCACCGAGACGCACGAGATCGCGCGCGAGCTGCGGCGCGCGCTGGCCGAGCGCTACGGAGAGGACGCCATCGCCGATCACTTCGCCGACACGTCCGACACACTGTGCTACGCCACCTACGAAAACCAGAACGCCACCTACGCGTTGATCGAGCACGGCGCGGATCTCGCCCTGGTGGTGGGTGGATACAACTCGTCCAATACCTCACACATCGTCGAGCTGTGTCAGAAGGCGATGCCGACGTACTTCGTGCAGGGGGAGGCCGAGCTGGTATCCAGCACGCGGATGCGGCACTTCTCGCTGGAATCGCGCAGCGAACGCGTCACCGACGGCTGGATGCCCGATCGGCGGCCGCTGGACGTGGTGCTGACGTGCGGGGCATCGTGCCCCGACGCCATCCTGGACGCGGTGCTGCGGCGCCTGCTTTCGTTTTTTGAAGACGTACGGGATATCGAAACCGTGCTGGCGCCCTACCCGGCGCTGGTGCCCGAAACCGGGAGATGAGCAACATGAGACGCTGGACATGCACCCCGTGGGTGGGCGCGCTGCTGGTCGTTGCGGCCGCCGGAGCCGCCTTCGCCACCCCACCATCGGTTACCGCTGTTTACCCCGTGCCCCAGCGCGTGGACGTTCCCGCCAACACGGTGATCCGCGTTGATTTCGACCGCGCCATCGATCCCGCCACCGTCGACGGCATTTCCTTCCGCGTCTACGGGCGCTGGTCGGGTCCGGCCAGCGGTGTTACCACCGTAAACGGAGCCCGCATCGAATTCACGCCCAGCGTGCCGTTCTTCGCGGGCGAATGGGTGACGGTCAACGTGAGCCGCGGCGTCGAGAACCCGTCCGGCGAACCGATGGCCCGGGGCTACGCGTGGAACTTCTGGATCAAGACCGCCCCCGGCGATCTCGATTTGACCTACGGCGGACGGGTGCCCTGCCGCCAGGGGGGGGAGTCGTGGGTGCAGGTCTACGGCGCGTACGCCGGCGATCTCAACAACGACGGGTGGACCGACCTCTCCGCGCCGTGCGAACAGACCCACGACGTGCGCGTTTTCATGAATAACGGCGCCGGCGGGTACACGTCGTTCACCGCCAGGCCCGTGCCCGGCGGCCTGGTTCCGAGTCCCAACGAGGGCGCCGACTTCGACCACGACGGTGAGATCGATCTGGTGGTTGGAAACACCGGCAACAGCACGGTCAGCGTGATGTTCGGCGACGGAACCGGCGACTTCCCGGCCTCGGCGACCTACACGGCCGGCAACAGCGTGCGCGGTGTGGGCGTGCTGGATCTCAACGGCGACGGGTGGGACGACATCGTCACCGCCAACCGCTTCGCGAGCACGGTGAGCATCCTGCTCAACAACGGCGATGGCACCTTCGCGAGCGCGGTGGCGCGCGAGGCCGGCGCCAATGAGTTCTCCATCGCGGTGGCCGATGCCAACAACGACGGCCTGCAGGACGTGTTCGTGGGCTGTTTCTCGTCTCCCTACAACATCGTGGTGATGTTGAGCGACGGCAACGGCGACCTGGCGGCGCAGACGCCCACCGCCGGCGGCGGGCAGCCCTGGCAGATGGTGGTGGGGGACTTCAACGGCGACGGCAACGTCGACGCCGCCATCTGCAACACCAACCAGAGCCGGCTTGCGGTGCTGCTGGGCGACGGCGCGGGCGGGCTGGCGGCGCCGTACTACAAGACGGTGGGGTTGTTCCCGCTGGCGATCGACACCGGCGACATCGACGGCGACGGCGACCTCGAGCTGGTGACGAGCAACTACACGGCCGGCACGTGGACGCTGTACGAGAACACCGGCGCCACCTTCGCCAATGCGCGCACGCTGCTGGCCAGCACCGCGGGTTCGTGCGCGTTGCTGCACGACCGCGACAACGACGGCGACCTCGACCTCAGCGGGCTGGATGAGATCGACGACTGGATCTACCTCTACGACAACGACGTTCCCGCCACCGCGGTGACGACCGCGCCCCGCGCGGCGCTGCTGTCGCTGGAGAACAGCCCCAACCCCTTCAATCCGGCCACCGAAATCCGCTTCGAACTGACCCGGGCCGCCGACGCGACGCTGGCGATCTTCGACGCATCCGGCGCGCACGTCGTTACCCTGCGGCGGGGGGCGCTGCCCGCGGGCGCACACCGCGTGCGCTGGAACGGCGCCGATGCGCGCGGCGAGCGGGTGGGCTCGGGGGTGTACTTCTGCCGCCTCGATGCCGGCGCCGAGGTTCTGACCCGAAAGTTGGTGCTTCTCAAGTAGGCGCCCACGGGGCTAGAGTCGCCCGGTGGAGGTCTGCCATTGAGAAGCCAGTGGGAAGAAGCCGACGCGCCCGCCGCCGGCGATGATGCGCTCGCGCTCCGCGTCTACACGTCCCGTTTGATCGGCAGCGAATCGTCCCTGGTTCTGCACGGCGGTGGCAATACCTCGGTGAAGGCCGCGGCGCCGGACGTGTTTGGCGACCCGCAGGACGCCATCTGGGTGAAGGGAAGCGGCTGGGACCTGGCCACCATCGAACGCGGTGGCTTTGCGCCCCTGCGTCTCGAGGGCGTGCGCCGCATGGCGGAACTCACCGCCCTCACCGACACGCGCATGGTTACCATGCTGCGCGCGCTGCTGCTCGACCCGGGGGCGCCCACACCGTCGGTCGAAGCCATTCTCCACGCCATCATTCCGTTCGCCTTCGTCGATCACACCCATGCCGACGCCGTCGTCACCATCACCAACTCGCCCAACGGGGTGGAGCGCATCGGCGAGATCTACGGCAACCGCATCTTCATCGTGCCCTACGTCATGCCCGGCTTCGTGCTGGCGCGTGAGGTCTTCGACATGACGCGCGACGTGGACTGGGCGGAGATGGAGGGCATCATCCTGCTCAACCACGGGGTGTTCACCTTCGGGGACGACGCGCGCACCAGCTACGAGCGCATGATCCAACTGGTGACGGAGGCCGAGGACTACCTGGACGTGCACGCGCCGTGGGAGGAAGCCGGGGAGGCGCCACACCAACTGAACGCCGCGGACCTGCGCGTACTGGCTCGGGCCCGCCGTGCGGTATCGCGCGCTGCCGGCACGCCGATGGTGGCGCGTGCCGACACCTCCGCCTCGAACGTTGCCTTCTCGAGCCGGCAGGACGCCGCCGACATCGCGACGCGGGGTCCGCTCACCCCCGATCACGTGATCCGCACCCGCCGCACCCCGGTGGTACTCGACGGTGAGGCCGACCCGGCGGACGCCGTCGCGGCGTTCGCGCAGGCGTACCGCGCGTACTTCGACGCCAACACCAGCGGCTCGCTGCAGGCGCTGGACCCGGCGCCGCGATGGGCACTGTGGAAGGAGCGGGGCACCGTCACCTTCGCCGCGTCGTACGGTGACGCGGCGGTGGCGGCGGACATCGTGGCGCACACGCTGCCCGCCATCGAACGAGCGGAGATGCTCGGTGGCTGGGAAGCGCTGCCGGAAGACGACATCTTCGAGGTCGAATACTGGGAACTCGAACAGGCCAAGTTTTCACGCGCCCCCGCGCGTGGCGAGTTTGCCGGACGCGTGGCGCTGGTGACCGGTGCGGCGGGCGGGATCGGGCGCGCGTGTGCGGAGGCATTCCTGGCGGCGGGAGCGTGCGTGGTGGCGCTGGATCGAAGCGAATCGGTGGAAGCGCGTTGGGACGATCCCCGCGTTCTCGCGTGCGTGTGCGACGTGACCGATCCCGAAGCGGTCGAGGCCGCGATCCACGATGGCGTGCGCCGTTTCGGGGGGATCGACTGTCTGGTGAGCAACGCGGGAATCTTTCCCGCCTCGTCGCGCATCGCGGAACTGCCCCGCGAACGGTGGAACGAGAGTGTCGCCGTGAACCTGGACGCCCACCTCGGCCTCCTGCAGAAGGCGCTGCCATTCCTGGAATCGGGCATCGATCCTGCAATCGTGATCGTGGGCTCGAAGAACGTGCCCGCGCCGGGACGGGGCGCCGCCGCCTATTCCGTTGCCAAGGCGGGTCTTACCCAGCTGGCCCGGGTGGCGGCGATGGAGTTCGCCCCCGCCGGCATCCGGGTGAATGTGCTTCACCCCAACGATGTGTTCGACACCGGCATATGGACCACGGAGGTGCTGGCAGCCCGTGCGGCCGAGAACGGAATGGACGTGGAATCGTACCGGCGCCGCAACCTGCTCGGCGTGGAGGTGGCGTCGGGCGATGTCGCGGCCCTCGCCGTCGCCCTGTGCGGCCGCCTGTTCTCGCGCACGACCGGCGCCCAGATTCCCGTGGATGGCGGAAACGACCGCGTCCTGTAGCGACGTTCCTTGCCCCGGCGCGGCCTGCGGCGCCATCTTCACGGTATGCGGTTCCTGCTGATTGCATTCCTGCTCCTCGCCGTCCTGGCGGGTGCCGCCTCGGCCCAGGAGTCGCCCGGCGTGTGCGCCAGTTGCGGTGAACCCATCCACGGACCCTACTTCACCACCAAGGGGCTCTCCTACCACGCCAACCACTTCCGCTGCGCCCACTGCGACCTCGCCATCAGCGGCTCCTACAGCGAGTACCAGGGGAAGGTCTATCACAACGATTGCTTCCGCGATCACGTGGCGCTGCGCTGCTCGCTGTGCAATGCAACCATCACCGGTGAGTACCTGCAGGACTACTGGGGCAACTCGTACTGCCAGCACCACGACGGTGTCGCGCCGGTGTGCGACTCATGCGGGCGGTTCATTTCCGAGCCACTGACCGGTGGCGGCGTGCGCTACGACGACGGTCGCTTCGTGTGCAACGTCTGCCGCCCGAAATCAATCACCGACGTCGGCGAGATACTGACCCTGGTCAACGAGGTCGCCGGGCACATGAAGGCGTTCGGGATGAACGTGGACTACGAGGGTGTGCAGATCCATCTGGTGGGGCGCGAGAAGATGCAGAAACTCTCCGGGCACCATTCGGACGGCCTGCGCGGCTTCACCGACTACCGCGAGCAATTCCGCCTGCTGGGGTACTCGAGGGGCAGGCGCATGAACATGTACCTGCTGTACGGCATGCCGCGCATGGAGATCATCAGCACCATCGCCCACGAACTGGCGCACATCTGGCAATTCAACCAGGGGCAGTTCAAGTCGGAGCGCGCGTGGTCGGAGGGGAGCTGCAACTACGCCGCGTTCCTGGTCCTGGCCCAGTACCCCGGCCGGGAAAGCTCGTTCTTCCGCGTGAGTCTCACCCGCGACGGCGACGACGTGTACGGCGACGGATTCCGCCGCGTGAAAACGCTCGCCGAGGCCGAAGGTGCGGGCACCTGGCTGCGCTACCTGTCCAAAGACCGGCAATTCCCACCCGGCTACTAGCCTCCTCGCGGCCGGGGCGGCGCGCCCCGGCGCGCACAATCCGCCCGGCGTGTGACAGCGTGTGCGTGATGTGTTACCATGCGCGCGTCCGGTGATCACCGGTTGAATCCCGTTCCGCGCGTCTTATCAATCATCGAGAGGACTGTGAATGGCAAAGCATCGGGTCGTCCTGTTGCCGGGCGACGGAATCGGCCCCGAGGTGGTGGAGGCGGCGCGCTGCGTCGTAGACGCGTCCGGGCCCGAGATCGAATGGATCCCCATGGAGATCGGGGCCGGTGCCTTCGAGACGCACGGCGATACGCTGCCGCCCGCGGTGCTGGACGAGATCCGGCGCTGCGGCGTGGCCCTCAAGGGGCCCACCACCACGCCCATCGGCAAGGGGCACGTGTCCGCCAACGTGCGTTTGCGCAAGGAGCTCTCGCTCTACGCCAATATTCGTCCCGTCAAGACCGTGCCGGGGCTGGAGACGCCCTTCGGCAAGACCGACCTGGTGATCGTGCGCGAGAACACCGAGAGCCTCTACGCCGGCCTCGAGAACGAAGTCGCGCCCGGCGTGGTGACGTCCATCAAGGTCATCACCGAGACCGCCAGCCGGCGCATCGCCAAATTCGCCTTCGAGCACGCCATCAAGTGGGGGCGCCATCGCGTGACCGCGGTGCACAAGGCCAACATCATGAAGAAAGCGGACGGCCTGTTCCTGGAGTGCGCCCGCCAGGAGTCGCTGCCCTACGAAGGCCGCGTCAAGTTCGATGATGTGCTGGTCGACGCGCTGGCCATGAAGCTGGTGACCAACCCCGGGCAGTACGACATGCTGTTGCTGGAGAATCTCTACGGCGATATCGTGAGCGACCTGGCCGCCGGCCTGATCGGCGGTCTGGGTCTCGCGCCGGGTGCGAACTACGGGCCGGATTGCGCGGTCTTCGAGGCCATCCACGGGTCGGCGCCGGACATCGCCGGCAAGGGCATCGCCAATCCCATCGCGATGATTCTCTCCGCAGCGATGATGTGCCACCACCTGGGCGACACGGAATCGTACGTGCGCATACGCAAGTCGGTGCGCACGGTGACCCGGGATCACGCCCAGGTGCTGACGCCGGACCTCGGTCACACGGGCACCACCCGGTCGGTCACCGACGCCATTGTGGAAGAGATTCACCGTCGCCGCCGTGACACGGTGATCGACTAGGAAGGGAGCTCCATGATCATCAAGCCGAAGGTTCGTGGATTCGTGTGTGTCACCACCCATCCCACCGGTTGCACGGCCAATGTGCGCGAGCAGGTTGAATTCGTGCGCTCCAAACCCACGCTTGCGGGTGGTCCCAAACGCGTGCTGGTGGTGGGCGCGTCGACCGGTTACGGCCTGGGTTCGCGCATAAACGCCGCATTCGGGTGCGGCGCGGCCACGGTGGGTGTGTTCCTCGAGCGGCCGCCAGCCGACAACCGCCCCGCCACCGCGGGCTGGTACAACTCGGTTGCGTTCGAAAGCGAAGCGCGCGCGGCGGGTCTGGTGGCGCGGAGCCTCAACGTCGACGCGTACTCCGATGAGGCCAAGGCGCGCACCATCGAAATGCTGCGCGGCATTGGCCCCATCGACCTGCTGGTCTACAGCCTGGCCTCGCCCAAGCGCACGCTTCCGGGGACGGGTGAGACGAGCAAGTCGACCTTGAAGCCCATCGGCGCCACCTACCACGGCAAGACCGTCGATACCGACCGCGCCGTGGTGGGTGATGTCACCATCGAGCCCGCGAACGAAGAAGAGATCCGCGAAACCATCCAGGTCATGGGCGGCGAGGACTGGGAGATGTGGGTGGACGTGCTGGACGGCGCGGGGCTCCTCGCGGACGGCTGCCGCAGCGTGGCGTACACGTATATCGGCCCCCGGCTCACCTGGCCCATCTATCGCGACGGCACCATCGGCCGCGCCAAGGAGGACCTGGAGCGTGCCGGCAAGGCGATCGATGCGCGCCTGGCGGCAAAGGGCGGCCACGCGTTCGTGTCGGTGATGAAGGCCGTCGTCACCCAGGCGAGTTCCGCCATTCCGGTGGTGCCGCTGTACATCTCGCTGCTCTTCAAGATCATGAAGGAGAACGGCACCCACGAGGGGTGCATCGAACAGACGCAGCGCATGTTCGCGCGGCTCTACGCCGCGGGGGACACGCCGGTGGACCAGAAGGGACGCCTGCGCCTGGACGACTGGGAGATGCGCGAGGACGTGCAGGCGGAGGTGGACCGCGTTTGGCCGTCCATCACCACCGGGAATCTCAACACGTTGACCGACTTTGATGGCTACCGGGCGGAGTTTCTGAAGCTGTTCGGTTTCGGTCTGGCCGGGGTCGACTACGACGCCGACGTCGACCCGGTGGTGGCGTTCGAAGAGGCGGTCTAGCGCACCCGTACCACCCGGGTCACGTCCGCCGCGGCGCCCGCCGTGGCGCGCAGGAAGTACACGCCCGATGGGACCGCCACGCCGCGGTCGTCGCGGCCGTCCCATGGCACCAGGGTTCGCCCGCTCGCCAGCATTCCCGTCCACAGTTGCCGCACCCGCCGCCCGCGCACGTCGCAGACCGTCAAGCACGCGTCCCTTGCCAGCCGCTCCCGGCGGGCGCTAGACTGTCGCGCTTCGGCGGACCAGAACCATGTCACTTCGAACCGATATCGCTGTCATGCCCCGGCCGGTGTGGGTCCTGTTTGCGGGGACCCTGGTCAACCGTTTCGGGAGTTTCGTGCTGGTGTTCCTGGCACTGTACCTCACGCGCAAAGGGTTCAGCGCGCCACAGGCGGGCTTCGCCCTGGGCGCTTACGGCGTGGGTGCGATTGGCGCGTCCATCGTTGGCGGGTGGCTGGCGGACCACATCGGGCGGCGCAACAGCATCGTGCTGTCGATGCTGCTTTCCGCCGCGGTCATGCTCGCCTTCCTGGGTGCCGAAGGCTACCTGCTGCTGGTGGTTCTCGCCGCGTTGGCCGGCTTCTGCGCCGAGCTGTACCGGCCGGCTGCGTCGGCGCTCATCGCGGACGTCACCGAACCCGCGCAGCGGGTGACCGCCTACGCGCTGTACCGTCTCGCCATCAACCTGGGCTTCGCGGTCGGCCCCGCGGTGGGCGGGTTCATCGCGGAGCGTTCCTTCACGCTCCTCTTCGTCGGTGATGCCATCACCTCGGTGATCTACGCGGGCATCGCGCTGTTTGCGCTGCCCAACCGCGTCGGTGAGCAGCACGAAACGGACGAACGCCGCAGCGCGTTGCCGGTCATTCTGCGCGACACGCCTTTCCTGCTCTTCATTGCGTCGACGCTGGCCGCCTCCGCGGTCTTCATGCAGTTCGTTTCCAGCTACCCGCTGCAGGTCGAGGCCTACGGGCACTCGAGCGCCATGTTCGGCATCCTGATTTCGATGAACGGCGTCATCATCTGTCTCACCGAACTGCCGCTGACCTCGTACACGCGGCGGCGCCCGGCGCGGCGCGTGATGACGCTGGGGATGCTGGTAATCGGGGCCGGCTTTCTCATGACGGGATTCGTGCGCAGCGTCCCGCTGCTCATGCTCACGGTCGTAGTCTGGACGGTCGGCGAGATGCTCTACTTTCCAATGGCCTCCGCACACGTGGCCAACGTGTCGCCACCCGATATGCGCGGGCGCTACCAGGGTGCGTGGGGGATCGCGTGGGGTTTCGGTGCGGTGCTGGGACCTGTCGGAGGCACGGCGCTGTTTGCGCTTGATCCGCGCATGGTGTGGTTCGTGTGCGCACTCGTATCGGCGGTGGGGGCGTGGCTGGTGCTGCACGCCACGCGCGTGACGCAACCAGTGGTGCCAGCCGCGTCGCAGGTCTAGCCGTCTTCTCCCTGGATGGTGACCACGAGGCTGCGCGACCCGGCGCGGTCGCGGTGCTCGCACAGAAAGATCCCCTGCCACGTGCCCAGGTTGAAGGCGCCGCCGGTGATGGGGATGCTGATGCCGGTTCCGATGAGCGCGGCCTTGATGTGCGCCGGCATGTCGTCCGGGCCCTCGACGGTATGTTCATAGTGCGGGGCGCTCTCCGGGGCGAGCAGGTTGAAATGCCGCTCCAGGTCACCGCGCACGTCGGGGTCGGCATTCTCGTTGACGCACAGCGACGCCGAGGTGTGGAGCAGGAACAGGTGGGCGACCCCCACGCGGAATCCGGCCAGTTCGGGCAGCGCCCTCAGGATCTCCGCGGTGACCAGGTGAAAGCCCCGTGCCCGCGGGGCCAGGTCGATTTGCCGTTGTAACCATTTCATGGCAATGAGCTTAGCACATCGGTCGCCCCCGCCGGGAGGGTTTCGTCCCGGGGTGGGATTGGCGCAAAGATTCCCGAGTTGGGGCTTGAAAAAGACAACCTTGTCTTGTTAGATTAAGTGGACTAAACACTATTCGTCATCCCTAACACGGACGGGCAGTCATGGAAATCTGGAAGCGCTATCAGGAAAAGGAACTCTCCCACTCGATGGCTCACTACCTGCAGGCGGTGGCCGCGCTCAAGAAGGAGAAGGGATTCGCGCGTGTCGGCGACATCGCCGACCACCTCGGGGTCTCCAAGAGCGGTGTTACCTCCATGCTGCGCTCCCTGGCCGCCCGTGGCCTGGTGGACCACGAGCGTTACGGCTGCGTGGAACTCACCGATACCGGAAAGGAACTCGCCGCGCGCACCCAGTGCAACCGCGAATTGCTTACCGTCTTCTTTCGCGATGTGCTCGGCGTCCCCGCCGAGGTGGCCAACGAAGATGCCTGTATGATCGAGCACCTGGTGAGCCAGGAGGCGATGACGCGGCTGTTGCGTCTCACCGCGATCCTCAGCTCCGGCGAAGAGGATACCGCGCCGGTTCTGGATCGCTACCGGCGCACGCGGCGCGTGTGCCCGCACCACGACGTGGAAGCGTGTGATATCTGTGAAGAACACTGCCTGGTCGAGATGATCGCGCGCGACCTGCCCCGGCCCCGCGTCGCCGCGGAGCGCACGCGATGAAGACGGTTCGTCTCGACCATCTGACACCGGGCGCTCGCGCCATCATCCAGGACATCGTCGGTGGCGGTCCGCTGGTGCGCCGTCTGATGGACCTGGGGCTCGTGCCCGGCACCCCCGTTCACTACGTTCGTTCCGCGCCGCTCGGGGATCCGCTGGAGCTGGTCGTGCGCGGAACGCACCTCTCGCTGCGGCGCTCGGAGGCCGCCCGGGTCCATGTCGAGCCTGTCTGAACTGATCCGCCCGCGCCGCGGCGGCCTGCGGGTCGTGGGCGGCCCCGACGGCGACCCGGAGAAGACGCGCGTCGTCGCGATCCTCGGCAATCCCAACTCCGGGAAGTCGACCCTCTTCAACCGGCTCACCGGGATGCGCGCCAAGGTGGGCAACTACGCCGGCGTCACCGTGGAGAAGAAGGTGGGCCGGTGCGCGCTGCCGTCCGGCGGTCGCGTGGACGTGCTCGACCTGCCCGGCACCTACAGCCTCCACCCCGGATCGCCCGACGAGATGATCGTGCGCGACGTGCTCTTCGGGCTCTCCCCCGATACGCCGTCGCCGGACCTGGTGGTCTTCGTCGTCGATTCCACCCAGCTGGAGCGGCAGTTGTTTCTCGCACTGCAACTGATCAGCATCGGGCGCCCCGTGGTGCTCGCGCTCAACATGATAGACGCTGCGCGCGCCGAAGGTATTTCCATCGACGAGGAGACCCTGCAGCTTCGCCTCGGCGTGCCGGTGGTGTCAATATCCGCGGCCAAGGGAATCGGCATCGGCAACCTGCGCCGCCTGATGGAGCGCGAAGTGGCGCCGTCGGCGCGCACCTTCCGGCAGCGCCCCGCACCGGTGCAGCGCGTACTGGACAGCCTGAGCGCGCGCCTGCCGCGGCGCGGGCTACTCTCGTCCACCGGACGCACCGACCTGGCGGCCGCGATCCTGCTCGACGACGGCGAGGACGACGCCATCGCGCGTTTCGTGCCGCCCGACGTGCAGGACGACCTGCGCGTGCTGCGCCGCCGCCTCGACCAGAGCTGGCCGGACTGGCGCGTTGACGACGCGCGCGGCGTCTACGAAGCCATCGACGACATCATGGAGGTGGCGGTTTCCAGCCGCGGCGAGGGCAAGGAGGCGCGCACACGCGCGCGCATCGATCGCGTGCTGACACACCGCATCTTCGGCCCCGTCATCTTCGTGCTGCTGATGGGAGCGATCTTCCAGTCGGTGTTCGAGTGGGCTGCGCCGGCCATGGACTGGATCGATTCGTCGGTATCCATGTTCGGGAGTTTCGTGGGGGCGCACCTGCCCGACGGCCCCCTGCGCTCGCTGGTGGTGGACGGGGTGATCGCGGGTGTGGGGGCGACGCTGATATTCGTGCCGCAGATCGCGGTGCTGTTCTTCTTCCTCTCCGTGATGGAGGGGTCGGGCTACATGGCCCGCGCCGCATTCATCATGGACCGGGTGATGGGGCGGGTGGGCCTCTCCGGACGTTCCTTCATCCCGCTGCTGTCGTCGTTCGCCTGCGCCATCCCGGGCATCATGGCCACGCGCACCATCGACAACCGGCGCGACCGCATCACCACCATGATGATCGCGCCCTTCATGTCATGTTCGGCGCGGCTGCCGGTGTACGCGGTGCTGATCGGTGCGTTCATCCCGCGCACGCGCATCGGCTTCCTCACCCTGCCGGGTATCACGCTGTTCTCGATGTACTTCCTCGGTATCGTGGCCGCCATCGCGGTGGCGGCGGTGCTCAAGCGCACGGCGCTGCGGGGCGGAAAACCGCTGTACGTCATGGAATTGCCGCCGTACCGCATGCCGGCGTGGCGCACGGTCGTGCACACGGTGCGCGAACGCAGCCTGCTCTTCCTGCAGAAGGCGGGCACGGTGATCCTGGCCGTATCGATCATCCTGTGGTTCCTCGCCTCCTACCCGGGTGCGGGCGAGCAGGGCAGGGAGTTGGAGGCGCGCATCGATGTCGCCGCGCAGGCCGGTGACGTCGTCACCGCCGACGCACTGCGCAACGAACTGGCCGGGCTGAACCTGCGCGACTCGTTTGCGGGCCGCGGCGGGCGCCTGCTGGAGCCGCTCATCGAGCCACTGGGGTTCGACTGGCGCATCGGCATCGGATTGATCACCTCGTTCGCGGCGCGTGAGGTCATGGTGTCGACCATGGCCACGGTGTTCAACCTGGGCGAGAGCGACGCGGGCCTGCACACACTGCGCGACAAGCTGCGCCTGGCCACGGACGCGGAGACGGGTGCGCGCGCCTACTCCTCCCTCACCGCGGTGAGCCTGATGGTGTTCTTCGTGCTGGCCTGCCAGTGCATGTCGACGGTGGCGGTGGTGCGGCGCGAAACCAACTCGTGGCGCTGGCCGCTGTTCATGATGGTGATGATGAACGCGCTCGCGTGGATTGTGAGCTTTGCCGTGTTCCAGGGCGGGCGGCTCATCGGCCTGGGATAGATAGCATGTCGAACACGCTGCAAACCATCCTTGTACTCGCGGCCGTCATCGCCGCCGTGGCCTGGCTCGTCACCGGCCGGCTGCGCCGCCGCCGCGCGGGCAGCAAGTGCGACCACTGCGGGCTCGCCGAGGCCGTCCGCACCACGAAGTCGTCGAAGTCATCCTGATTCCAGCGGCTGCGCACGACACCGCTCCTCCGCTCATGGTCCTCGCGCGAAACATTTGAAATCGCGCTGCGGAAATCGCGTCGCAGCGGTGTCGTGCACGCCCGCCATGCATGCGCTATACTGCGTGACATGCACCGTTTCATTGCACACGTCCGCGACGACTGGTACCCGCTGTGCCGGTCCGAGCAGTTGCGGTCGCAACCGCTGGCGGCGTCCCTGTTCGGCGTGCCCGTGGTGCTGTTTCGCACCGCCGGCGGGCAGGCGGCTGCGCTCGCCGACCGCTGCCCGCACCGCAACGTTCCCCTGTCGCTGGGCCGGGTGCGGGGCGAGTGCATCCAGTGCGCGTATCACGGCTGGCAGTTCGACCCCGCGGGGCAGTGTCGCGCCGTGCCGGGGCTGGTGGGCGACGTGCGCGCGCGCGAGCGGCGCGCCGCGGCGTACGCAACCCGCGAGTCGCAGGGCTTCGTGTGGGTGTACGGCAGGGAGGACACCCCCCCGCTGCGCGAGCCGTTTCAGTTTCCGTATGTGGGGGTGCGCGGCTGGAGCAGCGCGCGTGAGACCCTCGACGTCGACGCCTCGCTGCACGCGGTGGCGGAGAACGCGCTCGACGTTCCGCACACCGCCTTTCTGCACGGCGGACTCTTTCGCAGCGAGGATCGCCCGCGACGGGAAATCGAGGTGGTGGTGCGCCGCCATCCCGACCGCGTCGAGGCCGAGTACATCGGCGAATCGCGCCCGCCCGGCGTCGTCGCCCGCCTGTTGGCGCCGCGCGGGGGCGAAGTGGTCCACTTCGACCGCTTCATCCTGCCGTCGGTGGCCCAGGTGGAGTATCGCCTGGGCGAGTCCGGCCTGTGCATCTCCGCCGCACTGGCACCGCTGGGCGACTACCGCACGCGCCTGGCGGTGATGTTCTCCTACCGGCTGCCGGTGCCGGGCTGGATGGTGCGCCCGCTGCTGCGCCGTTTCGCCATGCGCATCTTCCGGCAGGACGCCCGCATGCTCGCGCGCCAGACCGAGACCGTGCGCCGCTTCGGGGAGGAGAACTACAAGTTCACCGAGATCGACGTGCTGGGGTCGGAGATATTCGACCTGTTGCGTGCCGCCGCGGCGGGTTCGCGTGGCGACGCGCCGGTGCGCGAACGGCGCATCCGTATCGCGGTGTGATGCCCCGCAACGCCTCTCATCCAATCCATGGTCCGGCTTCGTATCGGGGACAAACCCCACACGACCGAAACGAAGGAGGACTCTCATGCGATCCAACTGGATTCGATTCCTGGCAGTCGGCTGCGTCCTGTCAATCGCCGCCGCGGTGGCGGTTACCCGCGCGGCACCGCCGGACCAGCGCGGCCTGATCTGGGCCGGTTGCGAGGTGTACAACACCTTTGGCACCCCCGCCAACGTGAGCCCCGGGGCGGGCAACTTCGACGCCCTCTATAAGAGCCCGGCCGGTTTTCGCGACGGCATCGGCGCCATCTCCGACGCCGCGCCGGGCTACGGCCGCTACAACGGCGGGCGGTGGCAGGAGTTCGTGCTGAAGCCGGGGGTGGACGGGGGCAAGTACGCCAATGCGTGCGGTGTCGAGGACCTCGACCTCAACGACTTCCAGGCCACCGGCGTGTACTTCTCCTGCCCGCTGCACAAGACGCGCTAGCGAATCCTCACCGGACCCCGGCTCTGCCGTCGAGGCCCGTGCCGGCGGCGGGGCCGGGGCAAAAGATTGCGTTTTTGCGGCCGGGGACTTGACCCGCGGCCCCCGAGACCGTAGTATCCGCTACCAATACGTCCTTTTAACCGGGCCCCGCGAGGCCCAGAAGGGATTCCACATGACAACCCCGTTGTCCCCGCGCGCATGCGGGGTGATCGTTGCGCGACCCTGTTGCCTTCCCGAGCGTATCGCGGGAGGGCGTTTTTTTGTGCCCGCCGGTGGTCACATCGCGCCGGCCGAACACGCTGCACCGGAGGTGACGCGATGAATCCCCGCCCGCGTGGCAAAATGATCCTCGCCGACGGAACCCGTTACGACGGCCTTCTCACCGGCGCGGCGGCCCGCACAGGCTGGGGCGGGCCCGTCTGGGGCGAGGTCGTCTTCAACACCTCGATGACCGGTTACCAGGAGGTCATCACCGATCCGTCCTACGCGGGGCAGATCGTGGTGATGACCTACCCGCAGATCGGCAACTACGGCGTCACCGTGGACGACAACGAGAAACCTGCGACCGCGGCGCGCGCGCTGGTGGTGCGCGACCTGCAGGAATTCTTCTCTCCCGGTCCTGGGCGCAGCGCGCTCGAGCCCTTCATGGTGGAGCAGGGACTCGCCGGCCTAACCGGCGTGGATACACGCGCGGTCACGCGCCACATTCGCGACAAGGGTGCGATCATCGCCGCCATTGGCGGTGAGAACATGCGCGACGAGGACCTGCTGGCGCTGGCGCGCTCGAAGAAGCTCGACCGCGGCGAGCGGCTGGTGGCGGGCGTCTCCGGCACACTCAACGCCCTGCACGCGGGCGACGAGCGCCGCGCGGCGGTCATCGACCTGGGTGTCAAGAAGAGCATCGTGGACAATGTGCGCCGGCTGGGTGTCACCACGCGCGTGTTCGATGCCGGCTTCAAGGCGGCGGAGATCCTGGAGGGCGGGTTTGACTTCGTGGTGGTGTCCAACGGACCGGGCGATCCCGCCGACATCCCGGAGGTGGTCGAGCAGGTGAACCAGCTGATCGGGCGCACGCCGATGCTCGGCATCTGTCTCGGTCACCAGCTCATCGCGCGCGCGCTCGGTGCCGAAACCTACAAGCTCAAGTTCGGGCACCACGGCGCCAACCAGCCGGTGATCGACCACCGCACCAACCAGGTGTTCATCACCAGCCAGAACCACAATTTCGCGGTCAGCGACGACATCGCCGACCACGCCGGGGTCACTATCACCTACACCAACGCGGCGGACGGAACGCTGGAGGGATTCATCGACGAACACCGCAAGGTCGAGTGCGTCCAGTTCCACCCCGAGGCATCGCCGGGACCGCACGACTGTCACTTCATCTTCGACCGTTTCTACCAGAAAGCGAAGGAGTGGAACCATGCCCAGGCTTGAAGGCATTCGCTCCGTCATGGTGATCGGCAGCGGGCCGATTGTCATCGGGCAGGGGTGCGAGTTCGACTACTCGGGCACGCAGGCCATCCGGGCGCTGCGCGAGGAGGGGCTGCGCGTCGTCCTGATCAACAGCAACCCCGCCACCATCATGACCGACCCCGACATGGCCGACGCCACCTACATCGAGCCGCTCACCTTCGACGCCTGCCGTGCGATCATCGAGAAGGAACGGCCCGACGTGCTCCTGCCCACGCTGGGCGGGCAGACCGCCCTCAACCTCGCCATGGAACTGTCCGACTCCGGCGTGCTGGAGGAGTTCGGCGTCAAACTGATCGGCGTGGATCTCAACGCCATCCGCCGCGCCGAGGACCGCAGCGGTTTCAAGGCGCTGTGCGAGGAGGCCGGCTTCGACACCCCGCGCAGCGCGGTGGTGCAGTCGATGGAGGAGGCCATGCGCGCGCTCGAACTGCTCGGGCTGCCCGCCATCATCCGTCCCTCCTTTACCCTGGGGGGGAGCGGTAGCGGCATGGCGCGCACCCGCGACGAGTTCGTGCGCATCGTCAAGACCGGGCTGCGCAAGTCGCCCGTGCACGAGGTGCTCATCGAGGAGTCCATCGAGGGCTGGAAGGAATTCGAGCTCGAGATCATGCGCGACCGCGACGGCAACCACGTGGTGGTGTGTTCCATCGAAAACCTGGATCCGATGGGCGTGCACACGGGGGACAGCATCACCGTGGCGCCGGTGCAGACCCTGCGCGACCGCGAGTACCAGATGATGCGCGACGCGTCGTTCAAGATCATGGATGAGGTCGGCATCTGGGGCGGGGCCAACGTACAGTTCGCCGTCGAGCCGTCGACCGGGCGCATGACGGTGATCGAGATGAATCCGCGCGTATCACGCTCGTCGGCGCTGGCCAGCAAGGCCACCGGGTATCCCATTGCCAAGGTGGCGGCGCGGCTGGCACTCGGCTACACCCTGGCCGAACTGCCCAACGACATCGTCGGCACCATTCCGGCCGCATTCGAACCGTCGCTCGACTACGTCGTGGTCAAGATTCCGCGCTGGAACTTCGAGAAGTTCAGCGGCGTGGAGGATGTGCTGGGCTCGCAGATGCAGTCCATCGGGGAGGTCATGGCGCTGGGCCGCACCTTCAACGAGGCGCTGCAGAAGGCGCTGCGTTCCCTGGAAAGCGACTGGACCGGTTTCGATACGGTGGCGCTGCCGGCCGAGGACATCGAGAGGATGCTGTCGGTGCCCAACTCCCTGCGGCTGTTTGCGGTGAAGGCCGCGTATGCCGCGGGTATGGATACCGCGCGCATCCACGAACTCTCCCGCATCGACCCCTGGTTCCTGGAGAACCTGCGTGTGCTGGTGGACTTCGAGAGCCGTGTGCGCGCCGAGGCGTTTCCGCCGCCGCGCGAGTTCATGCGTGCGGCCAAGCGCTTCGGCTTCTGCGACCGGCAGCTCGCCACCCTGTGGGGCGTGCGCGAGGAGGAGGTCACCGGCGCCCGCGAGGGCATGGATATCCACCCGGTGGTGAAGATGGTGGACACGTGCGCGGGCGAGTTCGAGGCGCGCACGCCGTATTACTACATCGTGTATGACGACGAGTGCGACGTGGAAACCGACACGCGCCGCTCGCGCAACGCGAAGCGCAAGGTGGTCATCCTGGGCAGCGGTCCCAACCGCATCGGGCAGGGAATCGAGTTCGACTACTGCTGCGTGCACGCGGCCATGGCGGTGCGCGAAATGGGCTGCGAGGCCATCATGGTCAACTGCAACCCGGAAACGGTCAGCACCGACTTCGACATCTCCGACCGCCTGTACTTCGAACCGGTGGCCTTCGAACACGTGATGGCCATCGTGCGCAAGGAACAACCTGCGGGCGTGATCTTTCAGTTTGGCGGGCAGACCCCGCTGAAACTCCTGCACCGCCTTGCCGCCGCGGGCGTGAAGGTGCTGGGAACGGGTGTGGAGGCGGTCGACCAGGCGGAGGACCGTGAACGCTGCCACGATCTCATGAACAGCCTCGGTATTCTGCACCCGCCGTGTGCCTTCGCCTCGTCGCGGGAGGCGGCCATCCGCGAGGCCGCCCGCATCGGCTACCCGCTGCTGCTGCGCCCGCCCTACGTGCTCGGCGGGCGCTCGATGGAACTGGTGCGCAGCGAGGAAGAGATCATGGAGTCGGTGGACTCCGCGTTGCGCTCCAGCGAATCGCGCGCGCTCATGATCGACAAGTTCATCGAGGGCGCGGTGGAAGTGGACGTGGACTGCGTGAGCGACGGCGAGAACGTCGTCATCGCGGGCGTCATGGAACACATGGAAGAAGCCGGCATCCACTCGGGCGATTCGAGCTGCGTCATTCCGCCGCTGGCGCTGGAGGAGGAGATCATCGCCGAGGTCAAGAACCAGACGGTGCGCATCGCGCGCGCGTTGCATCTGGTGGGAATGATGAACGCGCAGTTCGCCATCAAGGACAACCGCATCTACTGCTTCGAGATCAACCCGCGTGCCTCGCGCACCGTCCCGTACGTGAGCAAGGCCACCGGGGTGCAGTGGGTCAAGCTGGCGACGCGCGCGGTGATGGGAGAGAAGATCGATATGGCGCGGTACGGCGAGACCATCATGCCGGACTACATGTCGGTGAAGGCGCCGGTGTTTCCGTTCGAGAAGTTCCCCGGTGTCGATTCCATCCTGGGCCCGGAGATGCGCTCGACCGGCGAGGTGATGGGCATCGGCGAAACCTTCGACGAGGCCTTCATCAAGGCGCAACTGGCGGCGGGCTACCGGCTGCCCCGGGGGGCGAACGTCTTCATTTCAGTTGCCAACCGGTTCAAACGCAAGGTCATCTTTCCGGTGAAGGCACTGCGCGACATGGGCTTCCATATCGTGGCCACGCCGGGCATGGCCAAGGTGCTGCGCTCCCACGGTGTGCCGGCGCGCGTGGTGCACAAACTGAGCGAGGGTGACCACGACATCATCGACATGATCGAGAACGGGGATATCCACCTGGTGGTCAACATGGCCTGGAGCCGGAAGTCGGTCAAGGACGACAAGTTCATCCGTCTCGCGGCCAACAAGATGAAGGTGCAGTGCATCACCACGCAGGCCGGGTTCCACGCCCTGGTGCTCGGGCTGCAGACCCTTTCGGGCGGTCCCGTGCACGTGGAGTCGATTCAGAACTACAACGCGCGCCTGGGCCGGCCGGCGGTGGCGGAAGCCGCGGGCGGCGGAGCCCGGGCGGTGAGCGAGGTGGCGTGACCCACGTCGCCGGCGCCGTTCCCGGTGTGTCCGCGCTGGTGATCGCCCAGGACGCCGGCGCGCAGATCGATCGTTGCGTCGCCAGCCTCTCCTTCGCCGACGAGATCGTGGTGGTGGACGGAGGGTCGGTCGATGATACCGCCGGGCGGGCACGGGCGCGCGGCGCGCGCGTCATCGCCAACCCGTGGCCCGGGTTCGCCGCGCAACGGCGTTTCGCCCTGCAGCAGGCGCGTCACGCCTGGGTGTTCGCGTGCGATGCGGACGAGGAAGTAACCGCCGAGCTCGCCACCGCGATTCGCCGCGTCGTAGACGGAAACACCGGCGCCGCCGGCTACCGGGTTCATCGCCGCAACCAGTTCCTGGGGGCGTGGGTCGACAGGGGGCCGTGGACGGACGACTGGCAGCTGCGACTGGCGCGGCGCGACGCGGTGCGTGTCACCGACGCCGCCGTCCACGAGGGCTACCTGGTGAACGGGCCGGTGGCGAAACTGGATCCGCCCCTGAACCATTACACCCACCCGACCATCGCCGAGAGTGTGCGCCGCATGAGCGTGTATACTTCTCTGGAGGCGCCCGGTCGCGCCCGCCGGCGCAGGGTCGGGGTGCTGGATCCCCTGGTCGCACCCGCCGGTGTGTTCTTCAATTACTACGTGCTCAAAGGATGCTGGCGTGCGGGTGTGCGCGGTTACCTGCTGGCGGCAACCACCGCCATGTACAAGTCCGTTCTATACGTGAAAACGCGCGCGTTGCAGGATCCGTCCGCGCAAGACGGGCGGGCATCAAGATGACAATCGTTCGCCGCATACTCCGCTGCCCGGGCGTGCTGTGTACGGCCTTGCTCGTGCTGGCGGCGCCGACACGGCCTGCGTCCGGCGACGCAGGCCTCGATGCGCGCACCCTGGTGGTGGGAACGCGCGCCGAGCCGCGCACGCTCAACCCGATTGCCATCACCGCGTCGGAAGGCCACCAGATTGCGGGACTGGTTTTCCTGAAACTGCTCGAGGAACAGGACGACTTCATGTCCTTTGGACCGCAACTGGCGGAGTCGTGGTCGACCAGCAACGACGGGCTCGCGGTGACCTTCCTGCTGCGCGCCGACGCGCGCTGGTCGGACGGAACCCCGGTTACCGCGGAGGACGTCCGCTTTACCTGGCAGGTTCACACCGACACCACCGTGGCCTGGCCCAGCGCCAGCATCAAGGCGAAGATCCGCGACGTCGAGGTGCGCGGTGCCCGCACGGTGGTGTTCCACTACACCGAGCGTTACCTCTACCAGGTCATGGATGCCAACGACGGCGTCATCCTGCCCCGCCACCTGCTGGACAGCGTGCCGCGAGCGGAACTCAAGAACGCCCCCTTCGGCCGCGCGCCGACCGGCAACGGCCCCTACCGCCTGGCGGGCTGGGAATCCGGGCAGTACATCGCGCTGGAGGCGAATCCCGCTTACCACGGTGCGGCGCCCGCGGTCACGCGTGTGATCTTCAAGTTCGTTCCCGACGCGGTGACACTGGTGGGGCAGCTGAAGGCGCGCGAAATCGACCTGCTCGAGTCCGTGCAGCCCGGGGACGTTGCGTCCATCCGCGAGCGGCGGCCGGACGCGGTCATTCATACCGTGCCGTCGCGGCGCATGAGCTTCATCGTGTGGAACACCACGCGCGTTCCTTTCGACGACCGCGAGGTGCGGCGCGCGCTCACCATGGGCATCGATCGGGAGGAGCTGATCCGGACAGTGTGGGGCGGCTACGCACAGGAGTGCACGAGCCCCATCGTACCCCTGCTGTGGGCCCACGACCCGGACATCGCGGCGCTCCCGTTCGATCCGGCGCGGGCACGGGCGGTGCTCGCGGAGCGCGGCTACCGCGATGGCAACGGCGATGGCGTTCTGGAGCGGGACGGCGTGCCGCTGGAGGTCGAACTTGTGGTGAATGACGCCCAGAACCGCGTCGACGTGGTGACCATCGTGCAGGCGCAGCTCAAACGCATCGGCGTGAAGGTGAACCTGCGCGTCATGGAATTCGGAGCCTACCAGGATCGCGTTCTGGCGGCGGACTTCGACGGGGCATTCGTGGAGTGGAAGGTGCAGACCAGGGTGGATCTGACGAGCATGTTCCACTCCCGGTCGAAGCGTCCGCAGGGGTTCAACTTCGGCGCCTACGCGAATCCGGAGGTGGACCGGCTCATCGAGGCGGCACGCGCCGTGCCCGACATGGCGGGAGCAAAGCACCTGTGGGACGAGGTGCAGCGGCTGGTGTACGAGGATCAGCCCTACACGTTCATCGCGGTCCCGCAGGAAATCACCGCGGTTTCCAATCGTTTCTGCAACGTGAAACCCAGCGCGATCAGTTTCTTCGTGAACCTCCACGCCTGGCGGATTGCCCCGGACTGCGGGCCTTGACGCGCGCCGCGCGCGCCACCACCACGCCGTCCTCGTTACACAGTCGCACCGCGTCGCGGCCATTGCCGCGAATCCTCGTCCTTACGACGCACAGCGTACGCGCGCGGCCGCAGCGTGTGACGGCAATTCCCAGCACGAACGGCCGTCCTTGCGGGTTGACGCGCACCGTGGTGGTGGCGATGAGGCGCGCGTCGGGCGAGAGGCGCGCCGGCCGCAGACGTTCTCCACAGGCCGGGCAGGCCGGCGCGCCGTGCAGCTGCACGTGACCGCGCGGGCAGCGCCACGCGACGAGGCGCGGGTGCGATGGGCCGTTCATGAAGCTGCCTCGGCCGTGAACACGTAGCAGTCGCGTGACACACCACCGGCGCTCTGGATGGCGGCCATGCGCGCACCGGCCTGTTGCCGCTCGCCGGCCGTGCCGGTCAGCTGCTGGTGGATCTCCACCAGGGACGTCAGTCCACACACACCGATAGGATGTCCGCGCGCCTTCATGCCGCCAGACGGATTCACCGCCAGCCGGCCTCCGACCGACAACTCGTCGCGCGCGAGGGCGCGCCACGCATCGCCGAGCGCAAAGAAACCCATCGCCTCGAGGTTCATCAGTTCAAAGGGGGCGAAGGCGTCGTGGATTTCAACCACCTGCACGTCGCGGGGCGTCCGTCCGGCCATGGCGAACGCCGCGCGCGCGGCTCTCGCCGCGGCGTGGAACTCGCCCGGCCGCAGGCGTTCGTGAAAGCGCGGCGTGTCCATGGCCGCACCCCATCCGGTGAGGCGCACCGCCCCTTCGTCACTCGAAAGAACGCACGCGGCCGCCCCGTCGGACATCGGCGCGCAGTGGTGACGGCGCAGGGGATCGGCCACCACCGGACTGCGCCGCACATCCTGCGCGGTAATCGGTTTGCGGAAGTGGGCCAGCGGATTCAACGCACCGTGACGGTGATTCTTGATGGCAACTTCGTCGAATGCGCGTTGCGGCACGCGGTGCGCGGTGTGGTAGGTGCTGGTGGCGAGGGCCGCCAGCGCAGGAAGCGTGGCGCCGTGACGCTGCTCGACCGCGTCGGACACGCGCGGGGCCAGCATTCCCGCGGCCGCGCCGGCGTCGAGGTGAGTCATCTTCTCGCACCCCACCAGCAGGACGTCCCCCGGCGTTCGATCCGCGCTCTGGAGCGCGCGATGGATCGCCTCCGCGCCGGTGAGGAACGGACCGAGAACGGGGGCACGAAGGCCCGGTGCCACCGCACGCAGCACCTCGCCGGCGAGGCCGGCGGGATCGGCGATGGCGCACAACTCCGTGGGTGCGAAGGACGAAAAAAAGACCGCCCGGATGCGGCCGGGGTCGATTCCGTCGAGCGCCAGCGCGGCCGCCCGGGCAAGGAGCGAGCGAAAGTCACCATCGTGACGGCCGATGCGCGTCATGGCCGCCGTTTTGATCTTGATTTCGCTCACGCTTTCAGCATATAAAAGCCCGAATTCCCCGTCAACGAACGCGGGCATCGAGTCCGCACCGAAAGCAGCCCCCCCTCATGATCCACCGTATTGCGATCGCCGCCCTGATTGCCGGACTCACCGCCCAGCTGTTGAAGGTGGTGATCGAGATGCTGCGGACCGGTCGGCTGAATTTCCTGCGCTTTTTCGACAACGGCGGCATGCCGTCCTCCCACACCGCCCTGGTGACGGCCCTTACCATCGGGGTGGGCCGCTACGCGGGTATTTCGTCGCCACTCTTCGCCATTACCTTCCTCTTCAGCCTCTATTTCGTCTTCGAGGCGGCCGGATTGCGCCAGGAGGTCGGCAAGCAGGCGCGCCTGCTGAACGAGCTGGCCGACGAGCTGCGCCAGACCCACCACCTGGACCGCAAGCGCCTCAAGGAGCTGGTGGGGCACACCTGGAACGAGGTCTTCGGGGGCTTCCTGTTCGGTGTCCTGGTGGCCGCGGTGGCCTTCCGGTAGCGCATACGCCCGTCGGCCCGCAACCCCGGATCGTGGCGCTTGTTCCGCGCCCGCCCGGGGCGTATATTGATGGGTGACCGGCGGGCCTGGACCCCTCCCGCCGGACAGGATGTCAATCACCCGCCGATCTCTTTTTCTTACCGCCATGCTCGCCGCGACCGTCGCGGGCTGCGGCTCGGAGGATCCGACCCGGTTCGGCCGCCCGCCGGTGGTGAATTCCTATGCGCCCACCGATCGGCACCTGAGCGCCTTCGTGGGTGACACCCTGCGGTTCTCGGTTCGCGCCACCGACCCGGACCGGGACGCGGTGACCACGGCCTTCACCGTGGACGGCGGCATGGCAGGGGTGGGGGCCCCGTGGTTCTACGCGGTGCTGGACACCGGTTGCGTGACCGTGCGCGGTTCGGTGAGCGACGGTGAGTTTGTCTCCTACATCGAGTGGACCGTCGAGCGCCACCAGCCCATCAATTACCCGCCGGCGATCGGGGCGATCCAGCCCATCGAACCCAGCCCGACGCTGATCATCGGCAATTCCATGTCCTTTGCCATCGTGGCGAGCGATCCCGATGAGGACGAACTGGCGTACACGTTCACGGTCAACGACTCGCTGGTGTCCGATACCCGCCAGTTCTCGTATCTTGCATCCTCGATCGGCTCGAAGCTCGTGCGTGCCACCGTGACCGACGGCGAATTGTACGCGAGTCACGAGTGGAACCTCCGCGTCACCACCATTCCCGACACCATCGCACCGGCGCGCGTGGAGATCACCGGGTCCGGCACCGGCAACGAGCCCGGCGAGGTGTACGTGGCGTGGACGGCGGTGGGGCGCGATGGCATGCTGGGGGTTCCCTCCGAGTACCAGGTACGCACCGCGCCCAACCCGATTCTCACCGAGGGTGACTGGACCCGGGGCAGCCAGCGGCCCGGCGTTCCGGCGCCGGCGCAGCCCGGGACGCCGATGTCCATGATGGTGGGGGGGCTGCTTCCCGCGCGCACCACCTACCTCGCCGTGCGTGCGATCGACGACTTCGGCAATATTTCACCGCTTGGTGACAGCCCGGTGGCGGTAACGCGCGGCATGCGCGTGAGCGGGTCGGTCGTCAACACCGAAACCGGACTGCCGGTGGAGGGGGCCGTGGTACGTATCGGGCTGTTTACCACCGGCACCGCGCCGGACGGTTCGTGGACGCTCAGCGAACTTCCTCCCATCGACGATCTGCTCAACGCGGGTGACACCCCGCCGACCGGTGTCGGGGAGTACTTCGATCTTTCGCTGCCCTACGTGGTGACACACCTGGCGGTGACGCCCCTGTACGTGATACCAAACCGCGCCCTGGGCACGGCCAACTACGCGGACTTCCTCCAGTTCTTCCGCTCCATGACCGATGTCGCGGGGAATCCCTTCGGCACGAAGCAGCGGCGCTGGGAGCTCCCCATCGATCTGTACGTCCGCGCCTACGAGAAGGACGGGTTGGACTACAAGGAGACCGTCGAACGGGTCGCCGCCGAGTTCGATGCCATCCTGGGGACGCAGGTCTTCAACGTCTCGACGAACCGGACCGGCACCGGTGTGGAGACCATCTACCTCGACGGGCTCTTCCAGGACAACTACGGGGTGAAGGAGTGGACCAGCGACTGGTATCCGTACCTGGCTCTAATCGAGTTTCGGACCGTCTACACGCCCGCCACCGCCCACGTCCTGGAGCGGACCATCCGCCACGAACTTGGCCACGCGCTGGGACTCAACCACAGCTCGTCGTACACGCACCTCATGGTGGGCGGGGTTGCCCCGCAGGTGAACCAGTTCAGCGAAGACGAGATTGCGGTGATCCGGTGCCTCTACAACATCCCGCGCGGTTTCGACAACCGCCTCTTCCTCCGCCGCTGAGCAGTCCCCGGCCCGGCGGCCCGGATTGACGCCCCACACCCGCTGCTGCTATACTTGGTCACCACCCGGTGGTGTGTCGGGCCGGATCCAGCGGATCGTGCCACGTCGGTGTTCGCAGCCCCCTCGCGCGCATCGTCCCACCGCATACGTCTATCAATTGCGCAACGTCCCCCGTGCCGGTTCCAGCGTTTGCGCGGAGCCGTCCGGTGACATCGCCGCGCCATGGCGCGGCAGTGATTAAGCAACACGGAGGGTTCGTGGACTCCTTCCCGCTTCGCCTGCGTCCGGTCTTCTTCATTGTAGTAATGATCGCTGCCCTGTGCGGGCCCGCCGGCACACGGGCTGCGGAGATTGTGTATACGCTCGAACTTCGCGCGGCCGAAGTCTCCATCCGGCATCTCGCCAGCGGCGATCTCGCGCATATCGACGACGAACGCTACGCCTCCACCAGCGATGTGGGTCTCCCGCAGGTACCGGTCCGCATCGTCAGCCTCCTGCTCCCGCCGGGTGCGACCGTCGACGGCTTCACCTGCGATGCATCCGCGCCCGCGGTGCTCGCGACGTCGATCGACCCGTACCTGGTGCCGGAGGCCGTTTCCACCGATGGCTCCCGCGGCGAAGGGCCGGCCGCGACCACGTGGAGCGGCGGCAGCTACCCGGAGGCGTCGGCGGTGTATCTCGGCACCGGTTACCTGCACGGCCACGCCATCGCCAGTTTCGCGCTTTACCCGGTGCGCATTGCCGGTGGCGCGGTCACGGTGAGTGAGCACATGACACTGCGGGTGCGCACCGGCAACGGCGGGCCGGAGATGCATGTCGTCTCGCGTCTGCGCTACAACGAGCAGCGCGACGCCGACGTCCGCGCGCGCATCGGTGCGCTGGTCGAGAATCCGGAGGCGATGAGCGCTTACACCATTGGCTCGGTGCGTGTCGCGGACAGGCGTGGCGGATTCAAACCCACGTCATTCCCCTCGCTGGAGGGAAGCCCGGTGGACTACGTCATCGTCACCAACGATTCGCTGGCGGACGAGTTCCAGGTGCTGGCGGACTGGAAGACGGCGAAGGGAATTCCCACCGTGATTCGCACCACCGAGTGGATTGCGGCCAACTACCCCAACGGTGTCGATCTCGCGGAGACCATTCGCACCTTCGTTCTGGATGCCTATCAATACTGGGGCATCAAGTACCTGCTGCTGGGCGGCGACACCGACCAGGTGCCGGCCCGCCTGGGCGCCACCACGTTCTTCGGCGCCAAGGCGATCCCGGTTGACATGTACTTCGGCTGTCTGGACGGCGACTGGAACGCGGACCACGACGCGCTGTTCGGCGAGCCCGGTGCCACCGACCAGACCGACCTCTACCAGGAGGTCTACGTGGGGCGGCTGCCGGCGACCTCGTCCGTGGTGGCGGCAACGCTGGTGGGGAAGGTCATCAGCTACGAAACGCCGCTGGATGCGTCGTACACCGGCAAGGTGCTCCTGCTGGGTGAAGTGCTGTTCCCGATCGACTGGACCTCCGGCCAGGCCGTCACCCAGGACGGTGCCGGCATCGCCGAATTCCTCAAGCTGCTCGCTTTCACCGATCCGTCGCTCACACTCACACGCATGTACGAGAACTACGAGCCCTACCCGGGCGCATTGCCGGAGACGGCGGTCTCGGCCATCGACTCCATCGAGAGTGGGTACGACCACGTGAACCATATCGGTCACGGCTTCCGCTTCAACATGTCGGTGGGTGCGGGGAATATCGTGAATGCGGATGCGGACGCGATGGTGAATCCCAACCGCTTCACCAACCTGTATCTGCTCAATTGTACCGGCGTTGCCTTCACCTATTTCTGTCTCGGCGAGCACTTCCTGGTGAATCCCAACGGCGGCGCCGTGTCGGTGGTGGGGGCCAATGAGAGCGCCTACCCGCTGCTCTCGCAGCCGTACATGAACGACTACTACGACCTGCTCTTCAACCAGGGTGTCACCAACATCGGCGAGACTTTCGTGCGTTCCCGCGAACCGCGCACACCCGTCGCGCAGACCGGTGACAACGGCGAGCTGTGGACGCACTACATCTACTGCATGCTGGCCGACCCCGAGATGCCGCTGTGGACGAGGCCGGTGCAGCCCCTTGTCGTGAACTACACCGGTGCGTTGGGGCTGGGCACCACGCCCATCACGGTTACCGTCTCCGACGCTGGCGGCCCCGTGGCCGGTGCGCGCGTGTGTCTCTCCAAGGACGACGACGACTACGAAGTGGGTCTCACCGACGGCGCCGGATCGGTGACGCTCACCATGACCGCCGAGTCGGCCGGCAACGTCTCGGTGGTGGCCAGCGCACCCAACCGCGCCACGCACGTGGGCGCCATTCCCGTCAGCCCCGGCGCGGGTGCTTATGTGAGCTTCGCCGGGTGCGAGGTGGGGGATGACTCCACCGCGACCACCAGCGGCAACGGTGATGGCGTGATCGGGGCGGGAGAAGTGCTCGAACTCACGGCCTCGGTCAGGAATACCGGACTGTCGGCCGCGCAGAACGTCACCCTTGCGTTGCGCACCTCCTACGTCGGTTTCGTGGTGGAGGACAGCCTGGCGGCCGTGGGCATCGTGCCGGCGGGCGGGACGGTCGCCGCCACCGATCCGTTCCGTATCCGTATCGATCCCTCGCTGCCGGACGAACTGCCGGTGCTGTTCACGCTCGAGGTGCGCGACAACGGGGTGCCGCTGTGGACGGATCGCTTTACGCGTCTGGTGCATACACCGCGGCTCGAGTTCGTGGTGCTGCGTGTCGACGATTCGGCGAGCGGCAACGGAGACGGCGTGGTCGACGCGGGCGAGGACTTCCGTCTCTACTACGACGTGAAGAACTTCGGCACCGGGGCCGCCCACGGGCTCACCGCTCGTCTGACCGACCTCGGCGGTGCGTTCGTGTTCACCGACAGCGTGGACACGTACCCGGAGTTGCCCAGCATCGGCGAGGCGGAGAACACAAACGGATTCCTCCTGCGGGAGAACAGTGTCGCGGTGCCCCACACGCTCAAGCTGGAAGTAGCCGACGCATACGGACAGGTGTGGACCAAGCTCTTCGAGCTGCGCGCACCCGTACCACCGCTCACGCTGAAGTTCGATCCGAGCCTGGGCGCGGATCGTCTCAAGATTTCCTGGGACGCGAGCGCATCCGCTGACGCCGTCGGTTACCGGGTGCTATCGTCGCCGTTCCCGGGCGGGCCGTACTCGGTGATGACGCCCGACCCGGTGCACCATACGACATTCCTCAGCGGCGGGCTCCAGCCCACCACCCGCTATTACATGCGCGTGACCACCATCGATGCCTCGGGTAACGAGAGCGCGCCTTCCCCGGAGTTCAGCGGCAGCACGAATCCGAAGCAGGCGGAGGGTTGGCCCATCGCCATGGCGGTGGAAACCGTGTGTTCTCCGGTGGTGGGCGATATCGACGGCGACAACGACTTCGAAATCATACAGGGCAACAACAAGCTCTACGCCTGGCATCATAACGGGGTGGAGGTACGCGACGCTGACCTCAACGCGCAGACGTGGGGTCTGTTCAGCACCCTGGGAAGCAACTACGTGGCACACGTCGGCCTGGCCGACATGGACGCGGTACCGGGAATGGAAATCCTGGCCGCGTCGCGCGACACCAAACAGGTGATTGTCTTCAGCTACACCGGCAACCCGATCGCCGGCTGGCCGCAGACCGTGTTGAATCCGATACGCGCCGCGGTGGTGGCGGGCGATATCAACAACGACGGCCAGAAGGAAGTCATCGCGCTCGACGAGAAGGGCGTTCTCTACGTGTGGAATCCAGATGGCAGCGAATGGCGCAATGGCGACAACAACCCCGCAACCAACGGCGTGTTCCGCACCTTCGGCGGATGCGTCTATCAGTACACCTGCCCGGCCATCGCGGATATCGACGGCGACAACGTCAATGAAATCGTGGTGGGGACGCAGGGTGACTCCCTGTACGTGCTCAACGCAGACGGCTCGGTGGTGCCGGGGTGGCCGAAGGGATTCAGCACCGACATTTCGGGTAGCCCGGCGGTGGGTGACATCGACAACGACGGAGACCTGGAGATCGTCGTGTGCGAATGGGGCGGCCTGGTGTGGGCGCTTCACCACGACGGCACCATCCTGTGGAATACGTGGTTCCAGAACCAGCTGGCGTTCGGTCCCTCGCCCGCGCTCGGGGACCTCGATGGTGACGGCAGGCTGGAGGTTGTCCTGCCGAGCAAGAACCGCAACCTGTACGCCATCCGCTGGAACGGCAGCAGCCTGCCGGGCTGGCCGGTGGCCTACGCCACCCAGTTGTACACGGAATCGTCTCCGGTCATCGCGGACATCGACAACGACGGTTCACTGGACGTGCTGCTGGGAGACGAGAACAAGTACCTGAACGCGTGGGACGCTTCCGGGCAGCTCATGCCCGGCTTCCCGCTGGCGTTGTCGGATGCGGTTCGCGCCACGCCGCTCATCGCCGACGTCGACAAGGATGGCGATACCGACCTGGTGGCGGCCGGGTGGGACAAGAGTGTCTACGTGTGGGATTTCCCGTCGATGTTCAATCCCCTCAAGGCGCCGTGGGCGCGCTATCACGCCAATCTGTTCAACGACGGCAACGTTGCCACGCCCCTGCCCACACCGGTGGGTGGCGCCTCGTTCCGCTACGCGGCGCTGGGCGGTGGCATGGAGCTGGTGTGGACGGTTCCGCTGAGCGCGAGCGGCGGGTTGTTCAACGTGAGCCGGGCGGAGCTGAAGGACGGCGAGCCGGGCCCGTACCGGCGGGTGGCGAGCGCGGTGGGTCTGTCCATGGACGGTGAGGTGCGGGTGGTGGACCGGGGTGTGGAGATGGGCTCGCGCTACGTCTACCGGCTGGAGGGAGAGGGCGGTGTGGTCAACGAGACGCTGGCGGTGCTGGTACCGGTGACGATCGCGAAGCTGGGCCAGAACTATCCCAACCCGTTCAACCCGGTGACAACAATCGAGTACTGGGTTCCGGGCGGAAGCCGCAACCGGGTGAGCCTGGTGATCTACGACGTCCGGGGTGCGCGGGTGCGCACGCTGGTCGACAGGGAGAAAGCCGCGGGCCGTTACGCGGCGCAGTGGGACGGGCGCAACGACGCGGGTGCGCCCGTCAGTTCCGGCGTCTACTTCTACCGCATGGTGGCGGGTGGTTTCGAGAACACCCGCAGGATGGTCCTTCTGAAATAGAGAAACGGGCAAGAATTTCTGCGCGGCAGGCCATCCGGGACGAGCATACCTCCTCGACACACCAGCAGATCCCGGATGGCTGTCGTCGCGCAGACTCTGCCATTGACGGGCCGATCCCGTTGCGATATAATGATGTACTCATCATTGGGCGGTTCAACAACCAACCGCGGGAGCGCAAGCGAAACGCGATCTGCTACCAACAACGGTTTTCCATTTCTCCGTGATTTGACATAGCCGCGGCGCCACGGACGCGCGGCAAGACCAGCAGATGGTCCGAAGATCGCCGTCGCTCCTACCGGCGAACGACTGACCGCGCGTACCGGAGGTTGTCTCTGATGAACCGCCTTTCCGCCCGTGTCTCGCTCGCTACCATGCTTGCCGTCGCCATGCTCGCGCACGTCGCCGTGGCGTCGGACCTCTCCTTTCGCGTTCCCGTACCCGGGGACGTGTCCGTCACCTCCGCCCCCGGGGGGGACCGCGTCGCCGTGACCGCCGATGGGTGGCAGGTGTCGCGCGAGCCAGGCTATCCCGAGTTGCCCTATCGGATCGTCAACGTGTTGCTGCCGCCCGGCGAGGCGGTGGCGTCGGTTTCGTTCCGCTCCGGCACGACGCGTGTCGTCCGTTCGGGAGTTTCGCCCGTCGTGGCCGGTGCGCACACCACGTCCCAGGGTCTCGAGGCGGATGCGCCGGCTGCGGTTCTCCCCGCGTCCGGTGAGGCGCGCGGGCGCTTCCTGGGCTCGGGCTGGTTGCACGGGTACGCGGTGGCGAGTATTGCCATCTACCCGTTTGAGGTCGTCGACAACACATTGCTCGGGGTGGACGAAGTTGCCTTCACCGTGCACACGCGGGCGGCCGAGGATCGGCCGGTAACACGCGAACGCCGTCGCGACGCGCTCGACGAGTCGGTACGCGAACGGCTGCGCGCCATGGTTCTCAACGCCGGGCAGGTGTCGTCGTACGCCAGCGCGGGTGAGGTGGTGCCCGAACCGACCGGCGGCTTCCTGCCGTCCATCTTCCCGTCGTTGGAGGGAAGTGCAGTGGACTACGTGATCGTTACCAACGACTCACTCGCCGCCACCTTCCAGACCCTGGCCGACTGGAAGACGGAGAAGGGTGTGCCGACGGTGGTGCGCACCACGGAGTGGATCGCGGCCAACTACCTCAACGGCGCCGACATGGCCGAGACGGTGCGGAATTTCGCCATCGACGCCTACGCCAAGTGGGGGATCAGCTATCTCCTGCTGGCAGGCGACTCGGATCAGGTTCCGGTGCGCACCGCATTTTCCGTCTTCTACGACGGCGGCCGCATGTTGCCGGTCGACATGTACTTCGGCTGCCTGGACGGCGACTGGAACGCCGACCACGACGCGATCTTCGGCGAGTTCGGCCAGGACAACGCCGACCTCTACGCGGAGGTCTACACCGGACGGTTGCCCGCGCGCTCCAACGCGGAGGCCGCGGTGATGATCGGCAAGGTGATGGAGTACGAGAAGCCCTCGCAGACGTCCTACGCCGCCAAGAGCCTGATGCTGGCCGAGGTGCTCTTCCCCTCGAACTATCACCCCGGCGACCCGATTTCGCTCGACGGCGCCAGCATCACCGAGTTTCTGCGCCTGTCGTACTTCACCGATCCAGCGCTCGCCGTGACGCGTCTGTACGAGAACCACCCGGCGTACCCGGGTGTCCTGCCGGAGACCCGGCAGGTGTCCGTGGACTCGATCAACGCCGGCTACAACCACGTCATACACATCGGCCACGGGTTTCGTTTCAACATGTCGGTGGGCGACGCGAGCATTGTGAACGCGGATGCCGACGCCTTCACCAACGGCACACGCCTGTCGAACTTCAACCTGCTGAACTGTACCGCGTGCGCGTACACCTACGAGAGCCTCGCCGAGCACCTGCTGCGCAACCCCAACGGCGGCGCCGTGTCGGTGGTGGGGTCCAACGAGAGCGCGTTCCCGACCACGGCTTCCTCGTACCAGGGCGAGTTCTACCGGCTGCTGCTGATGCAGAACGTCGTCCATCAGGGCGAGCTGTTTGCGCGCTCGCGCGAACCGCGAACCGGTTTCGCGCTGGCCAGCGACGGATCCGATCGCTGGACGCACTTCGTCTACACCAACCTCGCGGAGCCCGAGATGCCCCTGTGGACGCGGGCGGTCGCGCCGCTCACGGCCAGCTTCCCGGCCAGTGTCCCCAAGGGGACCAGCCTGGTCACCGTCACCGTGACCAGCAACGCTACGCCCGTGGAGGGCGCGGTCGTGTGCTTGTCCAAGGACGGCGATGACTACGAAGTGGGGACCACGGACGTGTCCGGCCAGGTGACGCTCTCCTTCCGCGCCGAGAGCGCCGGATCCATCAAGGTGGTTGCCACCGGCCGCAACTACAAGCGCTACGATGGCGCCATCACGGTGACCGGAACCGGGCCCTACGTGACGCTGGCCTCGATGGTCATCGACGACGACAACCTCAGCGGTACCAGCGGAAACGGAAACGGTGTCATCGAGGCTGGCGAGCGCGTCGACCTGCAACTCGCCTTCAAGAACACCGGCACCTCCAGCACCACCGGGACGCTCACGGTCCGGCTGCGCAGCAACGACGCGGGCGTTACCATCAATGACAGCACTGCCAGCCTGGTGACGCTCGCCGCGGGGGCCACGGCCACCGCCACCGGTGGCGTGCGCGTCACTTTCAACAGCGCGCTGCCGGACGAGTACGCGGCGCCCTTCGTCGTCGTGGTCCGCGTCAACGGCGTCGAGACGTGGCGCGATGAGTTCAAGAAGGAAGTCCACCTGGGCAGCCTTGCGCTGGTGCGGTTGCGCATCGACGACAGCGCCTCCGGCAACGGCAACGGCGTGGTTGAGGCAGGGGAGCAGTTCAACCTGTACTACCGGGCCAAGAATTTCGGGACCGGCACGTATCCCGGCGGATCGGTGACCATCAGCGATCTCGATGCAGGCTTCACAATCATCGACGGCACGGATTCCTTTGGCGCCATTGCGCCGCAGGCGGAAGCCGAGAATGTGGGCGGACTGACGTTGATCGAGCCGAGTGTCGCCAGCGAACACCGCCTGCGCATCCTGGTGACGGACACCTACGGCCGTGCCTATGCCGACACCGTCGAGCTGCGCGCGCCGCTGCCGCCATCGGCGCTGGTCGTCGACCCCGGGTTGGGGCCGGATCGGTTGCAGGTATCGTGGACGGCCAGCACGAGCCTGGACGCGGTGCGTTACAACCTGTATCGGTCGACATCCGCACTGGGGCCGTTCGCGCAGAGCAACGTGGACCCGGTTGCGCACACGTTCTTCCTCAACACGGGGCTGAGCTCAACCACCAAGTACTACTTCAAGGCGACGGCCATCGATGCATCCGGAAACGAGAGCGCGCAAAGCGCGGCGTTCTCCGGGAGCACCAACCCGTCACAGGTGATCGGGTTCCCGATCGGGATGGCCGCGGAGACCACGTCGTCTCCGGCGGTGGGGGACATCGATGGCGACGGATTGCCGGAAATCGTGGTCGGCGACAACCGCGTCTATGCGTTTCACGGGGACGGGGACGAAGTGGTGGATGGCGATAACAGTCCGGTGACATGGGGCGTGTTGTCCGACCAGGGCGACAACTTCGTGGGGCACGTGGCGCTGGCCCAGCTCGATGGACTGCCGGGGCTGGAGATCGTTGCATCTTCGCGCGAGACCAAGCAGGTGTATGTGTTTCGCCATACCGGCGAGGTGCTGGCCGGCTGGCCGCGGACGGTGGAGAACTTCATCCGCGCGGGTGCGGCGGTGGGTGACGTCGACGGCGATGGACTGCCCCGGGAAGTGGTGGCCATCGACGAACTCGGCGTCGTTTACGTGTGGCGCGCCGACGGATCGGAGTACTTGGACGGTGATGCCAATCCTGTAACCCAGGGCGTGTTCAAACGCCTCACCGGTTGCACCTTCCAGTATTCCACGCCGGCGCTGGCCGACATCAACTCAGATAGCCGGGATGAAATCATCGTCGGCACCCAGGGCAATGAGTTGCACGTGCTCGATCTGTATGGCAACAACCTGCCCGGGTTTCCATTGGCGCTCGCCGATGACATTTCCGGGAGTCCCGCGGTGGGTGACGTCGACGGCAACGGTACCCTGGAGATCGTCATCAATGTCCGCAATGGAAACATTCGTGCCATCCGCAACAACGGCACCGAGCTGTGGTCGCGCTTTACTGCCAACGGGCTCTTCTTTGCCCCCTCGCCAGCGCTGGCCGACGTGGATGGCGACGGCAAGCTCGAGACCTTCGTGCCGGCTGCGAGCGGCAAGCTTTACTGCTTCAGCTTCACCGGCACCGATCGCCCCGGCTTTCCGGTGAACTACTCCACGCTTACCTATACCGAATCCTCGCCGGTCATTGCCGACGTGGACGGCGACGGCCTGCTGGACGTGGTGATCGGCAGCGAGGAGCAGAGCATCTGGGGGTGGGACCGCAACGGTGTGGTTCTCGACGGGTTCCCGCTCAAGACCCAGGATTCCATGCGCGGTGTGCCCCAGCTTGCCGACGTCGATCTCGACGGAGACACCGACCTGGTTGCGGCGGGCTGGGACAAGAATGTCTACGTGTGGGACTTCAGCGGTAGCTGGGACGACAATGCGGCCCCCTGGCCGCGGTTCCACGCCAACGTGCACAACAATGGGCGCACGGGTTTCACCCTGCCCACTCCGGTGGGTGGCGCCTCGTTCCGCTACGCGGCGCTGGGCGGGGGCATGGAACTGGTGTGGACGGTTCCCCTGAGCGCGAGCGGCGGGTTGTTCAACGTGAGCCGGGCGGAACTGAAGGACGATGTGCCTGGCCCGTACCGGCGGGAGGCGGGCGCGGTGGGCCTGTCCATGGACGGTGAGGTGCGGGTGGTGGACCGGGGCGTGGAGATGGGCTCGCGCTACGTCTACCGGCTGGAGGGCGAGGGCGGTGTGGTCAACGAGACGCTGGCGGTGCTGGTACCGGTGACGATCGCGAAGCTGGGCCAGAACTATCCCAACCCGTTCAACCCGGTGACAACAATCGAGTACTGGGTTCCGGGCGGCATCCGCAATGCGGTGAGTCTGGTGATCTACGACGTCCGGGGTGCGCGGGTGCGCACGCTGGTCGACGGGGAGAAGGCCGCGGGCCGTTACGCGGCGCAGTGGGACGGGCGCAACGACGCGGGTGCGCCGGTCGGTTCCGGAGTTTATTTCTACCGCATGTCCGCGGGCTCCTTCCAGGATGCGCGCAGAATGGTTCTCCTCAAATAACGTTCGTATTCCCAACCGCGACCCGACGCGGAGGTGACGGTCTCATGAAACGATTCCGAGTTGCAATTCCCGTTCTGGCCACCGGACTCCTGCTCGCAGCCGGCGTGCTTTCTGCGCAGGCTACGACCCTCTCCTACCAACTGGTGCTCGACCCCGCCGACGTGGACGTGCGCGGTACCGCCGCGGGGCACGCGGTCTCGGTGCGCGCCGACGGCTATTCCACCCTCGCGGACGAGGGGCGCCCGGCGCTGCCGTACCGCATCGTGAGCGTGCTGTTGCCCCAGGGGCACGAGCTGGCGTCGTTCGCCGCAGATGCACGCGGCACCACCGTCATCGCCACCCGCGTGAGCCCGGTGCTCGCGGATGCGATGCGCACCGAAGACGGCGTCGCGGGGCAATCGACCGCGCTGGTGTCGCTGGCGTCAGGCGGGGCGTTTCCCGCCGAGCGCGCGCGTCTGCTTGGTGTGGGAACCCTGCATGGTTACACCATCGCCAGTTTCGCGGTGTATCCGCTGTCGTTGTCCGGAGAGGATCTGGTTGCCTACCCGGCCGTCACGCTCGAAATCGAGACCACGCCATCCGCGCAACCGGCGCCCGTCCACATGGTGCGGCGCCGTCCGCGTGCCATGCAGCGCATCCAGGGAGAACTTTCGCGGCTCGTGATCAACAGCGCCGACGCGGCGGGTTACAGCTTTGGTGCCGTCGACGTGCCCGCGCCGGACGGTGGCTTCGCCCCCTCGACCTTTCCCTCGCTGGAGGGCAGCGCGGTCGATTACGTAATCGTAACCCCCGATTCGCTGGCGGCCGCCTACCAGGCGCTGGCGGACTTCAAGACGGGCAAGGGTGTCCCGACGGTGGTGCGCACCACGGAGTGGATCGAGGCCAACTATCGCAACGGCTCGGACCCGCAGGAGACCATCCGCAACTTCGTCAAGGACGCGTATGCAAAGTGGGGGATCACCTATCTGCTGCTGGGCGGAGACACCGGCGAGATCGCGCCGCGCCTGGCGTGGAGCGGCTTCTACGACGGCGGGCGTTTCCTGCCGGTGGACATGTACTTCGGTTGCCTGGATGGTTCGTGGAACGCGGACGGCGACGCCATTTTCGGGGAGGGCACGCCGATAGACGGAGCCGACCTCTACGCCGAGGTGTACGTGGGCCGCTTGCCGACCTCGTCGGTGGCGGAAGTGGCCATGATGACCGGCAAGGTCATCGCCTACGAGACTCCGGCCGACCTCTCGTTCGGCCATCGCGTGCTCCTGCTGGGCGAGGTGCTTTTCCCGCTGAACTGGTCGCCACCCCAGGCGATCACCGTCAACGGTGCCGATCTCACCGAGACCATCTACAACAACCATCTGACCGCCCCGGGACTCGATGTCGTGCGCATGTACGAGACGCAGGAGTACTTCCCGGGCTCGGTGGACGAGAACCGGGCGGCGGTTCTGGACTCGCTCAATACCGGGTTCAACCACGTGGTGCATATCGGGCACGGCTATCGCTTCAACATGTCGGTGTCCGACGCCAGCATCGTGAACTCCGATGCGGACGCGCTCATCAACGGAAACCGTCTATCGTGCCTCTACTTTCTGAACTGCACCGGGGCATCGTACACGTACTACTGCCTGGCGGAGCACTTCCTGCGCAATCCCAACGGGGGCGCGGTGTCGGTGGTGGGCGCCAACGAGAGCGCCTTCCCGAACGCCTCGTCGGCGTACATGAACGAGTACTACAAACTGGCGTTTGATTCGGCGGTTACGAACATCGGCGAGACCTTCGCCCGCTCGCGCGCGCTGCGCACACCGCTGGCCCTGCTCGGTGACAACGTCGACCTGTGGACGCACTACATCTACACGCTCCTCGCCGACCCCGAGCTGCCCATGTGGACGCACCGTCCCGCGACGACGGATGTGACCCACGCCGCCAGCGTGTCCGCCGGCAAGCAGAACATCCTGGTCACGGTGATGAGTGGTGGCAATCCGGTGGAGGGTGCCACCGTCTGCCTGACCAAAGGCGGCGACGACTACGCGGTGGCCACCACGGACATGAGCGGACAGGCCACGCTGCCGTTCCGCGCCCGGTCTCCCGGCGCTATCGACGTCGTGGTTACCGGTCACAATCAGCGGCGCTACGACGGCACCATCACCGTGACGGCCGCGGCAGCATACGTGCAGATTGCGGGCATGACGGTAGACGACGACAACACGGGCGGCACCGCCGGTAACGGCAACGGTGTCATCGAGGGTGGAGAAACCGTCGACCTGGCGCTGTCCCTCAAGAACACCGGCCCGGTGTCCACCGGTGACGTCACCGTTACCCTGCGCAGCAGCGACCCGGGTGTCGTGCTGGACGACAGCACGGCCGCGGCGGGTGTCATCGCCAGCGGGGCAACGGTGGTTGCGGGCGGCGGCGTGCGCGTCACCTTCGACGACGCATACCCGGACGCCTACCCGGTGCCCTTCACGCTGGTCATCAAGAACGACGGCGGCGAGGCGTGGCGTGACACATTCAAGAAGGAAGTTCACCAGCCCGGGCTGTTCCAGGTGACGTTGCGCATCGATGACGTGGCCAACGGCAACGGCGACGGCATTGTCGATGCCGGCGAGCAGTTCCACCTGTTCTACAAGGTCAAGAACTTCGGCACCGGTGCCTTTCCGGGCGGGTCCGCGACCATCACCGATCTGGACGCCGGTTTCACGCTGATCGGCGCTAACGACAGCTATGCGGCCGTGGCGCCCATGGCCGAGGCGGAGAACACCGCCGGGTTCGAGATGATCGAGACCAGTGTCGCCAGCGAGCACCGCCTGCTGGTCGAGATCGTCGACACCTACGGGCGCTCGTACCAGGACATCGTCGAGTTGCGTCCGCCGGTTGCCCCTGTGGGGCTGGTCATCGACCCCAGTCTGGGGCCGGACCGTCTGCAGGTCTTCTGGTCGGCGAGTGTGAGCGGTGATGCCGAAACCTACCACGTCTATCGGTCCACGACGCCGGTAGGGCCGTGGGTGAAGTCCACGGTCGACCCGGTGTCGCACACCGTGTTTCTCGACCGGGGACTGACGTCCAATTCCCTGTACTACTTCAGGGCCACCACCATCGATACCTCCGGCAACGAGAGCGCGCCGTCGGCCGTGGCCTCGGGCAGCACGAACCCGCAGCAGGTCTCCGGGTTCCCCCTTCCGCTGGGCTCCGAAACCAGTTCCTCGCCGGTGGTGGGCGATATCGACGGCGACGGCGATCTCGAAATCGTGGTGTGCGCCGACAAGGTTTACGCCTTCAACAGCGACGGGAGTGAAGTGATCAACGGAGACGGCGACGCCCAGACCTGGGGCGTGCTGTCCCCGGTCGGGGGATCGTTTGTGGCACACGCGGCGCTGGCGCGCCTGGACGCGGCGCCCGGCCTGGAGGTCATCGCAGCCTCGCGCGACCTCAAGCAGGTGTACGTGTTCAACCATCAGGGGGCCCTGCTGCCCGGCTGGCCCCGGAGCGCGGAGAACTTCGTCCGCGCCGGGGTGGCGGCGGGCGATCTCGACGGGGACAATCTGCTGGAAGTGATCGCGGTGGACGAGAAGGGTGTGATCTACGCCTGGAATGCCGACGGCAGCGAATTCATCGACGGCGACTTCAATCCGCTCACGCAGGGCGTGTTCTTCCGCATGCCCAATTGCACATTCAACTATTCCACGCCAGCCATGGCGGACATCGATGGCGACAACATGGAAGAGCTGATCGTGGGTTCGCAGGGCGACCAGCTCTACGTATTCAACGAAGACGGTTCCGTGAGCCCGGGGTGGCCGTACGCGCTTGCTTCCGACGTGGCGGGAAGTCCGGCGATTGGTGACGTTGACAACAACGGCGACCTCGAAATTGTGGTCAACACGGCGGCCGGTAACCTGTTCGTGATCAACCATGATGCGACGCTGCAGATGTCGCAGTACTTCAGCAATGCCCCCTGGAACCCCTTCTTCGCCTCGTCGCCCGCGATCGGCAATGTCACCGGCGACGGCAAGCTGGAGATCTTCGTGGCGCGCGGCAGTGGCAACATCTACGGCACGCAGAGCAATGGTGTCGTGCTGGCGGGGTGGCCCAGGCAGTACACCACCACCACCTACACCGAGTCGTCGCCGGTCATCGCCGACGTCGACGGGGACGGGAATCCCGACATCGTGATCGGCAGCGAGACCCAGTACCTGTACGCGTGGAACGTGAGCGGCCAGTTGATCGCCGGCTTCCCGCTCAAGACCGACGACGCGATGCGCGGCGTACCCGAACTCAACGACGTGGATCAGGATGGCGACATTGATCTCGTCGCCGCGGGCTGGGACAAGAGCCTCTACGTGTGGGATTTCTCCGGTAGCTGGAACCCGGCCACCGCGCCGTGGCCGCGCTTCCACGCCAACGCGCACAACAACGGGGCCCACGGCTTCGTGGTTCCCACCCCGGTGGGTGGTGCCTCGTTCCGCTACGCGGCGCTGGGCGGGGGCATGGAACTGGTGTGGACGGTTCCGCTGAGCGCGAGCGGCGGGTTGTTCAACGTGAGCCGGGCGGAGCTGAAGGACGATGCGCCTGGCCCGTACCGGCGGGTGGCGAGCGCGGTGGGCCTGTCCATGGACGGTGAGGTGCGGGTGGTGGACCGGGGCGTGGAGATGGGCTCGCGCTACGTCTACCGGCTGGAGGGAGAGGGCGGTGTGGTCAACGAGACGCTGGCGGTGCTGGTACCGGTGACGATCGCGAAGCTGGGCCAGAACCACCCCAACCCGTTCAACCCCGTGACGAGCATCGACTACTGGGTGCCGGGCGGCATCCGCAACGCGGTGAGTCTGGTGATCTACGACGTGCGGGGTGCGCGGGTGCGCACGCTGGTCAACGAGCACAAGGCCGCGGGCCGCTACCAGTCACGTTGGGATGGGCGCAACGACGCGGGTGCGCCGGTCAGTTCCGGCGTCTACTTCTACCGCATGGTGGCGGGTGGTTTCACCGACACGCGCAAGATGCTGCTGGTCAAATAGAAGGCGGGGTGACCCTCGCGCCGCAGGAAGACGTTCCCATCCGGGAGTCCGGAATCGCCCGCAACCCCTTGTGGATGCGGGCGTTTTCGCGTCCAAAAGGGCGTTGACACCGAGTTGCGGGCTGGGGTAGGTTCGATTCAGGCCGACGTCGAATCCGACGCATGCTCCCCGTAATACACGGAAATATCAAGCCGCCGGGATCCCCGGCGGCGTCCCCGCAGACCCTTCAGAAGAAGAGGCGATCGTGCAGTATACGCTGACCGAAGAGCAGCGCCTGATTCAGCAGACGGCGCGCGAGTTCGCCGACACCGTCATCGCCCCCGCCGCGGACAAGCATAACCGAGAGGCCAGATTTCCGCGCGAAATCGTCAAGGAACTGGGCCGCATGGGGTTTCTCGGCATGCTGGTGCCGGAGGTGTACGGCGGCAGTGCGGCCGGCAACTTCGCCCTGGTGCTGGCGTTGGAGGAGGTCAACCGGGCGTGCGCGTCCACCGGCGTGACCATGTCGGTGCAGAGCTCGCTGGTGACCGCGCCCATCGTCCACTGGGCCTCGGAAGACCTCAAGAAGCGCTACCTGCCCAGACTCGCCAGTGGAGAATTTCTCGGCGCGTACGCGCTGAGCGAACCGGGGTCGGGCAGCGATGCCGCTTCGCTGGTGACCAGCGCGGTGCGCGACGGCAATGAATTCGTCCTCAACGGAACCAAGAATTTCATCACCACTGGTCTGGAAGCGGATGTGGTGCTGGCCATGGTGCGCACCGACCCGTCCCACAAGACGCGCGGTATCTCCGCCTTCGTCATCGAAGCCGCCTCCAAGGGGTTCTCGGTGGGGAAGAAGGAAGACAAGCTGGGACTGCGCGCCTCCAGCACCACCCAGCTGGTGTTCGAGGATCTGCGTGTGCCCGCCGCCAACATGCTGGGCGACCTGGGGGGCGGGTTCAAGATCGCCATGCACACGCTGGACGGTGGACGCATCGGTATTGCGGCGCAGGCCGTCGGTATCGCCCAGGCGTGTCTCGACGCGTCGGTGAAGTACGCCGAAGAGCGCGAGGCCTTCGGTCAGCAGATCGGCAAGTTCCAGGCGATGCAGTGGAAGATCGCGGACATGGCGATGCACATCGAGGCGGCACGCCTGCTGGTCTACAATGCCGCCCGCCTCAAGGACGAGAAGCAGCCGCACGGCAAGGAAGCGGCCATGGCCAAACTGTTCGCGTCCCAGATCGCCAACCAGGCCGCGCGCGAAGCCGTGCAGATCCACGGCGGCGCCGGATACCTGGAGGACTTTCCCGTGGAACGCTACATGCGCGACGCGCGCATCACGGAGATCTACGAGGGCACCAGTGAGATCCAGCGCCTCGTGATCGCCCGCAGCGTTCTGCACAATCTGAAGTAGCGCGCCGGGCCATCCGCGCCCGAGGAGGTTCAAGGTGAAGATCGTCGTGCTCGTCAAGAGCGTTCCGGACACCGAATCCAAGATCAAGATCACCGCGGACGGTTCCGGCATCGAGACCCAGGGTCTCAAGTTTGTCATGAACCCCTACGACGAGTACGCCGTCGAGGAAGCCATCCGCATCCGTGAGCGCCTCAAGGACGATACCACCGTGGTCGCCGTCTCGCTGGGCCCCGATCGCGTGGAGGAGGTGCTGCGCACCGCGCTGGCCATGGGCGCGGACGACGCGATCCACGTGGGCGACCCGGCGTTCGAAGGCGGCGACGCCGGCGCCAACGCCCGCGTGCTGGCGGAGGTGATCCGCCCGCTCGGCGCCCATCTCATTCTCGGCGGCAAGCAGGGCATCGACGACGATGCCGCCCAGACCATCCCGGCCATCGCGGAGTTGCTCGGCATACCGCAGGCGCTCATCCTGACCGAACTCAAGATCGAGGGGAACAAAGCCAGCGCACGCAGGCGTGTGGAGGGCGGCGACGAAGTGGTGGAACTCACCCTCCCCGCCGCGGTGACCTGTGAGAAGGGGCTCAACGAGCCCCGCTACGCGTCGTTGCCCGGCATCATGAAGGCCAAGAAGAAGGAAATCCGCAAGGTGGGTCTCGCCGACGTGAAGCTCGATGCCGGACAGGTGGGGGCGGCGGGATCGAAGAGCAAGCTGGTTCGCTATCACGCGCTGCCCGAGCGCCCGCCGGTGAAGATGATCCCCGGGGATGCGGCGCAGCAGGCGAAGGAGCTCGCGCGGCTCCTGCGCGAAGAGGCCAAGGTCATCTAGCCGCTCGAAAGGACGAGGACATGTCGAAGGGAATCCTGGTATTCGGTGAGATTCGTGGCGGCGCGCTCAAGCCCATCGCCCGCGAGATCGTGACCGCGGCCAACGCGCTGTCGCAGTCGGGCGGCGGTCCGGTGAGCATCGCGCTCATCGGCGACGGGCTCGACGCCGCCGTCAACGACGCGAAGTCGCTTCCGGCGGGCAAGGTATTCGTGGCCCGCGACGCGCAACTTGCGGCGTATTCGAGCGAGGGATACACCACCGCACTCAAGGCCATCATCGATCAGTGCGGCGCGGACACGGTGCTCTTCGGCGCCACCGCCATGGGCAAGGATCTCTCCGCCCGCGCCGCCGCGCGCTGCGAAGCGGCGCTCTTCACGGACTGCACCGGGGTGACGCTCAGCGACGGAACGCTGCGCGTGTTGCGCCCGGTGTACTCGGGCAAGGTGATTGCGGAGATGGAGGCGGTGGCGCCGGTGCGCTTCGTGTCCATCCGGCCCAACGTGAACCCACCCGCCCAGGCCGCTTCCGGCGCCGAGGTCGTGGAGGTGGCGGCCGGGGTGAGCGCCGATTCCATCCACGGCCGGGTGGCGGAATTCGCGGCGACCTCGGGCGGCAAGAAGGACCTCACCGAGGCCGAGATCATCGTCTCCGGTGGGCGCTCGCTCAAGAGCGGTGAGAACTTCAAGATCCTGCAGGATCTCGCCGACGTGATGGGAGCCGCGGTGGGCGCGTCGCGCGCCGCGGTGGACGCCGGCTACGTGCCGCACGCCATGCAGGTGGGCCAGACCGGCAAGGTGGTCAACCCCAAGCTCTACGTGGCGGTGGGCATCTCCGGCGCCATCCAGCACCTGGCGGGCATGCGCACCTCCAAGGTGATCGTGGCCATCAACAAGGACGAGAACGCGCCCATCTTCCAGAAGGCGGATTACGGCGTGGTGGGTGATCTCTTCGACGTGGTTCCGCATCTCACCGAAGAGATGAAGAAGCTCGTCGCTTCCTGATCAGAACTGGTACATCAGGGATACCGAGCCCACCGTCGCGGTGGCGTCGTCGCCATCGCGGTCGTGGTCCTCGGGCTGCCAGTCAAACAGGACGTTGAGCCACAGCGCGCGGTACACGCGCGCGTTCACAAACAGATTCACGCGGTGGTAGACGTAGTCCGAGAAGATCACCTCGCTGTCGTCGATTGTTGCCGTGCCGGAGGAGAACGCCTCGTAGTCACGCGTGCCGGGTTCGTATGAGGCCCACAGGTAGAGCCCGCTCACGCCGATCTGCTCCAGGGCCAGTCGCACGCCCAGTTCGCGGTACTCCTCCTGCGGCACGTCCGTGCTGGACAGCCACCCGAACGCCGGGCCCGCCCCGAACCGGAACCCCCCACTGTACCAGTTTACGGCCATGTAGTTGCGCGACTCCAGGTAGTCGTCGTACGCGCCGGTGGCGACGTCGTAGTCATAGTTCTCGGTATCGGTCGCCATTTCAATGCTCCAGTGCTCCGCCACCGGCCACTCGAACAACCCGGAGACCAGCACCGACCAGAACGAGCTGCGGGTGCCGCCGTCGGGATAGTCGCGCTTTTCCGTGGAAACATTCACGTACAACCGCTCGTGGGGCGCACCGAACATGCGCACCTCCAGCAGCGGGCCCAGCGCGTGGTACTCGATCTCCGTGCTGTCCGGGATGGACATGGTGGTAAGGCGGATCCCGCCCGATACGCCACGGAAGGGGTCGCGGCCCACGTCGAGCATGGCGGTGGCAACGTTACGCGTGTAGTCGTAGTCGAACTCGGTGCGACGTTCGTAATCCAGGTTCTCGACGCGGTCGTCCAGCCGGACCGTCAGGTGGGTTCCCGCCCGCGCGCGCAGACCCGCGCGCGCGTAGGCGCGGGTGTAGTCGTTGGGGAACTCGTAGCCCGCTCCTTCCTGGAAGCCCCGCCGCGCGACCTCGCCGTCCAGGTTCACCACCCACCGGGCGCTGCCCAGGCGGCGGGTGAGCAGGCCGTGCACCGCCGTTTCCCAGCTGGATTCACCCAGGTATTGCCGGCCCTCCAGCAGCGAGTAGTTGCGGCCCAGCGCGCCGGTCACCCACGCCACCCGCAGGCGCGAGCGTGCTTCGTTGATGCTGCTCAGCGTGTCGGCCTCGGAGATGGAATAGCGCTCGGTGTAGGTGTCGAAACCCAGTTCCAGCGAGCCCAGCCAACGTCCGGCGGCGGTTGCCGGGGAGGAGAGTTGCGTGATCCCGAGCAGGAGTGCGGCCCCCGCGAGCGCGCCGATCCCGGGGCGGTGTCCGGCGCTCATCCGTGCCCGTCCCCGAACAGCGCGATGGCGGCGGTGAGCAGGTCGATCGCAAGCGGCTCGTCACCGGCGGCCAACGCTGCCAGCGCCTCCACGCGCAGCGCGCGCGCCTCGGCGAGGACCGCGTCGGGGAGCGATCCGTGGGCTTCGTCGTTGGCAATGAGGATCTCGAGGCGGGCCAGCAGGTCCTGAAGCGGCGCGTCGTTCGCGGACGCCGCCGTCTCCGGCGCGCGCGGCGGCGTTCCCGTCCCGGCGCACGCCGAGAGCGTGATGGCGGCGGCCAGTGCGACGGGGCGAAGGAGGTCAGTTCTCCGCATCTTTCATGGCGGACAGTCCGCTGCGGGCCAGGTTGTGTGCCACGCGGGTGAGCGCGAGCGCGCGCCGGGGGTCACCGTCGCCGAGTGCGGCCCGCGCCTCGCGCTGGCGGGAGGTCGCGCGTTCGAAGAACTCACGCGCGGTGGCACGGTCGCTGCCGGCGATGGTATCGCCGAGTTTTGTGATGGCATCGTCGGTGCGCGCCAGGGCGGATTCGACGGACGCGGGGTCCACCGCCACGTCCATGCCGCGCAGCGCGGCACGCACCGCCTCGCGGGCGCTGGTGGACAGGGCAAGGGCGCGCTTGTAGTCGCCGTCGCCGAGGGCGCGGCGTGCGTCGTCCTGCTGGCGTGCAGCTTCTTCCACCCTGCGCGTCGCACCGTCGTGAGCGGACTCACCCAGCACGTCACGCGCGCCCTCCAGAACGGCGTCGGTGAGTGCCACCGCGCGCACCGCCTGTTCCTCGTCGGACGCGCCGGCGCCGCCGCCCGCACGCATGGCGCGCAGGGCCAGGTTGCGCGCACCCCGGGTCTGCTCCACGGCGATGGCGGCGTCGCCACGCTCCGCGCTGCGTACCGCGCGCCGCTGCAACTCGTTCGCCTGCTCCAGCAACCGGTTCAACGCCGGGTCGTGCGACGCGCGCGATTCGCCCGCGCGCTCGATGATGCTCTGCGTGCGGTCTATCTCTTCGGCCACGTCCGGGCCCAGACCGTCGCGCCGTAGCATGCGGATGGCGCGGTTGGACAGGGCCAGCGAGGATTCGGCCAGGCGCAGCGACGTTTCGAACATGTGCTGCTGCACCTGCTCGCGTGCCCGCCGGAGGTTGTCGGCCGATTCGAGGATGAGGCGGCGCGCGACGATCTTGTCGTTCCCGTCTTCTTCGAACACGATGCGTGCCTGTTCGAGGCGGGTGGTGGCGCGCTCCATGGTGCGCACGGCCTGTTCTTCGATGCGGGCGTCGCGTTTGGCCACCGAGATGGTCTGCTGAATGACCTCGCGCGCGCGGACCGCCACCCGTCCCGCCTGCGCGTTGGAATTCTGCTCGAGCAGACCCACCGACTGCTTGTGCAGGGTGGTCGCGGTCTCCAGCAGACCGCGGGCGCGGATGCTGTTGGTCTCCTGCACCACGGCGGTGGCCACGCCGAGGAGTTCGGCGTTGCGTTCGATGAAGCCGCGCACCGAGTCCATGTTGCCCTGGGCGGTGGTGGGTACCGGCGCCGTCACCAGAGATGCGGCGCAGATCGACAGGAATATGAGAAATGCTTTCATGGTCGTCTCCGGGACCGTGTCCCGGGCCGGATACCGCAAGCCGGGTGCCAGCCGCGCGCCCGGACGGCCGGTGACGTATGTGAAAATGCGGCAATATGTTGCAAGAACCCGCGGGCCGGCGTGGCCCGGACCGTCTGCGGCGGGTGACCGCGCAGGGGCACCCCGTGCACCGGGTGGTCCAGTCCGCTACTCCATTCCATAGCGCTCCAGGCGGCCGTAGAGCGCGCGGCGCGTGATCCCCAGCAGCCGCGCGGCCTCGCTCTTGTTTCCACCCGTCGCGGCGAGCGCGCGTACAATGAGCTCGCGCTCCGCCTCCTCGAGGTTGAGTGTACCGGTTCCGTCCGCCGCGGAAACCACCGCCCCCACCCGTTCAGGCGCAATCATGATATCGGCGGTGCCGATGCGTCCCTCCGGTCGCAGGATCACCGCGCGCTCGAGCACGTTGCGCAGCTCGCGCACGTTGCCGGGCCAATCGTGTGCCGCCAGCCGTGCCAGCGCGTCGTCAGCGAGGTCGGCCGGCGCGCGGCCCCAGTCCGCGAGGAAGTGGCGCGCCAGGTCTGCGATGTCTTCGCGGCGCTCCCGCAGCGGCGGGATGACGATGGGGAAGACGTTGAGCCGGTAGAACAGGTCCTGGCGGAAACGGCCGCTGGCGATGTCTTCTTCCAGCACCTGGTGCGTGGCGGACACGAGGCGCACGTCGACGTGCACCTCCTTGACGCCACCCAGCGGCGTAAACGACTGCGATTCGAGCACGCGCAGCAGTTTCGCCTGCAGCGCCGCCGGCAGGTCGCCGATCTCGTCCAGGAACAGCGTGCCGCGGTCCGCGATACGAAAGTGCCCGGCCTTGCTGCGCACCGCACCCGTGAACGCGCCCTTCTCGTAGCCGAACAGTTCGCTCTCCAGCAGCGTGTCGGGGATGGCGGCGCAGTTGACGGCGATGAACGGGCCCGACGAACGGCCGGATGACCGGTGCAGCGCCCGCGCCACCACTTCCTTGCCGGTGCCGCTCTCGCCGCGGATCATCACCGCCGCGTCCGAACGCGCGAGACTCTGCACCAGACGCCGCACCTCCATCATGGCCGGGCTGGTGCCGACGAGGTCGCCCGCCGAGCCACCGGCCAGCGCCTGCCGCAGGCCACGGTTCTCGACCTCCAGCCGGCGCTTCTCCTCGATCCGGCCGATCACCAGCAGGACCTCTTCGTTGCGGAACGGCTTGATGATGTAGTCGTACGCGCCCTCGCGCATTGTCGCGATGGCGGTCTCGATGGACGCATAGGCCGTCATCACCACCACGTCCACCGCGGGAAAGCGGCGCCGAAGCTCCCGCAGCAGCGTCATTCCGTCCATCTCTCCCATGCGCAGGTCCGTGATGACGATGTCGGGAACGGCTGTCTCGACCGCGGCGAGCGCGTCGGCGCCGCTGGTGACCGCGCGGGCGTGGTGCCCGGCGTCGCCCAGTTCGTCGGCGAGAAGCGATCCGATGCGAACCTCGTCGTCCACGATGAGAATGTGCGCCATGCTGGGGCCTACTCCTTTGCGGCAGTTGCCGCGCCCGGGTCCCGCGGAAAGGAAAGCACGATGCGCGCGCCGCCTGAGTCCGCCCGCTCGATGCGCAGGCTGCCGCCGTGCTCCTCCATCACCGACTGCACCACGCTCAGGCCGAGACCACTGCCGTCGACCCGGGTGGTGAAGAAGGGACGCGTGACGTCCTTGAGAATGGCGGGGTCGATGCCCGGCCCGCTGTCGCTCACGCTGATAGTAACGTGCCCGGCATCGTGGCCCACGTCAATGCCTATGCGTCCGCCCTGCGGGGTGACCTCCAGGGCGTTCAACAGCACGTTCAGCACCGCCTGGCGCACGCGCCGTTCATCGCCATGCAGGGTCAGAGCGCCGGTGTCCTGCACCCCCACCTCGATATTCCCGGCCTTGGCCTGGTTCTCGACCGCCAGCAGGGCCCGGCGCAGGATGCGGCCGACTTCGAGGGGGACGAACGCCGCGGGTTGCGACTTCGCAAACTGGAGATAGCCGGTGAGGACACGATCCAGCCCGTCCACCTCGTCGACGATGTAGGTGAGCGCTTCATCGTCGATGGCGTGCCGGCGTTGCACGCGCTGTGCCGAGGCCCGGATGATGCTCAACGGGTTGCGAATCTCGTGCGCGATCGTCGCCACCATTCTGCCCAGCGTGGCCAGGTTGTCCGTCTCGATCATCGCCTCCCGCGCGCGTTCCAGCGAACGCGTGCGGCGGTAGAAGAGAAACCCCAGCAGGATGACCACCGAGGCATTGCCCAGCGAGATGAGCACGATGAGGTCGCGCAGCTCGCGCAGCTGTGCAAAGAACGACGCGCCAGCCTCCACGCCGACGACGCCGATGATCGTGCCGGTCACGCCGTGGACGGGCGCGTAGGCGCTCTTCAGGTACACGTCGCCGGTCCGGTACAGGCTTGTGTACGCCGCCACGCCGGCGCGGGCGAGGGCGACGGCCGCCACGTCGAGCTGGATGAAGGGGTTCTCGTCTCCGGGCTCGCTGTAACCGGCCAGGTCGATGGCGGTGTTTCCGGCGGCGGAGATGATGACGATGTTGGAGAGCTGGTGGTCGTCGCGCGCGATCAGCAACTGGTCGTAGAGGACGGGGTCGATGGTGCCCGCGGTGAGCGAATCCGGCCCGGCGTCCTCCACCTCGTGGGCCACCGCGGTGGCGATGGCGCGCAGACGTTCGCCCAGCTGGCTGTCGAGGTGGCCGCGCGCGCGTCGGTACAGCGCCAGGTTGGACAGGACGAGCACGGCCGAGAACGCGGCGAGAAAGACCACGAACAACGTGGGCCGTGTCCGCGCGGATACAATGGATCTTTGCATGGCCGGATGCGCCGGGTGCGCCAGCGTGGCATCATTCTAGGCGAGCGTCGCGAGGGGCGACAAGCAAAGAAGAGGGCAAACGGCGCGGGCCCGCCCACAATGGGCGAGCCCGCTGGTTTGTTCGATCCTGAAAAGGAACGGCTACCGAATGACGACGAACTTGCCGATCTTGCGCCTGTAGGCCTCGTTGGTATCGGTGTCGATGGCGAACAGGTAAACGCCGCTGGTGATGTCCTGGCCGTTGCGGCTGACGAGATCCCACTCCACCGTACCGTTGCCGGTGCGGCCGTCGAAGTAGAGCTCCTCCACCAGGTCACCCGCGAGGGTGAAGATGCGGATGGTGCCCTGATCGGCGGGCAGGTTGCGGAACTCCACCTTGATACCGGTGGGATCGTCGTTGTTGGGGCCCAGCGTCCACGGCTGCATGGACTCCGTGGTGGCTGGGTTGGGTACCACGTAGACATCGTCTTCGTTGTAGGCATAATCCGCCTGCGAGGGTCCGCCCGGCTCGATGAACACGAAGTTCGATGACGGATCACCCACGAGTCCCTCGAAGAAGGTCCCGTCGGAAGCGATGGCGTGGTCACCCGCGGTCACCGCGTAGAAGTACGGCCGCCCGCGGTGCATGCTGCGGTCGACGTAGCGGTAGTACTGCCGCCCCTTGTCGGTGATTCCCAGTTCCCACGCGGCCAGCGCACCCAGCGTGTCGCACACTTCCGAGGTGACGCCCTGCGGGCACGGCGGGTTGGAACCCGGGTACTCGGTCAGGTACTGCTTGATCGAGTTGATCATGTCCCGCTTGACCGACGGGGAGAGAATGCTGGTCAGCGGCTCGTAACGGTAGCGGTCGAGCCCTGTGTCCTCGCCGAAGTTGTTGATCAGGTCCATCTCCACCAGCAATTTCCACAACTCCTTGGGCGGGCCGTTGGAAGCCGAGGTGCCGGTCGGCCGCGTCCAGTTGTCGGCGCGGAACAGCCGGTAGCCCTCGAAGTCGTCCTTCAGCGTCTTGATGTCCGGCTTGGTCTCGCTGAAGTTGTCCCAGTAGATAGCGACGCCGTCGGTGCTCGTGTCGTCGATGCGCAGAAACGGCGGCGGCGGTGCCGTGCCCACGATCCAGAATATCTGGGTCTCGTTGCCGCCGACACCGGTCATGAACTTGAGTGTGTCTTCCTTGGCCGGGTCGTAACCGCAGGCGGTCTGGAAGAGCTGCTCTTCGGCGCAGTCGTTGTTGATCCAGACCGTCTGGCCGCGGGGAACGTTGATGGGCGGCGCGTTCTGATAGCGACAGGTATCGACGGCGATACCGCTGGCCGGTCCCGGTACGGGCGTTTCGCGCCCCGCGTATCCGGTCGGCACCGGGTCGTCACCGAGCAGGTTGAACCATGCGCCCTCGAAGGTGAGCTGCGCGTTGGCACCGTTGGCGATCATCCCGTCCAGGCGGTTTCCGATCACGAAGGCGGTCTGGAACACGAGCGTGCTGCCGGGCAGCAGCTCCTTGAACGGCCCCGCCGCCATGAGCATGCGGTAGTCGCGCGGCACCTGCGCGTCGCGCTCGATGATCTTCGACGAGAGCAGCTCGTAGCGCTCGAAGTCGTTGGTGGGATCGCCACCGTCTTCGAACGAGGCGCTGCCCGAGAAGTTGGCGTAGGTGCTGATGCCCACGCGGCGCGGTGCGAACTCGCCGTTGGGGTCGATGGTGTGGTCGAGGAACATGATCCCCAGGTAGCCGAGCGTGCGGCCGTTGTCGCCGTCGGCGTCGAACACGAACGCGATGTCCATCGACACCGGGCCGAGGTCGGTGCACAGCACGGGCACGGCGCGGCGGCCGGTGGCGTCGTCTTCCCAGTAGTTGTCCACGTCACGCGGACCGGCGTCACCGTCGGCGAAGAAGCCGATGTACACGTCCTCGAGGACGTTGTTGCCCTGGTTGGTGATGATGAACTGGGCGCCGATAAAGTCGTCGAAGCGGTCTTCCTCCCACTGGTAGCTCTCCTGGCGCACGTGGAGGTTCAGCGGGTTGTGCTGCGGATAGATCTGCGTGGCGGAGGGCTGGTCGTCGGTGTACTGGCACACGAACATCTGCTTGGAGACGGCCGCGAAGTCCTCGTCGATCTGACCGTCGCCGTCGTCGTCGCGCCCGTTGAGCCAGTCCTCGTCCACCTCGCCGTCCTTGTCGTCGTCGCGGTTGTCGGATGGCGCGCGCGCGCCGCCCCGGGCACCCTCGGCCGCGCGATACATGATGTCGAGGGGGTCCTGGGTCGGGCGGAATTCGAACGCATACGCGGCGGTGGACACCGCCGGGACGCCCGCCTTCAACGCGCCCACCCACATGCCGGCCACGAACAGGTACTCGACACCGCTGCCCGCGGGCCACTGCGCGGAAGGAGCCTCGGAGAAGGTCAGCCCCGAGCCCGGCCAGGAGCCGAACTGTCCCCAGTTGCCGACGTGCATCTGCAACTCGCCGACGTTGTGAACGTTGGAGCCATCCAGCACAAAGATCCGGTTGGGGCCGGTCTGGCCCTTCTTGGTGACCTCGCTGGGGGTGTCGATGCGCGCGAACACGAGGGACGGAAGTACGGCGGCCACGATGAACAGGCCGGCGGACCACACATTGCGCTTTCTCATTCCGGTATCCTTCCTATCAGTCCGGAAGACCGTAACATGCGTACTGGGAACAGGCTGTTGGCCGGCCGCCTACGGCCGATACGAGTGGTGGGATCACTGGAAAAGGTGCCATGCGGCGGGCGGACTGTCAAGGCACAATTGCGGATACAGCGCTCGGGGGGGAGGCCGGCCCGGGGCCGGGGAGCGGTCTCTCGGGGGGCGCGCCGGAGCGCGCCCCCCGGGGCGGGACCCGCAAGGCCGGTATCCTAGCGGATCACCACGAACTTGCCGACTTTGCGCGCGAAGGCGGCGTTGAAATCGGTCTCCACGGAAAATAGATAGACGCCGCTCGCGACGTCCTGGCCATTGCGCGACACCAGGTCCCATTCGGCCGTTCCCACCCCCCCGCGCCCGTCGAACCCGATCTCCTCCACCAGGTCCCCGGCCAGGGTGAAGATGCGGATCGTGCCGCGGTCCGCGGGGAGGTTGCGGAACTCCACCTTGATGCCGGTGGGGTCGTCGTTGTTGGGACCGAGCGCCCAGGGCTGCATCGACTCCCGGGTGGCCGGGTTGGGGACCACATACACCGCCTCGTCGCGGTAGGCGTAGTCCGCCTGCGAGGGTTGTTGCGGTTCGACGAACACGAAGTTCGCGGCGGGGTCGCCCATCTTTCCCGGGGTGAGGGCGCGGGTGTCTTCGTCTTCGCCGTGATCGGAAGCGGTCACCGCGTAGAAGTAAGGGCGGCCACGGTGCATGCTGCGGTCGATGTAGCGGTAGTACTGGCGGCCGCGCTCCATCATCCCCAGTTCGTATGCCGCCAGCGCCTCCAGCGTGTCGCACACCTGGGGGGTTACGCCCTGCGGGCAGGGCGGGTCCGCGCCGGGGTACTCGGTGAGGTACTGCTTCATGCTCTCGATCATGTCGCGCTTCTGGGCCGGCTCGAGGATGTGGGCGAGCGGTTCGTAGCGGAACGGGTTGAGCCCCGTATCATCCCCCAGCCCGTTTACCACGTCCATGGCACGGAGCAGCTTCCACAAGTTGGACGGCGGCCCGGTTCGCGCGGATGTTCCCGTCGGCCGCGTCCAGTTGTCCGCCCGGAATACACGATAGCCCTCGAAGTCCAGCCTGAGCGTCTTTACGTCGGGCGTGACCTCGCTGAAGTTGTCCCAGTAGATGGCGACACCGTCGCGCGCGGCGGCGTCGATGCGAAGCGTCGGCGGCGGCGGCGCGGTTCCCACCAGCCAGTAGATGTGTGTCTCCTGGCCGTCCACGCCGGTCATGAACTTGAGCGAGTCCTCCAGCGTGTATCCGCAGCCGGCGCGGAAGATCTCCTCGCGCGCGCAGTCGTTGTTGATCCACACCGTCTGCCCGCGCGGAACGTTGACCGGCGGTTGCTGGGCGAAGCGGCAGGTGTCGATGGCCACCCCCATGGCGGGGCCGACCACCGGTGTCTCGCGACCGGTGGCGCCGGTGAGGTCGTCGTTGTCCTGGTCGAACCAGGCGCCCTCGTAGGTGAGCTGCGCGCTGGCCGCGTTGGCCACCATGCCGGCATAGCGTTCGCCGATGACGAAGGCGGTCTGGAACACGAGCGTGCTGCCGGGCAGCAGCTCCTTGAAGGGGCCGGCCGCCATCAGCATGCGGTAGTCGCGCGGTACCTGCGCGTTGCGCTCGATCACCTTCGATGACAGCAGTTCGTAGCGCTCGAAGTCGTTGGTGGGATCGCCGCCGTCCTCGAACGACGCGCTGCCCGAGAAGTTGGCGTAGGTGCTGATGCCCACACGCCGCGGCGCGGTTTCGCCGGTGGGGTCCACGGTATGACCCAGGAACATGATGCCCAGGTAACCCAGCGTGCGGCCCTCGTCGCCGTCGGCGTCGAAGACGTAGGCGATGTCCATGGAGACGGGTCCAAGGTCGGTGCATTCCACCGGGACGAAACTGCGGCCGGTGGCGTCGTCTTCATAGTAGCGGTCAGTGGTGCGCTGGCCGGCGTCGCCGTCGGCGAAGAAACCCACGTAAACGTCTTCCAGCACGTTGCTGCCGGCGTTTGTGATGTGAAACTCGATGCCCACGAAATCGTCGTAGCGGTCTTCCTCCCACTGGAAGCTCTGCTGCCGCACCTCCAGCCCGAGCGGGTTGTGCTGCGGGAACGCGCGCGCGGTTTCCGGGTAATAGTCGGCATAGCGGCAGGCGAACATCTGGTTGGAGATGGCGGCGAAGTCCTCGTCGATGGCGCCGTCGCCGTCGTCGTCATAGCCGTTGAGCGGGTCTTCATCCACCGCGCCGTCGCCGTCGTCGTCGGCCTCGGCGGGCGCGCGGGCGCCGCCGCGGGTGCCTTCCGCGGCGCGGTACATGATGTCGCGGGTGTCGCGGCCGGGATCGAATTCGAAGACGATGCCGTTGGGATCGAAGCCCAGGGTGGTGGACACGGCGGGGATGCCGTTCTTGAGCGCGCCCACCCACAGGCCGGCGCCGAACAGGTACTCGGTGCCGCTGCCCGCAGGCCATTGCGCCGAGGGGGCCTCGGAATACGCGGCCCCGGCACCGGGCAGGGAGCCGAACAACCCCCAGTTGCCCAGGTGCATCTGCAGTTCGCCCACGTTATGGACGGTGGACCCGTCGAGCACGAACACACGCTGCGGCTCACCGCCGGTCTTGGACGCCGGTGGTGTATAGCTGTGACGGGCCGCGGCGACAGTGGGGATTGCAAACAGAAACGGCGCAACGAGCGCCAGCGAACCTCGTTTCATGCCATCCTCCTGGATACATCCCGGAGTCGGTGGGGCTCACCGGTGTGACGAAACGAGGGGTGGGATCGCGAAGCAATTTGGCTTCGTGCTTTCAATGAGCATCGTGCCCGGAGTTGCGTCAAGCGCCATCTTGTGCGGGGGCAGTGCTGGCGTAAACCACCGGCGTTCGCTTAACATGGAGATCCGTGGTCGCCACAGGTAAATGTATGACCCTTTCATTTGGACAGATTCTCGGCCGTCGTGGCCCTGGCGCAATCGCGATGCTGCTCGCGGTGCTGGCGCTGGGTGGTTGCGGCGAGGAAAAGACGGCGCCGAAGCGTCTCGCCATTGCCTACTCCAACGACCTGTGGGGCGAGATCCGCTCCTGCGGGTGCTCCGAACACGACCTGGGCGGGTTGGGACGACGTGCCACCTTCCTGAAGGCCGTCGCGGACACCACCGGAGACATGCTGCTGGTGGATGCGGGCGATTTTTTCGGCGCGAGCATCAACTACGGCGTCGAGAAGGCCGACGTCACCCTCAAGTCCATGGCGCTCATGGGCTATCACGCTGTGGTGATCGGCGAGGACGAACTCGGTTTCGGACTGGACTTCATCCTGCGGCGTTCCCGCGACGCGCGGCTGCCCATCGTGGCGGCCAATCTGTACGACGCGGTCGGGGATACGTTGATCTTTCCGGCGTCGCGCGTGGTTACGCTGCCCTCCGGCCTGCGCGTGGGCATTGCGGGCGTGATGAGCCCCGCCATTGCGCTGCCGCCGCAGGTGGCGGCGGGATCGCTGGACATTCGCGACCCGCTGGCGGCCGTGCAGCCGGTGGTGGACGGGATGCGCGGCGATGTGGACCTGGTGGTGGTGCTGGCGCACATGCCGCGCGGGGAGGCGCAACGCTTCACGGAATTGCTGCGCGGGGTGGACGCCGTGTTCCACGGGCACGACGGGAAGCCCATGCGCCAGTTGCGCCGTTTCGGCGACGCCTACCTGCTCGAGCTCGCGGCGCGCGGGCTGTACATGGGCGTGGCCTACGCCACGCTGGGGCCCGACGGGCGCGTCGCCAGCATGCAGGATGCGGTGGTTCCCATGGACGAGCGCTTTCCGGACGACGAGGCCATCGGCCGCCTGTTCCAGGCCTACGACTTCGACATCGCCGCCAAGGAGCGCGCGACGCTCCCCACCGGTGTCACCAACGTGCGCAACCTCTCCCACAGCCGTTTCCAGGGCGCGGAGGCGTGCCGGGAGTGCCACGAGGACATCCACGCCGCGTGGTCGGACACACGGCACGCGCACGCCTGGGAAACGCTCACCGACCTCTCGCGCGAGTTCGACCGGGATTGCACACCGTGCCACTCGGTGGGCTTCTATAAGAACGGGGGCTTCGAGAACGTCGTTGCCACCCCCCACCTCACCGGCGTGCAGTGCGAGTCCTGCCACGGCAATGCGGCCGGTCACGTGCGGGACCCGGACGTCAGACCCGGCGTGGAAGACGCACGCAGCCTGTGCCGGGACTGCCACAACGAGGACCAGAGCCCGGACTTCGAGGTGGAGGCGTTCTGGAAGCGGATCGACCATGGCCCGGGCGGGGCGCCGGCCGGTGCGGTAAAAGGCCGTTGACACTGCCGGGGGGCGGTGTTACGGTTCCGGCCTACCGGTTTATTTTTGATGATCCCACCGGAGCACCGAATCGGCGCAAAGAACCCAACGCACGGGGAAGGAACACTGCGCGCCGGGTATCAAGGAGTGGTTCGTCGATGAAATTCAAGTTTGTTGCGTTGTGCCTGCTGGGTGTCTTTGTTCTCGCGGGCTGCGGCGAGAAGGCGCCCGTAGATCCGTACGCCCAGATTTCGCTGCGCCAGGCGCTGTACGGCCCGCCCGTTCTGAGCAAGGGCTTCAAGTACAAGCTGGTGTCACCCGAGATCGTCGAGTCAGCCGGCGACTATGTGCTCGTCCGCCAGGGGAACGTTTCCACGTTCATCACCGGCGCGAGTCTCGCCGACAAGATCAAGTCCTACGATCCGGGGACGATCACGTTCAACGTCGTCAAGAAGTTCAGCCCTGCGCCGCATTTCCGGTGCATGGAAGTGGTGGCGGGCAACGACACCGTTCCCATTCCGCAGGGACGTTCCATTCCGTTGCCGCGCATGACCAATGCCGCCGGCTTTGCGTCTGAGGATCATACGCCCGCTGAAATGACGCGCTTCAAATACAACGACACCGTTGGCCTCGAGAAAGAGCCGGAGCGCAAGTACCAGCTCTCGGCCAAGCTGGTGCGCGTCGAAGAGGGCAAGGACAAGTACTGGATGCTGGAAGGTGCCACGCCTTCCGCCCGGGGCCAGGTGCCCCTGCTGCGTGTGGCGGAACCGCCGCCGGCGCTCGAGATCGTGTTCAACCTGCTGGCCAGCAGCGGTGCCACGTTTGACGGTGGCGTCACCTTCGTGGAGGCCGAACCGTGGGTGAAGCGGCAGAAGAATCACGTCTGCGGCACGGTGGAAGTTGACTACGTGACCTTCTTGAACAAGGTGTTCCGGACCTGATCGCGCGACGAACCCGATCCCGTCCGTTTCTGTACCTGGAAAGAGGCGCCCTCGGGGGCGCCTCTTTCACGTTCGGAACCTTATGCTGCATCCTCCGCAAACCCTGCTTGACCGCCGTTTTCGGCCTGCGGTAGCGTCCGGGCCATGAAGCGGCTTCCCACCTGGCTCGAGATCGATCTCGACCGGCTCGACCGGAACATCGAGACCATCCAGACCGCCGTCGGCGCCGACGTCGGCATCCTGCTGACCGTGAAGGCCGACGCCTACGGTCACGGCGCGGTGCAGGTGGCGTCCGCGGTGGCGCAGCGCGTGCGCATCTTCGGCGTGGCCACGGTGGACGAAGCGGTCGAGTTGTGGGAGTCCGGCATCCGCAACGACATCCTCATCCTGAGCCCCATCCTGGAGACCGAACTCCCCCCGGTTGCCCGGCACGGGTTTGCCATCACACTGCCTTCGGCCAGTTTCGCCGACGCGGTGGCGCGTTTTGCGCCGGCGCGGCCGCTCGACGTGCACGTCGAGGTCGATACCGGCATGGGACGAACCGGAATCGCCGAAGAGGAAGCGTTCGATGAAATCGTGCGCATCGCGCGCAACGCGGCGGTGAACCTGCGCGGTGTCTATACGCATTTCCCGGTGTCGGACACGGATGCCGAGTACACGCGCGGACAGATAAAACGTTTCCGAGCGCTGGTGGCGCGCCTGCGGGAGGCCGGGGTGGTGGTACCGATGGTGCACAGTGCCAACAGCGCCGCCGTGGATGGCGTGGCCGAATCGCACATGGACCTGGTGCGGCCCGGGCTGCTGGCGTACGGCCTGCACCCTGCGGGCGGGACGCCCGGTATCGCCGTCGCGCCCGTCATGGCGTGGAAGTCGCGCATCGTGCGCGTGCGCCGCGTGGCCGCGGGGCGCACGATCTCCTACGGCCGCTCGTTCACCACCCGGCGCGATTCGATCATCGGCGTGGTTCCGGTGGGCTACGGTCACGGCTATCCGCTGCGCCTGTCGGGCCGGGGCGCCATGCTCGTGTCCGGACACCGCGTGCCCATCGTGGGGCGCGTCACCATGGACATGACGATGGTCGACCTCACCGATCTCCCGGCGATTCCCGCCGAGGGCGATGACGTGGTGCTGGTGGGGAGCCAGGGGGACGAATCGATTTCGTTCCACGATCTCGCCACGTGGGCGGACACCATCTGCTACGAGATCATGTGCATGATCTCCAAGCGGGTGCCGCGCACCTACTTCCGCCGCGGCAAGGTGGAGACCTTCAAGACACTGCTCGGCGTGTTGCCCAACAACGTCGCCGTGTAAACGCGTTCGCGCGGCCGGTGCCGCATCATCATGCGATTCTCCAGGGTGATTCTTCTGGTCCTGGACGGCGTTGGCGCCGGCGAGGCACCGGATGCCGCCGCGTACGGCGACACGGGCAGTCACACCCTGGCCAACACCGCCCGCGCGGTGGGTGGCCTGCGGGTTCCCACGCTGGCGCGGCTGGGCCTCGGGGGCATCACCCACATCGCGGGTGTCACGCCCGCCACCGAAGCGCGGGCGCACCATGGCCGCCTGTGCCCGCGATCCGCGGGCAAGGACAGCACCACCGGTCACTGGGAACTGATGGGCTGCGTCCTCACCCATCCATTTCCCACCTACCCGGACGGGTTTCCAGCGGACGTGGTGGCGCGCGTGGAAGACGCGCTTGGCCGCCGGATCCTCGGCAACAGGGTCGCCAGCGGCACCGTGATCCTGGAGGAACTGGGGCCGCGCCACCTGGAAACCGGCGCACCCATCGTGTACACGTCGGCCGACAGCGTGCTGCAGATTGCGGCGCACGAGGCACGCGTCGCGCCCGCGCAGTTGTACGCGTGGTGCGAGGCGGTGCGCGCCGTGATGGTGGTGCCGCACGCCGTCGGGCGGGTCATCGCGCGTCCCTTCGCGGGGAGTCCGGGCCGTTTTCACCGCACCGCGGGGCGCCGCGACTACTCGCTGGCCCCGCCGCAATCCACCGTGCTCGATCGCCTCGCCGGCGCGGGCAGGCGCACCCTGACCATCGGCAAGATCGACGATCTCTTCGCGGGGCGGGGTATCGCGCATGCGCTGCACACGCGCGACAATCGCGAAGGAATGGCGCGCCTGCTGGAGGCCGTGCGCGGTGACGGCTTCGATCTCGTATTCGTGAACCTGGTGGACTTCGACAGCATGTGGGGACACCGCAACGACGCGCGCGCATTCGCCCTGGGGCTGGAGGAGTTCGACGCCTTCCTGGGCGGTTTCCTGGAAGAACTCCGGGAGCGAGACCTTCTGATCATCACCGCGGACCACGGCAACGATCCCACCACGCCCGGCACCGACCACAGCCGCGAATACGCACCCCTCCTGGTGCATCACCATGGGCTGGTGAACGGGCGCCTGCTGGGTGATCGCGATTCGCTGGCCGACGTGGGTGCAACCGTGGAGTGGATTCTCAGCGGCACGCGCGCGCCCGCGGGAACGCCGGTGGTGGACGCGGCGGGCGCCGCGACCGGCTAGTGCTCTTCCAGAATACGGCGGTCGAGTTCTTCGACGCTCTGCATGTCCTGCACCGGGCGCGCCGACGCGGATCCGTGACGGTCGCAGGAGCGGCGTGGCTCGGTGCCCACGATGAACACCTCGCGGCGGATACGCGGGCAGAACTCGGTGGCCAGCAGGCCCGTCTTCTCGCAGATGATGCGGTACTCGACGCCCTGCACCTCGGGGAAGTCGGGTGCGTGGCGGTGGGCGTAGTACGTCTTCATGACCGACGTCCACGTGGGCAGTGAAACCGCCGATCCGGTCATTCTCGCGCCCATCGTCTTCTTCTCGTCGAAGCCCGACCACACGCCGACGGCGAGGTCTCCGGTGAACCCGACGAACCACGCGTCGGTGCACAGATCGGTGGTGCCGGTCTTGCCCGCGGCGGGTTCGTTGAAGCCGTTGACACGCGCGTTGTGGCCGAAGCCCTCGTTCATCACGCTCTCCAGCAGGCTGGTGATCATGTAGTTCACCGCCGGGTCCACCACTTCCTCGCGATAAATGGAATTCTCTTCCAGCACACGCCCCTCGCGATCCACCACCTTTTTTACCAGTAGCGCGTCGCCGCGCATGCCGCCCGCGGCGAGGGTGGCGTAGGCGTTGGTCATCTCCAGCAGGGTGACTTCCGAAACCCCGAGGGCCAGCGAGTACACCGCCTCGAGGTCGCTCTTGATCCCCAGGCGGTGGGCCATGTTGATGGCCTCCGCCGGCCCCATCGCCATGAGCAGGCGGATGGCGGCGATGTTGATGGACACGTTGAGCGCGTGGCGCAGCGTCACCTCGCCCTCGAACGTCTCCGAGTAATTCTGCGGCTTCCACACGTCGCCGTTGGGGAGGTCGAGCACGATGGGCGCGTCGAGGAGGATATCGGCGGGCGTGTATCCGTTTTCCATCGCCGCCGCGAAGATGAAGGGCTTGAACGCGGATCCCGGCTGGCGCTTCGCCTGCACGGCCCTGTCGAACTTGCTGTCCTTGAAGCTGCGCCCGCCCACCAGGGCGCGCACCAGGCCGCTCTTGACGTCGATCGCAACCACCGCACCCTGCAGGTAGGCCGGCGTGCCAACCGCCTCGCCGGCGGCGAGGGCGGCCTCGTAGCTGGGCTTGGTTTCCGAGTAGTTGCGCCATTTCTCCATGCGCGCGAGCTGCGATTCCATGCTGTCCTCGGCCGCGCGTTGCAGCAGCGGGTCGAGGCCCGTGTACACCTTGAGGCCGTCGCGGTAGATGCGATCCGAACCGTAGCGTTCCTCCAGATACTGGCGAACCTCTTCGAGGAAGTAGGCGGCGAACTCGCTCTGGCCGGGCTTGCCGGGGCGGACGTTGACCGGTTCCACGGAAATGGAATCCGCCTCGGCGCGGGTGAGCTTGCCCGTGTCCACCATGGCGGCGAGCACGACGTCGCGCCGTTGCATCGCGCGCTCCAGGTGGTTGATGGGGGAGTAGTCGCGCGGGTTCTTGGGAAGCCCCGCGATCATGGTGGCCTCGCCGATGGTGAGTTCCTTTGCCTTCTTGCCGAAGAAGGTCTGCGCGGCCGCTTCCACGCCGTGCGCGCCACCGCCGAAGTAAATCTGATTGAGGTACATCTCCAGGATTTCGTCCTTGGAGTATGCGCGCTCGATGCGCATGGCCAGCATGGCTTCCTTGATCTTGCGCGTGAGCGTGTTCTCGAACATGTCGAAGAGGTTGCGCCCCAGCTGCTGGGTGATGGTGCTGCCCCCCTGCACACGCTGCCCGCGGCGCGCGTTGATGACGACCGCGCGCGCGATGCCGAACATGTCCACACCCCAGTGGGTGTAGAACTTGCGGTCCTCGATGGCGATGAAGGCGTCCACCAGGTAGGGCGGCAGGTCCTCCAGCGGAACCAGCGCGCGGTCCTCCACGAAGTACTCGCCCACCACGCTCGAGTCGGCGCCGAACACCTGGGTCTTGAGCGTGGGCTCGATCATCTCGAGGCGGGAGGTGCTGGGCAGATCGCGCGCGAAGTAGCGGTAGGCGCTGAACATCAGCCCCGATGCGAGCACGGCCACGCCGATGAGGATGTGCTCCACCCGCCAGCGCGGCGGCTGCCCGCCGGGCGCAGGCGCCGCGGGGTCCGCGGGCGGCGCCGCCGGTGGCGGCTGCCGGGGTGGCTGTGTGGTGCCGTTGTTCAGATCGTCATTCATAGGATCAACCTGGGGTCCCCGGCACGATAGCACGGGGCGCCGAATGGCGGCTATGCTTTACGCCACCCGCCGCCGGCTGATACAATTGCCGACTCCAGCTAAAGTTACGCCGTTGAAAGGTAGCATTCCATGACGCGCAAGCAAGACGAAACCGCGCTCTCGGTCGACCAGCAGATGGCCATCATCCGCCAGGGCGCCGTCGAGGTCATCCCCGAGGAGGACCTGCGGCGCAAACTGGAGCGATTCCTCGCCGGCGGCGAGCCGCTGGTGGTCAAGCAGGGGTTCGACCCCACCGCCCCCGACATCCATCTCGGCCACACCGTCGGGTTGCGAAAACTGCGCCAGTTTCAGGACCTCGGGCACACCGTCGTGTTCCTCATCGGGGACTTCACCGGAATGATCGGCGATCCCAGCGGCCGCAGCGAGACCCGCCGGCGTCTCGACCACGCCGAACTCATCGACAACGCAAAGACATACACCGAGCAGGCGTTCAAGATCCTGGATCCGAAGAAAACCCGGGTGGATTACAACAGCCGCTGGCTGGCCAAGATGGAATTCGCCGACGTGTTGCGCCTTACCGCCACGCAGACCGTCGCGCAGATGCTGGAGCGCGACGACTTCGAGAAGCGTTACCACGCGGGCAAGCCCATCAGCCTGCTCGAGTTCGTATACCCGCTGGCGCAGGGGTACGACTCCGTCGCGCTTCAGGCCGACGTGGAGATCGGGGCCACCGAGCAGAAGTTCAACCTGCTCATGGCCCGCGAAATCCAGCGGCAGTACGGGCAGGAGCCCGAGGTGATCCTCACCCTGCCCATCCTGGAGGGGATCGACGGCGTCGAGAAGATGAGCAAGTCGCTGGGCAACTATATCGGCATCACCGAGGCGCCCGAGGAGATCTTCGGCAAGACGATGAAGATCCCCGATACGCTGATCGTGAAATACTTCGAGCTGGTGACGTCTCGAACGCCGGCGGAGGTCGATGCCATCCGCGCGCGTCTGAAGGATCCTTCCACCAATCCATCGCACCTCAAGCGCGAACTGGCGCGCACCCTGGTTGCCGAATACCACGATGCGGAAGCCGCCGAGGCGGCGGAGGCGCACTTCAACCGGTTGTTCGTTCAGCACGAGCGCCCCGAGGAAACGCAGCGCGTCGAAATGAAGGTGGATGAGGGCGGGCTGTGGATCGCGAAGGCCCTGCAGCAGGCGGGGCTGTGCACGAGTACCTCGCAGGCGCGCCGCATGATCTCGCAGGGCGCGGTCAAGGTGGACGGAGAGAAGGTCTCCGACGCCGACCTGCGCCTCGTGCCGCGCAAGGAAGCCTACGCCGTACAGGTGGGCAAGCGCGGTTTCGCCGACATCGTGGTGTCCTGAGCGCATGCGCCGACTCGCATGCATGGCGCTGGTGCTGCTGGCCGCCGCGGGGGCCGCCCGGGGACAGGTCGCGGAACCGGACCTGCTGGACATTCCTTCCCGGGGTGACTATCTCGACAGCCCCGTCTTCTACGATCACTATATCGACCGATACGCCGATCCCGCCGACCTGCCCGGCCTGCGCGACGGTCGCGTACGCGTCCAGCACTACGACGCGTTCGACGCCCGCAGCTTCGCCTGGGAACAGACTATCGGCACGGACTACAGCTGGTGGATGCAGATGCAGGAGATGCGCTTCCTGCTGCCGCTGATCGCGTCGCCGCGCGAGCAGGATCGCGCCATTGCGCGCGACTGGTTGATCCGCTGGTTCGCGGTGCACATGGCCGGTGACGTGGCGCCCGCGCGCTGCGGTGAACCCATGACGTGGGCGTATCGCGCGCTGGTGTTCGTGTACTACCTGCGCAGCGAGCAGACGCGCGGGCAACCCGACGAGGACGTGGTGGGCATTCTGCGGGGGGCGATTCTCGAGCACCAGCGATGGCTTGCCAAACACTTCGACCCGAACAGCAACCACGGTTTCATCGATGCGCTCGGTCTCTACGAAACCACGCGCGTGTACGACGACGAGAATGCGCGCGGCGTCGCGTGCGAGCGTCTGCGGGCGCTGACCCGGCTGTCGGTGTCGGAGCGCGGGGTCCACCGCGAACACGCCGCGGGCTACCATTTCACAGTTCTTGGCTGGTTGGACGAAATCGCAGCCTATCTGGCGTCGGGGCCGGAGTCGGTGCAGGAGACGGCCCTCGAGCTGAGCGATGCCGTCGCCCGCATGCGCGCCGCCGCCTACTACCTGCAGGACCACAGCGGCGGCATTCCGCAGATCGGCGACACGGACTCCTCCGCCGTGGACAAGTTCGGCGGGCAGTATCGCATTGCGCGTGCGCCCGGCGGGCAGAGGGTGCTGGTGGACACCGACGCGGGCTACGCCGTGTACAAAGGCGACGGGCGCCACCGCGACCGCCGCTACGTGGTCTTCCGGGTTCCGGCGCAGCGCGTGGAAATGTCCGCACACGCCCATTGCGACGCGCTCTCGGTGCTTTACTGTGTCGACGGCGAAACCCTGCTGGGTGACGCGGGCAAGTTCTCCTACGCGGGCGACATGCGCCGTCACTTCTGCCGCTCCGCCATGGCCCACAACACCGTGTTGCGGGCGTTGACGCAGCCGGATCCCTCGGTGGTCCGCAATGTGCTGCGCGCGGAGCGCGTACTCAATCTCTCGAATGCCGACACGACCTGCTGGCGCGGCGAGATGACGAATGTCGCGTACCACGTGACGAGGACGGTGGTGATGTCGCATCGCGACCGGGCGCTGGTGGTGACGGACACCCTGCGCGCGGGCGGGCAGCGGCACCGTCCCGCGGCGCAGCCGCCGGACGCGGTCCCGCCGCACGCAGTCCTGCTGTGGAACATCGGTCCGTCGGTGTGGAAGATCGTCCCGCTGCAGGCGGGGGAAGGGGGCATCTGGTCGTGGCGTCTCGTTACCAGGCGAGCCCGCAGCTTTGAAATGCAGATCCGTGTGGTGCCCCTGAGTGCCGCCGCGACGGTCCAGGTACGACAGGCGCGCGGGGAGGGCAGCCCGATGCTGGGGTGGTATTCGCCGCAGCACGGGATCCTGCGGCCCGCGTCGGTGCTGGTGGTTCAGATCGAGGGTGAGTTGTTCGTCGAGACCCGCGTGGACGAACTCCGCCGCCACCCGAGACGTCGTCAGCGATGAGACGATCCCGCGCCGGCGAGGCGCTGCGTGTCTTCCTCCTGCTCCTGGTCCCGCTGTGCGTCGTCGTGATGGGTGTGGAGGCGCTGCTGCGCGCCACCCACCTCTTCAACGCGCGCGTCTCCTTCAGCAAGCCGGATCCCGAGATCGGCTTCCGCTTCACGCCCGGCGCCGGCTACTGGTTCTTCGGTGAGAACGACCACCCCGTCGAGGGGCGCATCAACGCGCTGGGCTGGCGCGACTACGAACGAACGTGCGAGAAGCCGGTGCGGTGTTATCGCGTGGCGGTGATTGGCGACAGCTATGTGGAGGCATTCCAGGTGGAGTTGGATTCCACCTTCGTGGCCGTCACCGAACGGCGGCTCAACGCGCTGCACGTTCTCGGTCCGGGGGGCGGGCGTGTGGAGTGCATGAACTTCGGGCGTTCGGGCATGACCACCACCGAGGAGCTGATTGTGCTGCGGCGGGACGTGCTGCCCTGCGATCCCGACGCCGTCGTCGTGTTGTTCACCGGTGGCAACGACATTGCCGACATCAGCCCGGCGACCGCCGATGGCACCTTGCGCCCCTACCCGCGTCTGCAACCCGACGGGTCGCTCGTGTTCGACATGAGCTTCGCGCAGAGCCGGGGGTATCGCATGCGCGCGCTGATCAACCCCGTCAAGCAGCGGTCCGTGCTGGCGTCCCTGATTGCGGAGCGCTACAACGCGCTGCGCCGCGCTCCGGCACCGACCGCCGCGGTGGGGGAGCCCCGCATCTCGCGCGAGCGGTCGCTGTGCACCGCGCACCCGGACTCCACCTACCTGCGCCAGTACGCGATGAACAAGCGCCTGCTGGCCGAGATGGCCGCGGCGTGCGCCGCCCGCGGGGTGACGCTGTGGCTGATCTCGGTGCCGCCGGTCCGCCACGCCGGGGAGGCGGCGGCCCTGCGTGCGATAGACCCCACCTTCGACCCCGCCTTCTTCGACGACGATCTGGCCGCGATGGCGGACAGCACCGGGGCGGGCTTCGTGGCCCTCGCGGGGCCGTTCGCGGCGTCCGGCCGGGCCGGCGGTGAGCCGCTGTTCTGGGCCCACTGGAGCTACGCCGGTCACCGGGTGGCCGCGGACGCGCTGGTGGCGGCCCTGGCGCCGGCCATCCAGCACGAATAGCCCCCCAAGCACCCCCGGGGGGCCATGGCGACCCACCTCTCAGGGGGGGGTGAAAGATTTAACAAGAATGTTGAAGATCCCCGTTGACACTTCCCGGCCACCTCGGATATATTGGCCGTTACCTCAGTGAATTCATACCGATAGGATCTTTGATCTCGGATAGAATTCCTCCCGGGCAGGAAGCAGTTCCTGTCCGCACGATCTTTGAAAATTCGAGTAGTGTGCGTGAGCCTGAGTTAGTTCGGCTCGAGGCTTCGAACGCACGTTGTCCGCTTCTGCGGCGATGTGGCGGTTTGGGGTCTTGAGATATTGTTTCGAATCGAACGGGCTCTCGAAGTGCACGCGGTTGGCGGCGGTTTCCGCAAGGGAGCCGGTTTCCAATTCCGCACTTCGTTGAGCCATGTTTCTGATCGAATAGGATTAAAAATCTTCTACAACGGAGAGTTTGATCCTGGCTCAGAACGAACGCTGGCGGCGTGGATTAGGCATGCAAGTCGAACGTGAAAGTACTGAAGGGGTAACCCGGATGTACGAGTAAAGTGGCGAACGGGTGAGTAACGCGTGGGAAACCTGCTCCTGGGCGGGGGATAACAGCTCTAACGGGCTGCTAATACCGCATGACGCCACGGATCTCATGATTCGTGGTTAAAGGAGGCCTCTATTTATAAGCTTCCTCCTGGGAATGGTCCCGCGTTCTATTAGCTTGTTGGTGGGGTAATGGCCTACCAAGGCGACGATGGATAGCCGGCCTGAGAGGGTGGTCGGCCACACTGGGACTGAGATACGGCCCAGACTCCTACGGGAGGCAGCAGTCGAGAGGCTTCGGCAATGGGGGAAACCCTGACCGAGCGACGCCGCGTGGGTGATGAAGATTCTCGGATCGTAAAACCCTGTCAGGTGGGATGAAAAATCATTCGGCTAATACCCGAGTGACATGACAGTACCACCAGAGGAAGCTCCGGCCAACTCCGTGCCAGCAGCCGCGGTAACACGGGGGGAGCAAGCGTTGTTCGGATTCATTGGGCGTAAAGAGCTCGTAGGCGGCTCTGTAAGTCGGGGGTGAAAGACCACAGCTCAACTGTGGAACCGCCCTCGATACTGTGGAGCTTGAGGCTGGGAGAGGAAAGTGGAATTCCTGGTGTAGCGGTGAAATGCGTAGATATCAGGAGGAACACCGGTGGCGAAGGCGACTTTCTGGACCAGTTCTGACGCTGAGGAGCGAAAGCTAGGGGAGCAAACAGGATTAGATACCCTGGTAGTCCTAGCTGTAAACGATGGGCACTAGGTGTGGGGGGATCGACCCCTTCCGTGCCGCAGTTAACGCATTAAGTGCCCCGCCTGGGGAGTACGACCGCAAGGTTGAAACTCAAAGGAATTGACGGGGGCCCGCACAAGCGGTGGAGCATGTGGTTTAATTCGATGATACGCGAAGAACCTTACCGGGGCTTGACATGCAGCTGAAGGTTCGTGGAAACACGGGCCGTCCCTTACGGGACGGTTGCACAGGTGCTGCATGGCTGTCGTCAGCTCGTGTCGTGAGATGTTGGGTTAAGTCCCGCAACGAGCGCAACCCTTGTCTTTAGTTGCCATCAGGTCAAGCTGGGCACTCTAGAGAGACTGCCGGTGATAAACCGGAGGAAGGTGGGGATGACGTCAAGTCATCATGGCCCTTACGTCCCGGGCTACACACGTGCTACAATGGCAGGTACAGAGGGCTGCGAACTCGCGAGAGTGAGCGAATCCCAAAAAGCCTGTCTCAGTTCGGATTACAGTCTGCAACTCGACTGTATGAAGTTGGAATCGCTAGTAATCGCAGATCAGCAGGCTGCGGTGAATACGTTCCCGGGCCTTGTACACACCGCCCGTCAAGTCAACCGAGTCGAGTGCACCCGAAGTCGCTGCACGAACCCGCAAGGGACGAAAGCGCCGAAGGTGTGCTTGGTGAGAGGGACTAAGTCGTAACAAGGTAGCCGTACTGGAAAGTGCGGCTGGATCACCTCCTTTCTAAGGAGAGTTATGACGACGGTGATCTTTTCACGAGATCGCCGGTGTCACACTCCTAGGTCGACGAGCCGAACCTCGGCTCACCACACTACTCGTTCGAATATGGTTTCCAATTGAACCGATAATAAACTTATCGGGCCTATAGCTCAGTTGGTTAGAGCGCACGCCTGATAAGCGTGAGGTCGGTAGTTCAAGTCTACCTAGGCCCACCAGGTTCTGGAGACAATTCTCTAAGGTTTTGGGGATATAGCTCAATTGGGAGAGCACCGCCTTTGCAAGGCGGGGGTTACCGGTTCGAGCCCGGTTATCTCCACCATTTAGAGGATTTGCTGGCAATGGCCAGATTCGTTCTTTGACATTCTGTTTGGGTAAGAGAGCGGTATCTTCCTTAGATGCTAATTGAGTAAAGCTACTAAGGGCGCATGGCGGATGCCTTGGCGTCGGTAGGCGATGAAGGACGTGGTAAGCTGCGATAAGCTCCGGTGAGGTGCACACAACCGTTGATCCGGAGATTTCCGA
>Ga0224500_10000001_pt1:227500-322071 | contig 322071 bp, 253 predicted proteins | sample SF_Oct11_sed_USG_FD_168126 | JGI IMG/M metagenome (GOLD analysis project Ga0224500, IMG submission 168126) | Sediment microbial communities from San Francisco Bay, California, United States - SF_Oct11_sed_USGS_4_1 | ecosystem: Environmental > Aquatic > Marine > Sediment | place...
GGTGATTGCCGGAACCGCGGTCGCGCTGGCGGTGGTGCTGGGCCTGGTGGCGAGCACCACGCTCTTTCTGCAGAACCGCGCGTCGCGGCGCGTGGCCGAGGAGCAGCGCGACCAGATCCTGCGCCTCTCCGACGCCAACGTGCTCTCGACGCTCGTCGAGCAGTCGGTTGCGTTGCGCCCGCCGCACCCGGAGCGCATTCCCGCCATGGAGGAATGGCTGCGCCAGGCGGAGGCGCTGGCGGCGCGCCTGCCCGTGCACCATGCCACACTGGCGGCGCTGCGCGCGCAGGCGCTGGACGGCAATCCGTCGCCGGGCGGCGGATCACGCCCGCTCTTTGCGAGCCAGAAGGACCAGTTTCACTACGACCATCTATCCGCGCTGGTCGCCGGTCTGGAGCGTTTCGTCGATCCGGATCCGCATGTGGGGACAATGGCGCTGGTGAGCGACCGGCTCGACTTCGCCCGCCACGTGGTGGATGCGAGCATCACCAGCCACCGAAGCGAGTGGAGCAATGCCATCCGTTCGATCGCCGATGTCGAGGAATGTCCGCGCTACGGGGGCCTGGTCATTGCGCCCCAGGTGGGGCTGGTGCCGGTGGGCCGCGATCCGCAGTCCGGCCTGTGGGAGTTCGTCCACATCCGCACCGGTGCGGCGCCGGTGCGTGGCCGCGACGGACGCCTGGCCGTAGACGATGACACCGGCATCGTGATGGTGCTGCTTCCCGGCGACTGTTTCTGGATGGGCATGTCGAAGGAACGGCTCGCCGATCCCGCCAAGCCGGGTGGCGACCCGCTCGCGCGCCTGGATGAGGTGCCGGTGCACCGGGTCTGCCTCGACCCTTTCTTCATATCGAAGTACGAGGTGACCCAGGCCCAGTACCTGCGCATCACCGGGCAGAACCCGAGCCGTGTGCAGCCCGGCATCGACTACAAGATGTACGTGACCTCGCTGTGCCACCCGGTCGAGAACCTCAACTGGGAACAGGCGGACGGTTTTGCACGCGATGTGGGGCTGATGCTCCCGACCGAGGCGCAGTGGGAATACGCCGCGCGGGCCGGGTCGACGGCGCGGCTCCCGTGTGGCTGGGATCCCGATTGCCTGCGCACCACCGAGAACATCATGGATGCATCCGCGCGCGTGCCGGCGCGGCCGGGCGGGTGGAGCTACGCGGACTGGTACGATGGCTTCGTCGACTCGTCGCCGGTCGGGTTCTACGCGCCCAACGCATTCGGACTCTACGATGTGCTGGGCAACGTCACCGAGTGGACGCGGGACTGGTACGGGTCCTACCAGCTCCCGGTCGCGCCGGGAGCTGGCGAGCGTCTGGGCACGGGGTACACCGAGCGGGTGGTGCGGGGCGGAGGCTATTACTTCTGGGTGGACCGCGTCAGCGTGGCCCTGCGCCTGAACATCCCCCCCCACATCAACGACCGCATCGGCATGCGGCCGGCACGCGGGCTGGACCCGGCCGGCGCCCAGGATCGGGCCGCCGCCGCCCCCTCCCGCTGAAGAATACCCCTCCCGAAAAAAATCGAAATTCCGTTAGCCGCTGCGGATTGAAACGGCGCACTTCCATACAGGTCGGGTTGCGGGGATAGCGGCTCGCCGAAGCCGGTCGGACCTTTCTTGGTCGGCGGGTATCGCCCGGTACGGAGAGCCGTCCCCGCTGCCTGTGCCCAGTCTGCTCCCTGAGGCAGAGCATTCTTGACCACTTGCCCGGTTCCAGCCTCTACGATCCTGGCGGACCCCCGGACCCCGCCTGGCTTGGCAACGAAAAGCCCGCTGGCGGATGTCAGCGGGCTTTCGTCCGTTTATACGTTCCGGCCGCAGCCGGACGGCCTACCTGATGAGGCTCCGCAGGCGCTTCGTGAACCCTGCCAGAGACCCGCCCGGGGCGCCGGTCTCCACCGGTTGATCCTCCCCGGTCACGAAGTAACCACCCGACAGGGTCCGCTGCGCGGGAACACCGCTCGGGTTGGCCTCGCTGTACTCGGTACCGGAGACGATCACGTTCAGCGTTCCCGCAATGTGATCGCCGTCGATCTCGTGCACCACGAAGTTTCCGGACACCGCGTTCTCCGCGTTGAACGAGTAGTCCGGAGACATCTCGGCGTACCCAAGGTAGACCTGCGGACCGCCGGCAGGCGACACGGGCGCCGCGCCGATCGTCTGCACCACCACCGGCAGCGTGGCGGGCAGTGTGGCCGGATTGATGTAGTCGGTCGACACGTACATGTAGATCGACTCCTGCAGGCCGCCCGCTGGCGCCGCAGCGGCGGTCACGGGCAAATTACTGCTCGCGCTGAAGGAGAACGAGTAGCTGCCGGAGGACGAGATGCTGGAACCAAACGCCTGCAACTCGTGCGCGCCCGCCTGGGCCCCGCCCGTTACGTTGAGTGCCACGGTGTTCTCGTCCGCGTAGGCGCACGCCGTCGGGACACCCCCGATGCGCTCGATGGTCAGATGGAGCGAATCGCAGTACGTCCCGTCCCAGCAGTCCGCCGGGTTGTCGGAATACTCGAACGTGCCCGACAGTTGGTAGGTGTCGCCCGAGACGGTCCCGGTGAAACTGGCCTTGAGTGTCTCCGTGCAGCTGAGTCCCACGGTTTCCGTCGTCTCGCACGACAGCGAGAGGTTGTTGCCGGTGCGCTTGACGGGGCAATCCGCGCCGAAGAACTCGTCGATGACCTCGGCTCCACAGAAGACCAGGGTGTCGGCGAGAACGTCGAAGGGTACCGCCTCGCCGCAGGTGAAGAAGGCCCCGGTGGCGGCGTAGGTTCCCGAGGGCAGGGACAACGTGCTCGAATTTCCTCCGGTGCCGCCGCCGGTGGGGGACTCATCGTCGCCGCAGCCCGCGGCCATCGCAAGCGCCAGCGCGCCGGCGAGCAGAAAGGGAACCACATTACGAGAAGACATGAGCAACCTCCTGGGGTCTCGGCGCATTGTGTGGGAACGCCGGTTCGGGTCATGAATCCCGCCGCCGAACGGCAGGGGCTTCCGGGTCAGTCGTCGCGCGGATCTTCGATCGAAAACGGAACTGCCGACGGGTCAACCGGATCATCGCGGTGTACGCGGAACTCGCAGCAACCGTCGCCGCGTTGAAACGTGCGCTCGCGCGAGACGCGCATCCCGAGCAGGCGCGTCAGCGTGTTGACGGTGATGCTGCACAACTGGGGTTGCTGCAGGGCCACGTTGGTGAACGGACAGTTTCGCTCCACCAGCGCAAGGTGGCCGTTTCGTTCGATGGAGATGAACGGATCCTCCGGGAGGTAGTACCCCTTGAGGGTTTCCATCCGCTCCTCGAGCGTCTTGCCGCGCAGCTTCGGCTCCCACTCGTTCACCGTGGACTCGGTGAGGTGCGCTATGGCCGCCTCGACCGCCTGCCGCCCGTACAGCGCCTTGAAGGCGCCGATCACCGCGACGCACAACTCGTCGTAACGTTTGGGGAAGAACTCTTCACCGCGCAGGCTGATCTCATAGATGGATGCCGGGCGCCCTGATTTTCCGTCACCGGAGTGCTGGGCCCGGCGCGACACCCAGCCCTGGCGTTCCAGCAGAATCAGGTGCTGCCGCGCGCCTTCGTCGGATATGGAGAGTTGTTTGGCGATCTCGGCAATGGTGGAACCGCCGTCGCGCTTGATGCGGAGCAGAATCTCGCGGCGCGTATCGGAAAGGGCCTCGATGGCAGCATGCACTGGTAACGCCTCCTTGATCGGCCAGGCCTTCCGCTCACTCGCGGCAGCCGGACACGGCCCGCGCGTCCGGGATCATCTGAATCCTACGCACTTTGACCGGTGCCCGTCAATGGACCATTCCGCCCGATTGACCGGCCCGCCGCGGTCGTATACCTTGATGCGCATGCGGATTGCACTCGTACAGGTGAATACGGTGGTGGGAGATACCGCTGGCAATGCCGGGCGCATCCTGGACGCGGTTCGCCGGGCCGCCGCAGCGGGCGCCGAACTGGTGGTATTCCACGAGATGTCGGTGAGCGGCTACCCGCCGCAGGACCTGGTCGAGCGGCCCGCGTTCATCGCACAGTGCGGGCGTGATCTGGCCCGGATCGTGGCCGAATCCGCGCGTTACCCCGGGCTGGGGATCATCGTCGGAGCGCCCCTGACGTCGCCGGGGGCGACGGGCAAGGGGGTGGCCAACGCGGCGCTGCTCATCGCCGACGGCGCTGTGATTCACCGCCAGGACAAGATGCTGCTGCCCACCTACGACGTCTTCGATGAGGCGCGGTACTTCGAGCCCGCCGCCGCGGCCGTGCCGGTGCCATTCCGGGGCGAGAAGCTCGGCATCTCGATCTGCGAGGATGCGTGGAACGACCCCGCGCTGTTTCCACGGCAACCGTACCGTGTCGAGCCCATCGCCATGCTCGCGCAGCAGGGGGCAACCCTTCTCGTCAACATCTCCGCCTCCCCGTTCACCGCGGGCAAGGAGGCGTTTCGCGCGGAGTTGATCCGCAGTCATGCGCGGCGCCATCGCCTGCCGTTTGTCTTCGTGAACCAGACCGGCGGCAACGACGAACTGGTCTTCGACGGGCGCAGCCTGTGGGTGGACGGCGGTGGTGAGGTGCGCGCCGCGCTGCCCGCGTTCGAAGAGGCGCTGGTGGTGGTGGACACCAACGCGCCCGCCGCCGCGCCGGCGTACCGCGTCATGGAAGAGGCGGACAGCATCCGGCGCGCGCTGGTGCTGGGCACCCGGGACTACTTTGCCAAGTGCGGCTTCAGCCGTGCGGTGGTGGGGCTTTCCGGCGGAATCGACTCCGCCCTCACACTGTGTATCGCGGCGGAGGCGCTGGGAGCAGACAACGTGCTGGCGGTGGCGATGCCCTCCCCGCATTCGTCGGCCGGGAGCGTGCAGGACGCGCGCGCGCTGGCGTCCGCGCTCGGTGTTCGGCTGGAGGAGGTCGCAATTGGATCGCTGATGCAGGCCTACGACGAGGCCCTCGCGGGCGTCCTCGCCGGCACCACGCCCGATGTCACCGAGGAGAACATCCAGGCGCGTATCCGCGGCAACATCCTGATGGCGATCTCCAACAAGTTCGGGCACTTGGTTCTGTCCACCGGGAACAAGAGCGAACTCGCCGTCGGATACTGCACGCTGTATGGCGACATGAGCGGTGGACTGGCCGTGATCTCCGACGTTCCCAAGACCATGGTGTACCGGCTGTGTGCGATGTACAACGCGGAGCGAACGGTGATCCCGCCGGCGATCATTGAGAAGGCGCCGTCGGCGGAGCTGCGCCCCGGCCAGAAGGACGCCGATTCGCTGCCGCCCTACGAAATTCTCGACGCCATCCTCGATCTGCATATCGAAGAGGGGGCGGGCGCCGCGGACATCGTGGCGCGCGGGTTCGATGCTTCAACCGTGGCGTGGGTGGTGGAGGCGGTGCGCAAGAGCGAGTACAAGCGCAAGCAGGCCGCGCCCGGACTCAAGGTGACCTCCAAGGCGTTCGGCGCCGGGCGCCGCTTTCCCATCGCGGGACGCTACTCCGTGTGATCACCGGCGGGGCCGTATACAAGGATGCGGGCTTCCCAATGACAGGCACTCCCGTGAGAGGCTATGAGGAGATCGACTACTCGGGCGACGTCGCCATCGAGGCCTGGGGGGCGACGCGCGCCGAAATGATCGAGAACGCCACCCGCGGCCTCATGGGACTCATGGCCTGGAGCCGGGTGGAGCCGGTAGTGGAGCACCCTGTGGAGGCTGCGTGCGCGGATGCCGGCGGGCTGCTGGTGGACTGGCTCTCGGCGGTGATCCTGATGGCCGCGACCCACGGCGAGATCTACAGCGACGTGAGTGTGCGGGCGGCCGGGCACGACGCGCTGTGCGGCACGGTGCGCGGCGCTCCGGCTCGGGACCACGCGGGGCAGTTGCGTTTCGACGTCAAGGCTGCGACCTATCACGGCCTGCAGGTCGAGGAAACCGGGGAGGGCTGGCGCTGCCGGGTGGTGTTCGACCTGTGAGCGGATCGCGGGAAATCGTCGCGATGCACGCGTGGGTAAGCGGCCGGGTCCAGGGTGTCTTCTTCCGGGATTCCACCCGCCAGCGCGCCCGCGAACTCGGTCTCGCCGGGTGGGTGAAGAACCTGCCCGACGGGCGCGTGGAGGCGTTGTTCGTGGGAACGCGCGAAGCATGCGAGGCCGCGCTGGCGTTCGTGCGCATCGGACCGCCGGCCGCGGCCGTGTCCGCCGTCGAGTGGGTGTGGGAGGAACCGCCGGCGCATCCCGCGGGCGGGTTTTCGATCGCCTAGTCGCCGGAAGCGAGAAACGGCGTGATGGCCTCGGTGACCCCGTCGGGGAGGCGGCGAGGCCGGCTGTTGGTGTCCACCCACACGTGGCGGGTGAACCCGCGGGAGATGATCTCCTCGCCGCGCCGAACCCGGTAGTCGAAGGTGATCACGCGGCTCTTCATCTCGCGGATCTTCGTCTCGATGGCGAGCTCGTCGTCGTAGTGCGCACCCTTGAGGAACGTGGCCCCGTATTCGACCACCGGCAGCATGACACCCTCCGCCTCCAGTCCACGGTAGGAGTGCCCGGCGGCGCGCAGGAGCCCGGTGCGCCCCAGCTCGAACCACAACAGGTAGCTCGAGTGGTGGGCCACACCCATCTTGTCGGTCTCGCCGTAGCGGACACGAACCATTTCCACGTGGGTTCGCATGACCATGCGGACGGTAGCCAACCGGCGCCGAAACGCGCAAGTTGAATCCCCCCAAACGCCCGCCGCAGCCACCAAAAAGCCCGTTTACAGGCCCGCCGGCGTTTGTCTATAGTTGAGGCCGGGAAACGGTTACTTCCGCAGCGCGGACGGAGAGCCCTCCGCCGCACCCATCCGCCGCATTCGAGAAATTTCATTCGCAAGGGAGACATTCATGCCCACGCCATTCGTCAATGAGCCGTTCTCCAACTTCGGCGATCCGGCCGTCGCCGCAAAGATGCAGGCGGCGCTGGACAAGGTTCGCGCCGAGCTCGGCCGCGACTACCCGCTGGTGATCGGCGGCGAGAAGATCAAGACCAGGGGAACCATCACCTCCATCGACCCCTCCAATCCGGACAACGTGGTCGGCCGCGTCGCGGAGGGAACCCGGAAGCATGCCGAGCAGGCGTTGGACGTCGCGCTGCGCACGTTCGAAACCTGGCGCAGGGTTCCGGCCGAGGAGCGGGCGTCGTACCTGTTCCGGGCCGCCGGGATCATCCGCGAGCGAAAATTCGAGTACGCGGCGTGGATGGTCTACGAAGTGGGGAAGAGCTGGGCCGAGGCGGACGGTGACGTCGCCGAAACCATCGACTTCCTCGAGTTCTACGGCCGCGAGGCGTTGCGCCTGGCCGAACCGCAGCCGCTGACGAAGATCGCCGGCGAGGACAACCAGCTGCTCTACATTCCGCTCGGTGTGGGCGCGGTGATTCCACCCTGGAACTTCCCCATGGCCATTATGGCGGGGATGACATCGGCCGCCGTCGTGGCGGGTAACACCGTGGTGCTCAAGCCATCCAGCGATTCCCCCATCATCGCCGCCAAGTTCGTGGAGGTGATGGAGGAGGTCGGCCTGCCCGCGGGCGTGATCAACTTCCTGCCCGGTGGCGGGCGCGAGGTGGGCAACCACCTGGTCGAGCACCCGAAGACACGCTTTATCGCATTCACCGGATCCAAGGAGGTGGGCCTGCACATCAACCAGCAGGCCGGCACGCCGCGCAAGGGCCAGATATGGATCAAGCGCGCCGTGCTGGAGATGGGCGGCAAGGATTCCATCGTGGTCGATGCCGATTGTGATCTCGACGCCGCGGTGACGGGTGTGTGGACGTCGGCGTTCGGCTTCCAGGGGCAGAAGTGTTCGGCGTGTTCGCGCGCGATCGTGCACGCAAAGGTGTATGACGAGTTCGTGCGCCGCCTGATCCCGAAGGTCGCCGCCATCAAGCTGGGGGCGCCCTACGAGTCGAAGGACAACTACATGGGCCCGGTGGTCAACGAAGGCGCCATGAAGTCCATCCTCGACTACATCGAGACCGGCAAGGGCGAGGGCGACCTGCTCGCGGGCGGTTCGCGCGCGCCGGGCGCCGGCTACTTCATCCAGCCCACGGTGTTTGGCGACATCGCGCCCGACGCCACCATCTCGCTGGAGGAGATATTCGGGCCGGTGCTCGCGATCATCAAGGCGCGTGACTTCGATCACGCCATGGAGATCGCCAACAACACCGAATACGGCCTGACCGGGTCGCTGTACTCGAGCAACCGCGATCACATCGAGCGCGCCCGGCAGGACTTCCACGTGGGCAACCTGTACTTCAATCGCAAGTGCACGGGGGCGCTGGTGGGTGTGCATCCGTTTGGCGGCTTCAACATGTCGGGCACCGACAGCAAGGCCGGCGGGCGTGACTACCTGCTGCTGTTCACGCAGGCAAAGTCGGTCAGCGAAAAGACCGCGTGACGCAGGCGCGGGGCACGGCCGCGAGGCGCGCGTTCTTCGCGATCCTGTTCGCGGCGGCGTTGCTGCGTGTCGTGTTCGCCGGGTGGGTGGTCGGCTTCGCCACCGAGCCGAAGGGTGACGAGGCCGACTACCACGGCATCGCAACCCGCCTGGCGCTGGGGCAGGGGTTCGTGGAACCGGATGGCGGCCCCACCGCGCGCCGCCCGCCCATGTACCCCAGCCTGCTGGCCGCGCTCTACGCCGCAACCGATCCCGACCCGGTTGCGGGCCGCGTCGTCCAGGTGATCCTGGGTGTTGTGGTGGTGGCGCTGACCGCCGCGGTTGCGCGGCGCCTCTTCGGTCCGGGGGTTGCGCTCGCCGCCGCCGGCTTCGCCGCCCTCAACCCGTTTCTTGCCTTCATTTCCGGCTACCTGCTTACCGAGAACCTCTACATGGTGCTGGTGCTGGGTGCGTTGTGGATTGCGCCCGACCCGCGCGGACTCCTGTCGGAACCACGCCGGGCGCTGGCGCCCGCCGCCCTGCTGGGGGCGGCCGCGCTCACCCGCCCCACCGGCCTGCCCGTGTTCGAGTGGACGCTGGCGGCGGCGCTCCTGCTCGCCACCGTGCCCTGGCGCGTGCGTGCCGTACGCGTGCTCGCGATGGCGGCGGCGTTTGCCATGATCATGCTGCCGTGGCTCGCGCGCAACGCCGCCGTCATGGGTGGATGGACGCTGACGACGCATGGCGGCATCACGTTCTACCAGGGCAACAACGAGAAGGTGGCGCAAACGCCGTCGTGGCGCGGGGGCGTGGCACCGCTGGAGGCGCTGCCGCGCTACGATGAACTCATGGTGCTGGACGATGTGGCGCGGGATCGCATGGCATGGCACCTGGGGCTCGCGTACCTGCGCGAGCACCCGCGCGACGTTCCGGAACTGGTGACGTGGAAACTGGTGCGCTTCTGGCGGCTCAGGAGCGACATGGGGCTGAGCGGCATCCGCAGCGGCTGGTGGTGGAGCAGGGACTCGGCGCTGGGCCGTCTGGCGGCCGATTTCGACATCGGTTTCGTCTACGCGCTGCCCACCATGACCCTGTTCGTTGCGGGGCTGTGGCTCACGCGCCGCCGCTGGCGCGAACTCGCCCTGCTCTACGGGATCGTGGTGGTCCACACCGCGGTGGCGGTGGTGTTCTTCGGGTCGTTGCGCACACGCCTTCCCGTCGAACCGGTCATGTGCATCTTCGCGGGCGCCGCGCTGGTCTGGGCCGCGCGCCTCCGGGTCCGGCGGCGCGCCTAGCCGCCCGCCGGAGGATTTCCCCGCGCCAGCGGGCTGCGCGCGATGCCGACCAGGAACATGAACACCATGAACACCTCACTGTCGTCCACGTTGTTCTCCGTCAGGGCGCCGGCCAGGATGGCCGCCACCACCGCGACGGTCCCCGCAGCGTAGTACCGTTCGACCGAGGACGGCCCCGCCCGCGCGTAGACACGCGCCAGCGAGCGCAGCAGCACCACGAAGTACAGCACGAAGGGGATGAAGCCCACCAGCCCGCGGGTGGCGAGAAGATGCAGGTACACGTTGTGGGTGTCCACCGTGGTGAGCACCTTGCGGCCGCGCAGGTGCCGGTCGGCTTCGATGGTGTAATCGCCCATGCCAACGCCGAACACCGGGTGCTGGAGAAACAAATCCCACGATATCTGCCACAACACCAGTCGCGTTCCCACGTTGCGGTCCGCGGGGCGCGTCGCGAGTTCCGTCACCGCGATGGTGCGGCCCTGATCGCGCGCAAACACGAAGGAAAACAGCAACGCCACCGCCAGGGCGAGGGCGGTGGCCATGAAGGCCGCGCGCCGGCGCACCATCATGCACAGCACCGCGGCGCCGACGAACAGGGCCACCCACGCGCCCCGCGTCATGGTCAGGAGCAGGGCGGTGAACTCCATCGCCACCACCGCGGCCAGCCACCAGCGCCATCGCGAGAAGCGCGGCGCGAGCGCCACCGCACCCGTGAACAGGATCAACTGGTAGAGGATCCCGGCGAAAGTCATCGTGAACATGGTTCCACCCACACGGTGCGCCGCACCGATGTGGATGGGGCCGGCGTCCAGCCCGCCGGCGCGCTGGATGAACGCAACCACACACGCCACGCTGGCGGAGAACGCCAGCGCCCAGAACGCCGCCTCGCGCGCGCGCACCCGGGCGATACTCGCGCCCACCAGGAAGCATATCGACAACTCCCAGTAGGAGCGCCAGTCGTTGAGGGCGCGGGCCGCGTTCTCGGAGAGGAGTATCGATGGCAGCGCGAACGCCGCCAGCGCGATGGACGCCAGCGCCAGCGCATCCGGGCGCACCCGCGCGCCGCGCTGTTCGATGATCCACAGCGTCCACGCCAGGGCCGCGAGGCCGAGGGCGAAGTTCATTCCGGCGATGGAGAAGGGCGCGAACAGGGCGAAGAGGACGAACGCCGCTCGAAAGGCCCCGTTGGAAATGCCCGCAATGGAGCGCATCGCGCGGCTACAGGCGCACGGCCAGCGTGAAGCGGTGGGTGGTGCCGAACGCCTGCTCGTCGTCGACGGTCGCGGCGTAGTGGACGACCAGGCGCGTGTCGAACGCACGCAGGCTGGCGCCGAACGAGGGCGTGGTGCGTGATTCACCCGCGGCGTGGAACGCCACCCCGCCGCGAAGCGCGATGTGCGAGAAGATGTAATCCGTCTCCGCGCCCAGCAGGCCGCGCGTCCACGTCGAGTACTGGCGTACCGCGTCGGCGGAGAGTGTGAGCACGCGGACGCGGCTCGTCGCCACCCCCACCACCACGCTGGACTCCTTGTGCGCGTCGCTGCCGTCGTCGAACGAGTAGCGCGAGAACAGGTCCTTGCCAACCACCGCGGCGTCCCAGTGCTCGCTCAGCGACAGGTAGCCGGCGAAATCGACGCTCGAACCCCACGCGTCGAAGCCGGACACGCCGCTCTGCGAGAAGAACAGCTTGCCCGCGATGGCCACGCTCAGCAGTGGCTGCGGCGTGAAGGCGTAGGCCATGCGCAGGTGGTTTTCGGAGTACGACTCGAGGCCGGCGATGTCGGCGGACAGGTTGGTGAGCATCACGCCAGCCGCGTGTTTGGCCACCCCGCGCTCCACCGCGCACAACGGCGTGACGAAGGCGAGGTCCGCCTGGTCCAGCGATGCGCCCGGCACCAGTTGTACGTAGGACGCGCCCAGGGTGCGCGTCACCAGCCCCAGCCGTGCCGGGTTCCAGTCGATGGCGCCCTCGTCGTCTATCACCGCGCTCACCGCGCCCGCCATGCCGGCGGCGCGCGCGCCGTACCCCGGCACGAGGAAGGCGCCACCGGTGGACGACTCCGCGCGCGCGTGCGGGGCCCATCCCCCCAGCGCCAGCAGCGCAATGTATGCCGTCAGGATCCGCTTCATCAGGGATTGGAATCGAACAGGAATACTTCCCGGTAGACGTCCCGCGAGCCGTCGTCGTAGAGCACCGTCGCCACCGCGACCAGCGGACCGCGCCGCACCGGCTGGTCGCTGCTGTTGCGGCCGTTCCAGTTGAAGGCGTAGTAGCGGCTCGTCCCGCCGTCTTCGAAGAACGTCACCAGGTCGCCGGTCACGTCGAACACGCGCAGTGTCACGGAACGCGCGACGCGTTCGGCGTTCACCTGGAAGGTGCCTCCCGGCGTGAACGGTACGGGGAAGTACAAGCCCCCGGTGGATTGGAACTTCACCACCACGGTGTTCGACGGACCGCTTACGTTGCCGGCGCCATCGCGCTGCACGGCAACGATCTGGTTGCGGCCCACCTCGAGCGGGACGTTCACGGTGAACCGGTTGGACAGCGCGGAGGGGACCGAGTCGATCACGGCGCCGTTGCGCACGATGTCGACCAGGGTGGATGCGTCGCCGCCGTTGTCCACACTCCCCGACAGCGGGTAGAACGAAGTCAGCCACGACCCGGTGAACGCGTCCAGCACCGGCGCTGCCGGCGCGGTGGTGTCGTAGGTAAAGACGGACGTGTACACGGCGGACCGCCCCACCTGGTCCACGGCGCGGAACGAGAAGGCATAGGTGCCCTCGTTCACCACCGAGTCGGTCAGGGGGATGGCGAAGCGCAGGGTATCGTCGAGCACGCCGGCGCCGGTCACGGGCTGGTAGGGAGACGACGGGTACTTCACGTACAGCGAGTCGACACCGTGCCGGTCGAAGGCGCGCCCGCGCAGGCTGTCGGGCACGACGCGCACGCGCGCGCCGTCCGCCGGGCTCTCAATGGTAACCGTGGGCACCGCGGCGTCGATTTCGAAGCGGTAGCTCGCCGTTGCGCTGTAGCCGGCGGCATCGTCGATGGTGATATCGACGCGGTACTCGCCGTCGGGCAGCGAGGCACCGCCCGCGCTCGCATCCCACGAACTGACGTAGTTTCCGCTCAGTCCCGCGAAGGGTGGGGCGGTGGTCACGGTTGCCTCGACGGGGGCGCCGCTCGGGTTGGTGAACGTCACCCCGAGCTGGTCGGGCGCCCGGCCGGTGGAGAGCGGGGATGCGTCGGAAACGACATGCGCGATTTCCACCGCGGGGCGCGCGGCGGACAGTCCGGGGGCGTAGGGGTTGGGCGTGACACTCAGGATCTGCACGCGCGGCGGCGTTGTGTCCACGAACACCGGCAGGCTCAGGACGGTGTCGGGTGCGGTGTTGCCGAATGCGGTCAGGGTGACGACGTACGCGCCCTCGCCCGCGAAGGTGCCGTTGTCGCGCTGGCCCCGCCAGTAGAAGTCGCGTGTGCCCGCCGATGCGGGTGCCATCGCGCGCAGGGTATACACCGGGGTCACCGAGTCCGCCGCAAACACCACCACGCCCAGTGCAACCGCCGAGTCGGCGAGGGTGTAGCGCACGCGCGTCGAATCCTGGCGGCCATCGCCGTCCGGAGAGATCACGGATCCGAGCAAATCGAAGCGGGCGACGAGCTGGGCCGGTGCGGATTCCGCGAAGGCGAGCAGTAGCATGACCGCGAGCAGCGGAAGCTGGATCAGGCGGCGGGTGTACTTCAAGACCGATGGAACCTCGAAGGGGATCGTGTGGCGCAGCGGCCCGGGGTCGGCCGGCTGCGGCGACGCGCCTGCGGTGCGCCGCTATCGATTATCCACGCCCCGCGCCCGCGGGTCAATGCGTTTACCGCCCGCCGCGGAGGCGTTCGAGCGCGTCGACCAGCAGCGGCAGCGTGTCCCGGGCACCCGCCCGCACGAACACATCGGCGATGGGGGTGACTCCGGAGGGCTCGGGATTGACCTCCACCACGCGCGCGCCGGCGTCCCGCGCAACCGCCGGGAACCCGGCCGCCGGGTACACCAGTCCCGAGGTTCCCACCACCAGGATGGCGTCGCAGGTGGCGAGTGCCGCGTAGGCGCGGTCGATGTGGTGCGGATCGAGCATCTCGCCGAACCAGACCACATCGGGGCGCAGGAACGACCCGCACTGGCAGCGCGGTGGTTCACCCGCGCCTTCATCCGGTGTCGCGGGATGACCGTTCTCGAAGCACTTGAACCGGAAGATGTTGCCGTGAAGTTCCACCACGTCGCTGGATCCAGCCGTGGTGTGCAGGTTGTCGATGTTCTGGGTCAGCAGCAGGAACCCGTCGAAGAGGCGGGGCATGCGGGCGATGGCGCGATGGCCCGCGTGGGGTGTGGTCTCTGCAATCATGCGCCGGCGCTCCGCGTACCATCGCCATACCAGCGCGGGATCGCGCGCGAAGCCCGCCCGCGTGGCCAGATCCTCCGGGTTGTAGTCGGCCCACAGCGCGTTGGGTGCGTCGCGAAACGTCGGCACGCCGCTCTCACGCGACATGCCCGCGCCGGTGGTCACCACCACGCGCCGGGCGCCGGCCAGGATGTCGATGGCCTCATCCATTCCCGGGTGCGTGCTCATGCCGGGCCGGTGCGCCGCAGGCGCGCTTGTGCGTTGCGGCGCGCGCGCGATCGCGGGGCAAAGATGGCCAGCGACACGCCGGCGAGGATCATCACGGCGCCAAGCGCTACGCGCGCGGTGATGGTTTCGCCGAGAATCGCCCAGCCCAGCAGCACCGCGACGATGGGGATGATGAAGGTCTGGTACGAGACCACGGTGACTTCGAGGTGCTGGATCACGAAGAAGAAGAGCCCCAGCGCGGTCACCGAGCCCGCCACCGCGAGGTAGATGATGGTGGCCCACGTGGTGGTATCGAAGTGCAGAGATACCGGGCCCTCGAGTATGAGTGCGAGCAGCCAGGTCGCCGCCGCCCCCACCGAGAACGGAATCATCAGGGACGCCAGCGGGTGATAGCCGTACGCCCAGCGCTTGGTGGCCACGGAGCCGATGCTGGCAGCGAGCATGCTGCAGGTGACGGCTGCGGCGCCGATCGCCTGGTTGCTGCCGATGCGCAGGCTGTCGGAGAAGATCACGGCCACGCCGAGGATGCCGGACAGGATGCCCATGATCTTGCGCGGGGTGAGGCGTTCGCCCAGCGCCATGCGCGCGATCAGCGCCACCACCAGCGGCATGGCGGCGTAGAGAACGGCGGCCAGTCCGGACGGGATGTGCTGCTCTCCGTAATAGACCAGCGAATAGGGAAGGACGATGTGGAAGAACCCCAGAAATACGCCGATGCGCACGAAGCGCCGTTCCCCCGGCAGCGCGATGTGGCGCACTCGCAGGATCACCAGCACGATCAGCGCGGCGATGGTCATGCGCACGGCAATGCTGGTAAGTGGCGCCGCGCCGCGCAGGCCCACCTTGATGGCCATCCAGGTCGAGCCCCAGATGAGGCACGCCCCGAGGTATGCGGACACGAGAGCAACGCGAGAGGGAGCCAATGTTCACCGCCGGCGCCGGGGGAAAGAGCACGGGTGCGATGCTTGCACCGGCGCGATGCGAGAAGATAGCCCACAACGCACAGGCGCGTCCAACGCGGTGTGGATGCCCGGTGGCCCGCCGCACGCGTGCGGCAACGGCCGAGCCGCTAAGCCCCGTGCGGGGCTCGCGTTACGGTGCCGCGATTGACAGCGCGGGGAGCCATCGGGTACCATAAAACGCGATAAATCAATGGTTTTACCCGAGAGGATTGCATCGGAAACTACTGGTAACGGCTGCTCCCTTGAAACGTCCCCATCCCGCACTGATCGCCGTGCTCGCGGCGGCGGCCGCTGTTCATCTGGCGGTCGCCGTGGCGGATTTCGGCACGCTCGCCCGTAACGGATTTCTGTACGACGACAGCTTCTACGCCTTCCAGATTGCGCGCAACATCGCGCACGGGCTGGGTCCCACGTTCGACGGCGTAAACCCTACCAACGGGTTTCAACCGCTCTACGTTGGCCTGCTGGTCCCGATCTTCCTGATTGCGGGCGACGGTCCCGCGCTGCCGGTGCACCTCGCCCTGGTGATGTCTGCCCTGCTCACCGTGGCCACGGCCTTTCTGCTCTACCGGCTCATCGCGCGTCGCGCGAGCCCGGTGGCGGCCGCCGTCGCGACCGCGGCGTGGGCGTTTTCTCCCATCGTCATGCGGCAGAGCGCCAACGGCCTCGAGACCGCGCTCGCGTTGTTCATGCTGGCCGCGTCGGTGACCTGGTACCTGGAGAAGATACGCCCGGTGGCGCAGCCGGCGCGCCGCCGGTTTGCCATCATGGGCGCGCTATTGGGCGGCGCGTTCCTGGCGCGTGCGGACCTGGGGTTCCTCGCGCTGGCCATGACGCTCGACTATCTGCTGGTGGTGCGCGCGCACGGCGCGCGGCCACGCTGGGGCAAGGAACTCGCAACCGCCGCGGGGATGGGGCTGCTGGTGTGCCTGCCGTGGCTCACCTACGGGACCATTGCCGTCGGACTCCCGATACCCGAGAGCGGCCGCGCCACGCGCTATCTGTCGCTGGCCTACGCGCCCTTCTTCGACCTGGGCGGCGAGTCGCTGGTTCGCGAGGGACCCTCGTGGGATTTCGTGGCCGCGCACGCCTCGCGTTCGGTGCAGACCCTCAAGGTGATCCCCGCGTTCCACCCCATGTTTCGCGGCCTGCAGAAGCTCGGCGACCGCTTCGACGCGCCGGGGTTGTTCGGAGCACTGGCCAACGCCTTCGAGGCGCTGGTCCTGGCGGGCTTCGCGGTGTGGTGGTTCTGGCGCAGGCGGCAGCCGCACGGACGGCCGGCGCGCGAGTTCGATTTTCTGTTGCTGGTGGCGGTGATGTTCTTTGCCGCATACTCGACCGTGGTGTTCGGCGTGTTCTTCTTCCTGCGCTATTACTATCCCGTCTTCTTCATCGGTGCCATCTTCACCGGGTTCATGCTGGACGACGCGATTGCCTGGGTTGGCGCGCGCTCGCCGTCGGTACGGCGCATGGCGCTGGCGGCGAGCGGGGTCTACGCCGCGGCACTCCTGTTCATGGGGTACACGAGTGCCTTCCGCACCACGCCCGTCTACGGCTTCTACGACGCCGCGCGCTGGGTGGCCACGCACACGGACGCGTCGGACACCATCGGGGTGTTCCAGGGGGGGGCCATCGGATATCTCTCGGAGCGGCGGGTGGTGAATCTGGACGGCAAGGTTAACCGCGAGGCATTCGCGGCGCTCCGCGAACACCGGCTGGATGCCTACGTGCACGCATCCGGCATCGACATGGTGATGGACAGCGAGCGGGTGTTGAGTTTGTTTCTCGGCCCGTGGTCGGACGTCGAACGGCGGCATATCGAAACCGAGTGTGTCTTCACCGGCAGCGAGCACGGCGTGCCCGGCTGGATCGGGTACCGCGTGTCGCCGGCGGGGGGCGTCAACGCGGGTACGGCTGCATCGCCCGGAACGCGCTCCTCACCGGCCCGGCAGCCCTGAGCGGGGCGTCAGCCGCCGGACAGAATCCGCTCCCGCGGCGCGGCCATGCTGGCGGCGCCTTTTTTCATGCCCAGCACCGGGAGGCAGCGGGGAATCACCGACAGTTCCAGTGGCACCTCGCGGCGGCCCATGTACTCGCCGTCGATATGCATCGGAAAGGGCCGCGCGGCGGCGATGGTCACGCGCGCGCCGCGGTGAAAGGCGACCCCCGGGCTCGTGGTATGCGAGCCTCGCAGCGTGCGCGGCAGAATGGAGAGCATGCGCAGGCGGGGCATGCGCACCGCGGTGAACACGTCGATGAGGCCGTCGTCGGGCTTCGCGGACGGGTTGAGGTAGAAACCGCCGCCCGCCCTGGGGCCGTTGGCCGCGGACACCAGCAGGAAGTCTTCCTCCAGGATCACCCCGTCGATGGTGATCGAGTAGCGGATGCTCTCGTAGCCGGCCAGCGCCTTCATCACCGCCAGCAGGTAGAGCGGCAGGCCGCGCATGTTGCGGATGGAGAGGCTGTGGTAGGTCACCATGGCCTCGAAGCCGATCCCGATGCTGTTGGCGCAGAAGCGATCCCCGCAGTCGAGCACGTCCAGCCGCCAGCCCGCCCCCTCGTGGATGGTGGCCACCAGTTCATCCACCGTGGTGGGCGCGTTCACCATGGACGCGAAATCGTTGCCGGATCCGGTCGGAACGACGACAATGGGGACCGGACGTGGCATGAGACCGTTGACGGCTTCGCTCACCGTGCCGTCGCCGCCGACGACGCACACCAGGTCGGAATCGGACGCGGCGCGGCGCGCAAGCTCGGTCGCGTGGCCGGCTTCTTGCGTCCACAACAGATTGCTGTCGCCGGGGACTGCGCGCGCGAATGCTTCCACCATGCCGCGCGTGCGGCCGCGGCCGGCGGTGGGATTGGCGATGAAACTGATGCGCAACGAAATCTTCCTTTCATTCGCACGGCGTTGCACCCGCGGGAGCGGGCGACGCCCGAGGCTAGCCAACGCCGCGCGCTTCGCAAAGCGGAATCGCGGGGCGCTGGCCCTGGGTGTTGCCCTGCTGGTTCCGGGTGCGCCCGGCGCGTCGCGCCTCGAGGGCGCGTGGCACGTCGGCCCGCAACCGGCGGTCCGGGCCATCTGTCACGCGGGCGACACGCTGTGGGTGGGAACCGCGGCGGGCCTGTTCGTGGTCGACATTCGCAACGGCGCATTGCTGGAGCGCATCGAAGCCGGTGATCGCCTGCCCAGCGCGTCGGTGCGCGCCATCGCCGCGGTCGGCGACAGTGTGTTCGTGGCCACCGACGACGGGCTCGCACTGTACCGCGCCGGGGAGGTGCGCGTGTTCACGCCGCGCGCGCCGGCCGATATTCCTCTGGTTCCGCTGGTACGGCTCTACGGCGTGAGCATCGGCCGGCAACGCGAGGTGCTGCTGTCGACGCTGGGCTTTGGCGCGGGGGTGATCGCCCCCGGCGGCGGCTACGCCATCACCCGCGCCGACTCGCTCATGGACGACATCGTGTTCGACGTGAAGGACGGCCCGGATGACGGGCGCTACTTCGCAACCAACGCCGGGCTGTGCGCGCAATTCGGCGATACCACCTTCGCCTGGTACCAGGCGGGGGCGGGCCTGCCGCGCGGCGAGACGCGGCAGCTGGCGGTGGCCCCCGACGGGGCGCTCTTCGTCCTCGTGTCGCGCCAGGGAATCTATCGTTTCAACGGAAAGCGCGCGGCGCGGCTCCGTCCCCCGGATGACGTCCCGCTGCGCGACGCGCGCTCCATTTCGGCGGGTCCCGACGGGGCGCTGTGGGTGGCCGGCCGGGGCTGGATCCGGGTGCTGCGGGGCGGGCAGTGGCGCGAAGCGGGCATCGCGCCGGCCGACGCGGGTGCGGCCTGGAAGACCATCGTGGCCGACGGCGCGGGGGCGTTTGCCGGCAGCGACGACGGGCTGGTGGTGGCGCTCGACCGCGGGGTTCCGCTGCGTCTCGACCTGGGCGTCGGCCTTCCGGCGCCGCGCGTGGCCGCCATCGCGGCGAACGGAGCCGGGGCGGCGTGGTTCGTGAGCGGCGGGCGGCTGGTCCAGGCGGACGCCGTGGCGCGCAACGTCACCGTGGACGACGCACCGCCCGATGCCCGCGCCGTGACCATTGCGCCCGGCGGCGACGTGATTGCGGCGGGGCGCTGGACCGTGCGCCGGCGTGAAGGCGCCGGGTGGACCGACATGCATCCGGATCTCGCCGAGGCCGACCCGGCGTTCACCGCCGCGCGCACCGATGCGGACGGCGCGCTGTGGGTGGGCACGCGCTCGGGTGCGATCTACCGGTTCGACGGCGATATCTGGCTGCGCGTGGCGCGTGGCTCCGAGACCCTCGACGGACGCGGCATCCTCGACGTGCGCAGTGCGCCCGGAGGAACCTGGGCCATCGGCGCCGGCGTTCCGGTGCGCTGTGCCGACGGCGGTGTGGAACGGTTCGCCGGCATCGATTCCAGCGAGACCGTGGTGGACCTGGAACGCAGCCCGGCGGGCGAGTGGGTTGCCGTCACCGGCGGCGGGCTGTTCGTGTTCGACGACGATGCCACCGTGTGGCGCAAACGAGGGCTGCTGGAGGGAATTTCGGGGTCACAGCCGGGCCCGGCCACCATCGAGGGCACGCTCACCGCGATCGCCTTCGACGCCGCCGGCACGCTGTTCCTCGGCTCGACCGAGGGGCTGGGTGTGGTGGGCGCGGGCGGTGTGCGCTGGCTGCGGGCCGCGGACACCGATGGCGGCGAGGTTGCGGACCTGGTGGCGGAAGGCGGACGCCTGTGGATCGGCTTCGCCCGGGACGGATTCTCCGTGCTGCCCATCCCGTCGCTGCGGTAGCCGGGGCGACAAAACGCGTTTTGTGGCCGGGAAAGGCCTGTGCTAGACTTGAGTCTCTCACCAGATCGGACGGAGGTCCGTGAAGAGCCACTGATATCGACTCCGAATCGGCCGGGCGCAGCGCCCGAACATCGCAGGCCAGGGCAACAGACGACCCCGACAGGGAGTTGAGATTCGATAATGTGGCAGTTCGCATTCTGGTGCAGCCTCGCGCTCATCCTCTACATCTACATCGGCTACCCCGCCGCGCTGGCCGTGGCCGCACGCCTCTCGCGACGCCGTGATGCCCCCGATGGGGTTGCCCCCCCCTCCGTTTGCCTGGTCATCTCCGCCTTCAACGAAGAGGCGGTGATTCGCCGCAAGATCGAGAACAGCCTGGCGCTCGCATACGACGGGCGCCTCTCGATTGTCGTGGCCTCGGACGGTTCCGACGACCGCACCGCGGCCATCGCCGGCGACTATCGCGACCTGGGCGTGGAACTGTGGCACTCCCCGGCACGGCGCGGCAAGAACGCGGTCCTCAACGAGGTGGTCCCGCGGCGCACGGAAGCCGTCATCGTCTTCACCGACGCCAACTCGCTGTTCGCGCCGGACGCGGTATCCCGTCTGGTGGCGCCGCTGCGGGATTCGCACGTGGGCTGCGTGGTGGGCGAACTCTCCTACGCGCGCGACCTCACCTCGGTCGGGCAGGGCGAGAGCCTCTACTGGCGTTACGAGATGAAGGTCAAGGAACTGGAGAGCCGGCTGGGAAGCGTGCTGGTTGCCAACGGGTCGATCTTTGCGCTGCGCCGCGAACTGTTCGGGGAGCTGTTTGCAGACGTGGCCAACGACTTCCAGATCCCGTTCGATGTCGCCAACCAGGGCCGGCGCATCGTCTATGAGCGCGGCGCGGTGGCGGTGGAGCGGTCCGCCGAACTGTGGGAGGAGGAATTCGGCCGCAAGGTGCGCATCGTGATGCGCGGTCTCACCGGCTTCAGCCGGCTGCATCGGCGCATGCGGGGTGTGCGCCTGTGGCAGTTCGTTTCCCACAAGCTGCTGCGCTGGAGCGCCGGTCCCATCCTGGCGGTGCTGTTCGTGTCCACCGCCGCGCTGGCGGGTCGCTCGCCGGGTTACGCCGCCTTCCTCGGCGTGCAGGCGGTGTGCTATCTTGCCGCCTTCGCGGGCTGGTGCATGCGCGCCCGCGCCCGGGTTCCGCGCGCCCTCTACGTGCCGTTCTACTATATGATGGTCAACCACGCGGCGGCGGTCGCGTTCATTCGGTTTGCCAGCGGGGGGCGGCAGGTGGTATGGGAGAAGGCGGAAAGCACGCGTTTCGTGCCCGCAATGGAAGAGGGCCCGGCGGTGACGGACACCGTGGGTGCGGTGGCCGCTTCCGGGGCAGACGCGGCTTCGCGCGGAAGGCCCGTCGAGTAGCACGTCCATCAATACTTCATGCTGTTCTTCTTTCGGACCCTGATTGCCTGGCGCCGCTTCATCCTGGGATGGGGGGTGACCGGCGCGCTGGTGATGGCCGCGGTGAGTTTCATTCTGCCGCGCTGGTACACCGCCACCACGTCCATATTTCCGCCCGAGCCGTCCATGGCCATGCCCAGCTACACCGAGCTGGTGCAGCAGTTGTCCGCGCCGCTGCTCGGACCCACCGCCACCGGCGTTGCGCCGGAAACGGTCTACATCGAGATGCTCAAGAGCCGCACGCTGGGCGAGCGCATCATCGACGAGTTCGAGCTGATGCGCGTGTACAAGACCTCACGCATCGAGGACGCGCTGGAGGACTTCCACTCTCACATCGGCTTCTCGCTGCTCGACAACGGCCTCCTGATCATGACCTTCGAGGACAGGGATCCCGAACGTGCGGCGCAGATCGCCAACCGCATGATCGAAGAGCTGGACGATATCACGCGCGGGCTCAAGGTGACGCGCGCGGGACGCACGCGCGACTTCGTGGGCCGCCAGCTCGAGGAGCGCGAGGAGATGCTGGCCACGGCGGAGACCGAACTGAAGGACTTCCAGCAGGAGTTCAAGACGGTCGACCTGGACGAGCAGCTCCGTTCAGCCCTGGATCTCATCACCGAGCTTTCCAGCCGCGCCATCGCGCTGGAGACCGAACTGCAGATCATGGCGCACTACACCTCCAAGAGTTCCGCAGAGTATCAGCGCAAACAGACCGAGTACGGGGAAGTGGTGGGGCAGTTGGAGAAGCTCAAACGCGGCGCGAGTTCCGACGAGGACATCGTGCGCTCGTACCTTCCCACCATGGACGAGGTACCGGAGGTGGCGCTGCAGTACATGCGGCTGCGGCGCGCGGTCGAGGTGCAGACCGCGGTGTACACCATGCTGGTGAACGAGCACGAGAAGGCGCGCATCGAAGAGGCGCGCGACACGCCCGTGGTGCAGGTGCTCGACAAGGCCCACACGCCCAACCTGCGCAGCCGTCCCAAGCGCAAGATCCTGGTGATGGTGGGCGGTCTGCTGGGCCTGGGGTGGAGCTCGATGCTCGCCCTGTTCGTGACCGCGTGGCGGGAGGAATCGGGAAGAAACCAGACCATTCTCGAACTGCTGCGCCCGGTGGCCGCGGACTTTTCCCGCCTGCGCGGGCGTCCGAGAAGGCAATGACCTCCGCTGCCCGCGCGCTGTCGTCGCGGGGTGAGCGGCTGGTTCTGGCCGCACTCGCGCTCCTGCCCCTCGCCGTCTACCTGGCGGCGCGATTCCTGGGATACACCAAGTTTCTGCGCCTGGGTGCGGTGGCCGTCGCCGCCCTGGTCTTCGGCATGACCCTGTTCGTGCGACCGCGCTGGGGTCTCTTCTTCCTGGTCTTCTACATCTACTCCGGAGTCGGGTCGTGGCTGCCGGTCAACGTGGCCCTGCCGGTGTCGTTCATCGTCACCGGCGCGGTGCTGCTGCAACTGGTTCGCGGCGGGCAGAACCGCCTGGTGGACGCGTCCTTCTGGTGCGCGGTCGCGTTCTTCCTGCTCTTCTGCCTGCAGTCGATGCTCGTCGCGCCGGCGCCCATGCTCTCGGTGGTGGAGCTGGCCAACTTCGCCAAGATGCTGCTGGTGGTCTACCTGATCGTGCAGCTGGTGCGCACGGCCGACGATCTGCGCCGCCTCGCCTACGTGGTGTTCGCGGGTGCGGTGGCCACGGTGGTGCTGGGGGCGGCGGGGTTGTACCTGGGCATCGGGCCGGCGCAGGACAACTTCATCGGCGGGGTCTTCGTGCTGCGCTTCACCGGCGCGCACGAGAATCCCAACCGCGCCGCCGCCTACATGTGCTCCGCACTGCCGCTGGGGCTGTTCGGCGCCCGCAACAGCCGTGAGCCTTGGTTGCGGGCTGCGTTCATCGCGGGCGTGATCCTGCTGATCATCGGGATCTTCTCCACCTTCTCGCGCAGTGTCGTGGTTCCCTTTGCCGCCATCGCCCTGGCCGTGCTGGTGCGCGAGGTGCACAGCAAGCGCTCGTGGGTGTTCCTGCTGCTGCTCACCGTGGCCGGCATCGTGCTCACCCCGCGCTACTACTGGGACCGGGTGATGGCGTTGCGCGACGTGGCGTCGGGCAGCCAGAAGGACTGGTCGGTGTATACGCGCTGGCTGGCCATGACGACGGCGTGGGAGCTGTTCCTCAAGCACCCGCTGACCGGTGTGGGGCTGGGCAACTTCATCGTGGCCGGCGCCTACAAGGTCTTCCTGCGCATCGTGGCCCACAACACCTACCTCGAGATCCTGGTGGGCACGGGCATCTTTGGCCTCACCACCTTCCTGTGGATCCTGGCGGCCGGAATCCGCAGCGCGGTTGCGGGCGCCCGCCACCACTGGGCGTCGCAACCCGCCTGGGTGCGGTCCCTGTGCTTCTACGTCGCGCTGTCGGCGGTTTCCATCTGGCTCAGCGCGCTCTTCGGCAGCATGCCCTTCCGCTATCCCCTCTGGATCCCCGTTGCCGCGAGCCTCGCGGTGGGCAACCTCCTCCGCTCCGACCGGGCACAAGCTGCCGCCTGACGCCGTTCCCGCGGCCGCGCAAAATCCTTCGGAACCCCCGGGCCGGCGGCTGCGTAGAAAGGCCATGACACCGGACGCCGGCGAATGCCGGAGAGGCCGTAACCCTATTAAGGAGCGTCAATATCATGAAGTCATGGAATCTCACGCGCGGCGCCATCGCCCGCACGCTCTGGGTCGCACTGGCGATCGTTGCGGTTGCCGGCATCGTCGACGCGGGGGCAAAGGACAGGAAGCGCGACCGGGACCGGGTCCACTCGGGCTACATCGGGGTCTACATGCAGGATCTCACCGATGACGTCCGCGCGGGGCTCGACCTCAAGGTCAAGGACGGCGTGCTCATCAGCGGTGTCGCGGACGACAGCCCGGCCGAGAAGGCCGGCCTGGACGACGGCGACGTCGTGGTGAGCTTCAACGGCACCAGGGTCGGCACGCCGGACGAGCTGCGCGACGCGGTTCGCCAGGTGGAGCCGGGCACCGAGGCCAAAATGGAAGTCGTTCAGAACGGCAAGAAGAAGACCGTCACCATCACCGTGGGCGACCGTCCCGACCAGCAGTTCGGCTGGTTCTCGGCACCGGACGCCCCGCAGATCCACCGCGCACTGTCCATGTTCGGCGGACCGCGGCTGGGCATCCAGGCCCACGAGATCTCGGACGAGCTGGGCTCCTACTTCAATGCGAAGGAAGGCGACGGTGTCCTGGTGCTCGATGTGAACGACGCGTCGGTGGCGGAGAAGGCCGGTGTGCAGGCGGGTGACATCGTGCAGAAGATCGACGACACCAGAGTCGGGGACGTCGGTGACCTGCGCGACGCGCTGCGCGACTTCGAGGAGGGTGATACCTTCACCATTACCGTGCTGCGGCACGGCAAGACACAGCCGCTCAAGGCCACCATGGATGACCAGTCGGACGCCGAATTCTCGTGGAACTTCGACGGCCGCGCACCCCGCATGCACGGGATGCACCGCCAGCCGGGCGCGATGTACGAGTTCCGCATGCCGCGGCAGGACCGCGACACGCTGCGAGACGAACTCGACGAGCTGCGTGAAGAATTGAAGGAGTTGAAGGAGGAGCTGCGGAGCGCCGACTAGGCGCGCGAAACCCAATTGATCGTTGGCAACATTCCAAGCACCCGGATCGGGCGCGTCACACACCGGTGGGCGCGCCCGATTCGTTTGTGATGTGCGTGTACACGGCGAGCAGGGCGTCGCGTGCGCGCTCCGCCGAAAAGCGTTCCGCCACCAGGCGCGGGCCCTGTATCCGCGCGGAATCGTGCAGGCGCGCGTCTGCCAGTGCGCGCACAATGGCGCCGGCCAGCGCATCCGGCGCGGCGCCCGCGCTGAAGCAGCCGGTGACCCCATCCTCGATGAGGCCGGGGAGATCGCCCGCCCGCACCGCCACCACCGGCACGCCCGCCGCCATCGCCTCCAGTGCCGCGTTGGGGAGGCCTTCGTATTCGGACGCCACCACCACGCAGCCGAAACCGCCAACCAGCCCCGCGGCGTTTTCCACCTCGCCGGTGAAGGTCACCGCGTCGCCCAGCGGGGCGGCGCGTTCGCGCAACGCGTGCATGTCCGGCCCCTCACCCACAATGGTGAGGCGCGCGTCCGGAATTTGCGCGCGCACAATCGGCAGCGCGTCGATCACCTTCGCGAAGCGTTTGAGGGGCACCAGCCGTCCCACGCACCCGATCATGTGAAGGTCCCGGGGGGCGCCGGGTAACGCCGGCGGGATGATATTGGGAAGGCCGTGTACCCGCGAGGGTGCCACACCCACGGAACGGAGCAGGTACTCCCGGCCCGCATGGGAGTTCACCACAACCGCGTCGGCGCGGCGGAACATGATGCGCACGATGGCCGCGCGCGGCCCGGTGACGGTGAGCCGGTCGCTGCGCAGCGACATGACGACCGGCGCACGCAGCCTGCGTGCGGCGATGAACGCATAGGCATTGGATGCGTCGAGAAAACCGTGGATGACGTCCGGAGAGAAGACGCGCAGCGCGGCGGAAAGGGCCCGCAGGCGCGCCAGCTCGAAGCCGGCGCGGCGCGGCAGGTGGATGACCTCCGCGCCGGCGTTCAGCAGGCGGGTGCCGTAGGGCTCGCGCACGCCGGAGAGAACAACCACGCGCAGGATCGCGCGGCCGCGCAATGCTTCCGCGATGAGCGCGAGCTGGCGTTGTGCGCCGCCGTGGCCGAGGTCGTCGATGACAAAGCCGATGCGCAGCATGCACGCATTGTAGCGCGTACCCGCTGTCGCCCCCCACATAAAACCCGTTGGGGGGGTGATCGGGGCGTGCTAGAGTGCCTGCGGGATGCGTGCGCCGCGGCAACGCTTCAAGAATAATGCAAATCATCTGGCTGGCCGAGATCAAGTGGGACTACCTGCGTACGCGCAAGCAGCAGCTCATCGAGCGCCGCCCGCGGGACGTGGACGTGGTCTTCTTCGAGCCCTTCGTGCGCAACCGCGAAAACCACTATGAGCTGCGCGACGCCGCCGGCGTGCGCGTGGCCACCATTCCCTTCGTAAAGAACGTGCCCGGCGGACCGGCGCGTCCGCTCATGGAGCGCGCCTTCGTGCGCCGCGCGCTGGATGTCTCCGCGCTGCGCCGCGTGCGTGCCCGCCTGCAGGAAGCGGCCGTCGACCCGCGCGAGAGCGTGTGCGTGATCTCCAATGTGTATGCCGTGCACGTGGCGGTGGCGCTGGGCGCGCGTGCCATCGTGTACGATTGCAACGACGCGCACGCCGAGTTCCCGGGTATGCCGGCGTGGACGCGCGGTTACCAGGCCGAGACGCTGCAACGCGCGGACACGGTGATCGTGAGTTCGAAGGGACTGCTGCCGATCGCCGAAGAGACGCGTGGCTCGCTGGAGCGCGTGCACCTGGTGGGAAACGGCGTGGACGTCGCGCTTTTCTCCGCCGTGGCCGGCGCCGCGGCCGCGCCGCCCGAACCGGTGCGCGTGGGCTACGTGGGCGCGGTGGCGCCGTGGTTCGACTTCGATCTGGCGACGGCCATGGTGAAATCGCGCCCCGGCTGGCAGTTCGAGATTGTCGGACCGGTGCTGGGCGGGGTGGAAGAAAAACTCGCCGCACTCGCCGCGCATCCCAACGTGGCGGTGGGGGGAGCGGTGCCGCACGCGGAGGTTCCCGGCGTGCTGGCGCGTTTCACGGTGGGGATGATCCCGTTCGTGCGCAACGCGCTCACCGCCGGTGTCAATCCCAACAAGCTGTACGAATACCTGGCCGCGGGGCTGCCGGTGGTGGCGACGCCGTTCTCACCGGATGTCGAGGCCGAGACCGACGTGATTGCGCTCGCCGGGGATGCGGCGGCCTTCGAATCCGCCTGCGGGCTGCTGGCGGCGGCGCGTCAGGACCCGCAGCGCTCGGCCTTGATGCAAGCGCGCGCGGCGCAGATTGCGCGCGCCCACGACTGGGACGCCATTGCCGCCGAGTTCTGGTCGCGCGTTGCGGCCGCACAGCCTTCGCCGTGACGCCGGTGCGCCGGGGTGGTACACTGCCGGCGCGTATCCGAGAGGAGGAAGCATGACCTTCATCAACCGATTTGTCTCCATGCTCACCGCGCCGTCGCGCGTGTTCGACGACATCCGCGAGAGCCGCGTGGGTTGGAAGCAGCCCTGGCTGATCATCTCCGTGATGTACATGGTCCTCACCTTTCTCAGCCTGCCCATCCAGGTGGCGCTGCTGGAGTTGAACCCGCAGGACGTCTCGCCCGAGATACTGGACCAGCAGATCCGCATGGTGGACTCGTTCGGCTGGGTCTGGGTGGTGCTGACGCCGCTGGGTGTGCTGGTAATGCAACTCATCGTGGCCGGGCTCACCTACATCCTGGTGACGATCATGTCGCAGCGTGCGACCTTCAAGCAGTACCTCTCGCTGAACTTCTTTGCCGGCATCCCGGCCATGATCGGTCAGTTGCTTTCCGTGGTTCTCATCCGCACGCGCGGTCTGGAGCGGATCATGGGACCCGAGGATGCGCGCATGTCCTTCAGCCTGCGCGCCCTCGCGCCGCCCGACAGCGCCGCCCTGAAGGGACTCTACGGCGGTGTGGAGTTCTTTACCATCTGGAGCCTGGTGCTGCTGGCGATGGGCCTGTCGCGCGTGTTCGGCATGAGCCGGGCGCAGGCCATCGGGGTTGTGATCCCGCTGTGGCTGATCATGGTGGTGATGCTGATCCTCGGCGAGATTTTCGGCGGGATGGGCGGCTAGCGCAGCTCGCCTTCGCCCGCCCGCAGCATCGGCGCCAGCGCGTCCGCGCACGCCTCGCCTGCCAGCCGGTTGCCGCGCCGGGTGAAGTGCCCGTCCACGCGGAAGTAGAGATCTTCGCCGTTGGCGCGGTAGTCCGCGACCAGCGCGGGGAGCACGTCGATCCACGGAAAACCGTTCTCCGCCGCCACCGCGCCGAGCCGCGCGTCGATGACGGTGGGGTCGATTCCCTCGAAGTGGTAACCGTGCGCGATGGTGAGCACCGCAAACTGCTGCGGGATGGAAACCACCGCGAAGCCGGTGTTGCGAACCTCACAATACGCGTTCATTTCTCCCAGGAGTTGTGCGGTCAGCTGGATCTGCCGCTGCACGTTCTCGTCGGGCGGGGTGGCGTAGTACTCCCTGCGCGAGGTGAGCATGAACAGGCGCGCGTAGGCGCGATCGTTGCCCATGAGCAAGCGCCGGGCCAGCGCCAGCGTGTGCAACCCGCCGCGACGGCCGCGGTGCTCGCGCATGGACTGCGGGGCGGGCGCGTCCAGGGGCGTGTTGGTGTACACGTCGTTGGCCAGAAATCCCAGCAGCACCAGGTCGGGCCGCACCTCGGAGAGAATCCGCGACAGGTAGTGCAGTTCGGCGCGCGTGTCGTAGCCCTCCACCCCCGCGTTCACCACCACAACGTCCAGGCCGCGTGCGCGCAGCGCCTGTTGCATCACCTCGGTCCACACGTAGGGCGCGTCGGTGGCGCACCCGAAGGTGAACGAGTCGCCCAGCACCAGGATGCGCACCGCCGCGGAGTCGGCCTCGGGTTGCGGAAACAGGCGCCGTCCGTCGGCGCCGATCTCGTAGCGCACGGTGAATTCGGGTGAGTGGTAGACGGAACTCGCCCCCGGGCGGTAGCGGTGCCCCAACACGCTGTCGGGTACGGCCCGCGAGAAGGCGGAGAGGTTCTCGGTGCGCGGAACCTGGGGGTTGAGGGCGCGCAGCAGCCCCTCGCAGACCAGCAACGCCACCATCGCCACCGCGGCGCTCACCGCGGCGTCCTTCACAAAACGCCGCAGGCGCGGCCAGAAGGGTCCGGTTCCCGGCATGCCGGCAACCTTACGGCCCGGGGCCGAACGGCGTCCACAGCGGCCTTGCGGGCCGGGGCGCCGCATTGACAGCGCCGCGACCCCGGTGCTAGAATGGCAAATTCCAACTCCAAGTCTGCATTGAGGTTGCGGCGATGCCGCGACATCCACCGGTTCGAGAAGGAGGCACATCGTGAAGCAGTTTCCCGCGGCCAACATCCGCAACATTGCCGTGGTGGGGCACCAGGAATCGGGCAAGACCATGCTGTCCGAGTCGTTGCTCTACACCGCGGGTGCGATAACCCGCCTGGGCCGCGTCGAAGACAAGAACACCACGATGGATTACCACCCGGAGGAGATGGCCCGCGGTATTTCCATCCACTCCGGGGTGGCGCACTGCGAGTACAACGACACCAAGATCAACCTGGTCGACACGCCCGGATACGAGGACTTCGTGGGCGACGCGCTCATGGGCCTCGACGTGGTGGAGGGAGCCATCGTGACCCTGCGCGCCGACGCCGGTGTCGAGGTGGGAACCGACCGCGTGTGGGGCTTCCTGCGCGAGCGCAACCTCCCGGCGATATTCGTCGCCAACCGCATGGACAAGGAGCACGCCAACTTCGACACCTGCATCGAGCACCTCCACGAGCACTTCGGCGCCGGCGTGCACGCGATGCAGGTTCCCATCGGCACCGGCGATTCCTTCCGCGGCATCATCGACCTGGTGGACATGAAGGCCTACGAACTGGAGCGCGACGGCAACGCGGTGAAGCCCATCGACATCGACATTCCCGCCGACCTCAAGGCGCGCGTGTTGGAACTGCGCAAGGAACTCATGGAGGCGGCAGCCGAGTCCGACGAAGCGCTCATGGAGAAGTACCTCGAGGCCGAGTCGCTCTCCGAGGAGGATTTCCGCACCGGCCTCACCGAAGGAATCCGTGCCGCCGAACTCTTCCCGGTGCTGTGCGCCTCGCCGGTGCACAACATGGGCGGCGCGCTCATCCTGGATGCCATCGTGCGCTTCATGCCCGCCGCGGATACCGGCGTGGGGCACACCACCGACGACAAGGAGATCAAGTGCGGGGACAAGGGCGCGCCGGTGGCGTACGTGTTCAAGAACATCTCGGACCCGCACGTGGGCGACATGCTGGTGGCGCGGGTATACCGCGGCACCATCACACCCGGGCTCGATGTGCACAACACCACGCGCAACACGGCCGAACGCACGGGGCAGCTGTTCCTGGTCAACGGCAAGGCGCGCGAGGAGGTCCAGCAACTGGTGGCGGGTGACATCGGCGCGCTGGTGAAGCTCAGGGCCACCAAGGTGCTGGACACGCTCGCCGACAAGGCCAGCGGCACCGTCATCCGGCCCACCCAGCTGCCCAAACCCTCCATCAACTCGGCCATCGCGCCGGTCGCCAAGGCGGACGACGAGAAGATGGGTTCCGGTCTGCACCGCCTGATGGACGAGGATCCCACCTTCGAGGTGGAGATGAACGCGGAGACGCATCAGACCCTCATCGCGGGCCAGGGAGAGCTGCACCTGGAGATCCTCGTGCACCAGCTCAAGGAACGCTACGGTGTGGAGGTGACGCTGGACAAGCCGCGCATCCCCTACAAGGAAACCATCCGCAAGGCCGCCCAGGCGCAGGGCCGCCACAAGAAGCAGACCGGCGGCCGCGGCCAGTTCGGCGACGTGTGGCTCAAGATCGAGCCGCTGCCGCGCGGGCAGCAGTTCGAGTTCGTCGACGCGGTGGTGGGTGGCAACGTGCCGGGCAAGTTCATCCCCGCGGTGGAGAAGGGTGTCGTCGCCACCATGGAAATGGGGGTCATCGCCGGCTACCGCATGGTGGATATCAAGGCCACCATCTACGACGGCAGTTATCACACGGTGGATTCGTCCGAGCAGGCCTTCAAGACCGCCGGTTCGCTGGCCTTCAAGGCCGCGGTCGAAAAGGCGAGCCCGGTGCTGCTGGAGCCCATCGTGAATCTGCGCGTCAAGGTGCCCGACGAGTACATGGGCGACGTGATGGGCGACCTGAGCGGCCGCCGCGGCAAGATCCAGGGCACCGAGAACCAGGGCAAGTTTGCCATCATTAATGCGCAGGTTCCCATGGCGGAGCTGTACAAGTATTCCACGCACCTGCGCTCGATGACGCAGGGGCGCGGGTCGCACACGCGCGAGATTTCGCACTACGAAGAAGTGCCGCGCGACCAGACCGAGAAGATCATCGCCGAGTACAAGGCGCAGCAAGAGGCCCTTCACAAGTAACGCACCAGGAGAGTCGAGCGCAGTATGTCCGGACATTCCAAGTGGTCAACCATCAAGCACAAGAAGGCGAAGACCGACGCCGTGCGCGGCCGGGTATTCACCAAGCTGATTCGGGAAATCACCATCGCCTCGCGCGAGGGCGGCGGCGACCCCGGCGGCAATCCGCGGCTGCGCCTGGCCATCCAGGCGGCGAAAGAGAACAACATGCCGGCGGAGAACATCGAGCGCGCCATCAAGAAGGGCACCGGTGAGCTGGAGGGGCAGATCCTCGAGGAGTTCTCCTACGAGGGATACGGGCCGGCGGGGGTGGCGTTGATCATCGACGTGGTGAGCGACAACCGCAACCGCACCACCGGCGAGGTGCGCCACGCGCTCACCAAGCACGGCGGCAGCCTGGGCGAGAACGGGTGCGTGTCGTGGAACTTCGAGACGCGCGGCGTGATCACCATCGACAAGAAGGGCGTCGACGAGGACCGCCTCATGGCGGCGGCACTCGACGCCGGCGCGGCCGACGTGAGCGACGAGGAGGACGTCTTCGAGGTCTACACCGAACCGGTGGATTTGTCCGCCGTGAGCGAGGGGCTCAAGTCGGCCAAGTTCTCGTTCGACGCGGCCGAGGTTCGCAAGGTGCCCAAGACCTACGTCAAGCTCGACGGCGAGGACGCGCGCAAGGTGATCCGGCTGGTCGAGGCGCTGGAAGACCTGGACGACGTGCAGCGCGTGAGCGCCAACTTCGACATTCCCGACGAAATCCTGCAGGGGTAGGGACGGCCGGACCATGCCTGGCGCCGGGAGGATCGGGGAAGAGGGAGCGGAAGCGGCGCGCGCGGCACGGGCCCGCAGCGTGGTCGGCTGGCGCATCCTCGGCGTCGACCCGGGCAGCACCTGCACCGGCTTCGGGCTGGTGCAGGGCAGCGGCGACGACGTCACCTACCTGGCCTCCGGCACCATCCTCGCGCCCCGCGGCGCTACCCGCTACCAGCGCCTGCGCGGCATCTACACCGGCATCGAGCGCGTCATCCGCGAGCACCGGCCCACCCACTTCGCCATCGAGGACGTCTTCTACAGCAAGAACCCCAGGAGCGCCCTGGTGCTGGGCGAGGCGCGTGGCGCGGCGATCCTTGCGGCTTCCCTCGCGGAAATCCCCATCTTCGAGTATTCTGCGCGTGAGGTGAAGCAGTCGGTGACCGGCAACGGTGCGGCCGACAAGAGCCAGGTGAGCTACATGCTGGGCAAGATACTCAAGCTCGCGCAACTACCAGAGCGCGCGGACGAGTCCGACGCCATCGCCATCGCCATGTGCCACGCCTTCAAGCGTCGCGACTGGAGTGCGAAGTGATTGCGCGCCTGCGCGGCCGCGTGGTCTCCGCACACCCGGCGTGTGTCGTCGAGGTGGGCGGGGTGGGCTTCGAAGTCGCCATCCCGGAGAAGGACCGCGAAACGCTCTCGCCCATGGAGGGCGAGGTGGTGTTCCACACCCACATGGTGGTGCGTGAGGACCGCATGAGCCTGTTCGGTTTCCTGCACCGCGTGGACCGCGACCTGTTCTTGAAACTGATCGAGGTGTCGGGCGTGGGCCCCAAGGTCGGGCTGGCGGTTCTCTCCAACCACCCGGCCGCGCGCGTGGCGGGTGCGATCAAGTCGGGCGACACCGTGTTCCTGTCCAAGATACCGGGCATTGGCAAGAAGACCGCCGAGCGCATCGCCATGGAGCTCAAGGACAAGCTGGACGCGTTCGACACGCCCGCGGAGCGCAAGGCCCCGAAGATCGCCGTGCGCGAGGAGGTGCTGCTGGCGCTGACCTCGCTGGGCATGACGCGGGGTGCGGCCGAAAGCGCGCTGGACCGCATGGAGTGGAACGCCGACGAGACACCCAACGTGGAGGACGTGGTGCGGCGCGCGCTGCGCTACGCCAGCGGTGGATAGGAACGCATGACCAGTCACGACGACGAACGCATCACCAGCCCGGCCGATCTTCCCGAGGAGGCGCGCAGCGACGCGCTGCTGCGCCCGAAGCGGCTGGACGAGTTCGTGGGGCAGACCGAGCTCAAGCAGAACCTGCGCGTGTTCATCGACGCGGCGCGCCAGCGCGGCGAACCGCTGGACCACGTGCTGCTGTACGGCCCGCCCGGGCTGGGCAAGACCACGCTGGCGCACATCATCGCCGGCGAGCTCGAGGTGCCCATCAAGACCACGTCGGGGCCCGCGTTCCAGAACGCGGCCGAACTGCTGGGCGTGCTGAGCCACCTGGAGCACAACCACCTCGTGTTCATCGACGAGATCCACCGCCTGCCGCGCATCCTCGAGGAGCACATGTACCAGGCCATGGACTCGCTCAAGTGCGAGCTCATCGTGGACAAGGGACCCAACGCGCGCCACTACACGCTCAACATCGAACCGTTCACGCTGGTGGGTGCGACCACGCGCGCGGGCATGATCACCGCCCCGTTGCGCGACCGCTTCGGCGTGGTGATGCGCCTGGACTTCTACTCGCCGGAAGAACTGTGCACCATCATCAAGCGCTCGGCGGGGATTTTGGGCATCGAGGTGTCCGAGGACGGCGCGGAGGAAATCGCGCGCCGCTCGCGCGGCACGCCGCGCATCGCCAACCGCTTGCTCAAACGCACGCGCGACTTCGCGCAGGTGCAGGGCAAGAACACCATCGACCGCGAGGCGGCGGACTTTGCACTGGGGCGCTTGCGCGTGGACCAGCGCGGGCTGGACGAGATGGACCGGCGCATCCTGCAGATGATCGTCACCCACTTCGGTGGCGGCCCGGTGGGCATCCAGAGTCTGGCGGTGGCGGTGAGCGAGGAGCAGGAGACGCTGGAGGACGTGTACGAGCCGTTCTTGATCCAGCAGGGCTTCCTGCAGCGCACGCCGCGCGGGCGCATCGCCACCCCGCTCGCACTCACCCACCTGGGCCTCACGGCGACCTCGCAGGACGGTGAATCGCAGCGGTTGTTGTAAGGCCGGGCCGCGCGCTGCGCCGCGACTCGTGATGCCGCTCCTCCGCTCAGGGTCCTCGGCTTACGACCGTATGCGTCTCGACGAACTCGATTATCACCTTCCCGATGAACTGATCGCGCAGGGACCGGCGCGCGAGCGCGGCGCGAGCCGTCTGCTGGTGCGCGCGCGCGACGGGTCGCGCGAGACGGTGCATACCACGTTCGATCATCTCCCCGAGTTTCTGCGCGCGGGGGACGTGCTGGTGCTCAATCGCACGCGCGTGGTGCCGGCGCGCCTGCTGGCGCGGCGCGACGACGGGCTGGACGTCGAGGTGCTGTTCATCCGCGAGGCTGGCGACGGCCGCTTTGCGGGGTGGGTGCGCCCTTTGAAGAAACTCAAGCCGGGTGATGAGCTGCGGCTGTCGGATACCGCGGCTATCCGGTTTGTCGGGCGTGGAGAAGAGCGCGAAGGGATTTTCGAGGTGCTTGATGCCGGCGTGCGTGTGTTGGACCTGCTCGACGCGCACGGCCACGTGCCCCTGCCTCCCTACATTCGCCGGGGTGATGAGGGAGCGGATCGTGATCGTTATCAGACCGTCTATGCGAAGGAGCCGGGTTCGGTGGCGGCACCCACCGCGGGGCTGCACTTCAACGACCTGATGCTTCGGCGTGTTTTGGACATGGGCGTCGACGTGCAGACGCTGGTGCTGCACGTGGGCCCCGGCACCTTTCAGCCGCTGGATCACGACGTGCTGGAGGAGAACCGCCTGCACGCGGAACCGTTCACGATCGATGCGAGTACACTCGCGTCGATCGCAGCAGCCAGGAGCGAGAAGCGGCGCGTGATCGCCGTGGGAACGACCGTCGCGCGCACACTCGAGACCATCGCCGCACGCGGATGGATTGCGGAACCTGCCGTCGACCGCAGCGGCGAGACCGACCTCTTCGTATACCCCGGGTATTCGTTCCAGGTGGTGGACGCGCTGCTCACCAACTTCCACCTGCCGAAATCCTCGCTGCTGGCCCTGGTGTGCGCCTTCGCGGGAACGCGGCCCACCCTCGCGCTGTACCAGGATGCGGTGGCGCGCGGCTACCGCTTCTTCAGCTACGGCGACGCCATGTTCATCGCATGAGGACGCCCCGAACGCTTGTGCTTGGCGGCTGACGCGTTTCCCTGCTACCGTATCCACGCGGGCGACGTGCGCCGTTTCAACCGCCCCGGAAGGTCTTTCCATGAAGAAGAAAATACTGGTTTCGCTTGGGGTCGTGCTTGGGGTTGTCGTCATCGCGGTGGTGGTGCTGGTCGCCAACCTGGGCCGTATCGTCAACAGCAAGAAGGACGTGCTGCTTGCGCAGGCCGAGAAGCAGATCGGCCGTGACGTCTCCGTGGGGGACGTGGGCGTCGCGTTGTGGCCGGAGATCGGCGTGCGCGTGCGCGACGTCACCGTGTCGGAAGATCCGGACTACGGCACCGAACCGTTCGTGCGCGTGGCCGACCTGCGCGTGAACGTGGCGCTGATGCCGCTGTTGAAGAAGCGCGTCGACATCAAGCGCTTCGTCTTGAACGACCCCGTCATTAATGTGATCAAGGGCGAGGGCAACCGGTTCAACTTCACCAGCATGGTGGAGGCGGCGGGCGGCGGTGCGGCGGGCGCGGGCGGCACCGGCGCATCAGGATCGAGCGCGGCTGCGGTGCCGTTCGTGCTGGCGGTGGCCGACATCGAGAACGGCGTGGTTCGTTATGTCGACCCGGCGCAGGCGATGGATCGCACCATCCGCGACATCGACTTCTCCGCCCAGAACGTGAGCCTGGACTCGAAGATCACCGCCACCCTGGCGGCGGCGGTGTTCGGTGAGACCCAGGATGTGCGCATCGAGGCCGTCATCGGCCCGCTGGGTGCCGGGGCCAACCCCGCCGACCTCGCGGACAAGCCGCTCGGTGCCACCGTGTCCATGGGACCGGTGAAGCTCTCCACCCTGGCGGCGCAGAAGCCCGGCGCAAAGCCCCTCGACCCCGCGCAGGACGGCACGCTCACGGTGGACGCGACGCTCTCCGGCACCTTCGGTGCCGCGGTGTTTGACGAAGTATCCTTGGAGATGATGGTGCTGGGTGCCACCGAACCCAACGTCGAGATCACCTCCACCGCGGGCCCCTTCAACCTGCTGGCCGAATCCACGCTGGTGTTCAGCGGCGCGCGCGTGAAGGGCGACCTCAAGACGGCGCCGATTTCGCTGGCGTCACTTCCCATGAAACCCACCGCGCCTGGGAAACCGGCGCCGAAGCTCGGCGGCGAGATCACCGCTACGGCGGCCTTCGAAGGCGAGGCGACGGCACTCGCGTTCACGTCGCGCGTCGACGCCACCCAGGCGACCTATGAAGTCGAGGGCGCATTCGCCAAGCCGGCGGGCATTCCGGCCGTGTTCGAGGCGCAGGGCACGTTCCACCCCGAGGGCACGCCCAACGAAGGCGTCGAATTCACATCTATCGACGCCACCGTGCACGCGCTCAAGGCGCGCGGATCCGGCACACTGGTGCCGTTCAAGGGCAGGGAGGCGATGCGCTTTTCCTTCGACGCCACCACCGCCATCGCCCCGTGGAAGGATCTCATGCCGTCGCTGGCGCCGTTCGCGCCGTCGGGCGACGCCACCGTGAAGCTCGTCGTCAGCGGCGCGCCCAAACCGGGCGTGGAACCCGGAATCACCGGCACCGCGACGTTCGCCAACGTGAGTGCCACCCTTCCCAATGTTCCCAACCCGCTCAAGGACGGCAAGGGTAGCGCGTCGTTCACCGCCAAGAGCGCGCGCGTCGAAGACGCCACCTTCACCATCGGCAAGAGCGCGTTTCGCGCGAAGGCGGACATCCCGTCGTTCGAGCCGATGGCGGCGACGTACAGCGTCGTTTCCAAAGAGGTGTGGCGCGCGGACGTGCAGGCGGCGGCGCCCAACGCGCCCCAGCTGCCGCGCCCCGAGGTGTTCCGCGACGTCACCGTCACCGGCAAGTCGACGGAGATTCCCGGTGCGGCGAAGCCGGCGCCGGGTGCGCCCAAGCCGCTGCAGAACGACCTCGAGATCGCCTCGAAAAGCGGCATCGCCTCCAACATCGACTACACCGACGCCACCGCGTCGGTGCGCGCCACGACCGAGAAGGTCATCATCGACCGCTTCAGCGCGAAGGCGATGGCGGGGACCATCAGCGGCAGCGGCACCATGGAGCCGCTCACCGCGACGTTCGACGTCACCTCCAAGGTTGAGAACGTGAATCTCGCCGAGTACTTCCGCTTCAAGTCGCCAGCACTGGCCGATGCGGTGGCGGGACGCATCAGCGCCGATTTCAACATTTCCGGATCCGGCAGGACGTGGGAGGACATCCAGAAGACGCTGGCCGGCAGCGGCGGTGCGGTGGTCATCGAGGGCGCGCTGCTCAATGTCAACGTGGTCAAGCAGCTGTTCGCGTCCATCCAGGGCATGCCCATGGTGCCGGCGGACCTGACCGCGAAGATGGCGGCCAGGAACCCCAAGCTCTTCGCCAGCAACACCACGGTGTTCAAGAACCTGGCCGGCAAGGTGACCATCGCCGACGGCAAGCTGCAGGTGCCCGACCTGAAGATCGCGTCGGCCGACTTCGCGCTCAACGGAACGGGCTGGTTCGGGCTGAACAAGGACATGAACATGAGCGGCACCTTCACGCTGTCCGACGCGCTCACGCGCGACCTGCTCGCACAGGTGCCGATGGCGAGGTACCTGCTGACGCCGGGTGGCAAGCTGGACGTGCCGCTGACGTTCTCGGGCGCGGTCATGAAGCCAAACGTCGCGGTGGACATGACGGCGCTCACCGCGCGCGCGCAGCAGTCGCTGGTCGACGAGGGCAAGCAGAACCTGAACTCGGAAGTGAAGGGGCTGCTGGACAAGCTCAAGAAGAAGGACTAGCCCGGAGGACGACGGGCGGGCGGCGGGCGCGATACCGATCCGACGCGATTTCCGCAGCGCGATTTCAAATGTTTCGCGCGAGGACCATGAGCGGAGGAGCGGTATCGCGCCCGCCTCGTGTGTGCCGAAGTCCCTAGCCGCCCGTGGCCCGCGCGCGGTCGCCCAGGAACAGCCTGAGCATGTACCACACCGTGCCGATCGCCACCACGAAGCACACCAGGAAGATTCCGAACACCGACCACTGCGGCGACACCGGAGTGGTGGCCGGGTCGAATTCGCCGCGCAGCACGATGAGCCGCAGCACGTGGCGGATCACCACCATCGACAGCAGCGAGACGAACAGCATGGCGCCGGCGCCAAGGAACTTCTTCTTGAAGAAGAAGTGCAGCGACCCCAGCGACAGCACCAGCGACACCAGGATGAGCCAGATGGCAATGGAACGCATTAGCGGCAGCAGCGCCTCTCCCAGTGTCATCATGTACGCCAGCCCCAGCACAATCGACACCGCCATGCCCCACAGGTAGAAGCCGCGCCCCAGTTTGTAGACGTTCTCGTCGTTGCGCCCCAGCAGTCCCACGCAAAACGCACCCACGGTGACCGCGCCGGAGAGCATGTGCAGCCAGCGGAAGCCCCACGCGCCCGCGTCGGGATTGGCCACGGCGCCGGACTGGTTGGCGGCGTACAGCAGACGGTAGAGGTCCGGCCGCTCCGCCATGGCGAAGACGGTGCTGTACACCCACGACACGTAAGCCAGCAGCAGCAGCGAAATGCCCAGGAACAGCGGCACGCGCCTGCCGCCGCCGCGGGATGAGAAGGCCGCGCCGTACAGGAAGTAGTACGCCACGATCACTGCCACCACGATGAACAGCCACAGCCAGCCGCTCACGATGGAGGCGGCGTAGGCCTGCTTGTGGTAGACCAGTTGCAGGAACAGCAGCGGCGCCACGCCCAGTGTCACCGTGGCCGCGAGTGCGGTGGGGAAGAGCTGCACGAAGCGGCGCACCACCGGGTTCTGCCACTTGTCGTCCAGCTTTCCGAACAGCAGCACGAACATCCCGCCAAACAGGAAGTTCATGGCCACGAAGTGCAGCGTCAGGGTCACGATGTGTAGAATCGTGACCAGCCACAGCGGGGCGGACAGGAAGTTGTAGTCGGGGAGATTCATTACTCCGCACCCCCTTCCGGCAGGCTCTTGAACCAGGCGATGAGCGCGGCCCGCTCGGCGTCGCTGCCCGTGAAGTCGGGCATCCCCTCCCCGTAATCCTCGCCGTTGTCGAAGATGTCGTTGTAGTCGGCATCATCCAGCCCGGTGACCGAGTCCAGGTTTTCGCGGTAGCCGCCGATCACGTGGCAGCGCCCGCAGCGCACCTCGTACACCTGGCGGCCCAGCGCGGCACCGGCGAGGCCGTGTATCTCCTCGAAGGGGCGCTGGTCGACGCGCTCCCAGATGTGGTCCGCAATCATGCGCGCCTCCTCCTCGGTGCCGAGAAACGGCGGCATGTTGCCGTGCAGGAGTTCGGTGCCCATCACGATGCCGGCAATGAACTCCGGATCGGTACCATTAAAGACGGGCGCCAGCGGCTTGTAGCCGTCGATGGTGTGGCAGCTGCGGCAGGCGCGGCGGAACAGGTCCGCGCCGTCGTCGCCGGTGCGGAAGGCGATGTGCGGCAGCAGGCCGTCGGAACGGTAGCTATCCGCCATGGAGACTTCCGTCGCGTTGCCGTACATGAAGCCGTAGATCACGTACGGCTTGCGGATCGATTCGCGCATCCACTCGAAGCCGCCGAAGAAGCCCAGCCCCAGCGCCATCATCACCACGGCGACCGCCGTGGTCATGCGCTTCGGAATCAGCAGGCCGAACACCACCGTCACCGCGGTGAGCGCGCCCAGGAACCACAGCGCCGCGTCGATGGCGGTAAACGGCGTGCGCATGCGCTCCACCGCCGCGGCCATGAGGTCGTCCGGAATCGCGCCGAGGAACCAGAACCACGACGGCACCATCACCGCGACACCGGCCAGTATCCACAGCGCGTTGTCGCGCACCAGGCGGCCGCGGAAGTCGCGGTCGCGCTCGCGCGACGCCACCAGCATGGCGTATACACCCGCCAGCGTAATGCAAAGGCCGGTGCGGAACACCAGCGAAGAGAAATAGGTGGGATTGAGGAAGCCGTGCCAGAAGCTCCCCGTTTCCAGCCAGCGGCCGGGGGTGAGCATGAAGCTGATGATGCCGTCGATGACCACCAGCGACAGCCACGCCGCGATGAAGTAGATCCAGCCCACCACCACGTGGTTGCGCGCGGACATGGTCTTCCAGCCGTAGAAATAGATGATGGCCGCGGCAATCTCGATGACGAAGAAGGTCCACTCGATGGCCCATCCCCACACGAAGTTGTGGATGAGGACCTCGGTGGCAGCGGGGTTGAGCAGCCCAATGATGAACCAGATGCCCACCCCGGTCAGCGCGCCGAAGACCACGCTGACCAGCACGAAGAACTTGCTGAGCGACCGCAGGTAGGTGAGCCGGCGCGCGTCGTTGTGGCGGCGGGCGGAGATTTCTACGAGGACAAGATAGAGGCCGCCGCCGATGGCGAAGTGCGAAACGAACACGTGGACGACGGCGATCACGGCCATCAGCACGCCGTACCCGATGCCGACATCCCAGAACGGATAATTCACGTGACATGCTCCCGGTGCGCGGCCAAATCTGGCTATTTGCGCCCATGCAACCACACCCGGCCCGCACCGGGCAACGGGAAATGCGGCGTGGGCGCCGGCGGTCTCCCGTCCGCCATGAAGCCACCCCAACCGCAGGGATGGCGCGAATGCCCCGGACCGTGGTACATTGTTGCCCACATGCCGTTTGCCTTTCGATTGGAAGCGACCTCGCACGGCGCGAGGGCGGGAACCCTGATCACCGATCACTGCGAGTTGCCCACGCCGGTGTTCATGCCGGTGGGGACCCAGGGAACCGTCAAGGGCATCGCCGTCGAGGGCATCCGCGCCACGGGGGCGCGCATCATCCTGGGCAACACGTACCACCTCGTGATGCGCCCCGGAGTCGAGTTGATCGAGTCCGCGGGGGGGTTGCACCGCTTCATCGGCTGGGACGGCGCCATCCTCACCGACAGCGGCGGCTACCAGGTGTTCAGCCTGCCGAGCCTGCGCCGGGTGAGCGGCGAGGCGGTGACCTTCCGGTCGCACATCGACGGGTCGCTGCACGTGTTCAGCCCCGAAGCGGTGATGGAAGCGCAGGCGCGCATCGGCGCCGATATAATGATGAGCTTCGACTATTTCAGCGGCATCCCCAGCAGCCGCGCCGAAGCGGAGAACAGCGTGCGCCTCACCACCGCCTGGGCGCGGCGCGGGCGCGACGTCAACGGCGCGCGCTTCAACCGCAACGGCTACGAGCAGGTGGTGTTCGGCATCGTGCAGGGCGCGGAGTATCCCGATCTTCGGGAGCGCTCTGCCAATGAAATCGCCGAACTGGATTTTCCCGGCTACGCGGTGGGCGGGCTGTCGGTGGGGGAGAGCAAGGACGAGACCTGGGACATGGCGGAGACGGTTACCGGGCGGCTGCCGGCCGACCGGCCCCGCTACCTGATGGGAATGGGCACGCCGCTGGATCTGGTGGAAGGCGTGGCGCGCGGGGTGGACATGTTCGACTGCGTGCTGCCCACGCGCAACGCGCGCAACGGAACCGTGTTCACGCGCGACGGCAAAGTGGTATTGAAGAACAGCGTGCACGCGCGCGACCTTTCCCCGCTGGACGCGGAGTGCGCGTGCGACACCTGCCGCAACCACTCGCGCGCATACCTGCGGCACTTGTTTCAGGCGGGCGAGATGCTGGGGCCCATGCTGGCCACGCGGCACAACCTGCACTTCTACGCCGACACCATGCGCGCCGCGCGGGCGGCCATCGTGGACGGCACGTTCGATTCATGGAAGCGGTCCTTCACGGACCGGTTCACGCGCGGCGGCAACGGTTCCGTCGACGCAGGCAGTGAGAACCAAAGGAGGACCTCTTGAATTTCACCTTCAACCATCCCATCTTTGCCATGATGCCCGCGGACCCCAGTGGGGCCGGCCCCAGCCCCGTCTCCATGCTGCTGCCCATCGTGGGCATGCTGGCGATCTTCTACTTCCTGCTCATCCGCCCCCAGCAGAAGCGCCAGAAGGAAATGCAGAAGATGGTGGAGGCGCTGCGCAAGGGCGACCGCGTGGTCACCGCCAGCGGCATCGTGGGCACCATTGCCGGGCTGCGCGACGACATCATCGTGCTGCAGGTGTCCGACAACGTGAAGATCGAGATGCTCAAGAGCTCGGTGACGGCGGTGACGGCGCACGACAAGGACTAGTATTACAACGGGAATCATGGAACTGACGCTTCGATACTACGGCGATCCCATCCTGCGCCGGCAGATGCCGGACGTCGATGCCTTCGACGCGCAGCTGCGCGCAGAGGCGGAGGCCATGATCGACACCATGGAGCGCGAGAGCGGCGTGGGGCTGGCGGCACCCCAGGTGGGTCTGGAGAAGCGGCTGCTCATCGCGTTGCAGATGGTGGACCCCGACGACAGCGACGCCGCGCCCATCGTGATGGTCAACCCGGACATCCTCTCGCGCTCGCGCGAGACGTGGATCTTCGAGGAGGGCTGCCTCTCCATTCCGGGCATCCGCGGCGACGTCACCCGTCCCGACCGCATCGATGTGCGCTACCAGGATGTCGACGGCGCCACCCATACCATCACCGCCGAGGGGATGTTTGCGCGTGTGTTGCAGCACGAGATCGATCATCTCGATGGCCGCCTGTTCGTGGACTACCTCTCGCCCGGGGAGAAGACGCTGCTCAAGCCGAAGCTCAAGAAACTCGCCGAGCGCCTGACGGGTTGAGTGACCCCGTGTCCGGCGAACGCATGAGGGCGGTGTTCATGGGGAGCCCGGACTTCGCGGTGCCCTCACTGGACGCGCTGGTCGAGTCCGGCCGCTATCGTCCCACCCTCGTCGTGAGCCAGCCCGACCGGCCCCGCGGCCGCGGCCAGACCGTGTCTCCCACGCCGGTCCGCGCGCGGGCAGTCGAGCTGCACATTCCGACCATAACCATGGAGAAGAGCTCGTACGCCGAAGGCGTGCGCGCCATCGCCGCCGAAAAGCCCGACGTCATCGTCGTGGTCGCTTTCGGGATGATCCTCAAGAGCGATCTGCTCGACATGCCGCCGCGCGGCTGTGTCAACGTGCACGCATCATTGCTGCCAAAGCACCGCGGTGTCTCTCCCATCCAGGCGGCGATCCTCGCCGGCGACGAAGTTACCGGCTGCACCACCATGTTGATCGACGAAGGCGTCGACACCGGCGATATTCTGCTCCAGCAGGAAACGCCGGTGAACACGAGTGACACGGCGGGCACGCTGTTCGACCGGCTCGCGCACATCGGCGCCGAACTGCTGGTGAAAACCCTCGACGGCATTTCAGACGGAAGTGTCAAACCGAAGAAGCAGGACGACGCCCTCGCCACCCACACCAGGAAAATAAAAAAGACGCACGGCGAGATCGACTGGACGAAGGACGCCGTGCACCTCGCGCGCCTCGTGCGCGCCATGACCCCCTGGCCCAGCGCCTACACCACCCACAACGGCAAACGCCTCATCATCGAACAGGCGAGCCCGCAGCAAACCACCATTCCGCATCCCCCGGGAACCATCGTGTCAACCGACCCGCTGCTCGTGTCGTGCGGAAACGGCACCCTCGAAATCCACCGCGTTCGCCCCGAAGGCCGCAAGTCCATGACCACCCGCGACTACGTCGCGGGGCACCCAATTGCTGCGGGGGATCGCTTTGGCGCAAGCGATTGACGCGCATGGCGGCGCGGGACTAGAGTAGCCGCTGTGAGAGCCCGGCGCATTCTGATCCGCATCCTCATCCTTGCCGCCCTGTTTACCGCGGGCGTGTTTGCCTTCAATTTTGTCATCATGCCCATGCTGGTGCACCAGAGCGGGGCGGTCATCGTGCCCGACCTGCGCAACGACAGCGAGGCGCAGGCCACGCAGACCCTGGCGCGGCTGGGCCTGAAGCTGCGGGTGCTGCGCTCCGAGCACAGCTCGCAGACCCCGGAAGGCTTCGTCATCTCGCAGAGCCCGCGCGCCAACGACAACCTCAAGCCCGGGCGCACCGTGACGGTGGTGACGAGCCTCGGCCCCGAGATGCACCGCGTGCCCGAGCTGCGCAACATGAGCCTGCGCCAGGCGCGTAGCCTGCTGGAGCAGGCCGGCCTCACCCTGGGGCGCGTGTCGCGGGTGACGCACGAGGGCAACGAGCGCGAGCACATCGTGGCCACCAGTCCGCCGGTGGGCGACGAGGTGCTCGACGGGGAAGCGGTGGAGGTGGTGCTCGCGGTGGTGGGGGGCGGGCGCACGTACATGATGCCGGACCTGTCCGGCGAAGACCTGTTCTTCATCCGCGAGAAACTCGAGAAGATGGGTTTCCGCGTGGCGTCGGTGCGTTACGAAGCGCGCGAGGGCGTGTTTCCCAACACCATCGTCGATCAGCGCCCGCAGGCCGGGGCGCGCATCCGGGAAGGAGAGTCGGTTGAGCTGGTCGCATCTAGTTCGCGCTGACGCGCCGCACGGCAACGCGCCCGTCGCGGTGGCGCCGAGCCTGCTGGCGTGCGACTTCGCCCGCCTGGAGAACGAGATCAAGGGGGTGGAGCGCGCCGGGGCGGAGTTCCTGCACCTGGACGTGATGGACGGGCACTTCGTCAACAACATCACCTTCGGGCCTGTGCTGGTGGAGGCCATCCGCCGGGTGTCCACGGTGGCGCTGGACACGCACCTCATGATCGAGCGCCCCGACAGGTACATCGACGCCTTCCTGGACGCCGGGGCCGACATCCTCACCATCCACATCGAGACCAGCGCCGACGCCCGCCGCGACCTGCGCGCCATCCGCGACCGGGGCCACAAGAGCGGGCTTGCCCTGAATCCGGACCGGGCCTTCCCGGACGTGATCAAGGCGGTGCCGGAGGCGGATCTCCTGCTGGTCATGAGCGTTTTCCCCGGTTTCGGGGGCCAGAGCTTCATCGAATCGACCCTCAGGACCATCGAGGACGCGGCCCGCTTCCGGGAGCGGGAGGGGCTCTCCTACGCCATCGAGATCGACGGGGGGATCAACCCCCAGACCGCCCGCCGCGCCCGCGAGGCCGGGGTGGACATCCTGGTGGCCGGGACGGCCATTTTCCGCACCCCCGACTACGCCACCGCCATCGACGCCATCCGGGGAACCTGAACCGAACCGGGAATCGGGAAATGGCTTTCGCCCCCGCCGCGGTCTCGCAAGGCCGCAAAGACCGGGTTTCCGCCGACGATTTCAGAACTCACGGTCGGGTCAGTAACTGCAAGCGTTCAGGGTCTGGCCAGTTTCACAGGAATTGACGACCCGGCAATACTTCGGGTATCCCTCGACGACCTCACCGTTCAAAATGACGCAGTGCACCGATGACTTTGGATTCCATTTGATGCCATCCCTGCTTTCGGCCAGGATCTCGACCGTTGCATGCTGAATCACCGTACAAATGTTGCAGTCGGGATTTGAACGGTCGCAACAAGGAAGGTCGCAGGGACGAGGGGGGCCGTTGAAGAAGGGCTTCTGGATGCTGCCACATTGGTCCGGCGCCAGATCAAACGTCCTCTCGGCAGTTTCCGTACACCTCGGGTCGCTGTGAAGGCTAGCCAACACGGTAGCTTCGACACGCACCCTGTAGTACGTATCCGACAGGTTTGTTACCTGGATAAACCACTCGGCCGGCGTATCGCACGCAGATCGCTGCTCGACCGCCGCTACTTCAATCATGGGGACCTTGTGTCCCGGTGGTTGGTCGGCCTGGGCCAGGGGCGGAAGGACCGCCATCACGAACAGGAAAGCGCAAACCGGGAGAATCTGAAGTGACTTGATCATCATGGGTGGCCTCCACTGGGCTTTGGCGTCTTAAAACGGCATGCAGCCTGGCGTGAGTCAAACCAGGCGGCTCTCGCGCACCCACGATACTAGGTGAATGGACTATCTGAGTCCAGACTCATGGCCAATTGCCTGCCTCCAGTCTCGCTCGCTTCGATGATACTGACCTGCGTTCCGTGATTGTGCCACTTGGGCCTGTCCGCCATGCCCGTCCAGGCCAGCCCGGGAGCGGCAGCCCCCGACTACGCCACCGCCATCGACGCCATCCGGGGGCCCGGGACGCCCTAACGCCCCCTCATTTTGGGACTTGCCGCCCCCGGCGGGGTCTGGTACCTTTGCCAGCTTACGAGCGAAAGAACGCCTGTAGCGGCCGCCGGGCAATCGCGAGGCCCGGTCCAAGCCCTCCCGTTCCGAATCATCTCGAGAAAAAACGGGTCCGCCGGCGGGGTGCCACGCACTCGCAGGAGTGCGCGCACGGTTCTGGTGCGAGGGCGCAATCGCGGTTGCAGGCGTATGTTCACGAGTCTCACCGAGAAGTTCGAGAAGGTTTTCGCCGCCATCCGTGCGCGGGGGAAGCTCTCCGAGGACGACATCCGCGACACCATGCGCGAGGTGAGGCGTGCGCTGCTGGAAGCGGACGTGAACTTCCGTGTCGTGAAGGACTTCGTGGCGCGCGTGGAAGCGCGCCTGATCGGCGAAGAAGTCCACAAGAGCTTCACCCCCGACCAGCAGATCGTCCGGGTGGTGAACGAGGAACTGACCGAACTGCTCGGCGGGACGGCGGCGCCGTTCCTGCTGAGGCAGGCGACCAGCGTGGTCATGGTGGTCGGCCTGCAGGGCTCGGGCAAGACGACGTTCTGCGCCAAGCTGGCGGCGACGCTGCGCAAGCGCGGACGCAGACCGCTGCTGGTGGGTCTCGACGTCTACCGCCCTGCGGCGATGGACCAGCTGGAGATCCTGGGCAAACAGATCGCGGTGCCGGTGGCGCGCGGCGAAGCCGGCGACACCGACGTGGTGGTCCTGTTCGAACGCGCACAAAGGGTCGCGCGCGACCGGTTGTGCGACACGCTCATCCTCGACACGGCGGGACGCCTGCACGTGGACGAAGAGATGATGCAGGAGATCGAACGCCTGCGCGCGGCCGCGGCACCGGAAGCGACGCTGCTGGTGCTGGACAGCATGACCGGCCAGGAAGCGGTCAACGTGGCCACCGCGTTCCAGGAACGCCTCCAGGTGAGCGGCGTGGTGCTCTCCAAGCTCGACGGCGACGCGCGCGGCGGTGCCGCACTGTCGCTACGGGCCGTCACCGGAACGCCCATCGTCTTTGCGGGCACCGGCGAGAAGCTTTCGGACCTGGAGCCGTTCCATCCCGACCGGATGGCGTCGCGGATCCTGGGGATGGGCGACGTGCTGTCGCTCATCGAGAAGACGCAGCAGTCGATCGACGTCGACGAGGCAAGAGCGCTCGAAGGGCGCATGCGCGCGCAGACCTTCGACCTCTCCGACTTTCTCGGTGAGCTGCGTCGGCTGAAGAAAATGGGGCCGCTGGAGGACATCCTCAAGATGATTCCGGGGATGTCGAAGGTGGCCGCACAGGGAGTCTCGGTGGACCCGCGCCAGATGGGGCGCACCGAGGCCATCATCTGTTCGATGACACCGGGCGAGCGGGCGCGGCCCAACCTCATCGATGGCAGCCGCCGCAAGCGCATCGCGCGTGGCAGCGGCACCACGGTGCAGGACGTCAACGCGCTCCTGCGGCAGTTCGAGCAGATGAAAAAGATGATGAAGACGATGGGACGGATGCAGAAGCAGAAGCGGCGTTTTTCGCCCTTCTGATGGACTGAGCGGTTGCAGGAGTGCGCGGCGGGCTTCCGACGCGATTTCCGCAGCGCGCTTTCAAATGTCGTTCGCGCGAGGACCTGAGCGGAGGAAGCCGACGCGCACGACTCAATGTTGGTTCTGGAGGTGTCTGATTTGCCAGTTTCAATCAGAATGAAGCGGATGGGCAGCAAGGGTCGCCCGTTCTATCGCATCGTGGCCACCGACTCGCGCAATCGCCGTGACGGGCGGTTCATCGAGGAGATCGGCTACTACGATCCACTCACCAATCCTCCCAACGTGAAAATCGAGGAGGAGTTGTTCTTCAAGTGGATGAAGAATGGCGCGATTCCGTCGGAGAACGTGGAGAGCCTCATGCGCCGCACCGGCGTCATGAAGCGGTGGCTGCTCGTGAAAGAGGGCGTCGCCGTCGACCAGCTCGACGCGAAGGCTGAGGAACTCAAGGCCAAAGAGACCCAGGGGGCAACCCCCGACGAGCGTCGCAAGAAGGCGGTCGCCAAGCGCGTCTCCAAGAAGGCCGCGGCCGCGGCCGCCGCGGCGGCCAAGGCGGAAGCAGCTGCCGCACCCGCGGAGGGTGCATAGGCGCTCGCGGTACCGCCCCTGCGGGGCGGTGCGCGGTGAAGCATGGCTGAAGCGACGCGGGCGTCCATCCAGGCGTTGATCGAGTACGTGGCGGCGTCACTCGTCGGCGACCCGAAGTCCGTGAAGGTGGAGCAGGCCGAGAAGGAAAGCTACATCGTCATGGAGCTGACCGTGCGCCCCGACGAACTGGGCAAGGTAATCGGCAAGAACGGGCAGACCGCGCGCGCCATCCGCACCCTCGTCAACGCCGCGGCGAGCAAGGCGGGCGAGAAGATTATTTTCGAGATTCGCGAATGACCGATTCGTCAGCAATGGAGTCCCTGTACCTGGGACGGTTCGTCAAGGCGCAGGGAATTCGCGGCGAGCTCAAGCTGTACGCGTCGGAGGATTTCTGGTTTGAAGTGCTCCAGTCGCAGGAGCTCTACGTGGAACGCGACGCGGGCGACGACGTGGAACGCTACCCGGTGCGTGTGGTGGCGGCCCGGCCCCAGGGCGCGCAGTTCGTGCTGAAGATCGAGGGTATCGACGACCGGACCGACGCGCAGAAGGAAGTGGGCGCGGAGTTGTATGTGGATCTGGCGCGCCTCGACGTCGAACTGCCGGAACGCGAACTGCCGTTCCAGGTGATCGGGATGAACGTGGTGACCGACGAGGGACGCGATGTCGGCACCGTCACCTCGGTGCTGGATTCGCCCGGACAGCGCGTGTACGAAGTAACCGGGGAGGACGGGGTGGTGTTGATTCCGGCGGTGCCGGCGTTCGTGGTGGCGCGCGACGAAGAACGCGGCCAGATCACGATCAAGCCGATTCCCGGCCTGCTGGACGGATGAGCGATGCGCGTCAACGTCGTCTCGATCTTTCCGGAGATGATGGAGGCCGTGTTCGCCACCGGCATGATGGCGGTGGCGGCCAAGAAGGGGATCGTGCAGTACCGGGTGGTGAGCCCGCGCGAGTTCACGGAGGACTTCCACCGCACCGTGGACGATGCGCCCTTCGGCGGCGGCGCGGGCATGGTGATGATGGCGCCGCCCATCGTGGCGGCGGTGGAGAGCATCGCGCCGGCGCCGGGAAGCCCGGTGATCCTGATGGGACCGGGCGGCAGGCGCTTCGACCAGCGCACCGCGCGGCGCCTCGCGGGTGAGAACGAGCTGACGTTCATCTGCGGGCGCTACAAGGGCGTCGACGAGCGGGTGCGGGAACTGGTGGTGACCGAGGAGATTTCCGTCGGCGACTTCGTCCTCTCGGGGGGCGAAATCGCCGCCGCCGCCGTGATTGAGGCGACGGTCCGGCTCCTCGACGACGTGCTGGGCAACGACGAGTCCGCGGCCAGCGACTCGTTCGAGCGCGAGCGCGAGGGCGGACTGGACTGCGCGTGGTACACGCGCCCGGCCGAGTACCGGGGACTGGGTGTTCCCGCGGTGCTGATGTCGGGACACCACGCCGAGATCGAAAAGTGGAGGCGGGAGTCGTCGCGCGAACGGACGCGGCGCCTGCGACCGGACCTGATCGACGACGAGACGTCGTCCGAGGAGTGAAGGAGAGTAGTCATGAACATCATCGATCGCATTGAGCAGCGCATGCTGACCGACAAGGTGCGGGACTTCCGCGTGGGCGACACGGTAAAGGTCATGGTTCGCGTCGTCGAGGGCGCCAAGGAGCGCGAACAGGCGTTCCAGGGCGTTGTCATCAAGCAGAACGGCAAGGGCATCACGGAGACGTTCACCGTCCGCAAGGTGAGCTCGGGGATCGGCGTGGAGCGCGTGTTCCCCATCCACTCGCCCAACGTCACCAAGATCGAAGTGCTGCGCCGGGGACGCGTGCGCCGCGCGAAACTCTACTACCTGAGGGATCGCGTTGGAAAAGCCGCCCGCATCAAGGAGAAGAAGGAAGACAGAAGGCGCGACTAGCCCGCGCAAAGGCGCGCGCGCCAAAGCCGGTGGTCCCGGTGCGGCCGAGGCGGCGCTACGCGAGCGGTTCGACGCGCTCCTGGCCCACGACGCCGCACTCGCCGCGCGTGGTTTCGCCACCATCGCGGGCGTCGACGAGGCGGGGCGCGGTGCGCTCGCCGGGCCGGTGGTGTCCGCGGCCGTGGTGCTGCGCGACGGCTGCGACCTGATCCGCATCTACGACTCCAAGTCCATAACCGAGACCGACCGCGAGTCGCTCTTCGACCAGATCATCGCCGCCTCGGTTTCGGTTGGAATCGGCGTGGCCCAGCCCGCGACCATCGATCGTGACAATATCCTGCGCGCCACCCTGGGCACCATGCACCGGGCCGTGGACGCCCTGCGGGTGCGGCCCGACCTGGTGCTCATCGACGGCCGCGAGACCATCAACTGGAGTGGGACGGTGGTGCCCCTGGTGAAGGGCGACGCCCGCAGCCTGTGTGTCGCGGCCGCGTCCATCGTGGCCAAGGTGACCCGGGACCGGGTCATGCGCCGCCTCCACCGCCGTTTTCCCGGCTATCACTTTGACAGCAACAAGGGTTACGGCACCCGCGACCACCTGGAGGCGCTGGCGGCGCAGGGCGCGGCGGAGGTGCACCGGAGATCGTTTCTGGGGAAAATCGTTGAAAACAACCTCTCGATGTTCTAAATAGAGAAGGGGTTGCGAGGGGAGGTGGGGTGGTGAGCACGAGAGAAACCGGCAGTATCGGCGAGCGCATCGCGGCGGAGTTCCTCCGCCTCAAGGGCTTCGAATTGATCGACGCCAACGTGCGTTTCGCGCGGCGCGAGGTGGACATCCTGGCGCGCGACGGCGGCTGGCTGGTGGCGGTCGAGGTGAAGCTTCGCCGCGGCCGGGGATTCGGAGCGGCCGCCGAGGCCATCGACGCGCGCAAGCTGGCGCGGGTGCAGACGGCGCTGCTCGGGTTCGCGCGCGAATCGCGGTTGTCGCCGCGGGTGGACGTGATCACGATCGACGTGGAGGAGTCCGGCGACCGCATGGTGGTCGAGCACTTCGTCGGCGTGACGTAAAATCGATGAAACGCCCCTCAGGCGGCCGGACGTTCCGGTCCGCCACGGATCAAGCAAATGTGCGAGGTGGTTTCGTGAGAAGGTTGGTCTGGATGCTGGCGCTGGTCGTTGCCGTTGCGGCCTGTTCGTCGGTCAAGAATGTCGTCGTAAAGGACATCCCGCTGGAGGACCAGCAGGCGGTCCTCGAGAAGTACAAGGACCGGATCGTGTGGACGCGCGTGGTGCTGCAGGATCTGGGCGAGGGCGGTTCCATCGCGCGGGACCAGAAGGTCAGGGTCATCGACGTGTCCATGGTCTACGAGGGCTCGGTGACCGTGCAGACGCTGCAGAAAAAGAACAAGGTCCGCCAGGGGCTCAACCTGGAACGCCCCCTCACCCCGGAGAAGATCGATGTGGCGATGGACCAGTTGTTCTTCTACGAGGACCCGGTGCTGCGCCAGGTTGGATACATCCGCAAGTACGGCAAGAAGACGGCGCGCGCCATCATGGACCACGAGGTGTTCGTGGGCATGCCGTCCGACGCCGCGCTGGAGTCGTGGGGAAGCCCGGCCAAGAAGAACACCAGCGAGATCAACGGACGCATCAACGAGCAGTGGATCTACCCGTCGCCGGAGTCGAACAAGAACCGCTACATCTACCTTGCCGACGGCAAGGTGCTCCGCTGGGACGAGTAGCCCGCGCGCACGCACATCGCAGGCAAAGGGACGCCCCCGCGGCGTCCCTTTTTTTTGCGCCTACCAGGCGGTGGGGATGACGCGGAGAATCTCGTCCGGCGTGGTGCGCCCCTCCAGCAGCTTGCGGATGGCGTTGGACATGAGCGGCTCGGCGCCGTCCTGGCGCGCGGCGCGCACCACGTCGTTTTCGTCCGCGCCGTCGCGGATCATCACGCGGATACGGTCGCTCACCTCCAGCACCTCGAAGGCCGCCGTGCGGCCGAAGTATCCGGTCTTGCGGCACTTGTCGCATCCGGCGCCGCGGCGCAGCAACGAGCGGTCGATGGCATCGTCGAGCCCGATCAACTCGAGGGCGTCGTCGGAGATGTCGGCCGCGTCGGCGCAGGACGGGCACACCATGCGCAGCAGGCGCTGCGCCACCAGGCCGATCACGGTGGATGCCACCAGGAAGCGCTCGATGCCCAGGTCGACCAGGCGCGTCACCGCCCCCACCGCGGTGTTGGTGTGCAGGGTGGAAAACACCAGGTGCCCGGTGAGTGCCGCCTGCACTGCGTACTGCGCGGTCTCGGGGTCGCGGATCTCGCCCACCATCACGATGTCGGGGTCCTGGCGCAGCACGCTGCGCAGCGCGGTGGCAAAGGTGACCCCCGCCGCCTCCTGCACCGCAATCTGGTTGAAGGGATCGTGCACCATCTCGATGGGATCCTCGATGGTGACGATGTTCACCGCCGGCGTGGCCAGCGCCTGCAGCGACGAGTAGAGCGTGGTCGTCTTGCCGCTGCCGGTGGGTCCGGTGACCAGGATGATCCCGTGCGGACGCTGCAGAAGACGCTCGTACACGGGCCGCTGCTCGGCGGTGAAGCCCAGCGCGCCGATGTCCTGCAGGAGGATGGTGGGGTCGAATATGCGGATCACCACCTTCTCTCCAAATGCCACCGGCACCGTGGAAACGCGCAGTTCGATCTCGTTCTCCTTGTACGCGGACTTGATGCGGCCATCCTGCGGCCGCCGCTTCTCGGCGATATCCAGGCGGGCCATGATCTTGATGCGCGACACAAAACCCGGGAAGACCTGTTTGGGAATGGTGTGCGTGTTGTGCAGGCGGCCGTCGATGCGCAGGCGCACCAGCGCGCGCTCGCGCTTGGGTTCGATGTGGATGTCACTGGCGCGCTGCTCGAAGGCGTACTGCAGCAGCAGGTCGACCGCGCGCACCACGTGCTGGTCCGAGCTGTCCAGCTCCGCGTCGGTGCCGATGTCCACCAGCTGTTCGAGGTTGCCGACGTCCAGCGTCGCGCTGCGCATGCGCTCCGCCTTCTGCAGGCTGCGTTCGAAGGCGAAGATCTCGTTGATGGTCTTGAGGATCTCGGTGCGCAGGCCCAGCACCGGCTCCACGATGTACCCGGTGGCGTGCTCCAGGTTGTTGAGCGCACCCTTGTCGAAGGGGTTCACCATGGCCACGGTCATCCGCCGCCCGTCGAGGCGCACCGGCACCAGCAGGTGTTTGCGCGCGAACGGCTTGGACACGATGGCGGCCAGGGTGCGGGCGTCGAGCTTGAGCGGGTCGATGCGCATGAAGGCGGTGCCGGTGGCCTCGCCATACAGCGCCCCCAGTTCCGCCTCGTCCACGTGTTCGTGCCGGGGCAGGCGGCTGGGCAGGTGGAAGGACGCGATGAGTTCCAGCGGCGAGACGTAACCCTCGTCCTCGTCCGGGCCGGAGCGGGCGCGCTGGGCCAGGGCCTGGGTGCGCGCCTTTGCGTTGGCGCGAATTGTCTCCGCCTGCGCGGCGGAAATCAGGTTGCGCTCCTCGAGCAGGGCCAGGATGCGCGGCAGTGTGAAGGTATCGTCCACCCGAACGCTCCGCGGCCGTACGGGCGGCGGGCTGGTGGGCTTCGATCCGGTGGTCATCGTCTGGTCGCTCGCATCGGGTTATGTGGTGGAAAAGCAGCCACGGCACAACGTCCAAAACCGGTAACGCAATGCGCGTGCCACATACACATGTTGCGACGCGCCGCGCGGGTTCTGCGAACCCGCGCGGAGATGCACACATCTGTTCCAGAATTTTGCGCGCAACGCGCGTGAAATTAACTTCGGAATTGACACTGACACGAACCGGCAGGCATACTTCTCAGTGGAACAGGGGCAAAGGGTTATGAAACGCGATCGCAGTCAGCGCGTCCCGCGTGAAATAGTCCCTTTCAATCTAAACAGAGTCACAACACCCCACCGGTTGTGCAGGCCGACCACCTTGCCGACCGACTGTCTGCGCCCGTGGCGTACCCGACGACACGCGCCGGGGGTTTGCAGCAGTCCACCGATCGATCCGATGGCGACGCCGGAGGTGATGCCAGTCTAGTTCGCCAGCGGAGAAGGCTCTCTGGGAGCGTAGTGCTCCGGTGAAGTTGCGGCCGGAGGTTTCCGGAGAGTCACGTTGATAGTGCCTGCCCTTGCTCCCGTAAATACGGGCGGTCCCGGCGACGTGCCGCGGATCGTCGAATGCATCCAGCAACGCAATCGGGAGATCAAGCAACATGAAAAAAACTTTTCTTATCGCGCTGTGTGCGTGTCTGTGTGCGTCACTGGTCGTGACGAGCGCCGATGCCCGCAACGTGAAGAAAGCGGCTCCGCGCTTCATGATGGATACGGGCATGAAGGCGCCGGTTTCGACCAACGGCAACGCGGCGTTCAACGCCGTGGCCGCGGCGAACACGACGTACCTTGCCACGTACAACTTCCAGACCGGCGCGAGCTGTCTCACCCAGGGCTGGGTCAGCCACGACCTCACCGTGCAGACCGGCGACTACGTCCACGTGGACGACTTCGCGGGTCTCGCGGGTGGTACGTTCGGCCTGCTCAATCCGATCCAGGGGGCGAAATCCCTGTGGATCGGTGCGCGCGCCAACGCGGCCGACCCGGACCTGTGTGGTTACGGTTCGCTCCCCGGCTACGGCAACGCGTGGCAGCAGATTCTCTGCTCCAAGTGCTTCACCCTGACCGGTGACGCGACCCTGACCTACGACGCGGTGTGGGACTCCGAGCCTGGCTACGACTTCACCAACGTGGAGCTGGACGCCGGCTGCGGGGACCTGTGGTCGCCGCTGACCACGGCCAACACCCCGTATAACGGACAGGGAAGCGCCTCCGAGTCGATCACCATCACCGCCGCCGAGCACGGGGGCAGTGCCCGCGTCCGCTTCAATTTCGGGGCGGATACGGCGTGGTCGGACTCCGACGGCCTGTGGGACACCGACGGTGCCTTCATCGTCGACAACCTGAAGATCGTCGACGGTGCCGGCACCCAGACCAACCAGACCTTCGAGGCCGAGGCGGTCGGCGCCCACGGCACCCTGGACGGTCACTGGGCCAGCTGCAACCTGCCGGGCTACGGCGACTTTGCAACGCTGCTGCCGGGTGCGGCGCAGCTGCAGCAGGATCCCTGCGCGCGGGACCTCTCGTGCCTGTGGACCTTCTTCACCGGTTCCACCGCCAACTATGCGTGCGGCGGATTCCCGGGTGTTACCGCCATCCCGTTCGGCAACGCCGCGGGCCAGTACCTGACCAACGAAGTCTGGTCTCCCCAGATCGCCTGGACGGGTGCGGGAACGCAGGCGCAGCTGCAGTTCGCGGTGTATCGTGACCTTCCGCTGGACAACCTGGTGTTCTACGTCTGGCAGGTTCGATCCATCGTGGGCGGCTGCCCGCAGTCGTGGCTCAACGACAACCTGGTGAACTACGGCGACGACAAGGACTGGCTCGAATCGATCAACGAGTTCGGGAGCCTGATCGACCCGGCCGCCAGCCACATTCAGATTTCCCTGGCCGCGTGGGATATGTGCGGCGTCTGGTGTGGCACGGTGGGCTCCGGTGCCTGCCACAGCCACTCGCCCATGATCGACAACGTCAAGGTCAAGCGCATCGAGGTCAACGGTCCGCAGTGGCAGATCAACTCGTTCCGCTTGTTCCAGGACAACTTTGCCACCGACGGAACCGTCACCGGTACCGTGCGTGCCGACATGGCGCAGGACCTCCTGCCCGCGGCGAATCTCGGCATCCTGCCGGGTGACTCGGCAGCGGCGACGGTGGTTGACCCGGTGCTCGGCCTGGCCACCGATCCTGGCTTTGGCGGTGCGGCGGTGTACGCCTTCGTCAAGGTGTCGCCCACGCAGCCGGCCAAGTCGGGCGCTGCGCTCAGCGACGACCCCTCGCGCTGGCCGGTGGTGGGTAGCACCGTCGGACCGGACGGGGATACCTGGACCATCGTTCGCTTCGACACGGCCTACACGCAGAACAACCAGACGCCTTCGCCTGACAACTACTGCGTGGATCTGAACGACAACCTGTTCACCCCGGGTGACACGGTTGAGTACTTCTTCTGCGCCGAGTCGAACGGTGGTTCGCGGTCGTACTTCTTCAACCAGTTGCGGGCGCTCGACAACGCGGATGCCTCGGGTGCCATTCAGACATCCGTCGACATCAACGTCGCCTACGCCAACGCCATGGAGATGACCTGTCTCCCGGCGGCGGCCCTCAACAACGGCGGCGACATCCTGTATGTCGACGACGGTGACGGCCGTGCCGTGCAGCCGTTCTTCGACCAGGCGTTCCAGTTCCTGGGCATCCTGGACAAGGTGGATCGCTTCGACGTGATTGCACCCTCGTCCAGCGTTGCCAACAGTCCTGGATCGCGCGTGGTCAACGTGTCCCAGCAGATCCTTCCGTACTACAAGAAGATCATCTGGAACTCGGAGGAACTGGAGGACGGAACCATCGCCGACGGTACCGGCACGCCGGACAAGGCGGACGACTTCGCCCTGCTGTTTGCGTTCCTCGACCAGTCGGACAAGGATCCGGGCCTCTATATCAGCGGCGACGGCATCCCCAACGACTGGGTCACCTCGCCGGCACCGTCGGCCGTGAACGTGCGTTCTGCGTACCTGAGCTTCAACGTGCTGACGCCGGACCACAAGACGGTCGGGCTGGGGATCAACCCCCTGGCAATCGGCACCCCGGGAAGCGCCTTCTCGAGTGTGGCGGGACCGGACACGATCGTGACCTTCGGTGGCTGCCTGGCCATCAACAAGTTCGACGTGCTCCAGCCCACCGGTGCCGCGGTTGCGCAGATGTTGTATGCCAACAATCCGCAGTACGCGGCGACGATCTCGCAGACGACGCTGAACGGCGCTGGCCGGACGGCGCGGGTGATGATGGAGGGCTTCTCCTATGATCTCATCCGCGACGACCGTGCGGGCGCCAACGGCGGCGTCATGGACCGCATCGATCACCTCTATGACGTGATCACGTGGCTCCAGAACACGCTGGATCAGCCCACGGGTACCGCGCCCACGGCGTACAAGACGTCGCTGGCGCAGAACTACCCGAACCCGTTCAACCCGTCGACCACCATCGAGTTCACCGTGCGGGAACGCTCGCGCGTGAGCCTGAAGGTCTACAACGTGGCGGGCCAGCTGGTCCGTACGCTGGTCAACGATGACCGGGCGCCGGGTTCGGTGCACCAGGTGGCGTGGGACGGCCGTAACGACGCGGGTCAGTCCGTGTCGAGCGGTGTCTACTTCTACAAGCTGGTGACGAGCGACATGACGCAGACCAAGAAGATGGTCCTGCTGAAGTAAGCTCTCCGACGGCTTCGTAGCCTGGGACCCCCGGGGTTCCGCCTTCGGGCGGGACCCCGGGGTCTTTTTCCGGGGTGGGGGAAACCGGGTGGAGACACCGCGGGGGGTGTGATATACTGCCGCCACGGCCCGGGCCCCGCCCGTGCCACCCCTTTTGGGGCCTGCTTGTCTTCCGCCTGTTGCCCCTGTTCCAACTTCAGCGACAGACACGGCGAGCGGCCCCAATTTCTTTTCCCGCACCCGCCCCGCCGGTCCCTTTCGACCCCCCATGCCCCCGTCCGGTCCACCCCGGGGAAGTGGCATCCCTCACAGACCCCGGCTTGCCCCCACCCGCCTCAATGTGATACAATAAGTCACAACCATAAATGCCCTGCATCAATTGCTTTAGCGTCTTAAGGAGTAAGGGCTATGATCAAGCGCATCGGCATCTTCTGCCTGATGCTTCTGTTTGCGGCCCCGGTGGTGGCGGAAGAGATTTACTACGCGCCGCAGGTCACCGGAAAGCGCGAGCGGAAGAATCTCCGTCACTTCCTGTACCTCCGGAACCTCTCCGGCGACATGAAGGCCGTGTACGACGAGTACGGCTACACGCCGCACCGGATCCGCCTCAACGAGTACGGAAAGATCCGGCAGCAGTGGACCTATCTGGAGGTGGGGAAGGTGTTCGTGTTCGACCAGTGCAGCAACCTGGTCGACGAGCGCACCGTCAACATCGAGCACCGCCGGGCGTGGGCATACCAGCGTGACGTCCGCGGCTACCAGGAGGACATCCCCTGCGACGACTAGATTCTCGCGTGCGGCGATGAGACTGCCCGTCCGGTGACCACTGGGCGGGTTGGGACAAGGGGGCCTTCACACTCGGCGGGCCCCCTTGTTTTTTTTGCCACTTTTGCGGTGTGCCCGGCCGGCCGATGCCGCTAGGATAGCGGAATGTCCACCACCGTATTTGCAGGGGCCCGGGTCTGGGTCGACGAGGTGCGCTTCGAAGAGCGCACCCTCTGGGTGAGCGACGGCCGCGTGGCCGCGCTGGGTGGCAAGTCCAGCGCGGTGGACGCCGGGGGGCGCGACGACGTGCGCGTGATCGACTGCGCCGGCAAGTACATCATCCCCTCGTTCGTCGACGCCCATTTCCATCTGCTGGCGCTGGCCGGAAAGCAGCTGCGCTGCGATCTTTCGGGCGCGCGCAACGCGGGCGATGTCGTGGCGCGCCTGGCCGCGTGGGCCGCCGCCCACCCGGGACGCGAACCCGTGGTGGGGGTCGACTTCGACGAGAGCGGCTGGGACGACCCCGCGTTGCCCACGCGCGCGCTCCTCGACGCCATCGCCACCGACCGGCCGGTCTACGCGCGTCGCATCTGCGGGCACGTGGGCGTGGCGAACCAGGCGCTGCTGTCAGCACTCACCACCCGGCGCTTCGTCGATGCATCCTCGGGACGCATTGCCGAGGACGCCGTGTTCGAGGCCAACCGCGCGAGCCGTCCGCCGCGCGCCGCCATGGTGGATGCCATCGACGGCGCCATCGCCGCGCTGCACGCGCTCGGCATCACCGCCATCCACGACATCGTCGACCCCAGCACCATCGACGTCTACGTCGAGGGCCTGGAGGCGAGCGGCCGGCCGTTGCGGCTGGGTGCGCTCGTGCACGTGCCAGCGGCCGATTTCGACGACGCGCGTGATCGCCTGGAGGAGGCGAGCGGCGTCAACGCGCTGGGCATCAAGATATTCACCGACGGTTCGCTGGGCGCGCGAACCGCGGCGCTGCACGCTCCCTACGCGGACGCCCCCGGCGACGGGGAACTGCTGGTGGGGCGCGACGAGCTCATGGAGGAACTGGCCGCGTGCCGCGAGGCGGACATCGCCTGCGCGGTGCACGCCATCGGCGACCGGGCGCTGGCCACCGTGCTGGCCGCCATGGAGAAGACCGGCGTGGAGGACGCCCGCTTCCGCATCGAGCATGCGGAGATCATGGGCGACGAGGAACTGGCAGTTTGCAAGCGGCTGCGGGTGCCGCTGGTCATGCAGCCCAACTTCGTGCGCAACTGGGCCGGAGAGGGCGGCCTGTACGAAACCCGCCTGGGGGCAGAGCGCTGTCGGCACGGCAACCGTTTTGCGAGCCTGCTGCGCGCGGGGGTGCCCTTCGTGTTCAGTTCCGACGGTATGCCGGCCGGGCCGTTGTACGGCATGCGCGGCGCCACCCACCACCCGGTGGCCGAGGAGCGCATTGGTCCGGCGGAGGCGCTGCGGCGCTACACCACCGCGGCCCACGCGCTGGGCGGCGACGAGGACGCGTACGGCATTGAGATCGGCTCGCCCGGCGACCTGGTGGTTCTGTCGGGGAATCCGCTGCTCGCCGATCTGGACGAAATCGCCGTGGAGGCGACGTACGTGGGCGGTTGGGAAGTGCACCGGTCGGCCGCGGCTGCGGGGCCGAGGTCCGGTCTGAAGCGACGCCGATAACCTGTTTGCAATAAACAGGTTCTGCTGCCGCTCCCCGGGCGGTGTGTCTCCTTGACACGCACGCGTGCCGTCCGTTAGCTTTCGATGGACCGGGGCTGACCGTTGGGACGGGGGGCGGCCGCTCAAGGCTCTTGGATTATCCCAGTCACATCCTGAAGGAGAACGAATCATGGCGCACATCACCGGGGCCGGAAGCGACATCCACGTCGAGCCCAAACAGGTTCTGGACACCATCGGACGCCACATGCTGGTGGACGGATTCCCCATCGTCGTCGATCTCGAGAACAGCCAGGGCGTCCGGCTCAAGGACAAGCGCGATGGACGCACCTACCTGGACTTCTTCCAGTTCTTTGCCTCGCTGCCCGTCGGCATCAACCACCCCAAGCTCACCGACCCCGTCTTCCGCGCGAAGATCGCGGCGGCGGCGGTGAACAAGCCCTCCAACTCGGACTTCTACAGCCAGCAGATGGCGGAGTTCGTGGAGGCGATGGACCGCTTTGCCATCCCCGGGGAACTGCCGCACATGTTCCTCATCGAGGGCGGCGCGCTGGCGGTGGAGAACGCGCTCAAGGCCGCGTTCGACTGGAAGGTGCAGAAGAACTACCAGCGCGGTGCAACAAAGGACACCGGGCAGCAGGTGATTCACTTCCGCGAGGCGTTCCACGGCCGCTCCGGCTACACCATGTCGCTCACCAACACCGACCCGGTGAAGATCAAGTACTACCCCAAGTTTAACTGGCCGCGGATCACCAATCCCAGGGTCATCTTCCCGCTCGATAAGCACATGGATGAGGTGCTCGCCGCGGAGGAGAAGGCAAAGCGCGAGATCAAGGAGGCCATCCAGAAGCACCGCAACGACATTGCCGCGCTCATCATCGAGCCGGTGCAGGGTGAGGGCGGCGACAACCACTTCCGGCCGGAGTTCCTGCGCTTCCTGCGCGAGATCACCGAGGAGAACGAGATCATCTTCGTGGCCGACGAGGTGCAGACCGGCGCGGGGCTGACCGGCAAGTTCTGGGCGATCGAGCATGCCGGGGTGATGCCCGACGTGATCGCCTTCGGCAAGAAGCTGCAGGTGTGCGGCATCCTGGCCTCGAAGAAGTTCGACGACGTCGACAGCGTGTTCAAGGTGCCGAGCCGGATCAACTCCACCTGGGGCGGCAACCTGACCGACATGGTTCGCTCCACGCGCTACCTGCAGGTGACCGACGAGGACGGTCTGGTGGAGAACGCGCGCGAGACGGGCGGCTATCTGCAGGAGCGGTTGCACGGGCTGCGCGACAAGTACCCCGCCAAGGTCACCAACTCGCGCGGCGCCGGGCTGATGTGCGCATTCGATCTCCCCGATGCGGAAACACGATCCAAGGTGCTGGGCAAGGCGCGGGAGCTGGGACTGCTCATCGTGGGATGCGGCGAGCGCTCGGTGCGCTTCCGGCCGCCACTCAACCTGACCCGGGCCGAAGTCGACGAGGGCATCGAGATTCTGGACCGCGCGCTGGGCGCGGCGCTGTAGGCGCGGGAGCCGGCGCGACGTACGTGCACACAGGCGTGGATGCGGCGCCTCCGGACGCCCGGGGGCGCCGTCGTCGTTGTGAAGGCGCGCCCGGAGACCCTTTGCGATTGCGCCTCCTTTCATCACTGCCGTACCCTCGACACCCGTCATGGCCGACCTGATCTTCAAGAGTGTTCGCAAGGAGTTCGCCGGTGGTGTGGTGGCGGTGGAGGACTTCAACCTCACCGTCCCCAGCCCGCGCATGGTGGTGCTGGTGGGGCCGTCCGGCTGCGGAAAGACCACCCTCCTGCGCATGATCGCCGGGCTGGAGCAGCCCACCTCGGGCAGCATCCACCTGGGCGATGCCCGCCTCGACACCATGCAACCCCGGCACCGGGACATCGCGATGGTGTTTCAGAGTTATGCGCTCTACCCCCATATGACCGTGGCCCAGAACCTCTCCTTCGGGCTGCGCGTTCGCAAGATGCCGCGCGCCGAGGTCGAGCGGCGCGTGGTGGAGATTGCAAAGACGCTGGAACTCGACGCGTTGCTGCGTCGCAAGCCCGCGGAACTCTCGGGCGGACAGCGCCAGCGCGTGGCGCTGGGAAGGGCCATCGTGCGGGAGCCCCGCGTGTTCCTGTTCGACGAGCCGCTGTCGAACCTCGACGCACGGCTGCGCACGGAGATGCGCGGCACCATCCGCCGGCTCTACGACCGCCTGCGGGTGACGTCGGTGTACGTGACGCACGACCAGGTGGAGGCGATGACCATCGGGGACCTGCTGGTGATCATGAACCAGGGGCGGATCCACCAGGTGGGCGGACCGGAGGCGTGCTACCGGCGGCCGCTGGACACGTTCGTGGCCTCGTTCCTGGGCAGCCCGGCCATGAACTTCGCGGACGGACGCGGGGAGGGCGGTGACGTGGTCATACGCGGCGGCACCCGCTTCGGCGTGGCCGCACCATTGGAGCCGGTGCTCGCGTCGCGTCCCGGCGCCGAACTGCGCATCGGCATCCGGCCGGAGGACATCCATCCCGCCGCGGCCGGCCTGGCGGCGCCGGTTGCGCTGCGCGCGCGCGTCGTGCTGCGCGAGCCGCTGGGGCACGAAACCCTGACCCACCTGGAGGTGGGCGGAGTGGAACTGGTGGCGCGGGGTGCGCGCGAGTTCGTTCCCGCGGCGGATGAAAGCACGGAGATCTTTGTCGATGCCGGGCGCGTCCATATCTTCTGGAAGGAGAACGGCCGGCGCATCGACGCCGCCCCGGAGCCGGCGGCGGCGGGGGTGGCGTGAGCGGGGACGGAACGCGCGCATGACGGGTTTGATCGTCGGGTTGAACCGCGTGTTCCGGCGCCCCAACGTGGGCGGGCGCGAGTCCCAGGAGGCGTACTCGCGCTGGGAGCACCACTGGGGACGCGAGTTCGCGCGCACGTACATGGACCCGCGCCACGATCTCCGCGGCAAGCGGGTGCTCGACGTGGGGTGCGGCCTGGGGGGAAAGACGGTGGCGTACGCGGAGTCGGGTGCCCGCGCAGTCGGCATCGACCTCGCGGCCGACAACGTGGAGCAGAGCCGGCGTTACGCGCAAGCCAACGCGGCGGCGGTGGACTTCGTGGTGGCGGATGCAGCGGCGCTGCCGGTGCCCGATGGCACCTTCGACACCGTGGTGGCGAACGATGCCATGGAACACTTTGCGGATCCGGTGGGCGCGCTGGGCGAGATGGCGCGCAGTGTGAGCGGTGGCGGCGCCATATGGATTTTCTTTACGCCGCATTACTCGCCGCTGGGTTCGCACCTGTACGACTACGTGTACACGCCGTGGTGCCACCTGCTGTTTTCGCGGGCGCAACTGGCGGGTGCCATCCGGCGCGTGCTGATGGAGCGCGGGCCGGCGGAAAGCAACGAGGCAATCGACGCGCGCGTGAAGAAGATAATGCAATCATACGATCAGGATCTCAATCACATGAGCGTGAAGCGCTTCCTGGGGATCGTGCGCGGGGTCCCCTCGCTGCGCGTTTCTCTTCTGGAACTGCGACCGGCGCGTTACGCGTGGTTGCGGCCGCTGACGCGCGTGCCGGGGCTGCGCGAACTGGTGAGCGCCTTCGTGATATGCCGCCTCGAGGTGGCGCGGGGTGACGCATGAGCGCCATGACGGCAGGCAGGATTCCGGATCGCCGCGATCGCGCCCTCATGTGGGGCATCGCGGTGTCGGTCCTGCTGCACGCGTTGCTGCTGCTGCCGGGACTGCGCAATGCGGTGCAGTCGCTGGATATCGACATGAAGCCGGAACCGAGGGTGGAGCCGCTGGAGTTCACGCTGGTCTCGCCGCCGGAAACGCCCACGCCCACCGACCAGCAGAGCCGCTTTCTCTCCACGGTCTCTTCGGCCGCGAGCGATCTGGACCGCCGCGACACGGACTCCGACCTGCCGCGCAGCGAAGGACGCATTCCGGTTCCCGACAACCCGTCGCGCACCCCGGGGGAGGAGGGGGGCGGCCAGAGCGAACTGCCGCCGTTGCCGGTGGAGCAGGGCGGCCTCAGCGAGGCCATCCAGCGCTCCAAGTTCACCGAGCAGATCAGCCCGCGCCGCGAGCCGTCGCTGCCCGACGAGACTCACGACTTCGAGCACGAGGGCTCGGCCAGTGCCACCATCGGTGGCATTTCGCTCAACACGACCGAGTGGGACTTCGCGCCCTACCTGCTGGACCTCAAGCGGCGCATCAAGCAGAAGTGGATTCCACCCATCGCGTTCACCACCCTGGGTGCGGTGCACGGCTACACGTGGGTGTTGTTTCGTATCTACCCGGACGGGCACATGGAGGGAATGGAGGTGGTGGAGACGGAGGGGCACGACTCTCTGCACCGCTCCAGCAGCAACGCGGTGAAGGGCGCCGCGCCCTTCAGACCCCTGCCCGCGGATTTCCCGGAGCCCTACCTGGAGATCACGTTCGGGTTCTATTACCTGCTCCCGGGCGACGAGGAGCGTTACTTCAGGAACGGGCGTTTCATCCGCAAGGACGATGAAAGGAGCGAGCCATAAATGTGGGCGATATTCGTAAAGGGTGGGCCGGTGATGATCCCGCTTGCCGTGCTCTCGATGATCGCGGTGGCGGTGACCATTGAGAAGCTGATTGCGCTGCGCGGCCCCCGCGTGATCCAGGGGGAGATCGTCAGTTGCATCGAGTCCATCCAGACACCGGCCGACATACCGCTCGCCATGAAGATCTGCGAACGGTTCGACACCCCGTTTGCCAACATCGTGCACGCGGGGCTCGAGGTGGCGAGCAAGCCGGTGCACATCGTGCGCCAGGCCATGGAGGACACGGGGCGGCGCGAGGTCAAGCGGCTCGACCGCTACATGGTGCTGCTGGAAACGGCCGCGGCGGCGGGACCACTGCTGGGGCTGCTGGGCACGGTGACGGGCATGATCCAGGTGTTCTCGGTGATCAGCGTGTCGGGCGTGGGCCAGACCGGGGTGCTCTCCGGGGGCATCGCGCAGGCGCTGATCACGACCGTGTTCGGGCTCGTCATCGGTATTCCGGCGCTGATCGCCTACAACCTGCTCGACGCGCGCATCGACGGACTGGTCATCCGCATCGACACCTACTCGCACACCCTGCTGCGCCAGCTGGCCGTGATGGAAGCGGACGCGCAGGCGGCGAAGGGAGCGCGGTAAACCGGGCCCGGCCCGGTGAGCGATGGAACTTCGACGCGCGAGAAAACGATCGGTCATCATCAACCTCACGTCGCTCATCGACGTGCTGTTCCTGCTGCTCATCTTCTTCATCGTGTCCACCACCTTCGTGAGCCAGCCGGCCATCAGCCTGCAGCTCCCCGAGGCCCGCAACGCGGAGGCGGTGCGCCAGAGCCCGATCGTGGTGTACATGGACGAGTCGGGGGCGGTGTTCGTGAACGACGAGCCCATCGAACCCGCGTTGCTGGAACAGGCGCTCATCAACCGCCTGGCGGACCAGGACGAGAAGGCGGTCGTGCTCAAGGCGGACTCGCGGGTGTCGCACGGAGCGGTGATTCACGTGCTGGATCTCATCAAGGGTGCGGGCGTGAAGAAGCTCACCGTGGCCACGGAGCCAGAGAAGTGAGCCGCGGTTGTCTTGACCGCCCGGCGGCCGTGTGCTACAAGGTGCCGATGCTCTCTGCCAACCCTCGCGCGCGCCGGAGGCGCATGCTCCTGGCCGCGCTCGCCGCCACCGCGCTCGCCGTGGCGCTCGCGTGTTCGTCTGATCCAGACGGACCGGTGGGTTCGGATTCCGACCTGCTGGGCAGCAAACCCGGGACGGTCTTCCAGGACACCATCGCGGTCTACGCGGACACGGTTCTGCAGTACCACTCGCTCATCTGGAACGACTCCACGCTGGAGCTCGGCACCCTGGACGGCTACACCCGCGCGATGATCATCAACATCTCGTACTCCGGGTCCAGCGCGGACGCGGGCCGCGTGGTGGAAAGCGCGAACCTGCGCCTGGTGGCGCGCGACCTCACCGGGACGTTCCCGGCCCGCTTCTACCGCCTGACCTTCCAGTATGCCAACGGCGACTCGGTGCCCACGCTGGACACGCTGGCCGTGATCCCGGACCCGGTGACGGGTTCGGTGGACCGCATGTTGCAGACGTTTCCCGTCAGCTATCCGCTGCCGGCCGACCTGGTGCAGGGTTGGGTGCGCAATGACACCACCCGCACCGCGATCGCCATCGTCTACACCGACACCAGCGAGCGCCTCGCCACCTTCAAGTCGCGCGAGTCGGCCCAGGACAAGCCGCAGCTCCAGGTAAACTACGTGGGCGGTTTCCAGAGCCGCTACTACGCCAGTGCGGACGCCATCTTCGTGCGCCCCGAGGTGGCAACGAACAACCTCATCATCTCGGACGGCCACCTGCGCCGGATCTATTTCCGCGTGCGTCTGGACGAACTGGCCGAGGAGTCCGCCGTGCACACGGCGCGCGTGCGTTTCCACCTGGTGCCCGGATCCGTGCTGGGCACCAACACCCGCGCGGTGATCTTCGTGCCCAACTCGTCCGACCCGGCCAGCGCGGATTTCACCTCCGGCCAGCTGGTGACCAACGTGGAGATTCTGGAGGGGGACGGGGTGGTCGACTTCAAGCTGACCAACTCGATCTTTCTCACCCTGCAGGGCACGCTGGAGGACAACGGCTTCACCCTGCGCCTGGTGGCGGACAACTCCGCGGTGCGCCAGATTGAGTTCTACGGCACGGCGGCGCAGGACACACTGCGCCCGCGTGTGTACATCACCTCATCCACGCCGGCCGAGTTCGACAGATGAACCGGGCGGCCACGCGCATCCTCCTCGCCGCCCTGCTGGGTGCCGCGGCGTTGTGCGCGCCGCGCAGTGGCGTGGCGGAATCGGTGTTCGGGCTCAACCTGCTGGGCGAGCACATGGACGTGGGCGATGCGCGCACCGCGGCGCTGGGTGGCTTCGTGCAGCTCATGGACGACTCGCTCGGTGTCCTGCAGCAAAACCCGGCCACCATGGCGTGGGCAAAGCGCGTGACGTTCTGCGTGGCCGGCTACGTGACCAGCGACGATAACAAGTCGGCCGATGCGCAGGAGAAGAGTGTCTCCACCAAGATCAGCGGATTCAACTTTGCGTTTCCCATTTACAAGAAGAGGCTGAGCGTGTCGCTGGGGTACCGCGGGCGCTATGATCCCGACGGCAGTTTCAGCGTGGAGCAGGTGACCAGCGAGGGCGACGTCTACTTCGATCGTTTCGAGCGCAGCGGCGGCCTGTGGTCCGTGCCTTTCGTGCTGGCGGCGGACCTGGGACGCTACCTCAAGCTGGGTGGTTCGTACTCGCTGGAGCGCGGGACCATCCAGGATCGCTGGATCATCGACTTCGTGGGTGCCTCCACCGCGGACGCGGTCAGCAACCAGTACCGGGAGTTCAGCGGCGGCAGCTGGGGGGGCGGTGTGGTGCTGCGCCCGGTGAACCGGGTGTCGCTGGGCCTGGTCTACGAGGGGGTTGTCGACTACGACGTGTCGGTGGACGAGACCCATACCAACGCCAGTGCGAACAGCAGCTACCAGGAAACGGTGTCGTTGCCGGCGCGCTGGACGGCGTCGGCGGTGGTGCGCCTGGGCGCGGGCTTCACCGCGTACGCGGGCGGCGCGGTTCGCGACTTCGAGAACTTCAGCGGCCTGTCGGTTCCCCCCGAACGGCTGGTCCGTGAAGAGGTGGCGTCGATCGGGGTCGAGTACCGCGAGGGGAACGCGTTGCTGCCCATCCGCGCCTCGGCGCGATGGGAGCAACTGCCCTACACCATGCCCGACGGCGAGCCCATCAAGAAGGTGGCGTTCACGCTCGGCACCGGCTTGCTGTTTCGCAGCAAGACCGGTAAGCTGGATCTGGCGCTCCAGTTCGGCAAGACCGGTTCGGTGGAGACCAATAATTACGAGGATCAGTTCGTTCGCTTTTTCCTGAGCATTGCGGGGTCGGAAGAATGGAAACGAAAACGGGGAGCGCGCTACTAGCCGCGCTGGCGCTGGCCGCGTGTTGCGCGCTGGCGCCGGGAGTGGCCGGCTGCGGCAAGCACGCCTCCACGCGCGAGCCCGCTCCGCCGCCGTCGCTTGCCGACCGGCTGGGAGCGATGACGCCGCAGGCGCAGCTCGACACCCTGCGTGTTCTGACCGCCGCGCAACCCGCCGACGCCCGGCTGGCCTTTCATACCGGCAACGCCTGGTATGCGCTGGCCATGGAGGTTCCACCCGAGCACGGCGCCGAAGCGACCGCGTACCTCGATTCCGCCACCACGCAGTACCTGCGCGCCATCACCATCGATCCCGATTACTCGCGCGCCTTCGTCAACATGGGGCTCGCCTACGACGCCGGCCGCAAGAGCAACGAGGCGCGCAGCGCCTTCAAGCGTGCCATCGCCATCGACCCCGACGACGTCCTCGCGTACTGCCACCTCGGGTTTCTCGAGTACACCGCGGGCAACAGGTCCGAGGCCATGGACCTCTACCAGCGTGCGCTGCAGGTCGACCCCGGGAGCCCGCAGGCGCACTACAACCTGGGCCTCGCGTTCGCGGAGGCGAAGATCTTCGTCGAGGCGCTCGTCGAATGGGAGCAGGTGGCGAAACTGGACCCGGACGGCGAACTGGGCCGTACCGCCGCGGAGAACGTGCGCATCATCCGCCAGTACCTGGCCGAAACACCGTAAGATCAATCAAAATATACACTTGACACAACGACTCGCCTCCGCTACCTTTGATGACAGATCGGCGGGCCGAGCGGGCCCGTTTCCCCTATCTTCGCCCTGTTCAAGCGGTTCGCCCCCTGCGAACCAGCTCAAGCCCTACGGAGGATCGGAACGATGAGAGCTTTCGCGCGAGTTTCCGCACTAACCGCGGCGTTGTGCCTGGCCGCGTGGGCAGGTTCGGCCACCGCCCAGGAAGTGCTCGACAAGACCAAGGACGAGCACGGGTTCGAGCGGCAGCTCACCACCGTCGACATGATGCACCAGACCGCCTCCCAGCTGATGACGGCGAAGCAGTTCGACAAGGCCGCGGAGGAACTGGAGAAGGTCGTGCAGCAGGAGCCCGCGCGCATCGCCGCGTGGCAGGACCTGGGCGCGTGCTACCGCGAGTTGAAGAACTATCCCCGGGCCGCGGAGGCCTACGCCGCGGCGCACAAGCTGGAGCCGCAGCGCCTGGACCTGCTCTCCAACCTGGGCCACACGCAGATCCTCGCCGCCGAGCAGGCCGCCAAGGCGGATCAGAATGACGCGGCGGACGCCCAGTACGCCGGCGCGGTGGTGTCGTACGACGCCATGCTCGCCATCGACCCGGCCAGTTACGACGCCGCGGTTCACCTGGGCTTCCTCTACCAGAAGCAGGGGAAACTGGACAAGGCGGCCGAGTTCTACGAGATGGCCGTCACCAGCAATCCCGAGGACGCGCAGTCACTGGGCTCGCTGGCGCAGATCTACGCGGAGCAGAAGGACAGCGCCAAGGCCATCGACACCTTCGAGCGTGCCATTGCCGCCACCACCGGCGACACGCGCGTGCGCTTCCAGTCGCAACTGGGCAAGATCCTCATCAACGAGCAGCAGTTCGAGAAGTCGGCGGCGGTGTACACGGAACTCGTTGCGGAGAAGCCCGACAACGCGTCCTACCAGTACAACCTGGGCGCTTCGCTCAAGGCTCAGAAGAAGTTCAAGGAAGCGACGCCCTACCTGGAGAAGGCCATCGAGATCAAGCCGGACTTCGCGCTGGCCTACCAGGAACTGGCGGCGTGCTACAACGAGCAGGGCCGCTACGGCGACGCCATCAACATGTCCAAGAAGGGCCTGGAGCACACCGACAAGAAGGCCGGCCTGTACGTGGCGTGGGGTGAGGCGCTGGAGAAGGTGGGCTCGTACGACGAAGCCATCTCCGTATTCCAGCGTGCCACCGGCGACCCGCAGTGGGGCGCCTACGCCAAGGCCAAGATCACGCGCCAGGAGAATCTCAAGAAGCGCCAGCAGGCGGCGGCGGGACAGTAGTTCCGGCCCGGATCTGCGGCGTGAACGTCGTCTACGAGAATCCTCTCCGCCGCGACCGGCGGGGAGGATTCTTCGTTGTGGGGGAAGTGGAATCGCGAGCGGCCACACGAACGTGGTGACCATGCAGGGAAGTTATCTATCCATCGATTCGCGCCCCGGTGACGGGCGCAGCGTTCTGCTCGCCATGAGTGGCGGGGTGGACTCCGCCGTGTCCGCGCTGGCGCTGGTGGAGGCCGGCTACCGCGTGGTGGGCGTGACCATGAAGAACTACTGCTACGGCGACAGCGCCACGATTCCCGAGCGGAGCTGCTGCTCCACCGACGCCATCGACGACGCGCGCGGCGTGTGCCAGCGCATCGGCATCCGCCACCTGGTGGTAAGCACCGAGGAGATGTTCGGGCGCCAGGTGTACGACGACTTCCTCGCCGAGTACGCGCGCGGCCGCACCCCCAACCCGTGCGTGCGCTGCAATTCGATTGTCCGTTTCGACACGCTGGTGAACTGGGCGGAACAGATGGATTTCGAGTTCGTCGCCACCGGGCACTACGCGCGCGTGTTCCGCTCCCATGCGGGACGTCACTACGTGGCACGCGCCGCGCACGCCGCCAAGGACCAGGCGTACTTTCTCTCCGCGGTGAATCCCGCCATTCTGGACCGCGTGCTGTTTCCGCTCGGCGACCGCGAGAAACCGTCGGTGCGCGGCCACGCGCGCGACGCGGGCCTGTCCATCGCCGAGAAGCCGGACAGCCAGGAGGTGTGCTTCGTCTCCACACGGTCACTGCGCGAGTTCCTGGACGGCCGCGTGCCGCTGGCCGCGGGGCCCATCGAAAACACGCGCGGCGAGGTCATCGGCGAGCACGACGGCGTTGCCGCCTTCACCGTGGGCCAGCGGCGCGGGCTGGGCGTGTCGGCGGCGAAGCCGCAGTACGTGGTGGCGCTGGACGCCGAGCGCAACGCGGTGGTGCTGGGCGACGAAGAGAATCTGCTGCGTTGCGAACTCGAGTGCAGCCTGGCGTGGATCGACGCCGACGCGGTCGCAGACCCGTCCGCGCTGACCGCGCAGATCCGTTCGCGTCATCCCGCCGAAGCCATCGCCGGGCTGTCCGTGCGGGGGAGCCGTGCGCGTGTGACCTTTGCGAACGCCCAGCGCGCGGTCGCACCCGGCCAGACCATCGCCTTCTTCGACGGCGACGTTGTGGTGGGTGCGGGCGTGATCGAGGCGGCCGGTGTTCGCTGAGCGCGGTGTTGTGATGAGCCGGCTGTTTCGCGCTGCGCGCGTACTGGCGCTGGCGCTGGCGGCACTCGCCCCGGCGTCCCCCGCGGGCGCGCAGGACCCCGCGACGGGCGGCCTGGTGCGCGATCTCGCCCCGCTTCCCGTCACCATCCGTTACGAGAACCGCTATGGCCGCGTGGCGGACAAGGTGACCGACATCTGCCGCGCCGAGATTCCGCGCATCGCCGCGGAACTGGGCCTCGCGCACATCACCCCCATCGATATCGTGGTGACCTCCGACGCGCGCGGTTACGACCGCACCCTGGAGGAAGGCCTGCCCACGTGGGGTGTCGCATTCGCGGTGCTCGAGGAGCAGCGCATCCTGGTGGACGTCAACAAGGCCACGCGCGCGTACAACTCGCTCGAGGAAGTGGTGCCGCACGAGCTCTCGCACCTGCTGCTCTACCAGCGCGTGCCGCGCGTTCGTTTTCCCATCTGGTTTCTGGAGGGACTGGCGCAGTGGCAGGCGCGCGAGTGGTCCATGGTGGACGGCTGGCAGCTGGCGACCAGCGTATGGAACGGGTCGGCGCCGCCGCTGCGCGACATGACATACAGTTATCCTGCGGAGGAGTCGCGCGCGCAGGGGGCGTACCGGGTGTCGTACGCGGCGTTCCGCGAGCTGTTCACCGCGGGCGGTTTCGAACGCCTGCCCGCGTTCCTGGCCGAGGTGGACCGGCGGCGCAACTTCGAGGGTGCGTTCCAGGACTTCTGGGGCTTCAGCCTGGCCGACTACGGCGCCTACTTCCAGGACGACCTCGAGCGCCGCTATCGCTCGCGGCTGTTCGCGCTGCAGGAAGGTCCCCTGTTCGGTTTCGCCGCGCTGCTGTTCATCGCCGTGATCGCGCGTCACCTGATCCGAAGCCGGCGCAAGTTCCGGCAACTGGAAGAGTGAGGCCGTGAAGGTCTGCATCGTATCCCCACGTCTGACCTCCTATTACGGTGTGACCGGGCGCGTGCATTTCGGGGGCGCCGAGGTGCAGGCGGCGTTCGTGGCCGACGCGTTGCGCGCGGCGGGGCAGGAGGTGGTGCTGGTGGTTACCGACCTGCCCAATGGCACGTCGCTGCCGCTTCCCGCCGAGAACGCGTTCTACTCGGCCGACGGCCTTCCCGGGCTGCGCTTCTTCCACCCGCGCTGGAGCGGTGTCATGGCGGCTCTGGAACGCGCGAATGCCGACGTGTACTACCAGCGCAACGCGGGTATGATCACCGGGTTGGTGGCCATGCATTGCCGGCGCCGGCGCCGCCCGTTCGTCTACGGCGCGGGCAGTGACGGCGACTTCGATCCGCGCGCGGTGACCGTCGGCGGATTTCGCGACCGCATGTTGTTCCGGTACGGTCTCAATCGCTGTGCGGGTATCGTTGTGCAGAACGAGACACAGCGCGCGGCCGCGGAGACGCTGGGCAGGCCGGTACGGCTGATTCCCAACGGCATCGCGCCTGCGCCGCCGCAGGAGGCGGGCACGCGCGACATCATCGTGTGGATCGGCTCGCTGTGGTCGGTGAAGCGCCCCGACCTGCTTCTCGAGCTGGCGCGACGCGTACCCGAGCGGGAGTTTGTGGTCCTGGGCGGTGACTTCCCGAGCGAGCCCGAGTTCTCGGCGCGCGTTCGCGAGGAGGCGGCGAAACTTCCCAACGTGACCATGATGGGGCGCCGCCCGCACGACGAGGTGGCCACGGTACTGTCGCGTGCGGCGCTGCTGGTCAACACTTCCGCGGTCGAGGGGTTCCCCAACGCCTACCTCGAGGCGTGGAACCAGGGCGTCCCGGTGGTCACCTTCAACGATATCGACGGCCTCATTCGTGAGGCGGGTGTGGGCGTGGTGACAGACTCACTCGACGGCATGGTGGCGGCGGTGCGGGACCTGGTCGACGAGACGGCGCGGCGTGCGCTGGGCGATGCCGCCCGTGGTTACATCCGGGATCGCTTCTCGCCGGAACGCCTGGGCGCCGCCTACACGGAGTACTTTTCCTCGCTGCGGCAGGGCGCGGCGTCGGCTCGCTGAATCTCCCATGTGTGGAATAACCGGCTTCGTTACCAGTGACCCCTCCCTCGCGCTGGAGGGCGGGCTGCGGCGCGCCGTGGCCAGCCTGGAACACCGTGGCCCCGACGACGCCGGTTGCTGGCTGGACGGTGACGGCGTCGGCCTGGGGCATCGCAGGCTCTCCGTCCTGGATCTATCCGACGCGGCCCATCAGCCCATGCATGCCGGAGACGGGCGCTTCACGATCACCTACAACGGCGAGATCTACAACTTTGCCGACGTGCGCAGGGAACTCGTGGCGCGCGGGCACGCCTTTCGCGGTACCGGCGACACCGAGGTGATACTCGCCGCGTTCCTGGAGTGGGGTCCGGACGCGGTGCAACGGTTCGTTGGCATGTTCGCCATTGCACTGTGGGACGCGCGCGAACAGGAACTGCTGCTGGTGCGCGATCGCGTCGGGGTGAAGCCGCTCTACTACGGATGGGACGGGAAGACGCTGTGGTTCGGCTCCGAGATGAAGGCGCTGCGCGCGTACCCGCACTGGACGCCCGAACTCGACATGACCGCGCTGGGCGAGTACCTGCAGTACGGATACATTGCCGCCCCGCGCAGCATATACAGGTCGGTGCGCAAGCTGGAACCCGGTTGCCGCCTGCGACTGGTGCGCGGCGAACAGCCGCGCGTGGATCGTTACTGGAGCGTGGTGGATCCGGCGCGCCCGCCGCTGGCCGGTGACGACGCGGCGCTCGAGGCGCAACTGGAGGAACTGCTCGTCGACGCCTTCAAGCTGCGCATGGTGTCGGATGTTCCGGTGGGCGTGTATCTCTCCGGCGGCATCGATTCGTCGCTGGTTACGTCGTTGCTCGCAAAGCACACCAGCGCACGGCTGAGCACATTCACCATCGGGTTCGACTCCGCGCGCCACGACGAGTCCGGGTTCGCCGCCGAGGTGGCGAAGCACGTCGGCACCGACCACACCGGCTACATCCTGACCGTGGGGGAGGCGCTGCAGATTGCGCGCGGCTGGGGCGATCTGTTCGACGAACCTTTTGGCGATCCGTCGGGCATTCCCACGCTGCTGGTGTCGCGCCTGGCGCGCGAGAAGGTGAAGGTGGTGCTCTCCGCGGATGGCGGCGACGAGCTGTTCTCCGGGTACAGCGTGTACGACGACGCCCTCGCGCGCATCGAGCGCTTCGCCAATATTCCCGCCGGACCGGCCTCGCTGATCTCGGCCGGGCTGGACGTGGTGAACGTGGACGGGGTGCGCTCCCTGCTGGGGGACATGGGGCTCTCGCCGCGCAATCGCGGTCTCATCACGCGGCGCATCCGGCGCTCGCGCGCGATTCTCAAGAACCATTCGCCGGCGGGCATCTACGACGCCGCCATCTCCTACTGGCTCCCCGAGGAGGTGGCCGCGCTGCTGGGGAACTACCAGAACCCGCGCGCGCTCATGGACGCGTACCCCGGCACGCCGGCGGAACAGATGTGCCAGTGGGATTTCGACAACTACCTGCCCGAGGACGTGCTGACCAAGGTGGACCGCACCACCATGGCGGTGAGTCTCGAGGGCCGCGAACCCATGCTCGACCACCGCGTGGCTGAGTTTGCCTTCCGGCTGCCGCTGCGCCTGCGCCGCGGACCCCTGGGGCCGAAGCACATTCTGAAGCGCATCCTCTACCGCCACGTGCCGCGCCAGCTGGTGGACCGGCCCAAGCAGGGCTTCACCATTCCGCTGGAGGCCTGGTTGCGCGGGGAACTGGGCGACCTGGTGCAGGATCACCTCTCCGACGAGCGCGTGCGCGCGGCGGGCATATTCAACCCGGTGGTGGTGAGGCACCGGGTGGAGGACTTCTACGCCGGGGACGGAAAGCTCACCGTGATGCTCTGGTACCTGCTGGCCTTCGAAATGTGGCGGGACGCGGGGTCGGGGACGGCCGGGGGCCCGGAGGTCTAACCCGAACTCCCGGCTTTTTTTAGGCGCGCTTGACCCCCCGGGGTGCCGGTGCTATAGTGCGCGTTCCGGTCAACGGACCGGAGGGCTAGCCTAATTGGTAAGGCAACGGTCTTGAAAACCGTCGGGCTTAACCGCCCTTGGGGGTTCGAGTCCCTCGCCCTCCGCCAGTTCCTTTTGACATCGATATTGGAGAGGTGGCCGAGTTGGCTGAAGGCAACGGTTTGCTAAACCGTCGTACGGGCTTAAACCCGTACCGAGGGTTCGAATCCCTCCCTCTCCGCCATGAAATGAGGGCCGACATAACATGAACGCCCGTCTCAAGCGCGTCGACGTAGGGTCGATCTTCAAGGTCGCCTTCATCCTCTACGCAGTGCTCGGCCTGATCGCCGGGCTCTTCTACGCGTTCGTTTTTGCCGTTGTCGGACAGTTCGGCGGGTTGCTCGCGGACGCGGATTTCCCCGGGCTGGGGGTGCTGACCGGCGCGCTGGGCATTCTGGCGGCGCCGGTGCTCGCGGTGCTGTACGGGGTGTTCGGCGCGATGGTGGTGGCGGTGGGTGCCGCGCTCTACAATCTCGCCGCGCGCTGGGTGGGCGGCGTCGGTCTCGACCTGGAAGTGGTCGAGCGTCCGCAGGTACCACCGTCTTCGACGCCGGTATCATAAAGACTCTGGGTGCGCCGGTAGCTCAACTGGATAGAGCGTGTGGCTACGGACCACAAGGTTAGGGGTTCAAGTCCTCTCCGGCGCACCATTCTCTCCTTCTTTTTCCGCCACTTGAGACAGCTCAAGATTCGTGGTCGAAGCATTGGCACTACTGACGCGTGAGATCGTATGCCTCCACGATGATCTCGTCTTCGAATTGCACCACGGGCTCTCCCGGCTTGGTTCGAAATGAGGCGAGTAACGCGGATCTGCCGCTCTTGATGATAACGATGATGCCGCCTCGCTGGAACAGCGTGTCCTGGTCAGGATCGTAGTCACAGACGATGGTACGGCGGCCCAGCGATGAGCCTGTCGTATCAAAGAGCTCAACGATTCCAGTCTGCTGAATCTCGACTCCGGGGTCCGCGGCAACCGGCTTGATGAGGAAACGGTCGCTTCCAATCCACTGTACGTCTGCGATACGGGGGTACGAATCGGGTGAGCGATTCTCGGCCCTCGCCCGCCTTGCAATTCCTTCTTCGTCTCCACTGACGGCCGGCAGATCCAGGACCTCGACAGGCCCGTCAGCGGGATGGCCGATCAGAACTCTGCTGCGGCCCTCAGGGTCCGCATAGATCAGCCGTCCAGTCGGATGAACGTCCCACGATCGGATCGGATAGAAGCCGATGTTCCCAAACCTCACCGTGCGTTCATCTCCGAGGCTCTGAGAATTGGTGAAAAGGACTGTTGCCTGTTTTTCGCCAGGCTGGACACGGAAGACGGACGTGGCGCTGCCCAGGTCGGCGGCGGGGCGGGTCTTGTCATAGGGAATCTCGGTTGTGGTTGCCACCACCAGCAAGCGACCCTTTTCATCACTTCGAGCGGTTGCCATGAACAGGGTTGTGCCAAAAAGGTCCCGAATTAGAGCGAGGTCCGGAGCAGGGCACGGGTGACCGGCTGGCAGCAAGCATACCGCGGGTGCATAGAAGTCCTGCACAACAACACAGCCGCCTGATGGGACACCGGAGACAAGGGCGGGGTGCATGAACTCTCCTGGGCCCTCGCCTTCGCGTCCCAGGGGTGGTAACTCGTCCCCATCCGCCGTGATGCGACGGACTTCCTTGACCTGTCTGTCGAGGAGATACACCGTCATGTCGCCGTCGACACCGACGTCAGTAATCGCGCCTAGCGGAAACTCAAGCTCCTCATCTGTTATCCGCCACATCAGGTGCGGGAAACGGTCGGAGCGCGCATCAGTGGCAACACAAAGGCAAATACACGCAGCGGCCACCACCAGGGCAATCAGCGGCTTCTGCGTCGACGATCGTAAGTCACGCTTCATTCTGATGAGAAGTTACACCAAATGTCCACTTGCTCCTGAGCTTGATGTACATATGATGCTTGCGTAGCGCATAGAAGTGGAGAAGAGGCGGAGCCCAAACACGTGGTTAAATCAAATCTGGCTTGGGCAAGCAGATTGACCGACGCTGGGCAAAAACCGGCGGTGGGATCATATGGCACTGCTGAGACGCCAACTGGTTTCGCACCGATCGAGCACACCAACCACAAACGCCGCCAGAGCGATTGGACGAGTGCTTCTCATGTCTTCCTCTTTTCGCTATAGTTCGCTATCGGCTATGGTTCGCTATAGACAGTCAAGGCATGCTAGAAGCACTGAAGAAATGGTCGCGCGGGGGCCATGCGGTGTCAAGTGATCTTTACAGATAAGTCGCGGGCGTCGCGCTCTGGACTGACGATTCAATGCCGTCGACGACCCTCGGGTTGGGCCTGGGCCGCTGGAATGACCGGCATCATTAGGCGGGTGGCGTTGCGATGGATCTCGGCTGCCAGATGATGGGGGGCAATCGCTGGGACGGGCCAAAACCCGGCCAGGAGTCGAGAAAGCTCCTCCGAGCAGGCGGGAAGAGCTTGGGTCTCTACCCGAGCCTTCCCCGCGCAAAAGATGCCCCAAATCATGGCAAGGTCCAGACACCCCGGCCAACGCGCAATCGACTGGCGTAGGATTCCGTGCCACATCCAAAAAATCTGAAACTTTCGCGTCCCTGGCACAGTCCCAGCCAGTGACGCCCGGGCCGCGCAAACCCGCCTGAAACATCCGGATGCGGGGGCGCGTAGACAGGACCAGGCGCCGCCCGGTGCGCAGGTTCCCAGAAATCGTCAGCGAGTACGGAGACCCCATGAAGAAGCTTTCCCGCCGAAGTCTCGTCATTCTCCTCTGCAGTATTGTGGCCGTGCTGGTGGTTGCCGTGGTGGTGGTTCGCCCGCGCCTGGGTGGCAGCGGCAGCGACGCGCTGGCGTCGGATACGACACTCGCAGGGGATTCCACCGCCGTGGCGAAGTCCGGCGAGAAGAAGAAGGGTGACAAGAAGGGGAAGAAGGACAAGGACAAGAAGAAGCAGGACACGCGCGTCCCGGTGGAGGTCACCACCGTCTCGCCGCGCTCCATCTCCACCTACTACCAGACCACCGCCACCCTCGAGTCCGAGAAGCGCGTGGACATCCTCTCCAAGATCTCCGGCGAGGTGAAGCAAATCGTCGTGGAAGAGGGCGACCGGGTGAAGGAGGGCGCGCTGCTGTGCAGCCTGGACGACGCCGAGGCGGCGGTGGCGCTGGAGCAGGCGCGCATCAACCGCGACAAGCAGCAGGTGGAGCTCGAGCGCCTGGAGGCCATGCACGAGCAGAATCTCATTTCGGACAAGGAATACCTCGACGTCAAGTACCAGTACGAGCTGGCGGCCAACTCCTATGAGTCCGCGCGCGTAAAATACGAGTACACGCAGATCCGCGCGCCGTTTGACGGCGTGGTCACCAGCCGGCTGGTGGACCCGGGCGAGAACATCGCCATGGGCACGCGGCTGTTCGTGGTGACCGACAACACGCCGCTGTTGCTCTCCATGTATCTGCCCGAGGGTGAGGCGCGCCGCGTCCACCCCGGGCAGCGGGTGTTCATCCGTCCCGACACCGATCCCGATGCGCAGTTCGTCGGCGAAATTCTTCGCATCGCCCCCGAAGTCGACCTGCGCACCGGGACGGTGAAGGTGACGGCGCAGACCACCGGCGGCGGCGTGCCGGGCAGCTTTGTGCGCGTGAGCATTCTCATGGACACCCACGACGGCGTGCTCGCCGTGCCGCGCCGCGCGGTGGTGGCGGATGCGGGCGACCACTTCGTGTACGTGGCCGCGGCGGACACCGTGCGCAAGGCGCCGGTGGACGTGGGCTACGAGGACGAGACCCACGCCGAGATCACCAGCGGTCTCGCCAGCGGCGACACCGTGGTGACGGCCGGGGTGGGTGGCATCCGCGAGGGCAGCAAGGTCAAGCTGGTGCCGCCCGAGAACCTCGCCGCGGACAAGAACGCCACCGGCGACAAGCAGTAGCGCGACGCCATGCGCATCGTCGACTTCTCCATCAAGCGCCCCGTCACCGTCACCATGATCTTCGTGGCGACGGTGGTGTTCGGGTTCGTGGCACTCTCGCGCCTGCAGCTGCGGCTGCTGCCCGAGATCTCCTACCCCTCCCTCACCATCCAGACCGACTACCCCGACGCCGCGCCCGCCGAGGTGGAGAACTTCGTCACCCGCCCGCTGGAAGAGGCGGTGGGTGTCATCAGCGGGCTGCGCTCGGTGCGCTCGGTGTCCAAGCCGGGGATGTCCGAGATCATCCTCGAGTTCACCTGGAAGACGTCCATGCAGTACGCGGCCCTCGACGTGCGCGACAAGATCGACCTGGTGCGGCTGCCACGCGAGTGCAAGGCGCCGGTGATCCTGCGCTACGACCCGTCGCTGGACCCGGTGATCCGCATGGGTGTCTCCGGCTCCGACAACCTGGTGCGCCTGCGCAACCTGGCCGACTACAGCATCAAGAAGGAACTGGAGGCGCTGGACGGCGTGGCCAGCGCCAAGGTGCTGGGCGGTCTGGAGGAAGAGATCCAGGTCGAACTGGACGAACGCCGCCTCTCCAGCTACGGCATCCCCATCGCCACCGTGGCCGCGCGCCTCGCCCAGGACAACGTGAACCAGTCCGGCGGCCGCCTGCGCGACAAGGGCAGCGAGTTCCTGCTGCGCACCGAGAACGAATTCAAGAGCGTCGATGATATTGCCAATACAATCGTGCGCGAGGACGCGGGGCGCCGTGTGATCCTGGCCGACCTGGGGTCGGTGACGCGCGGCCACGTGGAGCGCGAGGTCATCACGCGCCTCAACGGCCGGGAAGTGGTGGAGATTGCGGTCTACAAGGAGGGCGACGCCAACACGGTGACGGTGGCGGACGCCATCAAGCGCCGCGTGGACATGATGCGGCACCAGCTGCCGGACGACGTTAAGATCGACGTCCTGTTCGACCAGTCCCGCTTCATCAAGAGCGCCATCAACGAGGTGCGCCTCAACGCCATCCAGGGCGCGCTGCTCTCGGTGCTCATTCTGTACATCTTCCTGCGCGACTTCCGCAGCACCATGATCATCGGGCTCTCTATTCCCATTTCCATCATGTTCACCTTCGTGATCATGCAGCAGCTCGGTGTGTCGCTGAACCTGATGTCTCTGGGCGGGCTCGCGCTGGGGGTGGGCATGCTGGTGGACAACTCCATCGTGGTGCTGGAGAGCATCTCGCGCCACAAGGAGACCAGCCCGGACCGCAAGCAGGCCACCGGCCGCGGCGCCAGCGAGGTTGCCTCCGCGGTCACCGGCGCCACCCTCACCACGGTGGCCGTGTTCCTGCCCATCATCTTCGTCGAGGGGCTGGCGGGCCAGGTGTTCAAGGACCAGGCGCTCACCGTGTCCATCTCGCTGCTGGCGTCACTGGTGGTGTCGCTGATGCTGATTCCCATGGCGTCGTCGCTCGAGTTCAAGGCGCGCCCGCTGGCCGGCGCGCCGGCGGGCGCGGCGAAGCCGCTCCCGCGCCGGCGCATCGGGCGCTGGATGCGGGCGGTGACGGGCGTGCTCGTCATTACGGTGCCGGTGTTCGTCTTGAAGATGGTGCGCATTGTGTCGGGCTGGCTGGTGCGCGGACTGACGTTCATCTCGCGCCCGCTGCGCGGGGCCTACGGGCGCTTCTATCCGCGCCTGGAGACGTCTTACACCGCCGCCCTGGACCGCGCCCTCGCGCACCGCGGGTTGTTCCTCACCGGGATGCTGACGCTGTTCGGGGCGGCCATCCTGGTGTCGCCGTTCATCGGCAAGGAGGTCATCCCGCAGTTCTCGCAGGGCGAGTTCAGCTTTGCGGTGCAGATGCCGGAGGGGACTCCGCTGGAGAACACCGACGCGCGCCTGGCGCGCATGGAGGAGTTCGTGGACGCCGAGCCCGGCGTGGAGTCGTACTTCACCAGCGTGGGGACGGCCACGCGCCTGGGCAGCAACATCAAGAACAAGGACGAGAACCTCGGCCAGCTCAACGTGGTCATGGAGAACAAGGGCGACCCGGTTGCGGAGGAGAGGCTGGTTAACTCTCTGCGCGCGAAGTTCGCGGGGATCGCCGGCGCCGACATCAACTTTGCGCGGCCGTCATACTTCACCTTCCAGACGCCGCTCGAGGTGCACGTCTTCGGTTACGATCTGGACGAGCTCAAGCAGTTCTCCGACGAGCTGGTGCTGCGCGTGGCCGAGATTCCCGGCGTGAAGGACGTCAAGTCGTCGCTCGAGTTCGGCAACCCGGAGCTCGACGTGCAGTTCGACCGCGTGCGCATGTCGTCCATGGGTCTCGCGGTGGAAGAGGTGGCCAACACGGTCCGCACCAAGATCGCTGGTGACGTCCCGACCCAGTTCAAGGAGCGCGACAAGCAGATCGACATCCGCGTGCGCACTAGCGCCTGGCGCGCCCAGGACATCGACGCCATGCGCTCGCTGGTGGTGGCCGAACGCGACGGCACCCCCATCCTGCTGGGGACCATCGCCGACGTGGAGGTGGCGCGGGGCGTCAACCAGATTTCGCGCGTCTCGCAGCAGCGCGCCGCGGTGGTCTCGGGCAACGTGTCCGGGCGCGACCTGGGCAACGTCGCCGACGAGGTCACGGCCATGCTGGCTTCGCTCAGTATCCCGCAGGGAATCACGGTGGAACTGGGCGGCGAGAACGAGGAGCTGCAGCGTTCCTACCGCAGCCTCATCCTGGCGCTCATCCTGGCCGTGTTCCTGGTGTACCTGGTGATGGCGGCGCAGTTCGAGAGCTTCGTGCACCCCTTCATCATCATGTTCACGGTGCCGCTGGCCGCCATCGGCGTCGTCTTCACGCTGCTCATCACCGGTAAGCCGCTGAGCGTGGTGGTGTTCATCGGCGTCATCCTGCTGGCCGGTATCGTGGTGAACAACGGCATCGTGCTCATCGACTACATCAATACGCTCCGCCGCGAGGGGAGCCCCAAGGTGGATGCGGTTCGTGCCGCGTGCCGCGTGCGCCTGCGCCCCATCCTCATGACCACGCTCACCACGGTGCTGGGCCTGATGCCCATGGCGCTGGGCTTCGGCGAGGGCGCGGAGATCCGCGCGCCCATGGCGCTCTCCGTCATCGGCGGGCTGGCGGTGGGCAGCATTCTCACCCTGTTCGTCATTCCGTCGCTGTACTCGGTCGTGGCGCGCGGGGACTAGAGGGGGACGCGTGCGGCTCCACGAGCTATCCGTTCGCAAGCCGGTGCTGGTGATGATCGGCCTGGTGTCGCTGCTCTCGCTGGGTGGCATCGCCGCGGTGAAGCTGCCGGTGGAGTTCCTGCCCCACGTCGAGTTTCCCTTCATCGGCGTCTTCATCCCGTACCCCAACTCGCACCCCGAATACATCGAGCGCCACATCGTCAAGCCGGTGGAGGAAGTGTTCGCCACCCTGGGCGACGTGCGCCGCATCCAGTCGCAGACGCAGTCCGAAGGCGCGTTCGTCGGCGTCGAGTTCCAGTGGGGACGCGACGTGGGTGTGCTGCGCATGGAAGTGAAGGAGAAGCTCGACCAGATAAAGGGCGACCTGCCGCCCGACATCGAACTGATGCAGGTCTTCACCTTCGACACCAACGACATTCCCATCCTGGAGGGGCGCATTTCGGCGGTGGGCCGCGACCTCTCCGGCAGCTACGACCTCATCGAGCGCTCCATCATCAACCCGCTCAAGCGCATCGAGGGCGTGGGCAACGTCAACATCCACGGAGTCGAGCCCAAGGAGATTGCGATCTACCTCCTGCTCGACAAGATCAAGGCGCACCGCGTGGACGTGCAGAACGTGTTCCGCCTGCTGCAGAGCGCCAACGCCACCGCCTCGGGCGGGGAGGTGACGGCGGACGGCATTCGCTACTCGGTGCGCTCCATCGGGAGTTTCAGCGAAATCGCGGACGTCGAGAACCTGGTGGTGAGCCCCGAGGGCCTCCGGCTCAAGGACATCGCGGACGTCTACTACGGCGAGCCATCGCTCACCTTCGGCCGCCGGCTCGATGGCGAGCAGGCGGTGGCCTTCTGGATCCAGAAGGCGAGCAACGCCAACACGGTGGACGTGGCGCGGCGCGTGCAGAAGGCCATGGACAAGATGAACAGCGACCCCGCGCTGGAGGGGATCAACGTCCTTCTGTTCTTCGACCAGTCCAAGGAGATCCTGAACGGCATTCGCGGGCTGCGCGACGCCGGCATCATCGGCGGCATGCTGGCGGTGGCCATCCTCTACTTCTTCCTGCGCCGCCTGACCACCACGCTGATCATCGCGGTGAGCATACCGTTCTCGCTCGTCTGTACGCTGGCCTTCCTGTACTTCGCCGGCCACTCGCTCAACATGCTCACCATGATGGGGCTGATGCTGGGGGTGGGCATGCTGGTGGACAACGCCATCGTGGTGCTGGAGTCCATCTACCGGCACCAGAACAAGGGGGAGGACTCGCGGCGCGCCGCCGTGGTGGGCGCCGACGAGGTGGCCACCGCCGTCACCGCGTCCACCCTGACCACCGTGATCGTGTTTGCGCCCATCGTATTCGGCGGCCAGAACGACGAGATTTTCGTGTGGCTCTCCTCGGTGGGGATCACCATCTCGGTGGCCATCGGCTTCTCGCTGCTCATCTCGCTCACCTTCATTCCGTTCCTCTCCTCGCGCCTGAAGAAGCCCAGGGAGGTCAAGGAATCGCGCCTGTTTGCGCGCGTGGAGCGCTCCTACCTGGGCGCGCTGCGCTGGACCACGCTCAAGCACCCGCGCTGGACGCTGGGCATCGTGACCGGCGTCCTCCTGATCACCGTGGCCGGCACCAAGGTGTTCAAGCTGAAGGGCTTCCAGAACGACGACTCCATGCTCATCGAGCGCATCTACATGGAGTACGAGTTCTCCGACAACCTCTCCTACCGCGAGACCAACGAGATCGTGCGCCGGGTGGAAGCCGCCATCGAGGGCCAGCGCGATTCGCTGGAGGTGGAGACGGTGTACAGCTACTACGCCGACAACGCCGCCGCCACCACGGTATATTTCCAGGACCGGTACCTGGGGCGCGAGCAGCTCAAGGAGAAGCGCAAGCACCTGCGCCGCGTCATCCCCGAGATCCCCGGCCTCAAGCTGCAGATGGGTGACGACAGCGGCAAGGACTCGGGCGGCGCGCAGCTCATGTCGGTGAATCTCTTTGGCGACGACAAGCTGGTGCTGGAGGACCTGGCCAACGAGGTCAAGCGCCGCTTCGGTTACATCGAGGATCTCACGGACTTGAAGACCAGCGTCGAGATGGGCCGCGAGGAGATCAAGATCGCGCTGGATTCGGACCTGGTGTCGCGCTACGACCTCACCGCCAACGACGTGGCGCAGGTGATGGGACTCACCTTCCGCGGCATCGAGCTGGACCGCTTCCGCGGCGCGGACCGCGAGGTGCCCATGAGCATCAGCCTCGACCCGGACGACCAGGTGGGCCTCTACAACCTGGAGAACCTGCTGGTGGGCATGACCGACGACAAGGAGATCACGCTGGGCTCGGTGGCGCGCCTGGAGGAGGCACGCGGCCCCACCCAGATCGAGCGCGACAACCAGCGCACCATCGTGTCGGTGCGCGGGCTCTACGAGGGCGAGGACTTCAAGTCGGTCTTGAAGGAGGTGGAGGGCGTCATGAGCACCATGACCCTGCCGCCCGGCTACGCGTGGTCGTTCAACCGCCGCATCCAGGAGAAGAACGCGCAGGCGCAGCAGATGCTGATCAACGCGCTGCTCGCCATTCTGTGCGTGTACCTGGTGATGGCGGCACTGTTCGAGAGCTACCTGCACCCGCTGGTCATCATGACCTGTCTGCCGCTGGCCGCGGTGGGTGTGATCTGGATGCTGGTGGCCACGCAGACGCCCTTCGGGCTGATGGCCATGATCGGCGTGGTGATTCTGATCGGGGTGGTGGTCAACAACGGCATCGTGCTCATCGACCACGTGAACAACCTGCGCAAGAAAGGCCTGTCCATCGACGATGCCATCATGGAGGGCGGGCGCGAGCGGCTGCGTCCCATCACCATGACCGCCATGACCACGGTGCTGGGGCTCCTGCCCATGGCGCTGGGGCGCACCCACATCGGCGACGCGCAGTACTACCCGCTGGCGCGCGCGGTGATGGGCGGGCTCATCAGCTCCACCTTCCTCACCCTGCTGGTGCTGCCGGCCTACTACGTGATGGGCGAGGCAATCAAGGCCTGGTGGTATGGCCTGCTGGCGCGCTCGCGGCGGCAGGGGGTCGAGGCCACGGACGCGGGCTCCTGAGTTCTTCGAACCGTGCCGCCGACAGGGAGAAAAGAAAAGGGATGCACGGAGTGCATCCCTTTTCTCGAGGTTGGCCGCGCCGGGCGCGGAAGACACCGCGCAATATGGCGGTGACTGGGCGCCCTTACTTGACCGGCGCTCATTGTCGGCCGGCCCCGCGCCGACGCGGCTAACACCATTATACTACGACGCTCACCTCTCGCGCCACCCCTAGAAGCTGAACGACGCCTGGAACGCGGGAATCACTTCCCAGTCCTCATCGCCCCGCGTGGCCTGCATGATCCCCTTTACGAAGAGTTCGCGCGTCACGTGGTAACCGACGCCGCCTTCCCAGCGCTCGATGTTCTCGTCCCACGACATCATCTCGCCGGTGCTGCTGGCGACGTTCTCGAAGGTCAGCCGGTCGTAGCGCGCGGCCAGGTCGACGCCCGCGTAGACCGAGTACACCGCCTGCAGGTAGTACGACTCGCTCGACAGGCCGCTCTCGCGCACCGGGGTGTCGAAGTGGGTGAAGTACGCCTCCCCCATGAACGAGAAGCGCCACCACCTGGCGTCGCCGCTCACGATGAGCAGGTTCTGGTAGTAGTCGTTCACGGTCTTGCCGGCGGGCAGGTATGCTTCGACGTCGCGGCTCAGGTAGGCGCCGCGCGCGCCGGACAGCCACAGCTTCAGGCCGGGCATGAACGCGTAGCCCAGCTTGGCGTGCCAGGTGAGGTTCTCGTTGGTGTCGGAGCCCGACACCGGGGTGGCCGGGGCGCCCAGCGTGACACCGGCCGCGTATTCAAAGCGGCCCAGCGTTCCCAGCGAGAACGCGCCGTAGTTCCAGCAGTTGTCGTAGGTGATGGGCGCGGACGCATAGCTGCGGCCGCGGATGCCGGTGGAATCCGCGTACACGAACCCCGTCTGCCCCTGCCCGCGCTTGGAAAGGAGCTGGTCGAGGTCGGTGGGCATCATGAAGCCGTGCATGGCACTCTTCCAGTACTGCGCCAGGGGAATGCCGATCAGCGGGTTCTTGTTGGAGTAGGTGTGGCTGGCCCAGATGCCGTCGTGCATGGGAATGAGACCCGCCTCCAGGTAGAGGTTGCGGTCTTCGAACAGGCGCTGCATCAGGTAGCCGCCGAAGAAGCGAAACTCGTCGAAGCTCTCCGGCGAGATCAGGAACTGCAGGTACACCGAGGTCTGGCCGCGCTGGCCCTCCACGAAGAGGCGCGAGCGCAGCGCGTCGAAGTTGGAGTCGCCGGTGTTGACCGTGTTGAGGTAGCGGTAGCCCCCCTGGTCGGTGCCGACGATGTCCACCAGCCCCCGCACCTGGATGGAACTCTGCGCCAGCGCGTCCACCGTCACGCCCAGCAGCGCCAGTGCCAGCAGCGCCGCGAGTGCCAGCATACGGCCGGCCGGGGTGGGGACGAGGTGCATGGCGTCGTGCGCGTGTTTCATACCAGCGTTCCTGCTTTCTCCGGTGCCGTCACCGGCGTTCTGGGAGTTGAGCCTGCCGCCGGGAGCGCGATGGTAAAGGTGCTGCCGCGGCCCGGGGTGCTGACCACCGCCACCCGGCCACCGTGTGCCTCCACGATGGCCTTGCACAGTGCCAGCCCCAGCCCGAATCCCTTGGATCCAAAGCCGAACGTCCCCGACGAGTGGTGCATCAGGTCGCCGACTTCGTAGATCTTCTCGAATATCCATTTCAATTCGTGTTGCGGAATGCCGATGCCGGTGTCTTCCACCACCACCCGGACTTCATCGCCCTCGCTGTTCGCCGACACGCGCACACTGCCCCCGTCGGGGGTGAAGCGGATGGCGTTGTCCACCAGCGCCTGCACCGCGTCGCGCAGGCGGGTGGCGTCGCCCATCACCCACAGCGGGTCGTTGCCCGCCTCCACCGCCATGTGCAGCTTGCGGTCCTCCACGGTTTTGCGCCGCGCGAGCGACACGTCGCGCACCAGTTCGCGCACGTCGCAGCGCGTGAGGCGCAGGCTCTGCAGCCCCTGCTCGAAGTAGGTGAGGTCGAGCATGGCCTGCACCAGTCCGTTGAGCCCCGAGAGCTGCTCGGTGATGAGGTTGGTGGTCTCGCGGACCTTGTCGGGAACCGTGCCCAGCGCGCCGCTGGCGATCATCTCGTTGAACCCGGTGATGATGGTGAGCGGCGTGCGCAGTTCGTGTCCCGCGAGCGCGATGAAGTTGCTCTTGGCCTGGTCCACGCTCTTGAGGTGGCTGACGTAGGAGGCGAGCGACTCGCGCATGTGCCCGAAGTTGCGTCCCAGCAGCGCCACCTCGTCGGTGCCGCGCATGTCGATGGGGTAGTCGTACTGCCCCTGCTGCAGCGCCACCGAGGCCTGCACCATGCGCGAGAGCGGCCGGGTGATGCTGTTGGCCATGGCGAAGCCCAGAAACAGTGTGACCAGTACGGCGATGCCGCCGCCCATCGCAAGGCGCTTCTCCAGCGAAACGATGGGGGCGAGCTCGGCCGCGAGCTCGCGGCCGATGAAGGCGTCGAAGCCGTCGCGCGGGTCGATGCCGCCCACGCCCACGTGGATGGTGAGGTACTCGTTGCCCAGGTGCTCGCGGCTGAAGGCCTCGGAGAGTGTCACCGAGCCGCGCCCGATGGTGGTGGCCACACGGCCGCCCGAGAGCCACGCGCGGGTGTCGTCGCTGGCGCCGGGATAGGTGCTGGCGAAGGCCACGCCGCCGCGCGCCAGGCACATGTCCGCGCCGGTGAGGCGCTTGACCTCGCCCACGAACTCGTCGTCCAGGTAGCTGCCGAACCGCACCACCGCCTCGAGGCGATGGGTGACGAACACGGGTGCCACCGCCGCCGCCACGATGCGGTCGTCCGCCTGGTAGAAGTCGGCCACCGCGGAACCCTTCATGGCGGTCTCGATGCCGGTGCGGCCCATGGCCGACGGGTCATCGCGCAGGGGGGCACCCGGCGTGCGCCGGTTGTCGCGGGCCACCTCGGCAATCAGGCGCCCGTCGGCGTCGAAGATCTGGATGAAGTCCGCGTCCGTGATGCGCAGGAAGTCGTTACTCAGCCCCTCCAGCGTGGGCCGGAACTCGGCGCCGCGCTCCGCGGGTGGAATGGAGAAGGGGGCGAAGAAGCGCGGGTCGCGCACCGTCACTTGCGCCATGCTCACCAGCTCGTTGCGCCGCGAGGTGAGGAGTTGCACGAACACCGAACCCGACTCGGTGAGGCTCTCGTGCACGCGCTTGCGCACCGCCGTGTCGGCGGTCCGCATGGTGCTCACCAGCATCGTCACGAGGATCGCGATGAGCGGGATCGTCGTGAGGACGATGATGCGCGTGCGCAGTGAGCCAAAGCGAAGCATGGGCGGCCGGTCGCTCCTAGAGGTTCACGTCCACGCTCGACGACCCGTCGTCCACGGTCACCGTCATGGACCGTTCGCCGAGGTCGGGGTGCCACACCTTGAGCGTGTAGGTTCCGTTGGGAAGATCGTCGAATCCGTACTCGCCGTTCTCGTCCGGCTGGGTCACAAACGGCGTGTCCGCCACGAAGACGTAGGCCGACATGGTCGAGTGGATGTCGCAGAACACCTGCACGATGCCCGGCCGGTCGAAGGTGACCCGCTTGGACTTGCCCTTGCCGTAATAGCCCAGGTCGAAGCGCCTGGTCTTCGAGTACGAGAAGACGTTGTGGTACACGAGGTCCATGTTGGGGAACTCCACCGTGGTGCCCACCGGAACGCCCAGCACGTGCGGCTCGAACGACTGGTTGATCTGCCTGAGCGCGGGGGTGCCCGCCGAGGGCGCCGGCGCGATGCGCGTGCTGGCACCGGTCAGGTACACCACCACGTCCTTCGGGGTGGTGATGCGCGGCGCCGGATCGTTCGACTTGCCGAGCGAGTTGAGGGTCCCCGCGTAGGGGTCGAGCGACGATTCCATGGGAGCGCTGCGGACCTCGCTGACGATGCGGACCGTGCCGTGCAGGCCACCGGCGAGGGCGGAGGTGGCAATTAGCAAGCCGAGACCGGGCAGCAGAACCACCCACCAGCGGGGTCGTCCCGGCCGCCGGAACGGGATACGAATGCGAGGGGGTCGTAGCTTCATCGTTATTGCCTGCAATCGGTTGCGACGATAGCCTCACGCACGGCCGGAATGCTCCGGGGTGGGCGATGCGTCTGATTCGAGGAACTCCAGGGAGCAAGTTGCAACCGCCATGCCGTAGCGGGACGTTTCGGAACACCTTGCCGGGTTGCCCGGGCCGGCGTTGATTGGCGCGGAAGTTGCGGTTGGGCCACGCTCTGGAGGTTCCTGATGCAGATCAATGAGTTCCTGGGTCACGTGGTAAAGCTGGGTGGCAGTGATGCCCATCTCAAGGTGGGGCAGCCCCCCGGTGTGCGTGTCAACGGCAAGATCCTCCCGCAGGGCACGACACCGCTCACTCCCGAGGATACCGACGCCATCGCGCGCACCGTCCTGCCCCCGGAGTTGTACAAACAGTTCACCTACAGCGGGGACATCGACTGCTCGTACTCCGTGCCGGGCCTGGCGCGTTTTCGCGTCAACGTGATGCGCCAGCGCGGCTCGATCTCCGTCATCATGCGTTTCATCCCCGAGCGCGTGCCGACCTTCAAGGAACTCGGGCTGCCCGACGTGTGCCGCATGCTGGCCACCAAGCCGCGTGGACTGGTGCTGGTCACCGGGCCCACCGGCAGCGGCAAGTCGACCACGCTGGCGGCCATGGTGGACTTCATCAACAGCAACCACCGCGCGCACATCATCACCATGGAGGATCCCATCGAGTTCCTCCATCGCGACAAGAAGTGCTACATCAACCAGCGCGAGATCGGCGGGGACACCGCGGACTTCACCCAGGCGCTGCGGCGTGCGTTGCGCCAGGACCCGGACATCATCCTGGTGGGCGAGATGCGCGACCTGGAGACCATCGCGCTGGCGGTGACCGCCGCCGAGACCGGGCACCTGGTGCTGGCCACCCTGCACACCACCAGTGCGACCAAGACGGTGGACCGCGTGGTGAACGTGTTTCCGCCCGAACAGCAGACCATGGTGCGGATGCAGCTGGCGGGGACCCTGCAGGGCATCGTGTCGCAGACGCTGGTGCCGAAGATCAGCGGCGGGCGGGTGGCGGCGCTGGAGATCCTGATTGCCAACGACGCGGTGCGCGCCGTGATCCGCGAAGACAAGATGGTGCAACTGCCATCGATGATGCAGACGGGGAAGAAGCTGGGCATGCAGACGCTGGAAGGGCACCTGAACGAACTTATCGCCGCCAAGGTGATCACCTATGAGGAGGCGTCCTCGCGCGCGAATTCGCCCGAGGCGCTGCGCCGTCTGACCAGCGTGGAAGTCCCGCTGGCCTGAGCTGGCGGCCGCCCCGCCGGAAGGGGCCCGGAGGCGTCCCCAGGCCACAAAGAAGCGGTGGAACGGCGCGGGGCCTTGTGGTATAAACGAGGCCGCCGCGCGCACAGGCGCCCCTCCCCGGGCACCCATGCCGCCAGGAATCCTCTCACCCGAGAATCATATCGCCTCTCGGAGCTGGTGTAGCTCAGTTGGTAGAGCAGCGCATTCGTAATGCGCAGGTCCGCGGTTCAAATCCGCGCACCAGCTCCATATATCTCAACAAGATCCACGTTTCTGTTCTTCATCGCGGGCGGGACATAAGGCCACTTGAGGCCACTTTCGGTCTGCTGGCGCGCTTCCAATCTATGGATGGGCGAGCGTTCCTCTGCGAAGGCTACATGCCACAGTAAGTGGCCACTTGACGATCCGAGCAATCCGGACTATCAATCATTCTCACACTTCTTGGGCGCCGATCGTGAGGCAGGGCGTTTCGTGCCTCTCGATCTCGGTGCTCGGAGTTGGATCCATGTTCCCGGCTCATCCCAACTCGGTAATTGGTTCAGGAAGCAACTATGAGTTGTGAAACGATATCCATCTCTGAAACTGGGGAGGCTATAGTGGTCCCTTCACGAAAAAACATTTGTGGTGTGCCGTCACCATCGTGCTTCGGTCACGGTGCTTCGCTTCTCTTCACCTTCATGGGCCCTCCGAGGCGCGGTTGTTGGTTGCCGCGCGTGCGTACCCTCGCAGCGAGTGCACTCTTCTTCTTTGTCGTACTATGCCCCTCGTTCGCTTTTTCTGAGCAAGTCATCGAAGTTCACAACGAGTTGCCCAAAGGAGGCAACGCGAAGCTTTTTGCTAACACAATGCGCCTGGACAGGGATCTCGAGATAGGGAAAGACGAGGATGAGGGTTCGCCCATTCTGGCGCAAATAATGGACATCGTTGTCGATACGCGAGGCAGGATCTATGTTGCCGAGGCTGCGCAAAATATGGTTTTGGTATATGACAAGCGCGGTTCGTTCATACTCCAGGTAGGACGCGAAGGGGAAGGCCCTGGTGAATTCAGGCGCCCTGAAGCACTCGCGGTCAATGATCAGAATGAGCTCTTTGTGGCCGACCGACAGAGCGTTTCCGTTTTCGATTCCACGTATACGTTTGTCACGCGTTTTAACCATCGCTTGGGTGACGGTACGATACGTGGAATGGTCGTGAGTGGTGCGGAGCATGTGTTTCTTTCTTGTTTCGAAATTTGGCAACAGCAAGTCATTCACAAGTTCTCGAAAGATGGGACAGCGATAGCGCCGTTTTGTGACTCGTACGCAGCCGGTGCTGATGAGGACTTCCGAGTTGAGCAAGTATATGCTGGTGGCCCGATCGACATGGATCCCGAGGGGCGCATTTGCTATTCGCAATTGACCCCGTATGAGATTAGGAAGTTCTCGGATCTTGGTAGTCAACTCATGGCCATCTATCGCGAGAACGACTTCATGGTGAGGGCTGAGGTCCAAACAACTGGGAATACGATGCGGTTTACGATGCCGACGGGTTCCTACGGATTCTGCGTGCTCTCAGACGGCACAATGATCAATTCGATTCTCGTCGGAAAGGATCAGCAGAGCGAGAGTGTGCCGGGAAGCTTCATCGACGTGTTCAGGGCAGATGGTCGATTGTTGGGTAGCGTGGCCATTCGGCCGAGCAGTCTGTTGCTCGGGAAAGACGGTTTGGACCGACTCTACTTCCTCGAGTACGGCGAGCCGGTCAGCATTGTTCGGTATCGACTAGAGAAATAGTCGGATTCTGCAGGGGAAAGGAGATAGCTATGAAAGGCACTGCAGTGCTTCTTCTGGGGCTGGTTATCGGCATGCACGGAACGGCGGTGTATGCGCAGTGGGCCCCTAGTTGTGTTCAATGTGGCGGCAATCCTCAGCAGCCGGAATGTTGTTCGGGCTACTATTCGGGAGCAGAAGTGTGTTGGGTCTCCGCTGGCGGTTGTGTGACGCAGGGCTCGTGTTTTTACGTTTTTGGCGGCGGGGGCGGTTGCTTTGTGGCGGGCACGCCAGTGGAAACGCCGGACGGCGCGATCGCGATCGAAGATCTCCGCGAAGGGGACAGAGTTCTCGGACGTTCTGATGATGGGGAGGTCGTTGTCAACGAGGTGATTCGAACATACAAGACACTCGCCCTAGAATATATTGTCATAAACGGAGAGATTTCAGTGACCGGTACGCATCCGTTTCTGGTCGGCAACGATTGGGTTGAGGCGCGTGACATACGAGTGGGAGATGTCCTTGCGGGATCGGACGGAACCGCGGTGCTGGTCGACTCGGTCGAGTCAATTGATTACGGAGTCAGGGTATTCAACATAACGGTGTCCGGGAATCACACGTTCTTCGCGGACGGGATCCTGGTTCACAACAAGGGCCCCGATCCGCAGGGATAGCTTTTTGGCGGGATCAAGCAGTCGCGCGACGAAACTCTCAAGGAGGGACGACTGTCATGAAGACCAGAAGAACAATTACCATCGCGATACTGGTGCTCGGTACGAGTGCTTCACAGAGCTTGCTGCCCGCACAAGCGGTCGGCGGGTGTTTTCAGTGTTCAGGCAACCCAAACTCGCTTATCTGTGTTGATTCAGCAAGTGGATGGGCGATATGTTTCGTAACGCCGCAGTCGTGTACGGTGTGGGGTGCTTGTGGTGGGGGACGTGGCTGTTTCATTGGCGGAACGCCCGTCCAGACTCCAGGCGGCGAGGTTGCGATCGAGGAGCTGCGAGAAGGAGACAGGGTTATCGGGCGGAACGCTGATGGGAAGATCACGGTGAATGAAGTAGTGCGCACCTATCACACCCTTGCCGTGGCATATCTCGTGATCAATGGCGAGCTTTCCGTGACCGGAACCCATCCCTTCTTGGTAGGTAGTAACTGGGTCGAAGCCGGGGACTTGCGAGTGGGTGATACCCTTGTGAGGTCAGATGGAACGACCGTGTTGATAGACTCTGTGGAGCCGATTGGGTTCGGCGTGCGGGCATATAACATCACGGTGTCCGGGAATCACACGTTCTTCGCGGACGGGATCCTGGTTCACAACAAGGGC